>Ga0315286_10001905_pt1 | contig 19265 bp, 20 predicted proteins | sample YL17G10_0_MG_FD_205038 | JGI IMG/M metagenome (GOLD analysis project Ga0315286, IMG submission 205038) | Sediment microbial communities from Yellowstone Lake, YNP, Wyoming, USA - YL17G10_0 | ecosystem: Environmental > Aquatic > Freshwater > Lake > Sediment | place: USA: Wyoming | collected... | reverse complement strand
CATATAAAAATATGTATGTAAAGTATCCGATTCATTAAAAGAATAATCTATTGGCATATTAATACGTGGGAAATTAAAAATAATATCCGTTGTTCTATTCGCAATTATTGTTTTAATAATATTTATGGTTATCCCATTATAAATACAAGAAAATGTGTGTGTTCCTGGTAATGCTGTTAAATTAATTCTAATACCATGTTCTGATAAAATTTCGGGTGTATCAAGGAAATAATACCCATCTATCCATAATTGTGGAGGATAAGGAAATTCAGAAAATTGTCCTAATTCTCTTCCTTCAGGACTATGACCGTGGATTATAATATATGTATTACCATCAGAAACCCATGTTGTTTTAACTTGAACAGGTATCATCATTCCGTTATTACCAAATGAAACTTCATTAAAAGAGTGGGATGGATTTACTTCTGCCGAAAACGTTTTTGTTTCTGTTGCTCCACTAGGGTCAAAAGAATACTGAACATTTGTTGTAAACGAACCCCCTGGTGCTAAAGATGGAACTGCCACCGAATTACTTAATCCTCCACCAATTAAATTTTCGCTTAAAGATGTGCTTGGAGAAACTCCTATACCAACATTTTGAATTTCTATTTCAAAATTTACGTAATTTGTATATGTTGTAGGAACGATATTTATAATCGCCAAATCTGGTAAAAACTCTGTTGGTGGTGGCGGTGGAGGAGGCGGTGGTGGGGGTGGTGGGGGTGGTGGATAATGTTCATTAGTATATTCAGAAAGACTTTTTATATTATGTTCAATTTCTTGAAATCTAAGATGAATGTTTTTAAGTCTTTCTTCTAATTGAAAAAGGTCAAGCCTATCAAAAATGTCTTTAAGTTTTTGAATCTTATTTTTAGTTGCATCAAAAATTAAATTTTTAAAATCATTAAACATTTTTAACTTTATCCGCAGTTGAGGAAAGTTTATAAGAGTTATCTTTCATCTTTGTTTCAAGTTCGGTTAAACGTCTATCAAAATCTTCGTAATTAGCAATTAAACGTTTAGCTATTTCCCAAAGAAAACGAAGTTTCGAAGGGGTTTGTGTATAAGTTTTTTTATTATCAATAACCATAATTATTCCGTTGTAAATGTTCCACTACTTCTAGTCACAACAACCCAAACCCATTTTCTTGCAAGATAGGTTACTTGGGGTTGAACAAAATTCTTTAAACAACTAACCGTTTTAGCATACCAGGATTTGCCACTATTTGTTAAACTTAAATCAACAGTACGAGTAGCACAATTAATTCTAACACTATCTATATTCAAAGGAAAGCCATTGTTATTACTATAAATTCCCGATTGAATAGTGTTTGATAAGTTAATTAAATCTGAAAAAGAGATGTTATAATACTCATAAGCATCTAATAACATGGATAAATTCGCAGAAGATTGCATCTTGTTATTTTGACTTAATTCAAAATTAGCTAAATCTAAAAGAAAAGAACTGTTATCATAGTTATCATCACGAATTTCAACTAAATAAGCTCTATCAGATGTTGGAACAGCATCAGGAGCAAGATTATTAGGGTTCTCTCCTGATTTAATAGATTCACTATAATGAGGGTTAGATACTTTTTTACCATAAGAAGTAAGATGTAAAGTTTTCTTTGGTAAACCACTTCCTATTGTAATGTCTGGTAAATTATAAGAAGTATTTGTATCTTCCCATTGAACTATAATTGTTGGGTAAGAAATCCAACCTCCATCATTTATATTATAATAAGAAATAGCAGTTCCATTTACCCCTGTATAATACGTTGCATTAATTCTAGTAGGATTTCCTTCAGGGTCATTAATGTTAAATGGTGGTGGAAATGATGTTCCTTTTCCATGAAAAACAAATGTTGTTTTTTCTTTTAATGCTTTCATAAATGTAAAAAAATCAGTATTTATCCATCCAGCAAATGTTCGAGTAGACCAATGTTGAATTATATTTTTTCCTCTTTTAACAATTAATGATTTTGTATAATTAGAAGTTATTTTATTTAATTGCACATTATTTAAAATCAAATCATAAGGGTGGCGTTTAGCATTTAAAGAGGCTAATGGTAAAGCTTTAATTGCACCAGAGCCAATCTTCTGAAATCTTAATCTTTCATTTTCATCAATGTACCAATTACAATTAGCAGTTTGCCGAATCAAATCGTCAATAAGAGAAGCGTAATCTTTTTCAATTTTTACATATTCGGGAACAAAAGAACCTGAAAATGGCAAAGAATCATAACCAGATACCAAAGACCCAACAGAAGTCATAACTTCTCGAAATGCTGTAGAAATATTCTTTTCAAATTTAATGTAAGCTGGTTCATCAAACGACTTATCATTGGTTTCATCTTCATCATCGGGAATACCATTATGGTTAGCATCTGCTTGCCATACACCGCCGTATTTTAATTCCATAGAAGCCCTACTCAATTTTAATCTACAATCGGCAGCAACAATTCGAACTGTATCGGTAGCTGAATCAGCATTAATTTCGGAAATGTAACCTGTAAATAGTTTTCTAGCCCCATCAAAAATCTCAATTTTATTTTCAGCAGTAATGATAGAAGGACTTCCATTAAGCATTACATCTAAGTTATCATGCCGTCTAGCTAATACAAAATCTGCTGTTGAAGGTGTGGTATTTAAGTTATAAGTTATATTTAATGTGTTATAATCTACATCTTCCAATTCTACTCCATCTAATTTAACCAAGAAATCATCTAAAGTTCCAATAACAAGTTCATCAATTGGAGTAACTCTAACACGTAAATCTGTTTTATAAATATTTTTAGTGGAAAATTGGGTATATAATTTAGTCGCATATTTTTTTGTAGAATTAAAAACAGTACGTAAATCAGTAAAATAAGTGTTTATTACTTGTAAAGTTGTATATAATTTTGTAAGATATTTAGTTTTAAACGTTCCAGTTCTATCAATTAACCAAGAATCAGATAAAGTAATGGTTTCTGTTATATCAATAAATGTTGGATTTGTGGCGACAAACCAAGTATCAGATAAAGTAACGGTGTCTACTATTTGAGCTTGTTCTGGATTAGTTTGAAGCGACCATGTGTCTTGTAAAGTAATTGTTTCAAAATCTGTTATTAAAAAACCATATTCATCTATGGCTGGTGTAAAATTACTTGTCCATCTCGCAATACCTTTACTTACTCTAAACTCATCAATCCATCCATCTACCGACCACATTGAATAAAATGTATCATATCCAATATTTAAATCAGAACTTCTATTTCCTAAATCGTTAGTTCCTATCGCATTAGTAATAGTTAAAGATTGTGAAACACCATTAAAAAATATATAAATAGTAGTTGCATATCGTACCAAAACAACATGACACCATGTATTTATAGAAGGAGATAAAGAAACTGTTGTATAATGAGCCTGGGGAGTACCAGAAACAGCACAATAAAATGCTATTGTTCCGTTACTTTGTAATATTAAATTAAACCTATTATTACCATTATCGGTTTGAGAATACAACGCTTGATTTATCCCAAGTGTGTTAAAACGAACCCAAAAATCAATTGTAAAATCACCATCTCCAAAATTCCAATCATCAGAATCGGGTATAGATAAATAATCGCTTATTCCGTCAAATTCCGCACTGGCTCCACCAAATTTAGATTGGGCTGTGTCTACTTGAGCAGTACCATTAGCGGTTACTGATTTGTTATAATTAGAACTATCTGGAAAAGAAGTTGAACCATCACTTCCATTACAATGAAGTAATAATTTTGTATGATTATCAACGTCTATATTTAAAAGATTTCCAGTAATTAAGGCGTTGGTAATAGTTCCACCAATTGTATATATAGCACAATCAACAAGTAAATTTCCAGAACTACTTACGGTGCTTGTATAAACTGTACCACCATTCTTTTTGTAATAAACTGTTGTTCCAACACGTTCAATAGATACAACATCGGTTACTATAACACTTCCATAATCTCCATATACTATTCCATTTTCAAAGATATAAATTTTATCATCTGCTGCAACCCCTATACCAAAATTAATTGTATCCCAATTTGCATCTAAATTTGTAGAAGAAAATCCACAAATACGACCTGTTGCTAATTCATTTACTGTAAATTCAACTTTACAATCGCCAGTTAAAATTTGAGTAGATGCAGCTCCACCATTACCCCAAGTAGTGCTTGCTGTCTTAGTAAGGGAATTTAAATTTACAGAAACTCCAACTCTATCTGTCCAGATAATAGGTATTGACATTTATTTCCTTTATAAAATTAAACCCTAGCTACTGTTATAATTGTCGTCACGATTAAATCTATATCTGCATCAACCGCTTTTGCTGAAAAAACCGTTCTTGCTAACATTGTAGAACCCGATACCGTTGCTGAATCAAAAATACCAGCTTCAGTAATACTATAAGATTCGCCACTACCAAAAGTAAAAGTATAAGTAAATTTAGCTTTATAACTTGCTTCATAACTTAAAGTGGCGGTTGCTCTTGTTACTTCTGCACCTAAAGTGGAATCGCTATTTGTGGGGCCACTTGCGTTAGTACCAATAGCCAATGCTCGAAAATAAGTAGATGAAACTCCATTAATAAGTTTAGCTACTCTTTCAAGACCATCATTTACAACAGTATTACAAAATTCTTCAGAATCAAGAACTTCATGTGTATAATGGTCAACCCTATCAATTTTCCAATTCTCAATAACTCTAAACATTCCAGAAAATTTATCCATTTAATTTCTCCTTATAATTTAATTCGTTGCATAAATAATTGCTATAATAGGTGTATGTAAAGCTGGCGTTAAATAACCACCAGGGATTACAACTTTAAAATTAAAATACAAAATACCCGAACCACTTAAAGCACCACTACCATTATTTAAAAGGATGATATTGCTTACACCATCACCAGCTAAAGGCGTACCTACCCAATCAACGCCAGGTAAGGCCAATGTTGTACAAGCAGCCTTATACCAGCTTGCAGCAGGGGTTCCAGTACCAAGAGCAGGGGAAAGTATAGTATCCATACTATTATTATCCCAACACTCTAAAGTAGGTTCGGTAGATGTAGCACCATCGAATGAAGCTGCAAAAACATACCTTTTATTTTGGTTTCCAGCTAATTTCACTTCTTTCAATAAATTAAGTGAAAAATCGGCTAAAAAATATTTAGGAACAGTAACAGGGTCAGTATCATCCAATTGAACAGCGTATCTATTTAAAAGAGCTTCAGAAGGAATTGGATTACCATTCGAAACCGCACCACCGCCTTGTGAAAAGATAAGAGCGTCAAAATCAGGGTCTACAGCTATCCAATCTGTTCCAATGTTGGCTACGGCTGTATCTGATGTGGTGTTATTTATTAAAAGTGTTAAATTCGTCATTTTAATCTCCTATTTACCAACTGTTAACACGAAAAAGAATTGTACCTTTTTGATAACGCACACGTTGAGTGTTTTCCCAAGTAATAGGTACAATCCTTTTAACATTATAATTTTTTGTTGTTGAAATTGTTCTATCAATCTTTAAAACATAAGGAACATTCATTTCAATTGTTGATTCTATGCTATCCATTGCAGCAATTAATGAAGAATAATCGGATTCACATAAAAAGAATGTTAATTCCAAATCCCAAGGTTGAGTTGAACCGCCAATAATAATTGACCCCTGGCCTCGAAATCCTGTAATCTCTGTAAAACGAAGAGCATCTTTAGGTGAATTATCGGCTGTAATAAATTCAAAGGGATAAACTGATGTTAACCCATCTGATTCGAATAAATTATATTTTGGATACCAAGGCATAGTGTAACTCCTTAAATTTATTTTTAAAATTCTTCAATCGTTGGTTCAACAATTCCTTCTGCAAAAACTCTTCTAAAATCAGGGTCGTTTCCTATAGCTTGCTTAATTATATCTAAAATTTCATTTGCAGAATCTTTAGCAGAAAACATTTTTTGAAGAGTTATATTAATTGGCCCAACATCTGCTTTTAATTGTAAGTTTTGTATTTCTGGTATAAACGTTTCTCCTATTAATGGAGGAGGAGGCAACGGTGGGATTTCTTTTGGTGGAAGAGTTGTTGGTTTAAATTCCTTAATCGCCTGAAGTTCCTTAATTGGTATGTTTCTTCCTAATCCTTCAAAAAAGAATTTTTGAGCTTGTAGTTGTTCTAATTCGGCAGAGAAAAATTCTTTTAAAATAGGCATTAATGCTGAATCTCTTCCACCTGGCTCAAATGCTTTAAGAGGAATTTTTCCAGATAAAAATCCAGTTACCGTTGTTGCAGCTTGCACACCAAATTTTTGTGCAATTTGGAAAAGTTTTAGTGAATCGCTTGATATTTTATTTTGATTTATTTTTTCTTTAGTAATTTCTTGTTCTAATTCAAGTTTATTATTTAAAAAATCTTCTTCGGTTTGATTCCTGCCATACATTTTTTCAAGTTCAATTCGCTGTTGAACCAATTGAAGATTTGTTGCTCCTTGCAAGCGTAAAATTTCTAATTGATTTTCGATTAATTTAGAACGTTGAAGATTATCAAGTTTTATTTCTTCTTCGTTTCTAGCTCTTGCTAATTCTAAATCATTTTTTGCTAAATCTTCGTTTTGTTGTCTGATGTTATATATTTTTTCAAATTCAATTCTATGTTCTACTAATTGAAGATTTGTTGCGCCTTGTAATTTTAATATTTCTAATTGATTAGCAATCAAACCTTCTTTTTGAAGATTATTTAATATTTTTGCTTCTTCATTAGATGTTTGTTCAAGAGCAATTTTCTTTTGTGCTATAGTAAGAGCAGATTCGTGAATACCTAGTTGATTTGTTAAAAGTCTTTCGGCTATTGCTAATTCTGTATTAGATGCACCTTGTAATTTTAATTCATTTAATTTAAATGCTAATAAAGATTTTTTAAGTTCTTCTTCTTCACCAGGGCCAAGGATAGGAACAATATTTATTGGAACATCTACATTTACTCCTGCTTCTGTTTGTTTTTGAAGATTTGTACGTAATTGTCCAAGTAATCTTTCATTTTCTCCTGGTTTTTGTTCAAGTGTTAATTTTTCAATTAAAATTTTTAAATCAGGAACAGCTAATTGTCCTCTTAAACCAGCTATAACTTGTTCAAAAGCAGTTTGTGCTTTATCATTGGCTGCTTTTCTATTCTGAATAATTCCTTCAGTAAAAGAATCAATGGCTAATTTACCAAGAATTGCCCAAATAGCAACTGTTGGACTAAATAACGCTTTAAATGTAGAACCTAAAATACTTCCTAAAGTTGCTCCCGAAAATGCACGTGCAATACTATTTCGACCTAAAATTGCAAGAATTCCAAGACCGTTAGCAAATCCTTTACTAAAAGTAAAAGATAAATTTGCTCCTATTTTTTCTAAACTAGCATTTCCGATAAGTAATCCTTTTAATAAATTACCAACAGTAACTACTTTTGACCAATTTAAAATAAACGCCGTTCCAGCAATAAAGCCTAGATTTGAAAAAACCGTATGAATAGTGGCCCCAACAGGTAGTAACGCATCACTAATTTTACTAATAATTTTATTAAGATTTATAAGACTATTAGTAAAATCTTCCGCACCCATAATAGCATTAACAAAGGATTTTCCTGTTTCTGTTAAATTATTACCTAAAATTTTAGCTTGTCCACTTTCAGATTCTAAGGTTCTAGCAACTTTATTATTTAAAGCTTCAAAATTAGGTAACAGTTTAATATTTGCGTCAAGAATATCTTTAACGGCAACTAAGGATTGAACAATTTTAATACCTCTAGCTCCACCAAAAATATCGCTCATTGCCGTAATTGCTGTTTGTTTACCGCCAGGAGTATTATTTAATTCAACAATTTTATCTATAATTCGTCTAAATGTATTAAACGTTGATTCACCAGCTATAGTTACAAGACCCAATTTTGAAGAAAGATTTGGTAAATTTTTTAATAAAGTATTAAAAGCCGTTGATAAAAGAGTAGCTCCTTCTGCACCAGAACGACCAGCCGTACCTAATGCTGCTAAAATTTGAAGCGTTTGGTTCATGGTTAAACCAACACCAGCAGCAGTTCCTCCAAATTTATTTAAAGCCTCGGTTACATTTTTAATTTCAAAATTATTTGTTTCTTCCAATTGTGATGTAAGAGCAAACGCTTCATTCATCTGGTCAGTAACAGTTTTGGCTCCTTTACTTCTGTCAATTAAAATATTTAAAGCTTTAGCAAATGCTTCAGCCGTATTGCTTGCATCACCAAATAAAGCAATAGATAATTTAGTAGCAGCTAATCCACCTTGTAATGATTCGTTTGCACTAAACCCTAACGTTGCAAACTGTTTAACAGCACCAGCTATTTCTATTACACTAATACCTGTTTCTTTTGATGCTTGTGTTACACTTCTTCGAATACTATTAAATGCTGCTGCCGTTTCTTCTTTAGTTCCTTGTAAATTATTTCGAATCTTTTGTAAAGATAAATCAAACGCAATTAAATCTTTAAATCCACCACTAATTGCACTAAAAAATCCCATAATTGCACCACGTAAAGCAATCCAAATAGGAATGGTTAAAATAGCTCTACCAGCTAATTGTTTAACGTTATCTGCAAAATTAGTAAAGATTTTATTTCCTTTAGCAGCTTCGAGATTAGTTTTCACAAATTGGGAAGTTACATCTTTAACAGCAACAGAAGTAACACCCATTTGATTTCCAATTTTAGATGTAGTTCTAGTCATTTCTAAAAAAGAACCGTTTGTAGTTTGAACAATTTCGCCAACAGTGGTAAGAGTTTTGATAGCTTCTTCACCTTTAACTATAACTGGAATTGCCTGAACTTTTTGAGGTAATGTTCCAATTAGTTTTGTTGCTTGTCCAAATTGATTTTGGATATTTTTAGCCATATTAGCATTAATAGATTCAATTTGTTTTGCGCCTTGAACTGCACCGCTAATATCAGATAGATAACGTATAATGTAATCGGTTCCGAGGGCCATTATTATTTACCACCTTATTGAATGTCAACATTAAATGTGCTGACATTACCAGATTCTCTAAATTTTAATTTGCTTGCTTGTTGTTCTGTTTTATATTTATGTAATTCATTTTCTCGCATCTGTGACCGCCAATACAAAAAAGCGTCACATCTTATATCATCTTCTATGACTTTTTCATCAAGATATTTCCATTCTTTTTGAATAAGGTCAGAATACAAAGATTCATAAACAGAAAGCCAAAAAAGAAATAGATTTTGTAATCCACTAAAATTTGATTTATTCTCAAAAAGTTGAATACTACCTATTTCTTTAGCTGATTTATAAATATTCTGCCAAAAGATAGACTTGGCAATAGTTCTAATTTGTTTTTCGATATTCATATTAACGTTTGTTCAATAGAAGCCAGGTCATAGACGCAATAGCTTTATTCGTGAGAACTGTGTCAGCTTTATTAAAATCTTCTAATGTATCCCATACTTTTTTCCATTCTTTATCGGGATGATACTCTGCACAAATAAACGTTATATATTCTACGTAAAATTTTTCTAATCTACTTTCTAACGATGGACTAAGATGAGAAGCTATGTCCAACGATAATCTCTGAAGGCTTTCTTGAATTTTTGTTATATTTTCTGAATATTCAGAGATTTTTTTCTTATCACCTGAATCTTTAGTTGCTAATAAAAACCAAAATCTTTTAAGTTCTTTTGATAAACTTTCTCGTAGTTCTTCCAAATGCTCTATATCAATAACATTATTAAGTTTTAATTGTCTAATCAATTGATTTTTTGTAATACAACCTTCTTGTTTTAAATATTCTAATTGAATTAAATTTTTTTTATGTTCGGCTAAAGATTGTTCTCCTTGATTTGGCATCCTGACACGATATAATTGTTCGTTTACTGTAAAACATAATTTATTATCTTTAATTAACGAATCATCATAATTACTTTTAAATAATTCGGAAATACTTTCGTTTAAAATTTCTTTGTTATCCATTAAAAACTCCTTACGTTAATTTATCTAAATCGTTAGTGTTATTTAAATCGCAATCCGTACATGTTACATTTTCTGTAATCATTATGTAATGAGTGTGAATTTCTGGTTGTTTTAAAGCTTCTACAATACCAATAAGATTTGCCATATCACGATGTAAATAACAAATTTCTTCTTCTAACATTTTTATGCGTTTGCTTTGGTCAAACATCATAGATAATAAATGAAAAAAACCCATAGGTTACTCCTTGGGTTTAGTAAATTCAATATTAAATGTAACCCCTTCACTAAACTTAGTGATGAGTTGAGTATGATTTCTGGCGTTCTCGTAAATCTTGTTACGAATCAAGGATTTAACTAAAGAAAGAGATTCCTTCGTTGGAAGGGATTGTTTCTCAATCTCTTCAATGATTTTACAGCTTTCCCCAACCAACGCTCGGCTGGTAGTGGTTTCGATATTCTTGAGGACTTCATCGGTGATTTGTAACATTGCCTTACCTTTCGTTAGAACGTCCAATTTGACCAGTTTATAGGGCCAAATTTCAACGATAATTGTGAAAACCATACATTCTACTTACTTTAAAAGAATCGGTGAATACCAATAAATACTCATTATGATTAATCCCACCGATAAGACTTAATCAATAGACTATTTATTATCATGTGTTAGTTTGAATAATAGGCGTATTGCACCTTTTTGACGCTAACTATCTCGAAGGAATACGTTTCTATTTCATTCAATTTGGTTGCAGGGGTTGGATTTGAACCAACGGTCTTTAGGTTATGAGCCTAACGAGCTACCAGCCTGCTCCACCCTACTGGAGAGGGGCTAGGATTGTATAAAATTATATAATAACCCAACCCCTCAAAACTTGCAAAGAGGAATTAATTTAATCCCTCAAGCGATACATATTGTTTTATTACGCGTCTATATCAATTTCAACATTAGAAATCAAAAGATTATCTGAATTTAAATTTATCCCTTCCGTCCAAAACGCATTAGCTGTAGCATCTTCAGTAGTATCAGAAAATGATAAACCAGTAACTTTATAACCTAATTTAAATGTTGTTTTAGAAGCATCTTCGTAAACTTTAACACGAAGAACAACATCCGTCTTAAATTCGTTAGGGTCAATAATTCCCCAAGAATTTCCAGCTTGGCCCATCAAAACTTCTTCAATCTTTGCATCTTTAATACGACCATTTAAAGCCACTTTAACATCATAGCTTTCAACGTTCTTTAAAAGTTTTTCCTCTAAACCAATAACACCTTCAGAAATACGATTTAAAGTAGCTGCAATGTTCAAAGAAGTAAGTCTATCTAATTCAACTTCAGTTCCTACGCCACTTTGTAATGTAACCGTAACAGAATCGGCACTGATGTAGCAAAGGTCGGCATCGTTTTGTGAAGTATAATCGCCACCTGTACCAAATCCTGAAGCGGTATAAACAACTTTAAGAACATCACCTGATGTAGAACCTAAAACAGCAAGTGTTGTAGTTCCGTTTGTCCATGTATAATTAGTGGTTATTTCAAGTTCTGTATCAACACCAGAACGAGTACGCATAACTCTCTGAATGTATTTAGAAGCCACGTTAGGGTCTAATACAGGTGCAGGGTCGCTAATAACAATAGAATACGCACTATTGCTATAACCTGAAGGAACGGTATAAATCTTTTGCATATAAATCTTATTATTGTTCTTCAAAATCTTAAAGAAATCTCCACCTAAATCAAAACTTCTCTCAATTCGAGCATCAGCATTAGCGATGTTGAAAGTGATTGAATTTAATGACAATTTTGGAAGCCAAAGAGTTTGTTCCATTGTGCCACCAAATTTATCTTTACCAACAGAAATAACGTCCATTAAAGAACCGTCAAAATCAGAAAGTTCTAAACCACCTGAAGGCATAGTTGCTTTATTTGCTAAAGATAAATAAAAATCAATTTCACCATACTCTAATTGAGTAAGAGTACATTTCTCTTCAAGAATTCTTAAATCAGTACAAATTTTTTCCAATCGACCTAACTCATAAACTTTATCGCTTGGTTGTGTAACACCGCCAGAAAACGATTGAACTCTATCAATGTCAACCGGTTGGGTATTACCATACCAAGGATAAATTCGGGGTTTTGTCGCGCTGGCGTGCCTAATCTCGTTGCTCATGGTTAATTCTCCTTTTAATTATGAAACTTTACTTAAAATTTTTTTAGATTTCTTAAATGTTTTCTTACTGGTTAAAGTGTCAACCGTACCTTTTACGTATGCTAAATCTGTTGCTAATAGTACAACTTTTTCACTAATACCTTCTTGTCTTGATACTAACGTTTTAACATCATCGTGTAAATGTTTTAAATCATTAAATTTAATTACAGAAAAAACCAAAATCGTACCTATTAACTGAACGATTCCTATAATTGAAGTTAGAGTAATTTCCATTACTATCTCCTTAACCGTTTATCCACACTTTAATTGTTAAACGATAACGGTTCTGGTCATAAACGTCTGCGTCGTCATAACCCAACACTGGTAAACTTGTTACAAAATCTACTCTTCCATGACCTAAAATAACTTTAACTGGTGCTTCTGGATTTGAAGAGTTTGGAGTATAATCATAAATAGTGACACCATTATTAATTTCTGCTTCAATCCAATCTGCGAGGTTGGTTTCCTGACCTGGAAGCAACGTTCTAATGTCAATAATAATTTGGAAAGAACGTAATCTTTTATTTGAACCGATTTCTAATCTTCCAGCATCGGGTTTGTTATCCAAATACAACTGTATGAGTGGAAGATTCCATTCGTTGTTTAATTCTCTACCAGCATAAACGTTGACAGTTTTAGCAACGCCGTTAACATCAAGAAGCTGTAGAGATTGAGTTGTAACTTTATCTCTCAAAAACTCAATGAGTGAGTTCTCTATATTAGTTCCGATTTGCCAGTGTAAAATTGTCATTTTAAAAGTTCCCTTACTTTAGAAATCATTATGCCCAAAGCTTTTTCGATATAGTTGTGAGGTTGTATATCTTTATTTGGTAATAAACCCCATAATGTTCCATTAGAATCTGGTTTTCCATGTTGCCATAGACCGCTTCTAAAACTCGCTCTATTTGGTTTTCCTTCGCCTGGGGCAAATGAACCACCATCTTCGGGTGGGGCAGTTCTTCCAGACGCAGCTCGTCCGAAATTTATCCATCTCCACCAAGGAGCCTTCTGATTTAATGTTTCTATATTACCAACACCATATCCTTTTGAATTTTCTCCACCAACAATCTTCTCAACAGCAATCTGGTCTTTTAAATGATTTCCAACTTGTTTAACAGGACGAACCCTACTATCTTCAATAGCTTTATCTAACTCTTTTTTATGTGCTTCAGCCAAAATCTTAGTATGTTCTTCAGATAACTTACCAATCTCTTGTTGAATAACAGTAGGAATTGATTCTCCTTGTCTTGCAATAAGAGCTGTAATCATTAAACATCCTTTTTGAAGAGGGTAATCTCGGTGTAATTATCGTCCAGTTCAACCATTAACATCTTCTTACCTACAGCATCGTTGTGAACATAAAAATCTTCACCCTTGATAACTACTCTACTGGCAAGTTGGAAAAGGGCAACATCATTATTTTTGATTACTATCTTAACAGAACCAATAGCTACAAGGCCTAATTGTTTAACAACTAGCTCATTGCTTACCATTGGCCTGACAAACGCACGAACCGTAAGGTAATTCTGTTGCCCAACAGACCAGCCAACGTCGCGGAACTTATCGTAGTTAGCACTCTTGACTTTGGCCCCAGGAAGATATACAAAAATTTTCTCGGAGTAATCATCAAGTATATATTTAGCAAAATTTTTTCTGTATTTCATATTTATGCCCTAAGATAAATATTATCTTCAAATCTAAGAGGTGCAAAATAAACCGTTTGAAGTTTCCCATCACCATCTTCAATTTCAATTTCTAAATAAGAAATTAAATGAAAAAGTTCTGTAGTTCCTTTTTCAATGTGAATAACAAAATTTCCATCTTCCCCATCATCAATTAATTCTATCTGCTCATCATCTTCACTAGATAAAAGAATAGATGAACCAAAACGGTCAAAGAGTTCGGCTCTAATAATGTAATCGGTTAAGTCGATGTCTAAATGGCAACCGATGTCTATATTATTACCACGAAATAACTTATTAGGTAATGAAATGTCGATTTCCATATTAGGCCACATCCTCTCTATAATCTTCTTCAAACGTAAATTCGCCATACCATGTTGTGAATTGATTTAATGCTCTAGCAATTAATTCAGATTTACTTTCTTTTTCCATTGCTGTAACTGTAAAATCTTTTGTGCGTATCTCGATGTTCTGACTATCTGTTTCAATTGATGTGATAATTGCAATTTGATAACTTTCTTTGGCATCGGGGTTAATTCCGTCAATAGTTAGCACATCTGTTCTAGCATCGTTTAGTTTGAATAGTTTTTTATATCCAAATTGTGAAAATCGAGCTAATGCACATTCCAAGTAATCGGTTAATTCACTGTCGGAATACTTGTCATAATAAGAATAGCAAATAAGAATTATATCGTTAGTTGCGAGTATGGCTGAAATCGTTAAGATGTTCGTAGAAGAATTATAACTCCATCCACTCAACAAAGGGGAACCATTTTTATAAACTTTAATGGTCGAGGATGATGGATAGTCCTCTGTTAAAGTGAATGAAGCACTTCCCAAGAAGATATAACTATCACGACCTGTGGTGTTTAATCTATCTTTAAGAAGTGAACGAACAAGTCTTAAAATGGTTGATACTGAATTCCAAGTAGACATAGTGTTATTTCCTTTTTATTATTCTAAATCTTCCGATTTGAATGAGTAGAAATTTCTTTTTTCGAATCTTCCGATGTATAAATTATTAAGACCGTCTATTTTATTAAAGCGTATTCCGTTTTTATTTAATGTTCTGTTTAGCCAATCGTGTTTTGGTACCGAAAATTGGTAATCACCGTTTAAATTCCATCTCAACACTTGAATGTAGCTCTCGGCTAAACGCCAGTTGTTGCATAAAATCTCAACAAACTTTTCTTTCTTTTCGCCAATCATCCTTAATTCAACCCAACAAATACCTTGAAGGTCTTTACCTTCTAACATAAAAGCAGGAAGTCCACTTTTAATAATCTTATTGGCTTTGATATTAGCATCTGGTAAAGAGATGTTTAATTTTTGAGCCAAATAAATTGCAATTGAAGTTTTGTCGTCTGTCGATACTTGGCGAATCATGTAAACGCCTTTGGTTAATTGGTTAATCTTTTTTTGGAGAGGGGCTGACTTTTATTCAACCCCTCGAAAAACTATACTTAGCTTGATTTACTCAAGATTAAGCACGTACGAACTTAGCGCAAGTATAGCTGTTGGTGATAACGATACCAACTTGTTCGAAACCAGCTAAACCTTTGCTGAAGCTTTCAACAGTACCCAATGGCTGAATCATACCAGAAACGATAACTGCGCGTTCCTTGGCGACCATTGTGGTATCAGTTGTGCCAGACAAGATAGCTGCGTTAATCTTGCGACGAACGAAGTAGCCTGGTTTGTTAGCTTTGCTATCTGAAACAGCAACCAAATAAGCTGTATCAGCGTCAATTACGTCTGTAGCTGCGCCACCGATAGTGACCTGTAAATCTTCTACAGGAATCCACATATCAACAACGTCTTTGATGTTAACAGGTGAAAATTTGTTAGCATCATACTGCATCAATTCCACATCTTCAGTTACGTTAGGGCCAGTAATAAGTACGAGTGAACGACCATACTTACGAATAGCTTTTCTCATCTCGACCAATTTAGGATAGTCAAATTTGAGTTTACCAGAATCTAAACCGAATACGTTGCCACGCGCGATTGCTGCTGCGTCAACGAGAGCTAATACGGCATAGATTTCTTCACGATTCAATGCTTCCTGAATTGTTTCAGCATAGAGGTCGAGAATGTTCATGTCACCATTCAAAAGGTCGTCCAAGCAAATCCAATAGCTTGGGGTCACGATTGAAGTGAAGGCGAGGGTGTTCTTTGATGCTGGTGTTACGGCTTCTTGAGTAACATTGCAGTTACTGGTAAGAAGGTAAACTTTCTTCACAGGAAGTGTGGGGGTGAAATAATACACAGATTCATGTGGTTCAGCAGAAGAAGTGTTCATAATCGCTTTAATCATATCAGCGATAGGAAGTTCAGGGTCATACGATTCATTCAAAATCGAAGCGACCTGCTCTTCACGATTTGCACTCATTGCGATTTTCTTCATCTGCTCTTTTGCTGCTGCTAATTCTTCACGTGTTACTTGTTTCTTTTCCATTTGTAAATCCTCCTAAAATTTTTTACTACTATTTTTGAAAAATTAAATTATTTTCGATAACTGCGTTTGCTTTTCAAAATCTTAGCTATCGGACTACTTGAATCTTCGGTAGAAGCATCTACAGCTTTATGACCAGTAGATAAAACTACAGGTTCTTCAGCTTTGGCTTCAACCTTTACTTCTTCTTTCACAACTTGTGATGCTTGAAGAGTGGCTACTTCTTTTTCTTTAGCATCAAGTTTTTCTTTTAAAGCTGTAATTTCTTTTGCATGTTCTGCTTGTATAGCTTGAACTTGTTCCCATATCCATTTCTCAACTGTTTCTTGAGTAATAACATGAGTTTGCGAATTGCCTGAAGGATAAGTTGTTTTGTCGGCTTCTTGAACAACGGTGTGAACTTCTGTTGAATCAGGAGTAGAAACAACTTCTTTTTGAACAACAGTAATTGATTGTGTTACTGTTTCATTTGTTTCTGCAACTTTTTCAACTTCGGTTACCTTTGCAGGTTCTTCAACTTTTGGAGCAGCAGCGACTTCTTCTATTTTAGGTTCTTCAACCTTAACAGTTTCAGCCACAACTTCTGTTTTAGCTTCAACAGTAGCTTCGGGAACTACAGGTGCTTCAACCTTTAATGTTTCAGCAACAATAGTTTCTTCAACTTCAGCAACAATAGGCTCTTCGATTTTCTTCACTTCGTCTGCCATTAGTTTTAATACCTCCATTATAGATTTTTGGCTGTTTTGGTTATTAGCAAAAATTAAACCTTGTCTTTCCATTGAAAGTTTTTCTTGTAATTTTTGCGCTGTTATTTCTAACACTTTAGCTTTTTTACAAGCAGGAGCTACTCCAAATAATAATCCTGCGCCTGTAAAATAGTAATCATTAATTCTTGTTGTTTTGTCCTTCAACTTTTCAGCACTTTCTTTATCGTATGAAAGTTCAAAACTCATTGTTAATTTATTTTTTTCAAAAAGTTTTTGAGCTTCATCCCATTCTTCAAAATACTGATATTTATAAAAAATACAAACCACTTCAATAAGATTATCTTTGTTTATTGAGGCATCAATAGCATGGCCTAAAATCACTGGGTCTGTAATAAATTCTAAGGTTTTTGGGTCACGCCTAACAGAATGATTTTTATTCATTTGACAACCTGGTAAGGTTGATACTGCTTCTTTTGTTGCTTTTTCTGCTAAACGATAACCATTACTATTTGGTTCTTCGATTTCTGCCAATACCGATTTAAAAATTCCCAATGCTGGATGTGGCATTGCTATACCTTTTGATTTAGCTATATCAAAAAGTTCTTGTGTATCGCTTGCAACCACTTGTGCTGTTAATTTTAACGATTCTCTATTCATTTTCTGATTCCTCTGTTGCTTGGTTTTTTACCCATTTATCTCCGTCTTTGTGATATTTACCTTTAACGGCATGCCATGCTGCTTGTCTTGCTTTGTTTTCATCATTTGTTTCACTTAATACAGCATTAAAAACTCGAATCCATAAATTCCTTGCTCCAACTGGAAGATTTTTAAGTTGGGCTGGATATTTTTCTTTTGTATATGGTGCTTCTAAATATTCGCCAGCTTCTTCATCTTCTAAAGATGCTTCTTCAGCTTTTACAACCTTCTTTTTCTTCTGTGGCACTTCGTAAGGAGTGGGTGGTCTTGTATCGTTCACATCATCACGAGTATTAGAATCTTGATTAAGCACTACTCTAGGAAAAAAGAGATTGTTATCTCCATTTTCAGATTCCTGTGTTCTACGTTTCTTAGAAATCTCAAAATCATAACCTTGAGGTAGTACAGAAAACGCATCTTCAATTGATAAAAGTCCTGTGTCAACATGATTCTTAATTAATTTGCTCATGTCACTTGTTATGAAAGCCTTTACAACGCCAGGAACAATACGTATATCTTTTCCCATAGCTTTAGGATGAAGAGAAGCGTTCTTTTCAATAATCAATTCCTTAACTTCATCATATAATTCTTTGGCTCCTAAAACGCCATTTAAAATCTCTTCAACCATAACTTTAGGATTTAAAATAGCTTCTTGTCTATCACTGGAAAATCCCTGAAGTTCAACTAAACCTAATCCGCAAAGTAAATCGTTGTTTACAGGTTTGATAACCGATTCATTGAAAAGTTTGGTAAGGTCTGGAATTAAATGCTCAACCTGTAAATCATAACGACCTTTTAAAATCATATCACCGCTATCACTTTGATATTTCTGATTTCTCTTTGCCTGTTTTAAACTTTCTTTTACTCCGCTAAGTTGTTTTTCAATGTCGCCCATAGCATTTTTAGCCATTAAAGTTGCGTCACCTGCTCTTAAAGCTAAAATGTATGGAACCATTTCTTCAACAACACTGGCCTGACTTTGAATCAAACTCTTTTTAAGTAAAGCATTATACATAACACCCTTACCAATTAAATAAGGTGTCGCATAATCTTCATACCAAGAATTAAATGGTTTACGAATAAGAACGGTTGATGTTTTTCCATCTTTTAATTCGGTTTCATTAATGTAGTATTTCTTTTTAGTTAAATCATCTTTACTTCCATCAACAATAATAGCACTACCGTCAGAAAACCACATCTTTCCTGGTAAAATTAAATCATCAATCTTTTCCCAAATAATGTTCAACGCAATAAAAGAGGACTTATATCTTTCCCTCATGTATTGAGTGGTAACAGCTTTTAATCCCCTGGGTATGTCCTTGCTAATACTAGCATTTAACTTTTTAGTAGCCCAATCATTAAGAGCTAAAGTTAAATTAGTATTATCAGTTACAAAATTCATATTTACAGAACCAGTAGCAACCATAAATTCAAAGATGGTTTTTACAATACCTGTATAATCATTTTCCAAAAGTTCATTAATCTGAACCATCTGTTTATGAAAATCTTTGGATACCTGAATT
>Ga0315286_10001904_pt1 | contig 19278 bp, 8 predicted proteins | sample YL17G10_0_MG_FD_205038 | JGI IMG/M metagenome (GOLD analysis project Ga0315286, IMG submission 205038) | Sediment microbial communities from Yellowstone Lake, YNP, Wyoming, USA - YL17G10_0 | ecosystem: Environmental > Aquatic > Freshwater > Lake > Sediment | place: USA: Wyoming | collected... | reverse complement strand
ACGGATAATGGCGAGTTAACGCCTCCCTCCCAACCATCGCCGCTGTCGCAGCTGTTTGGGTAGCCCCGCTTAAGTTCGATGCGGTATATATGCATTTCGAACTCGCCATTCGGCAGAGTCCGAGCGCCCCGCACGCGGAACTACAGCTATACTCTACTCGTGCGACGTATATGAGTGTTTCGTCTTGGGTGTTTTTTCTTGAGATCATTGACGAGAAGCAGAGGGAGGCCTCGTCCTCCTCGAGTTGCGGTCAGCCACGCGGAACACCAGTTCAATGTCCGAAGGCATGTTTCTCAAGATGGTGCATGTGATCACTTGGTTCGCTTCCCGACCCCTAGCCTTGCAGGTTTCAGTGATCAAGAAGGAATCCGATGGAACCGAGGATGAGTGGGGAGCTGCACCAAACCCATGTCGCACACCTGATAATTGCCTTCTATCTCCGTGAGTAGCATTTCGCATATCGAGCAATGTTCGGATATGAACATTCGTGGAAATCGTCATGAAATCTGCAAAAAGAAAGCGACAGAATCAGTGGAGTCAGTAGCTAGAAATGTTTTAGTAGGAAGCCTGTGATTAGGGGCCGGGGAGCTTAGAAGGTCAGGCAGTTGTGCGAAGGCGAGACGGGTAGGGAGCTTTGTGAACCTGCCTCTGCCCTTCGTGCATCTGGCCTGGACGATTGACAGGGAGGAGAATAAATTGAATAAGAAAGCTGCAGTAGCAATTCTGATGTGTGCCGTTATGGTATTAGTCGCTGCGGCCCCGTTGGCTATGTCGGTGTCGGATCACGCGCACCATGTAGTCAAAAGTACAAAGGGGCCCCGATGGGATGCCGTGACGTGGGGATTCACGCCGCCAAGCCTCGGCATTTGGAAAGGACAGATCACCAATAATGGACTGTTTTGGATTCTGGTGGACGTCAATGACAACACGACGGGCGTGCCAGAATCGATCATGCATCAGAGGATACAGTTCATCGGCGACAAAATGCTATTCCCGACTGGCGCGATCGACACTCAGGGCGCAGTCATGAACAACCATCACACGTACGAGATCACTATTACGCCACAGGGCAAAATAGGGACATCTTGTGACGTGAAGGATACGTTCAAGCTGGGAGTGGCACCAGTGGCCGCAATCGATGTAACATCTATTATCGATCTTAATGTCACGGTCGACGGATCTAGGTCATACGACCCCGACGGAGAGATAATGGGATATATGTGGGACTTTGGCGACCGATTCATCGAATCTGAATCCATCGAATGTGTTGTGACAGGAGTAACCGCCAAACACACATATGCTATGGCCGGGACATACGATATCACGCTGGTTGTGGTCGACAATGATGGCATCACTGCTGAAGCAGTTCAGAGGGTATCACTTGAGACAGTGCCCACGGTGCCGCCGGTTCTCGATCCTATTGGCGCCAAGACTGTCAACGAGATGACGTTGCTGACGTTCACTGCGACAGCCACAGATGCTGACACACCGGTTCAGACATTGACGTTCAGCTTGAGTGGGACGGTTCCCGCTGGAGCTAGCATCACGTCTGCCGGCGTGTTCACATGGACACCCACTGAGGCACAGGGACCTGGCGACTACACGTTCAATGTGGTGGTCAGTGATGGTTCTCAGACAGACTCGGAGACGATCACGGTCCATGTCAACGAAGTGAATGTAGCACCGGTTCTCGGTGCGATCGGGGCCAAGACTGTCAACGAGCTGGCGTTGCTGACGTTCACTGCGACGGCCACAGACGCTGACATACCGGTTCAGACATTGACGTACAGCTTGAGTGGGACGGTTCCCGCTGGAGCGAGCATCACGTCTGCTGGAGTGTTCACATGGACGCCCAGTGCGATTGGCGACTACACGTTCGATGTGGTGGTCAGTGACGGTTCTCTGACAGACTCGGAGACGATCACGGTCCATGTCGTGGCAACGTCGAATACGCCACCGGTTCTCGGTGCGATCGGGGCCAAGACTGTCAACGAGCTGGCGTTGCTGACGTTCACTGCGACGGCCACAGATGCCGACATACCGGTTCAGACATTGACGTACAGCTTGAGTGGGACGGTTCCCGCTGGAGCTAGCATCACGTCTGCTGGAGTGTTCACATGGACACCGACTGAGGCACAGGGACCTGGCGACTACACGTTCACTGTGGTAGTCAGCGACGGTTCTCTGACAGCTTCGCAGTCTGTCTCGGTGCGTGTCAACGAAGTGAATGTAGCACCGGTTCTAGCTCCAATCGGCAACAAGGTTGTCGACGAGATGTCGTTGCTGACGTTCACTGCGACGGCCACAGACGCTGACATACCGGTTCAGACATTGACGTTCAGCTTGAGTGGGACAGTTCCCGCTGGAGCGAGCATCACGTCTGCTGGAGTGTTCACATGGACACCGACTGAGGCACAGGGACCTGGCAGCTACTCGGTCACTGTGGTAGTCAGCGATGGTTCTCTGACAGCTTCGCAGACTGTCGCGGTCCAGGTCAACGAGGTGAATGTAGCACCGGTTCTCGGTGCGATCGGGGCCAAGACTGTCAACGAGCTGGCGTTGCTGACGTTCACTGCGACGGCCACAGATGCCGACATACCGGTTCAGACATTGACGTACAGCTTGAGTGGGACGGTTCCCGCTGGAGCTAGCATCACGTCTGCTGGAGTGTTCACATGGACACCGACTGAGGCACAGGGACCTGGCGACTACACGTTCACTGTGGTAGTCAGCGACGGTTCTCTGACAGCTTCGCAGTCTGTCTCGGTGCGTGTCAACGAAGTGAATGTAGCACCGGTTCTAGCTCCAATCGGCAACAAGGTTGTCGACGAGATGTCGTTGCTGACGTTCACTGCGACGGCCACAGACGCTGACATACCGGTTCAGACATTGACGTTCAGCTTGAGTGGGACAGTTCCCGCTGGAGCGAGCATCACGTCTGCTGGAGTGTTCACATGGACACCGACTGAGGCACAGGGACCTGGCGACTACACGTTCAATGTGGTAGTGAGTGACGGCGCTCTGACGGCCTCGGAGACGATCACGGTGCATGTCAACGAGGACAACGCACCAACGGCCTCCTTCACATGGACTGTGAGCGGCCTCACGGTGAATGTGGATGCGTCCCTGTCGAGCGATGACAAGGGCATCGTCAGCTACGTATGGAACTGGGGCGACGGAACGACTGGAACTGGAAAGACTGCCACACACACATACACTGCACCGGCACCAGCACCGCGAGCGATTGTTTCGGCACCAATTGCCTTGGCTCCTGGACCGCCCTACCTCTTGTGGGGGTACACCACGGACGCACTCGGCACCCCATATGAGTGCTACGTGACGATAACCAACCTGAGAACGGGGCAAGTTGGCACGACTGATTCGTTCCAGGTCGATCCGTGGCCTCTCGACGGGTACTATGAATTCGATCTGCAGAACGGTCTTCCGTCCGCATATTTGGTCGGTGACATGATCAAAGTCGATGTGGTTTCGGTTTCGGGGACTATGACTGGATCGAACCAGGCGGCCGTACCGGGCGGACCCAGCATGAACATAGACGTGACGCTGACTGGAGGAACGCCACAGCCGTTCGACAGGATCATCACGCTGACCGTGACGGACATCAAGGGCCAGACAAGCACGATCAGCAAGACGGTGACACTGTATCCGTGAGGACGGTTAGGTAGCTAGAAGCGCAGGCCTGAGGAGACGCGGACCTGCCGCTCAAACCTTTTCCAAAGTTCTTTATCCATATCAACATCGGGGCATCGGGGGGGACGGAATCGAAAGACTGCGTTGGGTACGCGCCCGAGCTTGGGCGCGCCATGTGCGTAGGGCACCTTAGGCATGTCCGGAGCAATGCTCTCCAGAAGAAGCGTGAGCCAGAAAAGATGGCTAGGTCTCAATACTTTCGAAGGGCGGTTTTCAGCAGAGATACCATGTTCAAGGTTGCTGCGACGCTTCTCGTCTTGACCTTGATCTCACCGTTGCTTGTAGGCGCAGGAGGGGACGGGCCGATTGTGCGAATGACCGCGACTCTGGAATCCTTTGGTTCCCCCGTCCAGGTCAACGACAACAAGGCGAACGACCAGGTAGCGCCGGTCATCATCGCGGTGCCTGGTGGGCGGGGGCTGTTCGTGGTCTGGCAGGACTCGCGATCGGGCAACTGGGACATCTACGCGTCCGGGTCTCCCAACGGAACGAGCTTCGCTCCGAACAAGAGAGCCGACGATTCCATCGGCACATCCGCACAGAGAGAACCTGCAGTTGCCGTGTCGGTGAACGGCACCATACTGCTCACATGGCAGGACAGTCGCAGAAGCATGTTTGACAATGACATCTTCTTCACGAAGTCCTACAACGGCGGGGCGACATTCACTAAGAACGTGAAGGTTGACGATTCCACGAGCAACATCACGTGGCAGGAGCGCTCTTCGATTGCAGTCACAGCCAAAGGCGTGATATATGTTGCCTGGACGGATGACCGCACGGGGATCCTGCGTGTGAGGGGCGCCTTCTCGACGGATGGAGGCACGACCTTCTCGCCAAGTGCGGAGATAAATCCTGGCAGTACCAGCGGGCAGACTGGAGTGAGTCTCGTTTCCAACGGAGACCGCATCTTCGCCGTGTTCACGGACAATGTCTCGGGAGCGCCCCATCCTTACGTCTGCGTCTCGAGCAACGGCGGCAAGAGTTTCGCAGCTCCTACAAGACTCGACAGGACTGGTAGCAGTGGAGCAACGCAGAGTGGCGTCTCGATAGCACCGATGCCCCGGGGCGGGATAGTTGCTGTTTGGGCGGATTCCAGGAACGGCAATGGGGACATATACGCGTGCTTCGCGGGCGCAAATGGCGCAATCCAGACTCCTGACTTCAGGGTGGATGACGATTCAACCGGCGCCTACCAGGAGGGTGCATGCGTTGCATCAGACCAGCTCGGAAACGTGTACGTTGTCTGGGAGGACGAAAGGAACGGCCTGCATGCAATCCGGTTCGCGCTCGTGATGACCGGCCAAGCACTGCCCTCCGCTAGCATGCAGGTGGCGACGGCAAGGGCAGTAGACATGCAGATGAGGCCGTCGGTCATTGCGACCGAACCAGGCCGCGTGTTTGTGGTCTGGCAGGACGACAGAGCGAACACTTACGACGTGTATTCGTCCGCGGGATACTTCGCTGGCCTTTACGACCTCTCGCTCGAGATTGGCTGGAACTTCGTGCCCGTGCTGAGTGTCGGTTCCGGCTGCAGGGCGAGCACTCTCGGCCTGATGACGGGCGACATCGTCACCGGATGGAACTCATCGATTGCGGCCTATGACCAGAACTACATCGTCGGCGTCTCTCCAGCGAGGAACGATTTCGCCATGGGCCCAAACACGGGCTACTGGATCTACGCAAATGTGAAGGAGACGATCCATTTCAACGGCACCATCCCGACTGCCAAGCAGCACAAGCAGGTCACCGTTCCTCCGGGTGGCGGCTGGGCGACAGTAGGTTTCGATTCGCTCAACTCGACGCGGCGCGCGAGCGACATCCTCAACATGTATAGCGGAGGGAACATTCAGACAGTGGCAGGTTACGACCCGCTCACTGGGAAGTACACCAACTACATCAATGGCACACCTCGCACGGACTTCGTGCTCATTGTCGGGCAGGCATACTGGTGCTGGTGCAGTGCGAACGGTACTTTGTCCTACGACCCTTGAGGTGGCAAAGGCGGATGGAGGCAGCTAGATCGAGCCATAGGGGCTGCGCAAGGACTGCAACTCTCGGTTGAGAGAGGTCAACAGGTCGCCTGCGGTCGGATTACACGACAACGATATGGGAGTGGTCTCCCGACCGGAGAGTCTCAAACATGAATGTGCGAGAAGGCCATCTGCCGCGACTGCTCAGGATTTGGGGGATCATTCCGGTTCCCAAGTCGCGATTCTGAGTGTGCTGGACTGATTCTCGAGCGATCGCCTAATCCGACAAACCTTTAAGACCGCACTTGGCATTATACGAAAACCAAGCGGGGATGGCCCAGACCGGCAAGGCGCTGGATTGCTATCTCGTTCCTGATAGGAATCGGCAAACATCCAGTGCTCGAAAGAGCTCGGGGGTTCAAATCCCCCTCCTCGCGCTTTCCGCTCAACCGTGGAAAACCGACCTACAAATCTGTTCTCCCATCGGTTCGTAGACAACCCCGACTGTGTAGTTCTGGGATGGCGCGAAGGAAGTCCCCAACCATGTGTTCAGGATGAAGTAGTCACCCTCGTCAAGTATGCCGTTCCCCAAACGGTCGACCACGGTGCATGACACGTTTAGAGATCCGATGTCTAGGTTGCCGAGGTACGCAGTCGAGTTCGATCCATTGTCAAGCTCCCCTGTCGACGGGTACCAACGGACGAAGTTCGTTCCGTCATGCAGCATTATCGCGACTTTGCTCCATGGGATCGGCGTCGTCACTCTCACTACCGTGCTCATCACGCCGTCAGGTATCGTCTCGCTTGATTGTCTCGCGTACGGGGTGATTGGCTCCAGTATCCTGAGCAAACCTCTGTGGGTCATGACCAAGTATGTATTGCCCGCGATGTCTTCGGAGTATATCGGGTCTGTGACGTTAGTGAGACCGACTGTGAGCAAGTAGGTGCGAATCCCGCTCTCGGTGTCCGGTCGAGCGAGACCCGAGGCCTCGAACCTGTCTCCGTTGCTGATGTTGCCATCGTGGTCGGAATCGAAGAACCGCAGCGTCCTGTTCACGCCAACGCCGTTTGTGAGATTCGAAATCCTGTCAATCTCCCGTCCGTAGTTATACAAACCAAGGACTTGGGCGTATTCCGCTGCGAAGCTGGCAGTCCCCGCCCTGAGCGAGCAATTGGCGTCCGCGAGTCTAATCGGCGGGAACTGATCGAAGACTGTCGCAATAACTCTTCCATCTGCGCTTTCGTTCGAGATCAGCACCATGCCCCTGACGTAGCTTACTGAATCCATGACCACACCGACGGATGGGAGCACGAAATTGGGGAAGTCCACCTGCGGGGAGTAGACGTGTCTCTCGTCGTTGCACGTGCTCCATTCAAAGTGCACCTTCATCTTGATTCTATCTCCGAGCTTGTACTTCACCTCGCCCCAGATCTGCAGACGTATCTCCCAAAAGTGGTCAAGTTCCACGAAAGTCTGGTTACCGAGGGTCGTCTGATATGTGGTGATGTTCGTGACTCTTCCCTTGACAGTGATCTCCTTGCCGGCCAAGCTGTGGTCGAAGCCTGGAGTTGCGACGAGAGGATCGTTTATGACCTCCTTGGCGATGTCTTTCGTGCTCCAAGGTCTGAAGTACTCGTACCAAATGAATAGTCCTGATGCGCCTACAACCATCGCAACGATGACGAGAGCCACGATCTTCTTGGAAACCCCTTTGCGCATTTTGGGTTCGTATGCGATTCCAGATACGGATTCGCTCTCTCCGTCTTGAGTCATGATCATCCCTCGCCCTTGCGCTCTCCTCCGTCGTAGCCAGTTCCGGCTCCCTGTCTGCAGTAAACACAATGAACATAGATTAAACATGCCGCTGGATTTCCATAGATCGACTCAGAGAACGACAAGATCACAATGACTTGCGTGACTCCTCGGGAATTCGTGTATTGAGTGACCGACTTCGTCGCTGGCACATCGCTTGAAATGTACGCTTTCCGATATCGGCAACTGGATGTCGAATGCGTCTTCCAGTCAACTAGTCATTCTTATATAGTGTAAAGTTGTTCGCGCAAACTCAGGCACCGCGGAAGAATGGAAAAAGGCCGTAATCCGGACTATCTAGCGGTGTGGAATTCGAGGGGGCGACGGAGAGTTGGTCGAGAAGCATCATGACTGCCATCGGAAGCCATTGACGCGCAGATGGCTTTCCGGAATCAGTCGCAGAAACGATGTCCGCTCGTCGACAGTCCTTCTGGTTTCGCTTGCCATGCTCTTTGGTTCTTTACTTTTCGCCGGCGTGCTCGTGAATGGACATGAAAGTGAACCGGCCCAGGGCGAGATCGTCATTGGAGTGATGGCCACAGGGACTCCACCGCAGTTCGTCGCGGCGCCGAAGGATCCCACGACCCCCAACGCCTACGTCAAGGTGACTTTCACTGCGATAGTGAAAGATGTAGACGGTGATACTCTCAACATCACTTGGGAGTGGGGCGATGGCACTCCGAATGGAACAACAGCCACCGGTCCCGCGGGCGGCAACACTGTCATTACGAACTCCCACTACTACAACCTCACGGTCCAACAGGGACGAGGGAACTACGTAGTGTACCTGACAATGAATGTCACTCTCGACGACGGCAACGGGAACCTGGTGACTGAACCGACCGCGGTCCAGGTGACAATGCCTTCGAACTCCTCGCCGGTGATCATCGACCTTTCTGGACCCTCGGGGCGGGTAGAGAGCACTAACGTGGTCCTGATAAGTGCGAACGCGTCCGATGCCGAGGGAGAGTCGTTGACGTGGACCTTCGAATTCAACAACTCTGTCGAAGTGTACGATGTCGTTGTGAATCACACAGCGTCGACTGCGCCGGGGGAGGTTGTCCGGGTCTACTTTCCCGTCGCTTTTGCGACCCCCGGCAGCTACACGATCACACTGAATCTGACCGACGCTCTGCCACCATATCAGGTCTGGCCTCACAATATCTCGGAGTCCATGACGATCGAGGTGGTTGGGAACAGCATTCCGAATGTGCTGAGCACCATAAACGTTGATCCAGATTCGCCAATCGTGCAATCCGGAGTGGGCTATGTCGTCGTCAACTACTCGATCCAAGCGGACGATCCAGATGGCGACGTATTGACCGTAACGTGGAATTTCGATGACGGATCCTCGGAGGTAGTCAACACATCTGCAGGAGGGAAGGCGGGATATGTTTTCGTCCAGGTACGTAACTACACCGACGCGGGGGAATTCAACATCACGGTCCTGGTCACGGATGGTCGTCCTGGTCACGAAACCCTGGTCTACAAGAATGTCACCATCAGCTCCAACAATCGACCTCCGAGCATGGCAAGCTTCGACTATTCGTTGTCGGGAGGAACTAATGCCCGGGTCAACGAGACCCTCAATTTCACGATGGTGATCCACGATGCTGAGCTCGATTCGATCGAGGTAGTCATCGACTTCGGGGACAACAGTTCCAGACTATACTTGAACCTGACCGAATTCGTCAATGGCAATCTGACCTACATCTTCACGCACGTCTATAGTAAAGTTGGGAGTTACTCAATCACTATCTGGTACACGGACAACAAGATCGGATTGTTCCTGCACAACAAGGAATTCACGACCAGCGTCACGATCGAGGAACCTATCGTCGTTGAAGTGAGAATATGGGATTGGTGGGACTATTTTACCCTGAGTCTGGTCGCCCTCGCGCCGGTACTCGTAGTCCTTCGCATCGCGGTGATCTCCCGGAGGAGAAAGAGCGTGGAGGCCGAAGGGATGACCCTCGAGGAGTGGAAGCTGATCACGAGTGAAGTGGCCGATGACGTCAAGGGGAAGAAGTAGGAGGTGAGTGAAGTGGCAAGGAAATCCTTCAGACGAATGATCGCGAAGCGGCTCATAAACGTGATCCTGACGGTCTTCGGAATAATGATCCTCAATTTCTGTCTCATCCATTTCATGCCAGGAGATCCGATAAACAATGTCATTCCACGCACTTCGAAATTCGATCCAGCTCTGAAGTGGGAGCTCAAGGAGAAGTTCCATCTCAATGCCAGTCTTCCTGAGCAGCTCGGATGGTATCTGTACAATACCATGACGCTTGACTGGGGCACTTCGTACTCGCTGAGCGCGCGCCCTGTGTTCGACATCATAATGACGGACTTACGTTGGACTCTACTTCTTGTGGGTATCTCCACAGTGTTCACAATACTCATGGGAATGGCTGTCGGTGCATATTCAGCATATAGGCGCGGGGGAGCATTCGACATCACCGCGACGTCGACATCACTTTTCTTCTATGGAATGCCTACGTTCTGGTTCGCCATGATCCTCCAAGTGTCTTTCACGCAACCTCTTTTTGGAATGGATTGGTGGCCTCAGCTCCCGTCAAGCGGGTACTACGACACTGACAGGCTTGGGTCCGAGCTTAAGTTCAGCTGGCCAATCTTGTTCAGCGTCATGAAGCATCTAATACTCCCCTCCTTGACTTTGGCGATCGGCTTCTTGGCGGGCGTTTCCCTCATGATGAGGAGCGCCCTGATCGATACAATGACGGATGACTACATACTCACGGCCCGGGCAAAGGGATTGACCGACTATCAGGTTCTCAGACATCACGCATTGCCGAACGGAATGCCGCCGATGGTTGCCCTCATCGCCATGGACATTGCCTTCGTGCTCGGGGGGGCATATCAGGTGGAGTATGTGTTCAACTATCCAGGCATAGGCTATCGTACGATTGCAGCGATAGGCGATCTGGACTTTCCGATACTCCAGTTCATCGTGGTCATAGGAGGAGTGGCCGTCGTAATAGCGAATTTCATCGCAGACATGGTCCTCATGTACATCGACCCGAGAATAAAGATATCCTGAGGGTGAGACAATGGGAACGAAGCAATTCATGGGAACTTCAGTAGAAGCCTCAGCCACTGTCCACCTCACAGGTCCGACGAGACTGGAGGGAGCTCGTCGCCGCACTCGACCAGCTCGCTTCGTGTGTGCACTGGCGACAGCGGCGTTCCTATCCGTGCTGCTAGCCTCTCTCGCCCCTGTGGCTTGTCAGGATGAGTCACATGTTGTGTCCGTCGCAGTTGTCCAAGACGAACCGGTGGCAGACGCGGGTGAGAACCTCACGGTCTTGGCCGGCGAGAAGTTCGTCTTGAACGGCTCAGGATCCACAGGTATCGATCTCAACTATACGTGGTCGGTCTATTATGAGTCCAGGACGAAGACCTACTACGGTATGGTCGTGGAACTGTCGTTTCCGAAGCCAGGAGGTTCGGAAGCCAACCTGACCGTCACAGACAGTCTGAATCGGACGAGCTGGGACAAGATCGACATAGTCATCAACGAACCTCCGAAGACATTCCTCGAGAAGTACCTGACGACGATATTGTTTGCCGGAATCCTTGGCGGGATCGCATTGTACTTTGTTATCGTCGTCGTTCTCCGACTGCGTTCGGGGCAACCGATAGTCTCGGTATCCCGTCGAGAGAAGGTTCAGCTCGCATCCCGCAGATATTCGGTCATCATCAAAAAGGTGCTTCGAAACCCGATGGGTCTCCTTGGCGTGCTGGTTCTGACCTTCTTCGCTCTGCTGGCGATATTCGGACCGTGGATAACCCCTTACGACGTCAAAGTGCAGGATCCTAGGCAGAGCATGTTGTTGCCCTCGAAGGAGTATTGGCTGGGCACCGACGGCTATGGCGTGGACATATTCAGCGAACTCCTATATGGAGCCCGCACGTCCATGCTGGTAGGGACGGTTTCGGCCGTGATCGCTTCAGTCCTGGGCGCTGCTGTCGGGCTCTACTCAGGATATGTTGGCGGATGGAAGGATGAAGTCGTGATGCGCTTGAACGACGTTGTCCTTTCTATCCCATGGCTCGTGCTGATGATCATCGTTGCCGCTTTCGTCGGCAAGATCGACTTGACGGGAATCATACTCATCATCGGCCTTACCGGTTGGTCTTACACAGCTAGAATGGTCCGAGCCCAGGTGTTGTCCGTCAAGGAAAGGCAATACGTCGAGAGAGCCAGGGCGATTGGATCGTCTGAGATGAACATCATCAGACGGCACATCTTCCCGAACACCTTTCCGCTCATCTTCGCCAATACGATATTGACCGTCGCTGTGTCGATTCTCTCCGAGTCCACTCTCAGCTTCCTGGGCATGAGGCCGGTAAACGAGGTCACATGGGGCACGATGCTTTCCTTCGCTTCCGAAGCCAGCGCCTTCCAGACAGGCAGGCAATGGTGGATCATAGCGCCCGGTTTGTGCATTGTGGTTGTCGTGCTCGGCTTCACGCTGCTCGGCTATGCCTTGGACGAGATCCTCAACCCGAAGCTGAGGCGCCGCTGAACCGCCCTCGCTGCGAATTCGGGCCCGCCGAGGGCGTTATGTGACAAAGAACGGTCGTTGCTCCGTCTTTCGTACTGACTAACGTAATAGTATATATAGCGGTGTCGTTCTCCGAGGCCCAATGCGGTTGCCATCTGGGGTAGGTGACACGTTGGTGAGACTCATTGGTTGGGCCATATCGAAAGTCGCGGCCCTGACGCGTGTTTTCACAAGACGTGCATCCTATCGGAGCAGTCGGCCCGCAGAAATCACATAGTGGGAGCGTACAGGTTATGGAACTAGATAGGACAAGGGTAAGCAGGATGACTCTGGCGATCGCGGTATTTGCTGCGGTTCTCATGTTGGGCACGCCGACGATCCCGATTGGACAGAATGGCATCGACCTTGGCTCGGTTGGGAATGCATCAGCAGGTGGTCCCGGAGATAGGACACTGAGGCTGGGTTGGACCGTGCTTATGGATCAGATAGAGACTCTGAACCCGTACACGTATACTTGGGGTGCGGAGTACATGGCCATCTGGTCATGCTACAGCACGCTGGTGACGTACGATGTTGACCAGAAGGTCACTGGAGACCTCGCAATCAACTGGACTTCTTCGCCCGATGGCAAGACCTGGACCTTCAAGATAGCGAAGAACGCAGTCTTCTACAACAAGAATATTCCGAGTGGACCTCACGTCCCAGTCACTTCAGCGGATGTCGCGTTCTCATACTGGCTATCTCAGAACAACACTGCTGGACTCCAGTCGTACTTCCCGGTGTTGCCTGGACAGCCGGGCAGGCTCATTGAGAGCATAGAAACGCCCAACGCCTACGAAATCATCTTCCACCTCAGAGTCGCGTACGCCCCGTTCTTCAGCGCCTTGGTGACGATACCCATACTGCCGAAGTACATATGGCAGAACGAATCGTATCAGTGGAACAACTTCCGAATTAAAGCGCCGGGAGCCCTCTGGCCTCCGATCGTTGGATCCGGGCCATTCTTCTATGGCCTTCCCGCTTTGCCCACCACCGGCACGGTAGAACTTCTCCGGAGCCCGACTTGGTTCCAGAGCGAGGAGCGCGGATACGACATACATGTTGACAAGATCATCATGAGATCGGAAACCGAGAGCAGCAACTACCAAAACTTTGTCTCAAATCCGATAAACGATGTGATATCGAACCCGACCGTTGAGCAATGGCTCAATGGAGTTCCACCAATACCATCAGGTGGTTCAACAGATGGGCAGAGGTGGACATCAAGCCAGGGATTCGTCTGGGAATTCAACATGAACCAGATGACCGATGAGTACAGGGCAGCGCATAGTGCCTTCAGGCAGGGTTCGAACAACCAACTCCTGTTGGACCCAGCTGTGAAGAAGGCCCTCCAGATGACCATTGACAAGAGCTACATCGCCACCACCATCTTCAAGGACACTGCGAAGCCATCCGACTCGTTGGTGCCTCAGGTCCATCCGTATCACTACGTGTACGGAACGGATCCCGGAGATGTTCCAATCTTGTTCAACACTCTGGCCGCTAGGCAGGTGCTGTACAACGCTGGCTGGAAATACAGGGCGGATAACACCGAGATCTTGCCGGGTGCTACTGATAATCATACCTACTTCCCATTGTACCAGAGGGTCGGCAGTGTGGCCACTAATCCACTCGCCTTCAACCTCATAACCCCGGCCACGGACAGTCTCTATGACCCGACCTGCAGAGAGATTGAAAAATGGGCGGCACAGGCGGGCGTCGACCTTATCTACAACGGCCCGTCGACCGCTGCGTTCATGAACAACGCATGGGCCAATGCAGACTACGACATATGGCTCTGGAACTGGTGGATGACGCCTACCTACGACATCTCTACGGACCTCATGAGCTACATGACCACTGATGCGATCGGTTCCTGGAGCGATGTCTTCTGGTCCAACGCCACTTACGACTCGCTGTACTACACGTCCCTGCAGGAGCTGGACCCCGTGAAGCGCAAGCTCATAACTGACGAGTTGCAGAGAATGGCCTACGAGTCCTCAGGGTGCTGGCCTGTCGTGTGGATCGACTTCTTGTACGCCGCTCAGTCGATAACCCCGGACTATTGGACGAACTGGGGCAACTGGACTCAGAAGTTCCCGCTGTCCGTTGACGCGAGCTACTTCTGGCTCTTCATGCAGATAGAGCCGAGCGGCGGGGGCATCGCGAATCTGAACTCCAACGCGGCGCCTAAAGTCAGCGGAGTGCCTTCGCGATACTATGAGGCCACCTTGACGAATGTGGACTTCTCTGCGGTTGTGCAGGATGAGAGCTTGTACTCGGCCCTCGAATACCAGTGGAACTTCGGCGACGGTACCAAGAGCGGTTGGCTGACTCCACATGCGTTGGGGGATTTCGCCGCGAGCCACCCATACGCGGAAGATGGTTACTACGATGTTCACTTCATGGTGAGGGAGAAGACAGGGTTGGACTTGTTCGGTAACTGGGCGAGCTCGATGGCAGTGATAACTAACCTGTCGAACACCGCGCCAAAGAACCTGGCCTTCACAAGCGAGCCGAGCGACCCAGACTCAGGGACGATAGTGTACCTCAATGGCACGGCCACTGATGACCAGGGCGATCCGATGACATACAAGTGGAACTTCGGCGACGGCACGACTGGAACCGGTCAGCAGACCACTCACCAGTTCACGAAGGGTGACCCATCATACACGGTCACGATGCTGGTCGATGACGGTCACCTCGGCACAGGCAGCAGGCCTGTTCCGAAGTCCAACCTGGTATCGGTCGGGACGAACCACTTGCCCACATGCTCAGCTAAGGACGAAGCACTGGTCACCAAAGGTGTTTCATGGAAGTTCACGACCACGGTATCCGACGTTGACACCAGGGACCGCCTCCGCCTGACTTGGGACTGGGGAGACGGTGAGCCCGTGACGGTGATGAACATCAACACGGCGGTCACCTCGCCAACGCAGTACAATGCGTACCACACGTACAAGTTCAACGGCGACTTCATCCTGAAAGTGTACTCCGACGATAAGACCGGTCTGCTCGGGCACAATGTGACGGACACTGCCCTTGTGCACGTTGAGAGGCGGGGCGACAACGCACCGATCGTGGCTGCCTTCTCTGCGAGCACCACGACGCCGAGCACAGTGACGCTCGTGACCTTCTCTGCTACCGTTACGGATGACGACAACGAGCTGTGCATTGCCAACTTCACATTCGGAGATGGCACATGGCAGGTCGTCGCTCAGACAACGATCAACTCGACCGTGACGGCGACGCATACCTACACGACAGCGACCGCGTATCTAGCATATGCGGACGCCACTGATGGTCAGCTCGCTTCGGAGCAGGCAGGGCCGGAGATTATTGATGTATGGCAAGCGGTAGAGTTCATCCTCGAACTTTCGCCCGGATGGAACATGGTGACATTGCCCCTTGTCGGCTTAGGCTACAAGGCGAGCACGCTCGGCCTGCTGAATGGTGATGTGGTTTCCGGATGGAACTCATCGTCGAAGGCTTATGACAAGAACTACATTATCGGCAGCTCTCCAGCGAGGAACGACTTCTTGATAGCCGAGAGCACTGGCTATTGGATATACGCAGGCGGTCCGACGACCCTCCATCTCTACGGAAGGGTCCCGACTACCCCGCAGACCAGGACGATCACCGTCCCGGCGGTAACAGGTGGCTGGGTGATTGTAGGCTTCAATTCGCTCAACACGACCAGGCACGCCAGCAATATTCCCGCGATGTATTCCGGCGGGGTCATCAATACGGTGGCAGGATACAACACGACCTCAGGGCTGTACAATGTCTACACAGGCATACCGCGTACGGACTTCTGGCTGGTCCCCGGACAGGCGTACTGGTGCTGGTGCACTGCGAGCGGAGTGCTGACCTATAATCCATAGGGTGGCGAGGGACAGCAGCCGCAGAGCAAGCGGGATCCAAACCCTTTACAAACTTCTCTTTTTCCGTTTTTCATGTACTAGCGGAGCGGTCGTCCATACCGGCGCTATGGTGCTGTTGCACCTAGAGCGGAATATTGTCAAATAGTACATGTGACATAAGGGGTACAGCCCATAAGGGGGACACGAAGATGAACAGCAGGGACAGGAATGGACTCTATGGTGGTGGCAACATAATGCCGTGCGGGAGCGACAGAAAGTGCAACTCTCGCTCGAGCGGGATCAACACGACTCTAGCGGTCGATTCGAGCGGGAGCGACCTGATCGTTGCATCACGACCGAAGAAGGCAAGGTCTGCATATGCGAGAATGAGATATGCCAAGCTCGTCTCGATGCTTGTCATATGTGCTGCTGCGACCATCGTCGTCTCTGCAATCGCTCATGCGTCGGTCGACACGGAGAAGGCCGCTGCTCCACCGGCTGCTCCAGGCCCTCCCTACCTTCTGTGGGGATTCACCCTCGACACTGGCAGCAACCCAGTGGGCTGCACCATAACGATCACCAACCTGAGAACGCTGGAGTCTAACACGACTATAGTGTCGGACCCTAGCGACGGTTACTACGAATGCGACCTGCAGAACGGACTCCCAAGTGCCTATCAGGATGGCGACTTGATCAACGTCACGGCGGTAGCTGGCACATCGATAGGATGGAACGAGCTGGCTGTCCCGGGCGGACCCACCATGCATATGGATGTGACGCTGACCGGAACGGTCGTAATACCTGAGCTCTCGATGGTGATCATTCCGGTTATGGGCATGTTGGCAGTGTTCGCTGTGGTGAGACTGAAGCGCAGAGGCGAAGAGCAGTAGCCGAAGAGCAAGCGGAACTCAAACCCTTTACAAACTTCCCTTTTTCGTTTTTGATGTGTGAGCGGAGCAAGTGTCTGCAATACTCGACGCGGGGCGTATCATTCCTCCGATAGGGCATGCTCGGCCGGGCAGGGACCTACGCCCTTCTCACGGGAACGGCGCGAAATCCAACCCAGACACGAAGTGGCGACATCTGTACGATTCCGTTCGCAGCGATCAGCGGATCGTTTGCTCAGGCGGTCAACCACGGGAGCCCGTGTTGGGAAGGGCGCCGCGTGCATAGCTCCTTGTCGCTCGGGAAACGACCAATTGTACAAACATGAACAGTCACATCCGAGTCTTTCCCCACGTTGCATCTTCTATGCTTTTCGATGCGCAGTCAGTCGCCGCCAGTAATGCAAACGTTTTCATAGGGTGCCGTCATTTCAAGGACAGGGATTAGGCTATTGAGGGGGAGTCATACAGTGCAAACTAAAGTGAATAGTGCGCATGAAATAAGGCCGGTCATTTCGATTCGGAGCGGGAAGCCGTTGAAATCGTTCATGGCTATCCTGGTGGTCGCGATCATGGTTGCATCCGCTTTTGTCATGTTGGCATCAGTTGCGAAGGCGCCCGCTAGCACTCCTGCTGACGATACGCCGGCCAGGACGCTTGCCGGCGAGCGCGAGGTCTCATTCACCATATCCAACATCGGCGAGTCCTACTTGAAGGACAGCCGAGATGTCGACGGAGCCCGTGGACTGCACAGCGCGACGCCAGGGCTGAGTGAATGGTGGTGGTCAAGACTCATCAACTACAGCGACACGGTCGCCCACGACTCTTACCCCTACTACGTTGCATATCAACCGGAGTCTTCGAATAACAATTACAACAAGGTCGCCCACCTGCCATATGGGACGTACGGATTCTATCGCCTCGCGATTGAGGCCAGGAACCTGACGACTGTGGCTACAGGGCCTGGAAAGGATCCTCTTTACATACCGATACTCGGTGGTGGGAGTTATGCTGCAGGTCTCGCAATGGATGGCGGAACCGTCAAGTTGAAGTGGCACTTCACCTACCTCACAACTAACGACAAGGACAAAATGGTGGCGGGGACGCACTATGCGAACACCTACTACGGGGTCGTTGCGAGTGTTCTAGCCCCGTTTGATTCCCAGCAGTATCCAAACGACGGGTGGTACGTTGAGCAGACGGGTACGGCGGAGTTCGACAGGCTTGCTGCAGCGAAATTCCTCGGCCTGGAGAATCCATCGACCAGCCTGATAGATCAGTTCAACACCAAGAACACACCCGCGGTACCTGGTGCGCAGGGTCCGATGAACCAGTCCTGGTGGGAGAACTACTTGGCTGATGGCAGAAATGCCGGACCAGCCGGAAACCCGCCTGCCGGAGCGTACAACATCTTTGCCTGCTACGACTACGACATCAACTCAGGACCATCCAGAAACTATTTCCTGAAGGTCGATCCTGGTCTCTCGACTCCCGACAAACTCGTTCTGCGGATCTGGGGATGCGTTTGGGGGACGGAGTATCTCATGTTGCGGTACTTGGATGTCCAGGGTCTGCAGCCCAACTTCATCGCATCGCCGGAAGACTGGTACTTCAACGCGACGATCACAACGACAGGCGCCAACATCGAGAGCAGGATGTCGGCAGTGTACCACATGACCACCTGGAAGGACACGAACTGGTGGGGACCGGCATACATGCTTGAGGCGCAGCACGTCGACTACAACGATCTCGGCGACGGCTGGACATCGAGGTTCTTTGACTACATGGCCTATGCGACTAATTGGAGACCAACGAGGGCCCAGTACGAACCCGGTACGAACAACTTCGGAGTCGAGACCGCCTACATTACCACGCCGACCTTGTGGAACCTCGCAGACCGCGAGAAGCTGGTCGTCAAGCTTCCGACCGGTCCACATATGGGCTATATTCCGTACACAGGCACTGTGGACGACGCGTTCCCGAAGTTCGGAGGAGGCAACCTCGCGAAGATCGCGGAGATGAACACCCACCAGATGTGGGGCGAGCTCGTCCTGGGACCAGGGACTTTGCCTTCAGGTCTGTACAACGTATCCAACTACAGCGCCGCGACCAAGACGTTGACCATCAACGGCCCAACGAACTTTGCGGGCAACATGAACCCGCACGCGGGCTACACCACACTGTACGAGACTGGCGTGCCCAAGCTCATGTTCGACGTCGCGAAGGTGAGCGACTATGTGATGACGCTGCCAGCTGGACCGTACCAGACAGGCGTGACCTACACCATGACGGTGACCGCGAAGAATATCTCTGGCAACACGGTCACGGACTGGAACGGAACTGTGAACATGGTCGCCTCTGCCGGAGTGACGCTGGGAGCTGCCCAACACGTGTATTCGATAGGTGAGGCAGGCGTATGGACTACCACCGTTCTCTTCACGACCACTGGCTCGAAGACGATCACTGCGA
>Ga0315286_10001901_pt1 | contig 19284 bp, 19 predicted proteins | sample YL17G10_0_MG_FD_205038 | JGI IMG/M metagenome (GOLD analysis project Ga0315286, IMG submission 205038) | Sediment microbial communities from Yellowstone Lake, YNP, Wyoming, USA - YL17G10_0 | ecosystem: Environmental > Aquatic > Freshwater > Lake > Sediment | place: USA: Wyoming | collected... | reverse complement strand
AGACGACCGAGGCGATCGTGATCCTGGCGCGCAAGATCGCACGCATTGCCTTTGCGCTCTATAAGTCCGGAGAAGTCTTTGATGCTCAAAAACATCTTAAGACCGCTTGACAAAAACCATAGGCCTTCCCCCGCAAGCGAGGGAAGGAGTCTTTCGGTTACAGAGCCGCATAAGTTCCAAACAGACTGAAGCACTACACTAGCCCCGTCTCTCGGGGCATGATGTCCGCAGCATGACTATGCAGCGCAGCGCGTTCGACTCGCCGGCCAGCGGCACTGCCGGCCAGGAATCTCGGGTCGTGCCGGCAGCGATCACTGCAGATCGATAACCAGCCGAGCGCCCTCGGGCGGGAGGTCGAACCGCGCCTCGCTCCAGGTCGGACTGCGCCCGCTGATGCGCGGGTTGTTCGACATGCCCCAGGGTTCGAAGGGCACGCCGTTGAGGTTCGTATCGAGCTTGCCGTCGTCGTTCACATCCTGGTAGAGCGCCAGCGCGTAGGCGCCGGGCGCGACATCGGTCATGCGCAAATGGAGTGTCCTTGCGTTCACAGGCGCGATGACCATTTCGGTGGGCGGGCGGGGCATCCGGCCTTCCTTGGTGAAGACCCCGACGCTGATTTCGCCCTCGCGGGTGATCATGGCGCGGAAGGCCAGGTCGAGCGAGAAGTCGTCCGCGTTGGCGAACAGCGCCGCGTGCACGTGTCCACTGCGCACTTTGATCCCGCGCACTTCGATCTCGATGTCGGCGGCCCGTGCGGGTAGCGCCGCACACACCGCGATGAGGGTCAGGGTCTGCACAGATCGGAGCCGCATGAGACAGAGAGGGCCGGATCGAGCCCAGCGTAACGCCGCCGTGATGGTGTCCACGAAATCTTCAGCCTCCTGAATTCCTGCGGGAATCATTGCAGTTTATGCCTTAGAAGCGATCCTCACCACTCGCAATGCAATCACAGCCCTGCCCCCCAGCGAACCTGCCAGACGATGCCAACCGTGTCGAACTTGGTCCCGGCGCGAACGGTTGCCCCGGTGCCGAAAGAAAACTTGAGGGAATTGTACCGATCCAGTGCCTGCGAAGCCGCGGCGCCCCAGCGCCAGTTCTGCTGCCGGTCGGCTTTGTCGATGCCGTTGATCGAGGTGCTGCCCCCGGTGTAGTAGGTCGTGTCCAGCGCCACCCACAGCGCCGGATTGAAGTTATAGATCAGGTGCGCCTGCGCGGCATAGAGCGGATCCTGATGGCGAACGTTGCTACCCGCGAACTGGTCGTTGTCGGTGAACACGGTGACACCCAGCGCGCCTTCGAGGGTCCAACTCCCCAGTGCCTTCGAGACCCCGACCTCGGGCTTGAACGACCAGCGGTTGGTGCCGATATTGACCAGTTTGTCCGGGTAGTACTGTCCGGTGGGCGCAGTCACCAGCAAGCTGGCGCCGACGATGACGTCCTGCCGATAGTCGCGGTAGGCCGGGAGCGATAGAGCGGGCGCGCCGACCAGATTCACGGACATCCGCAGCGCAAGATCGCCATAGCCGGAGCGCACGATGCTGGCTGGCTGCCCCTCCACGTCGCCCAGCGCGGAGACCGATGCGTAGGGGAGCACGAGGGCCAGGGTCCCGGACTCGCCCCAAAAATCGAGTGAGCGAACGTAACCGAGAGTGCCCATGTTGACTTTGGCGCTGGCGTTGGTAACCGGCAGCGAGGGGTCGAGCACGACATCCCCCCATGAGTAGGCGTAGCCCGCGAGCAGGAAGTTGAGCCCGACCGGCACATTCGCGTAGGCGCGCGGGTCCATCTGTTGCGCGTGGAGGTCGGCCGCTGCGAGACCACAAAGGGCGAGTACGATGGCTGACCGAGCCGAGCGCAGTCGGACCCGGGACGCACAAATGCGTCTGCCTGTGCACGCAGCGGAATACGTTGTCGTGCTGTCAAGCGCCGGGTCCGGTCTGGCGTCGTTCGGCATGCAATGCGTCGGCCATGGATTCTGCGATAAACTGTGCGGCCCAAATAATACCAAAAGGAGACCGAAACATGAAAACACCGCATCTGGCCCTCGCGGCCGCGTGCATGAGCTTGGCCGCAGTCGCGGCATACGCGCAACAGGGAACCCCCGGTGCTGTCCTCGCCGACGCCGTGGAAGAGATTGTCGTCGTGCGCGCGGTGAATCAAGAAGCTCGCACCGTGACGCTCGAAGGACGTGACGGCAACATGGTGACGATGAACGTGCCACCGGAGGCGCAAAACCTCGATCAGGTGTACGCGGGAGCGAAGTTCCGCGTGCGCTATCTGCAATCGATCGCGGTGTTCATCAGCCCGACGGGTGGCGTGCCGTCCGCCGACGAGGGCTCGGCCATGGAACTTGCCGAGAAGGGCGCAACCCCGGGCGGGGTCATCGTGAGCGTCAAGCAGGTCCAGGCGCGCGTCGACGCGATCAACTATGACACTCGCGCCGTCGTGCTGACCGGCCCCGAAGGCAAGCAGGTCAAGCTGGTGGTCGATGAGCGTGTGCAGCGCCTGAACGAGGTGAAAGAAGGAGACATCGTGGTAGTGCGCTACACCGAGGCACTCGGGATGAAGATGATCAAGCAGTAAGCCGATACCGAATCACCCTGCCGGCCAGACCTCCTGCCGCTTGGAAGGTCCCTGGCCGGTAGTCATTGCGGTCCGGCAGTGGCCTCCCGTTCATTGCCGCACGAAGTAGACCTCGAACTTCTGCTTCGCCACGGCCTGATAGTAGATTCCCCTGAGCCGGTCGCTCGCGGGATCGTAGGTCAGTTCGTACGTCGAACCCGCGTAGCCGCCCGCGCGTAGCTCGAAAAATGCGCGCAGCGCCGCACCTTGCCGCGATGCCTGTGCCTTCGCAAAGGGCAGCGGATTCGGATTGAAGTACATCGCCTCGATCTGGCCGTTCGGGCCGATACTCTTGATCGCGATCGTGTAGCCGCCGTCGGGCCGAACCCAGGCGCCCTTGAGCGCATCGAAATTGATGGGTCCTGCAACCGCCCGAGGAACCTCGCTGTTCTTCGCCGGCGCTGCGTCCTGCGCCGTCGCGGCACCTATCGAGATGACAAACAGCGCAAGACCGGCGAACAGTGCGCGCATTGCAACGGTCACTTGTTGGTCGCCCTGGTCCGACGCTCATTACGCCACATCCAGACCAGCAACAGCGCCACGACGGCATGCAAGACGACTGCCGGCCACAGCAGTATGCCGGTCAAACCACCGGCAAAGCCGACATAGGTGAGATACAGCGTGACGGCCGCGCTGTAGGTCAACATGCCGACCAGCGGCGTGCCCGGCCAGCAGGCGACCCCTAATGCGATCAGGGCGATACCGCTCACGCGCGCCACTGTCACGGCAACGCCGGTCAGTTCTGCGCCGAGCAGCAATTGCCCAACCAACCACGGGACAATCAGCAGCGCCACCCCGGTCGCGACTTCACTGACGGCAGCGAAAATGAGCACTTTTCTCATTGCGCCTGTCTCCAGTCCTTGCCCGCTGGGAAGCCGGTGTCGTGCATGCAACTCTAATCGCGTGCCCGGGCGACGGTCTTTTTCATTTGCTCGCGTTCCTCTGCCTTCACCTGGTCTGGCCCGAGCTTGAAGGTGAGCTTGTCAATCGTGCCGGTGAACTTGAACGGAACTTCATAGCGATACTCAAACATCGCGACGCCGGTGCGCGTGTCCTCGCCGACGTCGAAGCTTTCGTCCTCCGGGAACGTGATCGGGGTGCTGTGTTGCATGGAATTTTTAGCCACTTCCTTGCCGTCCACGGAGAGCACGCCGGTTCCGCCCTTGCCCAGGCCTGGTTCATCGGGCTTGTAGTCGAAGACGATGGTGTGCTTGCCGGCACCCAGAGCAGGCCCGGCCCAGGTCGTGCGCTCGAGGTTAAGGAGGTTGTAGAGAAACACCGGCTTGCCCCGACCCAATCCGAGGATGCCAGTGGCAAATACCGCGACCACCAGAAGCGAGCCGGATATCACGACGATGTGGCTTATTCGCATTTTCAGGCGTGACCAGGTCTTGCTCCTCCCACGCCAGACCAGCAACAATCCGAATGCCAGAAAGCCCAGGCCCAGATTGCGGAACAGGTCCGCATTCGACCACCAATTGAAGCCGGGACTCAGGAACAAGCCGTAGCCGCCGAAGCGCCCGCCATCGGTGACGATCATGCCCTCCGCGCCGCCCGAGGGGATCGTGACCTCGGCGGTGATGGTGTAGGCCTTGTTCAGGATGTTCGGCGCGCCACTGTTGGGCACGCCGGTCAGTCCTCCAGTGTAGGTGAACGCCGTTCGTCCCTGCGTCAGGTTCGGACGCGGTGTAGTAAAGCGCGCAAGCGTCGAGTTGTCGAGCGGCAGCACGTCATGTTTCTTCGCCTCGGCGTAGAACAGGGCCTGCATCTGCTTGAGCTTGTCCGGCATTTTGGCGGCAAGGTCGTTGGATTCGGTGGGATCCCCTGTTTGCAGATCACCGACGTTGTAGAGCTCCCAGTTGTATCCGCTGATCACGTCGGGCGGCGGTTTGGTGCTTGGCGCCCACGGGATCGTTGCCGGAGTCGTGGCCGCGATCCATCCGTGATCGTAGATGGCGCGATTGCCGAGCATCTCGAAGTATTGCGTGGCGTGCCGGGTGGGCGCATTGGCGTTCGCCTTGTCCCATGTGTAGGCCATGCTCACGCCGTCTACCGGGCGCTGCTTGATACCGTTGATCATGTCGGACGCCGGGACGCCGGTGGCTTCGAGGATGGTCGGCACGATGTCAATGACGTGGTGAAACTGGCGGCGGATGCCGCCCACATCATTGATGTGGCCGGGCCACGACATGGCCACGCCCTGAGCTGTCCCGCCGAAGTGCGATGCCACCTGCTTCACCCACTGGAACGGTGTGTCCATCGCCCACGCCCATTCGGCCGCGTAGTGCGGGAAGGTCTTTTCGGACCCCCAGAATGGGTACCAGAGCATCTGGGCCTTGACCGGCACGGCAACGCCGTTGAAGTAGGTGAATTCGTTCGGCGTGCCGTCAAGCATACCTTCCGCGCTCGCGCCGTTGTCGCCGGCGATGTAGATGATCAGGGTATTGTCGAGCTGGCCCATGTCCTCGACGGCCTGGATGACACGGCCGATTTCGTGATCGGTGTAGGCGAGATAAGCCCCGAAGACGTCGGCTTGCTTGATGAAGAGCTTCTTCTCAACCTCGTTCTTGGAATCCCACTCGGGCATATCCTTCGGCCAAGGTGTCAGCTTCGCGTTCTCGGGCATGATGCCCAGCCGTTTCTGATTGGCAAAGATGGTTTCGCGTACCTTGTTCCAGCCGCCGTCGAACAGGTGCATGTCGCTGATCTTCTTGATCCACTCCGGCGTCGGATGATGCGGCGCATGCGTGCCGCCGGGTACGTAATAGACAAGGAACGGTTTGTCGGGCGCGACCGCCTTGATCTCCTTCATGTACCGGATCGCCTCGTCGGCCATGGCCGTGGTCAGGTTCCAGCCCGGTTTGCCCTCGAAGGGGTAGATGGCCGTCGTGTTGCGGTACAGGTTCGGCTGCCACTGGCTGGCGTCGCCGCCGACGAAGCCATAGAAGTACTCGAAGCCCATGCCGTTCGGCCACTGGTCGAAGGGCCCGGCCTGGGTCGCCTGATAGAAGGGCGTGTTGTGATCCTTGCCGAACCACGAGGTCGCGTAGCCGTTGTCCTTCAGGATGGCGCCGATGGTGCCGTTCTCCTTGCGGATCACCGAGTCGTACCCCGGGAATCCCGTCGCGGCTTCGCCCACCACGCCGAAGCCGGCCACGTGGTGATTGCGCCCGGTGATCAAGGCCGCGCGCGTCGGCGAGCATAGCGCCGCAGAATGGAAGTTCGTGTAGCGCAGTCCGTTCTTTGCGATGCGCTCCATTGCCGGTGTCGGGACGACGCCGCCGAAGGTGCCTGGCGCGCCGAACCCGCTATCGTCGGTCATGATCAGCAGCACATTGGGCGCGCCCTTCGGCGGTACGACGCGTGGCGCCCACCAGGCTTTCGACTCCGAGGCCTTCTCCTTGATCACCCCGCCGAACTTCGGATCGGGCGGCGGAAGCTGTTTTCCGCTAAGAGTGGTGGTGGCGCCGGGCGAACCCAACTCACCGGTAACTTGCTGCGCGATGCAGCCCGAAGAATAGGATGCAAAGGCGACACCGGAAACCGTCATGACGACGACCAGCTTGACTGCTTTCATAACCCCCCCTTCAGACGTGCTTTTGTCGATGGCCGCATCCGCAATGGGCCGAGGCGCGTCGCGACACCTCGATGCGCGGGCCAGCCTCCCCCGCGGGCCGGCGTCGCGGCCCCTCATTCGCCTTGTCGGTAGGGCTACCTCTAAATTATGAGGACGATTTCTTGGCTTTGCCGACCGCCTCGTTATAGGCGGCCTCGTTTATCGCCGCGATTTCAGAGTTCTGCAGCGTCACTACACTGTTGGTCTGCGAGTCTCGGAACTCCACCGCGGACCCATTACGCCTGACCTCCTCGGTATAGAAAACTTTCCCGCTGCCCGGGTCGGTCACCTGATAGTAGTTATTATGGGCGCAAGCGGCACAACACACCGCGACCGCCACCACCGCGAGTATTCTCAACATGGACATCGTTCAAGCCTCCTCCGTGACTGATGCGACTGACAAAGCAGTGCCGGGTAAGGCGCTGCCCTGCCTGATTTTGTAATCGTTCCGGCGTAGTTTATCGCATTCGCGTGCGCGCGAAATCGGGTTCAGTTCGGCGACAACGGTGCTGTTCGCAATCGAGGCGTGCAGGACTGGGGTAAACTCTGGCTTCATCTGCCATCGATCATCCGTCGCCCGCGGCGCCGGCATATCGTATCCTGAGCCCTTCTCGGGATACCGGTGATGGCACACTATGCAGGAGATCTGGATGAGAACGTTCAAGACTTGGGTCATTGGAATCGGGTTGACGACTTGCATGCCGCTGGCGCATGCCGATTCGATTCCCTGGGGACTGAATCCGGCCTTGAACGACAGGGTCTTCGTCGAACTTGGCGGATTCTTCCCCAAGATGAGCGGCCAGGCACAACTGGATTCGACCAACGGTGGTGTGGGTACGAGCGTCGATTTCCAGAGCCTGCTGGGCATGTCATCCCGGGCCTCGGCGGCTGATGGCGCCATTCGGGTCAGGCTGAGCGAGCGCTGGCGGGTCGAGGCATCCTATTTCCAGATTAATCAGAACGGCGACAAGGCCATCGATCGCGAAATCAATTGGGGCGACCAGGTCTATCCAATCAACACGCAATTGACTTCAACTTTGCAGTTCTCCGATCTACGGGTATCCGCGGGATACTCGATTTTCAAGACCAGCGACAAGGAAGTCGGCGTGGGGCTGGGTCTGCACGTGCTGGGATACAAGGCCAGCATAAGAAGTCAGACCCTCGGCTCCGAATCGACGGATGTGCTGGCGCCGCTCCCGATCCTCAGCTTCTACGGACAATTCGCCCTGGACGATCAATGGTCGGTAAGCACGCGATTGGACCGCTTCTCCCTGTCTTACGCGCAGTACAGCGGGGGCATTACGGTCATCGGGCTGGACCTGCTGTATCAGCCCTTCCGTCATGTCGGCTTCGGGCTGGGTTATCGCGGCATGTTCATGAATTTTGAGGACACCGGCAGCACGTTGACTGCGACACTCAAGCAGAGCCTCCAGGGTCCTGGGCTGTTCGTGACCGCCAGCTTCTGAAGCGGCGCACCACATGGAGGCGCCGGGCGTTTTCCGAAAAGGCCCGCAATCCTCCAATTCGAAGCTGCAGGCCGTGCGTGCCGAGACAGGGTTGGGTCAGAGACAGGGTTGGGTCAGGCCTGAATAATGGCATATCGCCTGATAACACAGCCGACCCTATAAGTCCGCCGGTTTTCCTGGGAGAGCAACCCGTTGTGTCACAAATCCGAATTCGACGTCGTTAGCACCCTCCCCTGCCGGCTTGCTACGGATGCCCGTTCCAGCCGGGGTTACGTGGGCCTTCTGGCAGCGGGTCTCGCCGCGTTGTCGATCCTGACCAGCGGCTGTGCAAGCTTCCATCCCCAGCCTTTGGACAAGGTGGGTTTCGAGCAACGGGCGCAGTCCGGCACCGACGGGCAAGTCACGGTAGCCGTCGTTGCGCTCACGGAAGCGGAAGCGCGCGGTGTGTTGGGTGTCAACCTGGCGGGGAGCGGCATTCAGCCGGTATGGGTGAAGATCGAGAACCACGAGGAGATCGGCTTCGTGATTCCGCCGATCGTCATCGACCACGAGTACTTCACACCCATGGAGGCGGCATGGCAGGCCCATGGCTGGCTTTCGGCGGGGACCAACGCCCGCATCGACGAGCATTTCCGAGCGCGGCATCTGCCCGCGCGGGTAGGGCCAGGCGCAACAGTCTCCGGCTTCGTGTTTACCAACCTGGACAAGGGCGACAAATACGTGAACGTGGAACTGATCGGCAGCGGCAGCGAGCAGGTGCGCCGCTTCGCGTTTCTCGCCAAAGTCCCTGACTTGAATACCGACGCCTTGCCGCTGTCGGGCAAGAACCTCTACAGCGCGGAGGAAATCCAGAATCTGGATGAAACGGCCTTCCGGGCCTGGCTGGAAAAGCTGCCGTGTTGCGTTCTGGGCGGAGACAAGAAGACCCCAGGCGATCCGCTCAACGTGGTGTTCGTCGGGGAGCGCCAGATCCTGTTCCCCGCCCTCGCGCGGCGGGGTTGGAACATGACTGAGACGATCACCGCGGAATCCGTCTGGCGCACGATCGAGTCCTCCCTCTTTGGCAGCCGCTACCGCTATGGCCCGGTCTCGCCGCTCTATGTCTTCGGCCGACACCAGGACATCGCGGTGCAGAAGGCGCGCAGCGACGTGAACCTGCGCAACCACATGCGCCTGTGGCTAGCCCCGGTAACGCTGAACGGGTCGACCGTCTGGGTCGGGCAGATCAGCCATGACATCGGCGTCCGCCTGACCACCAAGACCATCACCACGCACAAGATCGACCCGGAAGTGGATGAGACACGCTGGTATCTGATGCAGGATATGTACTTCTCGCAGAGCCTGGCCCAGTATGCCTTCGTGAAAGGCGTGGGGGTCTCGCTCGCCGACCATCCACGCGTGAACTACACGGGCGATCCGTACTGGACGGACGGGCTGCGCTTGGTCATGTGGCTTTCTGCAAAACCGGTCGGCTACAACCAGGTCGAGGCGGCGCGGTGGGAAGCCGTGCCGTTGCGATAGCCACGATGAGGAGTCGGGCCTGCATAAACGCATGACAATCATGCAAGCCCGCCCCCCGCGCCGCCCGGTCACGAAACGTTCGCGAGTTGCGTCTGAATCAGACGCAGATGGCTGCGCGTGTCCGCATCGGTGATCCCGGGCAACGCCTTTTCGATCTTCTTGTAGAGTTGCCCGACGGCATCGCGCAACGTGGCGCGGTACTCGCTCAGGGCTCCGGAACCGCCGGCGTACTGCGCCCCGGTATCCGCCAGCGAGGAACTGAGCTGGTGCTGCGCCTTGAGGCTGTTCTTTTGTTTGTCTTTGCTCGCGCTGCCCGAATCGACATACGTGCTGTCGATATTCGCGCTGCCGCCTGCGGGATCGTTGACGTTGCCGGTGCCGGTGAGCAGCACGGTCACGTAGCTGCGCTGGACCTGGCGGCGATAGGGCGTCACGACCGGCGCCTTTGTCGCGAGTTCGCTGAACAGCCCATCGTTCAGATCGCTGAGCATGTCGATCGCCGCGTAGCGGCCGCGACCCTGGCTGCTCGCCTCCGTCATCCGGTTGAAGACACTCGGGTCGATCAGGCGCCGCAGCAGGCCGACGTTCGACCCTTGCAGCGGTGTGCTGCCGCCCGAGTAGATGATCCGGTACAGCACGTCGGGATCGAGCAGGGCCTTGGGTTCCGTAAAAGCACGCTTGACCAGAAAATTCACCGCCTGGCGCTGGCGCGCGGGATCGAGCGGCACGAAGGGCACGGTGCCGCGGCCTGCCTGGTAACGCGTCTCGACCACGCCCCCCACCATGCGGGCCACATAAGTCAGCTCGTGATGCCGCTGCTGCACGAGCGCCTCGTACATCTTGCTCAGCTTCTCGTAGCCTTCCCCCGTCCGTGTCGTAGCGGGAACGATGAACGACATCACGCGGTCGATGTTGCGCAACCCGAGATCGCCGCATTCGATCGGTTCGCCGCACAGCACGTTGGAGAACACCGATGGGTCCACCTGCGCAGCGTCGTCCTCGCCGCCGAAGCGAAGCATTGGGTCCGTTACCTGACGTGCCGCGATGGCGTCGAGCCGTCCTGCCTCGTCGTCGTGTGTCCCATCGTCGGGAAATTGGCTGTAGCCCCACTCGATCGCGAAGTAGTCGTACGGCCCGAACTTCGGGATCAGGCTCGCACCGTCGCCCGGTTGCGCCACGTAGTTGAAGCGGGCGTAACTCATCGTGGACGAGGAAGTACCCCAAAGCGCGGTCCATTTCGGATCGCGCAGGTTCTTGGCCGTCACCGCCGCGGAGGCCTTGAAGTTATGCCGCAGCCCCAGCGCGTGCCCGATCTCGTGACGGATCACGTAGGTCAGCAACTCGCCCATCAAGTCCGTGGGCAGCGGCAGCTTTTGTGCGCGCGGGTCCAGCGGGCTCGCCTGCGTGAAATACCAGGTCTCGATCAGCTTCAGCACGTCGTGCCACAGCAGCGTGTGCGAGGACACCACCTCGCCGCTGCGCGGATCGACCACCGCGGCGCCGAGGGCATTTTTCCGGCCGCTCGGCGTCCAGCGGATCACGTTGTATCGAACGTCATCCGCATCCCAGGAAGGATCCTCGGCTTCGGTAGGCGCATCGCGCGCGATGATCGCGTTGCTGAATCCGGCCTTCGTGAACACGACCTGCCAATCCTCGACCGCCCGCTTGAGGTAGGGCCGCCACGCGTCCGGCACGCCGCGGCCGATGTAGAACACGATCGGCTTCACCGGGTCGGAGAGCGGCGCCTTGGGGTCTTTCTTCTCCAGCCGGTAACGTTGGATGTAGCCGCGCGTCTTGCCTCCGGTATCGCCGGTGCCGTAGTCCTGGAAATCAGTGGAGAAGTACCCCACTCGCGGATCCACAAAGCGTGGTCGCATCGGCTTCTCGGGGAGAAGGTAGATGTTGGTGGAGAAGCTGAATCCCATCGCAGCGTTGACCGATTCTTCCCCCTCCCCGGTCCGTCTCATGAGATCACCGCGGTCGGCGACCCAGGTCTGCTGGAAGTGTATGGCGATGCTGTTGGGAAACGCCTTGACCTTGTCGATGAAGGAGCGCCCGGGGTCGATCTCCGACATCCCGAACTGCTTCATGAAGCCAATCGCGAACGCGGGCGGTGGCTTGATGACGAACATAGGCGTGACGTCGATTACCGCCTCGCCGTTGGACTCGCGGCCGACGATGTCTACACTCTGCATCACGGTGTTCAGTGAAGTCGCTTCGACACCGCGCGCGATGCCCGGCGCGCGGGCACTGGCGATTTCGAACTTCACCGCGACCACATTCACCTTGGCACCGCGGCGGATGATGCGGACGACGCGGCTGTCCACCAGCGTCCCTGGAGAGATGCTCTCGGAGCCACCGGAGATGCCGGCGAACTCGGTGTTAAGCAGCAGGTCACGGCCGTACATGCGGTCGGGAATCTGGAGCAGCAGGTGGTCGCACACCAGATAGACGCGGAACATCCCGTCGCTGGTGACCATGGGGTCGTCGGCGCCCGGCTTGCATCCGGCCAGGTCGCGCACGGCAACCGCCCCCGACGCGAGCGGGGCTGCGAGTACCAGCGCAAGCGCGCAGAGAGTTCTCAGATTCAGAATCCGCATTATTCAATCTCCCCGGAAAAACTGCTCAAGGCCAGCCGGATGGCGCGGCACTCGCGCGCAATCGTATCGCATACGCGGGAAGGGCGGCAAGAGCGATGCCGCTGTCGTGCTAGCGCTTGACCCACCTGCCCGCATGCCGCTTGCGCTTGATCGGCTCAGACACGTTCCGACCCCAATGACAGGACCATGAGGAACTGGATTCCCTCTCCTGCATGCGGGGGAAGGGGCCTATGAGCGAATCGAGTTTCTCAAGGTAGTGCCATGCCTATCCGACTTCAATCCGCATTCGATCCGAGGTATGTCACCATTTGAGAATGTACTGTAGCTGAAAGACCACGGCCGGCCCCGCGTCCGGGTTGAATGCCGGGTTCCAGACGATCTGCAGGTCGGGCTGCAACTGGCTGGTGGGCGTGACCTGCAGGGTATAGAACGTCTCGAAGACGGTTTCGTTGTTGTGGTACACGGTCTTGGTCGTCGCCGAGGGTTGGCTCCACACGAAGCCCACACCGAGCGTATCGTTGGTCAATCGCGGAGCCCAGCCGGCATACTTGAGCGGCGACTGCATGACAATCCCGGTGCCGATCTGTGCCTTGGCGCCGCCGGACACCTGAGAGCCTCCGAAGCCGAAACGTCCGAACCAGCCGAACGGCGAATGGCGGCCAAGCTGCTGCTGCAGGTTGAAAGACAGGCCGCCCTGTTCCGTGTCATTGGCACGAGCCAGGAAAGGCTGGATGCGGTAGATGCCCGGACCCAGGCCGAAGAAATCGTCCGGGGCATAGCCGATCTCCCACTCCAGCGACCAGCTTCCCCAACTGAAATTCGTCGACGGCGATTCGCCGGCCCTGGCATTGCCAACCGAGTAACCGAGCAGCGAGTACCAATCGCTGCTCGGCTGCCACTGCAGGTTCAACCCGTAGCTGTAAGACGGTAACGGCAGCACCTGGCTGTTAACCAGAGCCGAGTTGATGAATTGGCCGCGGCCGGTTTCGGCGTAGGCGTTGGCGTCGAGGTAATTGCTCTGGCTGATCACGCCTGCGAGCACGACCGCTTTCCCGCTGAAGAAAGACTGCTGCCAGGCCAGTTCCGGCACCCGCAACCCACTGTGAGTCGACCAGAACTCGGTCGGATTGGTCACGCTGTCGATGTTGGTCCTGGCGGTCTGCCCCTGGGCGCCGCTGAGGGAAGTCTGATACTCGATCTTGGTGCTGATCCAGCCCGCGGTGCCCGCCCCTTTCGCGTCGAAGACGGCCCACTTCGCCTTGAAGTCGAAGTTGTAGTTGCCAAGATTGTCGTCGCCCTTCACGACATCGGTCATCTCGGCAGTCGTGACGGTCTGTTCCAACTCATAGCGCAAGCCGTATCGGGACAGCCAGGATTTTGCGCCCTGGATCTGCGGCTCCAGCGGCATGACGTCGATCAGCGGCCCCGGCCGGATGGCCGTGTTGCCGAATTCGCCGCTGCTATACAAATAAGACGCGAGAGGCGGCGGCACGGATGGAAAGAGCTCGAAATCCGGCCGGTCGGCCCAGAGTCTGTCCAGTTTTTCCAGCGCCTGGCCCGTCAGCTTGACGCCCCTGTGGGTGTGCGGAGTCTGGTGCTTGAGCCCGATCGCGGAGGACGGCCGCAGACTTTCCGGCACGCTGTCGGCGGTCGAACTGACGACCTGTCCCTGATCGTTGGTCAGCAGCATTTCGCCCGCTGCGGAATCCGGCGTAGCGGGCTCGGCCGCGAAAGCAGACAGCGTTGCCGCAGTCAGCATCAGACTCCAGACAACCCGGTGACCGAACCCGTCCATCGCCGGCTTCACCCTCGCGTGCGTTTCACTCGAACGGGCTCAGCGTCTTCAAGCCCGCCTTCCTGAAATTACGCGTGTTTCGCGTGGCAATTGCGCGGTCGTGTTGGAGCGCGGTGGCCGCTATCATTGCATCCAGCAACGGCATCATCTCCCCTTTGTGCTTCAAGTCCACCACGAGTTTGGCCCATTGACATCGTCGGTCCTTTCCCTGCGATCCAAATGAACTGGCCTTCCGTGGAAACGGTGGTTTTCATACGGGTAAGATACTGTCTTGCATGCCTGCCATCAATCGCCTTCGGCTTTCGCGAGGGGCTGAATTCCGACCCGCCGGCCATTTTGCCGATGGATTCGCGCCTACTGGGCCGACCGGGCCATCCTCGACAGCACATGGAAGCCGCCGGTCGTCGAGAAAGTGAAATGGGCAAAGGGATTCCTTGCCACTCGGATTTGGCAAGCTGCTCCAATTCCTCCTCCAATTCCGCAATTGGTCCGTCCCCACTGCTCGGCGTGGCCGCGGCCCCCTTCGCGGGGCTGCTATCCTCGGCAGCCTTCCCGCTCAAGGGCACGATGAGCAGCAGCAAACTACGCGATACGGAAACCGGGGGCAAGGTCAGTCTTGCACCCACCTTTCGCTTACCGTATAGTAAGGAATTATGAAATAGAAAGGAGCCGGAATGACTACATCCACCATGACGACCAAAGGGCAAGTGACGATTCCGCTGGACGTGAGGCAGCGGCTTGGATTGGACGCGGGGGATCGAATTGAATTCGTCGAGATCAAGGATGGCATGTTTGCGATCAAACCGGCGATCGAAGATGTGCGCTCGCTGAAGGGCTTGCTGCGCAAGCCTTCCAAGCCGGTCAGCGTGGATGACATGAATGCTGCAGTCAGGACGCGGGGCGCCAGTCGATGATTGGTATCGACACGAATGTTCTGGTGCGCTATATCGCGCAAGACGATGCGACTCAATCTCGCCGCGCGACGTCCCTCATTGAGAAAGAATGCAATGAGGCCGCGCCGGGTTTCGTCGGGCTGGTCGTACTCGTGGAAGTTGTTTGGGTGAGCGAGAGCCGTTACGGAGCGACCAGGGAAGAAGTGGCAGACATCGTACGCAGGATATTGAGCACCAAGCAACTGGTGGTACAAGACGCGGAGACTGCCTGGAAAGGCTTGCGTCTTTTCGAATCAAGCAAGGCGGACCTCGCGGATTGTCTGATTGTGCGTTCTGCCTCTGCGGCAGGGTGCAAGAGCGTGGTGACTTTCGATAAGCAAGCCTCGAAAGCCGGAATGACACTGCTGAAGTAGATTCGCGGCTTGCGCCACCTCGCGAATCGGCATAGACGATGGAAAAGGTGTCAGGAACCTTTGTGGCGCGTCTCGGAAAGCTTCGGTGGCCGGCCGCGTGGACGCATCGTGCCGTCCAAGCCCAACTTCTCGGCTGTCCTCCGCACCCACGTGTCAGAGCCGTATGGCCGGCCACGTTGCACACTGCATCGGAGGGCCTCCAGCTCGGCCTCAGTCTGAGGTTCATTCACCCAGTCGAGCCAGTTTCGAGGCCGCTCCAGCGGCCAGGGTGCGAGCCACACGGGTGCCGAGTGCTTGCCCTGGGTTCGACGCCACAAACTCGACCAGCGCCACTCCTCTGCACGGACTACCAGACCCGCGCGCAAGGCATTGCGCTCGACGTACCGGCACACCATCAGAAAATGATTATCCGCTTGCACGGGGAAGGACTTGAAGCGCCCTTGGTACAGATGGCCGGCTCCGGCCGATCGATGATGGGCATGCCAGCGTTGCGTGTGGGTCAGCGTCACCCAGGACATGAACTCCGAGAGTTCCCCATCTCGCCGTGGCCACAGCACGAGATGCCAGTGGTTAGGCATGATGCAGTAGGCGAGAATTCGCATCGCCGCGCGTGCGTGCGCCTCGCCAAGCACGCGCTCAAACGCCTCGAAGTCAGCTGGCTTCTCAAGAATCGGCAGACGCGCGTTGGCGCGATTGAGGACGTGGTAGATAACATCGCCGGCTGCAGCTCGCAATGGTCGCCCCATGCCTTGAAAGGTTATACCAATCGCTCTCACCGGTCAAAAAGGTTCCTGACACCTTTTTGGCCTCTCCGCGCTTGTGACAATTGTTCGCTGGCAGGCAAGAAAAATATTTTGGCCCGGGTGGTTTTTTTACCGGGGTGGCCTATCGCGTATTTTGCAAAATGCGGCAGATACGCTATCCTCCAACGCTCAAAATTTCCGGAAATGGCGTTGGTGATCCAGGGCGGCCCCTGTATTGCGTCGGGGCGCTTCTTGTACGTTTCAATAACAAAAAGGAGTCATGCAATGAAGTTAAACAAGCTCTTACCCGCTCTCGTGGCCGCCTGCTTGGCGCTGCTCGCGGCAGCGTTCCCGGCGCAGGCAGCCGCGGCCAAGCAACCCAACATCCTCGCCATCATGGGCGACGACATCGGCATGTGGAACATCGGCGCTTACCATCGCGGCATGATGGCCGGCAGGACGCCGAATCTCGACAAGATCGCCAAGGAAGGCATGTTGTTCACCGACTACTACGCCGAGGCAAGTTGCACGGCGGGTCGCGCGAACTTCATCACCGGCGAACTGCCGATCCGCACCGGAATGACCACGGTTGGCCAGGCTGGCGCATCGGTCGGCCTGCCCGCCGAGGCGGTGACCATTGCCACGGTGCTCAAGTCCATGGGCTACGCCACCGGCCAGTTCGGCAAGAATCACCTTGGCGACAAGAATGAATTTCTGCCCACCGTCCACGGCTTCGACGAATTCTTCGGCTATCTCTATCACCTCGATGCGATGGAAGACCCGGCGCACCCCAACTATCCGCAGAACCTGTTGAATGTCGTCGGCCCGCGCAACATGGTTCATAGCTGGGCCACCGACAAGGATGACCCGACCGAGATGCCGCGCTGGGGCAAGATCGGCAAGCAGAAGATCGAGGATGCCGGCACGCTCTATCCGAAACGCATGGAAACGGTGGACGACGAGATCCGCGACCTCGCCATCAATTTCATGGACAAGGCCAAGAAGGACGGCAAACCGTTCTTCGTCTGGCTGAACCCGACCCGCATGCATATCGTCACGCATCTCTCCCCGAAGTATGAGGCGATGCGCAATTCGGAGAATGGCTGGTCGGAAGAAGAAGCCGGCATGGCCCAGCTCGATGACGACGTCGGTTTGGTGATGAAGAAGTTGAAGGACATGGGCGAGGACGACAACACCATCGTAGTCTTCACCACCGACAACGGTACCGAAGTCTTCACCTGGCCGGACGGCGGTCAGACGCCGTTCGCGCAGTCCAAGGGAACAGTCCTCGAGGGCGGTTTCCGTGTGCCGGCGATGATACGCTGGCCCGGCCATGTGCCGGCGGACTCGATGCAGAACGGCATCTTCTCCGGCTTGGACTGGTTGCCAACCTTCGTGGCCGCGGCCGGCAATCCGAACATCACCGAAGAATTGCTGAAGGGCAAAAAGATCGGTGACCGGACTTACAAGAACCATCTGGACGGCTACAACCAGTTGGCTGCCATCACCGGCAAGGGGCCGTCTGCGCGTCACGAAATCTTCTACCTCGGCGAAAGCACGGTCGGCGCGGTTCGCATTGACGATTACAAGTTCCGTTTCATCGACCAACCTGCGGGCTGGCTGGGTGAAAAGACCCATCCTGATGTGCCTTACATCACCAACCTGCGCCTCGATCCGTTCGAGCGCACGGGCTGGCCCAACAATGGGACGAAAGAAGGGGCGCAGCAATACTTCGATTGGTTCAAGTACCAATTCTGGCGTTTTGTGTTCGTCCAACAGGTGATCGGCAAGGAAATCCAGACCTTCCTCGATTACCCGCCGATGCAGCGGGGCGCGAGCTTCAATCTTGACGCGGTCAAAGCCGAGATGGCGAAAAAGATGGCTGCAGCGGAGGCGGCGAGCAAAGGTACCGGCAATTGAGCAAATGACCTTCACGGCGGGCGGCCCATCATGGGCCGCCCGTTTCTTTTGATTGCAAGGAAAGATTTTCCCCGCGAAAAAATCGATCCAACTTTTTTCTTGCGCGCACGCATTTTTGCGCTTTGCACGTTGCTGACACTGGGTGGGCAAATTTTCGCCCGGACCGATCCCCTATTCTCCTGAAACAACAGCGCTGCCGCGGTTCCAGAATCCGACGGACAACTTCGATCCCGATCAAAGTTCCCTACCGTACTCGATGATCTTGGCATTTGACGGACCGCACGCTCGCAGACTAGAATCCGCGCCGCCTATATTAGGCGTCGACATGATCAAAATACTTACCATAGGAGGCAATATGAAGAAAATACTTACCCTTACGCTGGTCGCGTTGTGCACGGTGGGAATGCTCTCTTCCTGTGCTCATAAGGAGCCTGCGCCGAGTACCACCACGGATACGTCTGCCAAGAAGAAGCAGGAGGGCAGCACGGGCGGCACCGTGGGAGTTCAGCCGGAGGGCGTCAATGCTGAGGGCCGGTGAGGGCCATCGGGATTAAAAAATGAACAGGCGCGGCAGCAATCGCATTTGCCTGCGGCCGCGCCAAGAGAAGTGACGAGCGCGCGTTTCACCGTGGCGCAGATCGGCAGGCTCGCGACAGTATTTGCCGTTGCGTTCGTCGCTATGCGCTTGCCAAGGCGACGGTGCTGATGTGCACCGTCCTTCCGGCGCAGGCAGCGGAAAAGAAGCCCAACATCCTGTTCATCATGGGCGACGACATCGGCTGGATGCAGGTTGGCGTTTATCAGAACGGCATGGGCTTTGGCAACAGTAAGTATAGGGGTAGCAGGTCTCCGGGTCAGGTTTGCGATACTGCGATTTTATGAATAACAATATGTGAAACCTGACACCGCGGTCTCTGTGACCCCGCGGTCTCTGCTTCGTTAAGTTTGATGGTTCAGTTTCCCCGGACGCGATCGCGGGCGCAGGGAAGAAGCATCTCATCAACCTCTGACCCCGGGGCTGACGTCAGGTTTAAGATATTGCGATTTGTTCAATTGAAAGATGTCAGACGGGACTCGAAACCCGTGATCCTCTTGGCGGCGCGCCGAATGGAGACGCCGGAGCAGTTCTTCGTCCAGCAGCGCGAAGAGCCGCCGAATGTCCCGCTCAGCGAGCGCGGTTATCTCACACCCTGGAACCGACGCTCGCGTCGATGAAGATGTTCCGCCGCCGGAAGGGCGCCGGCGCCAAGATTCGCCAGCCAGGAGTTGAGTTCCGCCAGCGCGAAGCACGCGTCCGCGGAATCCGTGCAGGCCTCTGTAAGAACCTGAGCATGATTCATTATTGCAGAACGGAATTCGCGTTCGAGTAGTCCCAATCCTCCATGGAGCGCACGACGGACCGCCCGGCACGGCTTGCCGTCTATCGGCCAATGTATATACTTTGCGTGTATATTTCAGGAGGGCGCCATGGCTACGGCAAAAGTATTTCGCAGCGGCAACTCGCAGGCCGTCCGAATTCCGCGCGAGTTCCAGTTTGACACCGACGAAGTCGAAATCGAACGACGCGGGAATGAGATCATTTTGCGGCGGCCGGTCCGCAACCTTCGCGGCGCATTTGATGCGCTGGCCGCCCTGCCGGACGACTTCTTCGCGGAGGGACGGGAAGATTCGCTCCCGCAATCGAGAGAAGGCCTT
>Ga0315286_10001900_pt1 | contig 19293 bp, 15 predicted proteins | sample YL17G10_0_MG_FD_205038 | JGI IMG/M metagenome (GOLD analysis project Ga0315286, IMG submission 205038) | Sediment microbial communities from Yellowstone Lake, YNP, Wyoming, USA - YL17G10_0 | ecosystem: Environmental > Aquatic > Freshwater > Lake > Sediment | place: USA: Wyoming | collected... | reverse complement strand
CCCGCTCCGAACTTCATCTCGCCGTGCGTCAGCGTCGGGCCGTCCTCGACGACGAGCACGCGCCTGCCGGTGATGCGCTCGGGGTGATCGACCAGCACGGGCGACGCCGCCTCGATGATGATGGCCCGGCTGTTGACCCGGCGGATGTTCTGCCGCAGCGTGTTGATGGCGTTGATGTCGGCGGTGTCCACCTTGTTGATGATGACGACATCCGCGATCCGCAGGTTGGTTTCGCTCGGATGGTAGAGCAGTTCATTGCCGACGCGCAGGGGATCGGCCACGACGATGTGCAGATCCGGCTTGTAGAAGGGCGTGTCGTTGTTCCCGCCATCCCAGAGGATGATGTCGGCTTCCGCCTGCGCCTGCGCCAGGATGTCGCCGTAGTCCACGCCCGCATAGATGATCGTACCGCTGACGATGTGCGGCTCGTACTCCTCGATTTCCTCGATCGTGCACTCGTGCTTCTTGAGGTCGGCAATCGACCCGAATCGCTGGACCCGCTGCTTCTCCAGGTTTCCATACGGCATCGGGTGCCTGACGGCGGCGACTTTCAGGCCGTGCTCCCGGAGAATGCCCGCGATGCGGCGGGTGGTCTGGCTCTTGCCGGAGCCGGTGCGGACGGCGCACACGGAAATCACCGGCTTCGTGCTTGTGAGCATCGTCTCGGCCGCGCCCAGAATCTTGAAGCTCGCGCCGGCCGAGTTCGCGATCGACCCGCGTTCCATCACATAGGTGTAGGGCACGTCGCTGTACGCGAAGACGACCTCGTTGACCTTGTGCTCGCGGATGATTGACTCGAGGTCCTCCTCGGCCAGGATCGGGATGCCCATCGGATACAGCTTGCCGGCGAGCGACGCGGGGTAGCGCCGGCCGTCGATGTTCGGAATCTGGGTCGCGGTAAACGCGACGACGTCGTAGCGGGCGTCGTTGCGGTAGACGACGTTGAAGTTATGGAAATCGCGCCCGGCGGCGCCCATGATGACGGTGCGGATACGTTTCATTGCTGCATCTCTCCAGGGACTGGGGACTGGGGACTCGGGATTCGAAAGCCCGGAATCCGGTTCTGGTGTCAGCCTTCGATCACCTTCTTGATACGCTCGAATGCCCAGTCGATCTCCTCGCGCGTGATGACGAGCGGCGGTGCGAGGCGGATGACATAGTTGTGCGTGTCCTTGCAGAGCAGGCCCTCTTGCATCAGGCGCTCGCAATAGGGCCTGGCGGCGACAGTCAACTCGACGCCAATCCACAGCCCGCGTCCGCGGACCTCCTTGATGATCGGGCTCGTGAGCGTGCGGAGCCGCCCGAGGAAGTACGCGCCGAGCTCGGCCGAACGCTCGACCAGTTTCTCGTCGACCAGCACCCTGAGCGCCGCGCGAGCCACCGCGCAGGCCAGCGGGTTGCCGCCAAACGTGCTGCCGTGATCCCCGGGCTTGAAGACGCCCAGCACTTCGCGCCGCGACAGCACCGCCGAGATCGGGTAGAAGCCTCCCGACAGCGCCTTGGCGATAATCACCATGTCGGGTTCGACCCCGTCCCACTGGTGCGCGAAGAGTCTGCCGGTGCGGCCAAGTCCAGACTGGATCTCGTCGGCGATAAAGAGGACGTTGTGCCTCTTGCAGATCTCAGCGGCCTTCTTGAGGTATCCGGCCGGCGGTACGACAATGCCGGCCTCACCCTGGATGGGTTCGACCAGGAACCCCGCCGTGTTCGGCGTGATCGCTGCTTCGAGCGCTGCCGCATCGCCGTAGGGGATGACGGTGAACCCGGGCGTCAGCGGGCCGAAGCCATCCGTGTACTGGGCTTCGGTCGAGAAGCTGATGATGGCAATCGTGCGCCCGTGGAAATTGTGCTGGCAGGCAATGATCTCGGCCTTGCCGGCCGGGATGCCCTTGACGGTGTAGCCCCACTTCCGCGCCGCTTTCAGCGCGGTCTCGACCGCCTCGGCGCCAGAATTCATGGGCAGGGACATGTCCATGCCCGTGAGGTCGTGCAGCTCCTTGAAGAGCAGGGGAAGCTGATCGTTGCGGAACGCGCGTGACGTCAGCGTGACGCGCCTGGCCTGCTCCAGCATCGCCTGCATGATGCGCGGATGGCAGTGGCCCTGGTTGACCGCCGAGTAGGCGGCCAGACAGTCCAGATAGCGTTTGCCGTCCACGTCGTACACCCACACCCCCTCGGCACGCTCGATGACGACGTCGAGCGGGTGGTAGTTGTGAGCGCCGTACTGCTCTTCGACATCGATGAATGCCTGACTGCGAACCGTTGTTGCTTCCATACACCACCTGTCATAGACGGATCAATAACCTGAGGGGCATCCCCGGCAGCGGCCCGAACGTGGGGCAGCGCCCAGGGGAAGGCCCAGACCTTTCGGGGCGCGAGAGCTAATGGTCTTCCGGTCGCTGGTTTCTGGGAGTCAGCATCGGGCGTCTCCTACTCGCGATCCCAGAGCAGTGTCAGCAGGGCCATCCTGACGACCAGGCCGTTGGCCGCCTGCTTGAAATACAGCGCCCGCGGGTCATCGTCGACGTCCTTGTCGATCTCGACCGTTCGCGGCAGAGGGTGCAGGATCATCGCGTCCGGCTTCATCTTCCGCAGCAGCCTGGCGTTGATCGTGTAGCGGGAGAGCACCGCGCGATCCGACACCCGATCCGGGCGGATGCGCGTCTGGTAGATCACATCGACGTCGCCCGCGATCGGATCGACGTCGTGGAGCATGTCGTACCAGACGTCGTGCTCGTCGAGGTGTGCCAGGATGTCCGGGCGCATCTGCAGCTCGGGCGGGCTGACAAAGTGAATCTTGACCCGCTCGAACTTGCTCAGGAGATAGGCCAGCGAGCGGGCGGTCCGGCCGCCATCAAGCTCGCCGACAATCGCAATCGTCAGGCCGTCGAGCGACCGCCGCTCGCGGTAGATCGTGTAGAGATCCAGCAGCGCCTGCGTCGGATGCTGGCCGCTGCTGCCGTCACCTGCGTTGATGACCGGGACGCGTGAGACCCGCGCGGCCCGTCGCGCCCCGCCCTCTTCGGTCGGCCTCAGCACAATCACGTCGGAAAACGACGAGATGATGCGAATGGTGTCTTCGAGCCGTTCGACGTCGATCTCGGACGAGAACACCCGCGCATGCTCGGTCGACAGCACCCGGCCGCCGAGACGGTACATGGCGGCTTCGAACGAGAACCGCGTGCGCGTGGACGGCTCGTAGAAGAGCGAGGCCATGATCTTGTCGGCGTAATCGCGGGTGCCCCCGCGCGCGACCATGCGCTCCATCTGCCGTGTCCGATCGAACAGCTCCATCAGGAGCGGAACGGTGAATTGCTGGGACTCTATGACGTGATCGAGTTTCATGGCTATCACCCGCGCACAATGTGCGTTCCCGCGTCTCCCCGAACCGCATCGAGCAGGCGTTGGCAGGAGGTGATGATCACTTCCTGCCCGCCGTTTCGCAGAAACTGCAGCGCCGACTCGACCTTGGGTCCCATGTTGCCCGGCGGGAAATGCCCCTCGGCGTGGTACCTGGCGAGCTGGTCGGCCGTGACCCGCCCGAGCGGTCTCTGGTCCGCCTTCTTGTAGTTCAGGCAGACGCGTTCGGCGTCGGTCGAAATGATGAACAGGTCCGACCGAAGCTGCGAGGCCAGCAGGGCCGACGCCCGATCCTTGTCGATGACGGCCTCAACGCCGCGCAGCCCGCGCCCCACGCGCACCACCGGAATGCCGCCGCCGCCCACGGCGACGACCAGGACGCCGGTGTCCGTCAGGCGCCGGATGACGCCTTCTTCGATGATCTCGATCGGCTCAGGCGACGGCACGACCCGCCGGTAGCCTCGGGAGGCATCCTCGACGCTGTGCCAGCCGAACTGCTGATGCCTGATCTCGGCCTCTCGCGCCGAGTAGAACGGACCGATCGGCTTGGTCGGCCGTTCCATCGCCGGGTCGGTCGGCGACACCACAACCTGCGTCAGCACAGTCGCGACCGGCGTATTCAACCCCGCGTCGGCCAGCGCCCCCTGCAACGACTGCTGCAGCAGGTATCCGATTTCCCCCTGGGTGGTCGCGTTGCAGACATCGAGCGGGTGGGGGTAGACGTGATCGGCCGACCGCTCGGACCGCAGCAGGGCCGCACCGACCTGCGGGCCGTTGCCGTGGGTGACGACGACGTGGAAGCCCAGGCGGATGATCTGGACAATGGCCTCCGCCGTCCGTCGCGCGTTCGCGAGTTGTTCCGCAATGGTCCCCTTCTCACCCGAGCGGATGAGCGAGTTTCCGCCGACGGCAACAACGGCTGTCTGCGTCACAGCACACCTACTTCATCAGCTCCAGCATGATCGCCTTCTGCGCGTGCAGGCGATTCTCGGCTTGCTGGAACACGACCGAGCGCGGTGAGTCGATGACCTCGTCGGTCACTTCATCGCCGCGATGTGCGGGCAGGCAGTGCATGAAGATCGAGTCCGGCTTGGCCTTGGCGAACAGTGACGCATTCACCTGGAACGGCCTGAAGACCGCCTTGCGCGCGTAGGCCTCGGATTCCTGGCCCATGCTCGCCCAGGTATCGGTGTACACCACGTCGGCAGCTGCGACGGCTTCGGCCGGATCCTCGGTGATGAGGCAGGTCGATCCGGTCTTCGCGCCCTCGGTGCGCGTCCACGCGGTCACCCCGGGGGCCGGCTGGTAACCGGCCGGCGCGCCTATCGCGATGTGGACGCCGAACCGCGCCGCCGCGAACATCAGCGAATTCGACACGTTGTTGCCGTCGCCGACATAGGCGACCTTGAGCCCGGAAAGCGGGCCTTTGATCTCGGCGATCGTCAGAAAGTCCGCCATGGCCTGGCACGGATGGCTGAAGTCGGTGAGCCCGTTGATGATCGGGATGTCCGCGTACTCCGCCATCTTGTCGACGATATCGTGGCCGAACGTGCGGATCATGATGCCCTGCACCATCCGCTCGAGATTCTTGGCGACGTCGTAGATCGACTCGCGCTTGCCGAGATTGATCTCGGCGGGCGACAGGTAGACCGAGTACCCGCCCAGTTGCTGAATGCCCACGTCAAAGCTCACGCGCGTCCGGAGCGAGGGCTTCTCGAAGATGAGGGCGAGCGTCTTGCCCTTGAGCGATTCGGCGAACCGGCCGGGGTTGGCCTTGATGTCACGGGCGAGATCGAGCAGGTGCTGCAGTTCGCCGCTGTCGAAGTCGCGAATCGTCAGAAAGTCCTTCACGCGCATGGCATGTCTCCTTGGTGCTTCGGCTCGCGATAACGGCGACATCGTCTCGCGAAGCGATCCGACCCGATCAAGATGCCCGCTCAGCACTAAGTCCTGAGGGAATCTGTTCGTCTCCGCACTCATGAATCGAAGGACTCAGGCGAACAGGCAGTCGTCTTGTTCGGGTAGCCAGCGTGTCGGGCCGACAAGCCGTCTCGTCTCAAGAACGGCGACGGGGAGCGGGCGAGGCGAGAGGAGCCGGGTCAAACCCGGCACCCGTGAATTCTACCCTGAGGCATGCCGGGAAGCCAAGCGGGCGGGGCGCGATTGATTGCGCCGGAAAGACGAACCCGCAGTGGTGCGGGGGCAACCCCCTGTGGTTGCCCCGTGCTACAGCCGCGGCCGTCGTCGGCGTCGTCGCCGCCGCCCCGGAGGCGATTCCGGCGCCGGCTGGCCGGCTTCTTCCCGCCACTGGGTCAGCAGATCCGGCGCGTTCGAGTGGATTTCGAGCCAGGTGAGCGCATCGGCGAAGGCTGAACGCTGGACGAGCGTCCGCCGCGCGTGGGAGGAGCGGCTCGGCTCCCGCAACCGGCGCTGCAGCATCAACACCTGGTGAATCCGCTCGACGTCCTTTCTCGCCAGCGGCAGCAGTCCCAGATTCAGCCCGGGCGTGTCGCGGGCTTCGAGCCACGACGGCCACCCGGCCTGGGAAAAACCCAGGGGCACGATGAAGCTTCCGAGCAGCACTGAAGTGGTCAGCGTGTCCGGACAGGCCGCGGAACGACGGCGGTACGCGTCGAGGCGATCGAGCGACGCCCACAACGTGTCGCCGGCCTGCTCGTGCAGGACCGGGCTGAGCGGTTCGAACAGCCCGACCCGCTTCAACGCCTCGAACGTGCGGCGCGCGCAGCCCGTTCGCAGGATCTTGTAGTACTCATCCATCAACCGCGGCGGGGCGGCCTTCGCGATCTCGCCGCGATGACGAGCGATCGCCTCAAGAATAGGCTGGTCGACCTCGAACTCCAGCCGCGCTCCGAACGAAATCGCCCGCTGCATGCGCACCGGGTCCTCGCGAAACCTGGTCTCCGGATTGCCAATGCACTTGACCACGCGGGCGCGCAGGTCCCGCAGCCCGCCCACATAGTCGATGATGGAGAAGGTGGCGATGTCGTAGAAGAGCGCGTTGATCGTGAAGTCGCGGCGGAACGCATCCTCTTCGGCCGTGCCGAACGTGTTGTCGCGATGAATCAGATGCTGGTGGTCGTCTGGCAACCTCGCTTCGCCGCGCTCAGCCGCCGCCTTCGCCTCGGCCATCTCGTCGTCGGTCACCTGGCGGCGGAACGTGGCGACCTCGATCACTTTCTTGCCGAATACCACGTGAGCCAACCGGAACCGGCGACCGATGATCCAGCAGTTCCGGAACAGCTTCTTGATCTGGTACGGATGCGCGTTGGTGCCGATGTCGAAATCCTTCGGCCGTCGCCCCAGCAGCAGATCCCGCACACCGCCCCCGACCAGGTAGGCCGAGAACCCGGCATCCTTCAGGCGGTAGAGGACCTTCAGCGCGTCTGGATCAACATCCCGTCGCGAGAGCATGTGCTGGTCGCGGGGGACAACGAGAGGTTCCACGGGAATCCATTATAGGGGTATTCCCCGACCCCTTCAGGGTTTGGCGTCTTTCCAGTTGTCCCCGATGCCGACGTCCACCGTCAGCGGCACGGCCAGCGTGGCCGCCGTTTCCATCAATTCCCGGACGAGGGCCGCGATCTCGCTCGATTCCTCTCGCCGGACCTCGAACACCAGCTCGTCGTGGACCGTCAGGATCATGCGCGGATGAGGCCCGTCGGGCGTCACCCGACGATTCGCCAGAGCGCGATGCACGTTGATCATCGCCCGTTTCATGATGTCGGCTGCCGTGCCCTGGATCGGCATGTTGACGGCAATCCGCTCGGCCGAGCTGCGCACCTGGCCGTTCTGGCTCGTCAACTCGGGTACCGGCCGCCGCCGGCCGAACAGGGTCTTCACGACGCCGGAGACGCGCGCCTCCTCGAGGGTGCGATCGAGAAACCGGCGCACACCAGGAAACCCGGCGAAATAGGCATCGATGAAGGCCTGGGCCGCCTGCTGCGTCACGCCGATGTCCTTCGCCAGCGTGAACGCGGTCTTTCCGTAGAGCAGCGCGTAGTTGATCATCTTCGCGACGGTGCGGCGCTCCTTGCGATCCTTCGTGCTGCCTGGTCCGAAGATCGCGTCGGCGGTCCGATCGTGAATGTCCTCTCCGCGCTTGAACGCCTCGATGAGCGCCTGATCGCCCGCGAGGTGGGCCAGCACGCGCAGTTCGATCTGGGAGTAGTCGGCTGAGATCAACGCGCAGCCGGGGTCGGCGATAAATGCCCGCCTGATCTCCCGTCCGAGTTCGGTGCGGACCGGGATGTTCTGCAGATTCGGGTCGCTGCTGCTCAGCCGCCCCGTGGCGGCGACCGCCTGATTGAAGCTGGTGTGGACGCGCCCGGTGTCGGCGTGAACCAGCAGGGGGAGCGCGTCGATGTACGTCCCCTTGAGCTTCTGCATGCTGCGCCACTCGAGGATGAGACGCGGCAGTTCGTGCGTGAGCGCGAGTTCCTCCAGCACGTCGACGGCGGTGGAGGCCACGCGCGTCTTGCCGGTCTTCTTCGACGCGGTCAACTGCAGCCGCTCGAACAGGACTTCGGCCAGCTGCTTCGGCGAGTTGATGTTGAACTCGCCGCCGCCCATCTCGAAGATCCGGAGACCAAGGGCCCGGAGATCCCGTTCGAGACGCGCCGACAGCGCAGCGAGCGCAGCCGTATCGACGCGCACCCCGATCTGCTCAATGTCGGCAAGGATGGAGACGAGCGGCAGCTCCATTGCGTCGTTCAGATCGGCCAGCGAGTGCCTGGCAAGCTGGTCCTGCAGCGTCCCGGCCAGCCGCAACGGCAACTCGGCCCGCTCTCCGGCGAATGCCAGCGTGGCCGTGGCCGGCAGGTCCGAGGCCTGGATCGCCCTGGCGCCTCTCCCGTAGGTGAGTTCGCCGGTCGCGGCCCGGACGCCGATGTGCTCGAGTGCGATGGTCTCGAGTGCGTGCGGCGCCCGCGTGGAGTCGAGCAGGTAGCTGGCCAGCATCGTGTCGAACGCGCGGCCGCCCAGCTTCACGCCATGACGCGCCAGGACGATCATGTCGGTCTTGAGGTCGTGGCCGGCAACCTGAAGAGCCGGGTCCTCCAGCAGCGGTCTCAGCAGGTCGAGCACGGCCCGCTCAGGGAGATTGGGATACTCATCAAGCGAACGATGACCGAGCGGGACGTAACGGGCGTGCCCCTCGCGCGCAGAGAGCGCGATGCCCACGAGGCGCGCGTGCATCGGCGCCGGACCGTCTCCCACGACGCGCAGGCCGAATCGTCCCGCCGCCCGGAGCTCGCCCGCGAGCGTCTCAAGCGCCTCAATCGAATCGACGACCTCGTAGTCGCGCACGACCAATGCAGCCTCGTCTGCCGGTGCAAATTCACGGGTGAGCGTCTTGAATCCGAGTTCGGCGAACAGCGCATAGCACGCGTCGCGTGCGGGGCCCGGGTAGCGGAAACGCTCCAGGTCGGCGTCGACGGGCACGTCGGTGCGGATGGTGACCAGTTCCCGGCTCAAGTGTGCGGCAGCAGCGTTGGCCAGGAGCGCTTCGCGGTACCGCTTCTGGGTGACGGCGGCGGCCTGCGCGAGCAGGGCATCGAGCGAGCCAAACTGCGCCAGCAACTCCCGGGCACCCTTGTCGCCAATGCCAGGGACGCCTTTCACGTTGTCGACCGCATCGCCGGTCAGCGCCAGCACGTCGATCACCTGCCGTGGCGGCACGCCGAACTTCTCGACGACGCCGGCCTCGTCGTACCAGGTGCCCTCATCCCGCGGGTTGAACACGCGGATTCGCCCGCCCACCAGTTGATAGAAATCCTTGTCGCTGGTGACAATCGCCACATCGAAACCCGCGGCCGCGCCCTTGAGGGCCAGCGTCCCGATCACATCGTCCGCCTCGAATCCTTCGCTGACAAGCACCGGGACGCCGAGGGCTTCGCACGATCGATGGACCCACGGAATCTGCTCCTCCAGATCAGGCGGCATGGGCGGGCGATGCGCCTTGTAGTCTCCGGCCAATTGGTTCCGAAACGTCGGTCCTGCCAGGTCGAACGCGGCGGCGATCAGGTCGGGCCGATGGTCGGCCACCAGCCTGCGGAGCATCATGACGAAGCCAAACACCGCGTTGGTGGAACGGCCGTCAGGCCCGGTCAGTCCCCGGATGGCGTGGTACGCCCGGTACATCTGAGAGCTGCCGTCGATCAGGTAGAGGGTGGACATGGAAGGATGATAACGGGGTTTCCGCCTTCGCCGACGCTCGAGTTCGTCGGCTTCGGCGGACAAGCGGGGTTGGGGATTAGGGATTCGGGATTAGCGACTGGGGACTGGGGACTGGGGACTGGGGACTGGGGACTGGGGACTGGGGACTGGGGACTGGGGACTGGGGACTCGAGCCTGGGATCGCCGGGCTCCAGCCCGGCCTGCGTCGTGGCGACGCCGAAGAGTCGCAATCCGATATCATTGTCCGAACATGCAGTTCGGCGTGCGATCCTCATTTCGAGCTGTTTTGCTGCTCGCCCTGACCGGCGTCTCCCTCGCAGCGGCCGCGGCCTGCGGCGGCGGGCTCGTGCGCCAGTACGAGTACGAAGAGGAGATCTACCTGTCGGTCGACGGCAGCGCCTCCGTCTATGTCAACACGTCGCTGGCCGCGCTGGCCAACCTGCGTGGCATCGACCTGAAGACGGATCCGGCCGCGCCGCTCGACCGTGATCTCGTGCGGACGATCTACAACTCGGACGTCGCGCGCGTGGCTCGTGTCAGCGCGTGGCGGAGGTTTGGACGCCGGTTCGTTCAGGTGCGGCTGCAGGTCGACGACATCACGAAGCTGGGCCAGTCGCCGCTTTTCGCCTGGTCGACCTACCAGATCGATCGCCCCGAAGCGTTGCTGGTGTTTCGGCAGCGCATGGGGGCGCCGGCGGCCAGGCCCGTCGGCTCGGTGGGTTGGAATGGCAGCGAACTGGTGGCTGTGCGCGTGCACCTGCCGAGCCGCATCCGCTACCACAACGCCGGTGCGGACAACCTGAAACGCGGCAACATCCTCGTCTGGGAACAGACGCTTGCCGACCGTCAGGCCGGCAAGCCCCTCGAGATCGAAGCCCGCATCGAGCGCACATCGATTCTCTACTCGACCCTCATGCTCTTCGCCGTGAGCGGAGGACTCGCGCTGCTCGCGATGGTGCTGATCATCTGGTGGCTGGTGCGCACGGGCAAGGGAAGAGTAAAGATCTAGAACCAGCCGCCGATGCCGCCGCTACGCCCCATGCCACCGGGTCCGCGCCCAGCCCGGCCGCCGCGGCCCATCATCTGCTTCATCTGGCCTTTCCCGTCGGCTCGCAACTGTCTGGCCTTGGCCTGCTGCTCAGGCGTCAGCACGCCGAACACCTGGGCGTGCACCTTGGCCCGCAGGAGTGCGGCGTCGAGTTCGACGGTCGCCACCGCAGCGGCCGCCGCGTGAATGGCGTCCTTGTCGACGGTGTCGGCCGTGACAGCGTCGTCCAGCGCTTCGCGCGCGGCGATCATCCGGGTCGCGATCGCCCGCGTGGCTTCCCTGTTCGACTCATGGGCAGCCCGGACCTGCGTCTTCTGAGCGTCGGTGAGATCCAACTGACCGAGACCGCGCATCATCATCCCGGCCATCGGGCCGCGACCTCCCTGCCCGCGAAACATCCCAGGGCCCTGCCCGCCCGGACCTCCCGGCCCGTCGAACATTCCACCGCTGTGCATGCCCTGGCCTCCCGATCCACCAGGACCACGTCCCGGAGGCGGGCCCTGCTGCGCGCCGAGGGCGACGATGCCAAGCCCGGCGACAATGACCACGCCGAGCGTGGCCGCGAGCGATGCGAGAAACGTGCGATTCTTGAAGTCCATTGACCATCTCCTTGTTTGAGCGTCTACTACATTTGACGGTATTGCCGTGACACAGTCGCGGCACAGGTGTGAAACTTCCGTGACACAGGGCCGACAGTGAGCGACAGTCCGCGCGCGTTGATCGTCGAGGACGAACAGCACATCCGTGATCTGATCACGCTGCATCTCGGGCTCGAAGGCTTTGCCTGCATCCCGAGCACGGACGGCCGGGATGCGCTTGCCACGCTCAACGAGCAGCGATTCGACATTGTGGTGCTCGACCTCATGATCCCGTCGATTGACGGGCTCGCCGTCTGCCGGACGGTGCGCCGCGGCGGCCCCAATGCCGACACGCCGATCCTGATGCTGACGGCGAGGCGCGAAGAATCAGACAAGGTGCTCGGCCTCGAAAGCGGGGCCGACGACTACCTGACCAAGCCGTTCGGCGTCCGCGAATTCATCGCGCGTGTCAGGGCGCTGCTGCGGCGGGCTGGAGCCAGGGCCGCTGGCGAGGGAGTGTCCGTTCAGGCCGGCGCGGACAGCGACAAGGTCTATCGCGTGATGGATCTCGAGATTGATCTCGCGCGCCACCGCGTGAGGGTTGCGGGGATTGAAATCGACCTGACCTCGCAGGAGTTCAACCTGCTCCGCACGCTCGCGGCGCGTCCCGGTATCGTCTTTACCCGGGAAGCCTTGCTGAACAACGTGTGGAAAGGCGACACGTTCGTGACGGAGCGCAGTGTTGATGCGCTCGTCAAGAGACTGCGGAAGAAGATTGAGCCGGACACGGCCACGCCGCGTTACATTCTGACCGTGTGGGGAAGCGGGTACAAATTCGCCGATGAGTGAACGAGCCTGGTTCCGGAGCCTGTACTGGCGGATCGCGATCGGGTTTGTCGCGTTTCTTGCCGCCCTGATGGTCGTGCAGGGGGCGGTGACAGTCTGGTTTCTGGCGCGGTCATCCGACGACATCGCAGGCCGCTCGACGCTGGACCTGGCCGCGCTGGTCGCGTCCGATATCAGCATGGCGTGGTCGGCCGACGAGACCCTCGACATTGAAGCGTATCTGCGAGAGCACTACGGCTCCCACTGGCGGCCCGTTGCCCTGGTGGTGCCCGATGGCCGCATGTTTCTCTCGAAGCCCGACGCAGAAGTGCCGCCCGGTCTCCGCGAAATGGCGCTGCGTCGTCTGACGCGAGCCGGCATGGGGCCAGATTCCGGTCTCGGGCGGGGCCGCGGCGGATCGCAGGGGTCGGGTCGAGGCGGCGGGCAGGGACTGGGACCGCGGGGAGGCATGGGACCTGGTCGGGGCGGCGGACCAGGAATGGGACCTGGGCTCGGACCGGGACAGGGTCTCGATCCGGGCGGAGGACGTGGTCCACGGGGGCTTGGCGTGCTCATCCCGGTGGTCGTGCAGGATCGCGTACGGGCGATGGTACTGGTTCCCCCCAACGCGCCGCTGGCTGTCGTCATCCGCCAGGTCGCGCCAGTGGGATTGGCCATCGCGGTCCTGCTCGTCGTGATCGGCACGATGTTCGCGAGCGTGTTCATCTTCAGACCTGCGCACAAACGGCTTGGCCAGCTCGAAGATGCCGCGCGCCGCCTCGGCACGGGCGATGCGACGGCGCGGGCGCCGGAAACAGGCGGCGACGAGATTGCGGCCGTGGCGCTGACGTTCAACCGGATGGCGGCAGACTTGAGTGCCCGTGCGGAGGCCCTGCAGGCTGCCGATCACGATCGCCGTCAACTCCTGGCCGACGTGTCGCATGAGTTGATGACGCCGCTGACGGCGATTCGCGGATATCTCGAGACATTGGCCATGGCTGAGCTGGAGCTCAATGCCGACACGCGCCAACGCTACCTCGGTGTCGTCCGCGAGGAGACGGCCAGACTCGAACGGCTCATCGGCGACTTGATGGACCTGGCCAGGCTCGAGGCAGGCGGCGGGGCGCTGGTTCGCACGGACATCCAGGTCGAAGAGTTGTTCCGCAGGGTGATTGAGCGGCACGAGCGCGATGCCGGGCTGAAGCACGTCACGCTGACCAGCCACATCGACCCACCGTCGATGAGCGTGGACGTCGATCCTGTGCGCATGGAGCAGGCGCTCCAGAATCTCGCAGCCAACGCGTTACGCCACACGGGATCTGGCGGCAGGGTTGAGCTCGACGCGCGTGCGCGTCCGGACGGAGCAGTGTTGTCAGTTCGCGATACGGGAGAAGGGATCCCGGCCGAGCACATTGGTCATGTGTTCGACCGGTTCTACAAGGCCGACACGTCGCGGGCGGGTGATCAACGGGGAAGCGGCCTCGGGCTCTCGATCGTCAAGGCGATCGTCGAGCGCCACGGAGGCCGCATCACCGTTCGAAGTCAGGAAGGACTGGAGACCGTCTTCGACATCGTGCTGCCACGGCAGACGGTCGACGCTGGCTAGGTCCAGTCCCGCGCCGAAGGGGAAGGTGGGAGGACCGATGGCGAGTCACTTCACGTTCAGGGCTCAACCGACGGTGCTGCGATGCGGGCGGTGCGGGAAGTCTGTCGACTGGCAGGATGCCCGGCTCCAGGTCGTGTGCCAGTGCCGCGCGCGCCTTGAACTTCCGCCAGTCCTGGTGCGCGAAGCGGCAGACGACGACCGTGCGGCGGTGATGGACTTGTTCCGCCGCGCCTTCGGCCGCGCAAAGATTGTGGCGTTTGGCAGCCTGCTGGCGCTTGACGATGCTCCGGCTCTGGTCGCCGTCATGAAGAACGAACTCGCGGGTGCGCTGGCGTACCGGTTGCGGGGCGACGGGCTCCAGATTGTCGCTCTGGCCACGGAGGCCACATGGCAGCGGTCCGGCGTCGGTGGGTATCTGGTCGCGGAGGCCGAACTGCTGGCACGACGCCTCGATCTGCCGAAGGTCGTCTTCTGCACCACGAACGACAATCTGCCGTCGCTGTATTTCTACCAGCGGCGCGGCTACCAGATCACGGAAGTGATCGTGGGAGCACTTGTCCCTCACAATCCGCCGCCCGACAACGCGGGGTTCGCGGGCATTGACGTGAGGGACGAGATTCGACTCGAGAAGCGGATCAGAGCAACGTGACCGTCAGAATGCCTGCTCCGACCAGGAGGACCTGGCGGACGGCGCCGCCTTCGAGCGGGTTCCGGTGCAGGCTCGGGATCAGGTCCGACATGGCGATGTAGAGAAAGCTAGCCGCCGCCACGGGCAGAAAATACGGCAGGATATGCGGTAACCGATCGATGGCGAGGTAGGCCAGGAGCACCCCGCCGACCGCCGACGTGCCCGACAGCACATTGAGCCAGAGCGCTTTCATCCTCGAATAGCCCGCGTGCAGGAGGATGGCGAAATCACCAACTTCCTGTGGAATCTCGTGGGCCGCCACCGCCAGCGCGGTCGTCACGCCAAGGGGAATCGACACAGAGGTCGCGGCCGCGATCACGGCACCGTCGATAAGGTTGTGGACGCTGTGTCCGATCAGGATCAGCGGCGCCGCCGCCATGTGGGATTCGCAGTGATCGTCGTGGCAGTGATGCCACAACACGAGCTTCTCGAGAATGAAGAAGGCGAGGATCCCGCCAAGCAGCGCACCAAACACGGGCGTGGGCTTCAGCGACTTCAGGGCTTCCGGAAGCACATCGAGCAAGGCGACCCCAAGCAGCGTGCCAACGGCGTAGCTGACGAGCCACGGGACAAGCTTCGTTCGCACAGACTCGCGGAAGACGAGCAGGACCGCCCCGAGCACGATCCCGCCAACGCTGCCCAGGATGGCCAGGCCGATGGCAGTCAGAAGCAGAGACATCGCGGAGGATTCTATCAGGAGACTGAAGGCGGCGTGTCTCTGACCACCGCCGCCACGTAACCCCGCCGCGCGCGCACGAGGCAATCGCGGTTCTTCACGACGACCCGGATGTTGTGCCACTGGCCGTCCTTCGGGGACGTCGGCGAGTAGGCCAGTGAGTACTGCCGGCTCAGTTCGTCGGCGATCCCGGCAGTCGCCGGATCGAGATCGAGACTCGAGCGGATGATCTCAATTCGGCCACCGCTGTCGTCGGTGAGGGCACGCAGGGCGGCCGTGTCCACGCCTTCCTCCCTGCTGTGCGGCAATCCTCCGGACCGCGGCGGGATCGGCGAGATCGGCGGGTTCTGTGGCGGATAGCGGCCGCCGCCGGGGAGGGTCGGCGGCCAGGGGATGCGAACCGGCGGCCGTGGCCGCTGGGGTCCGCGCTGCTGGGCAATCCGCAGGATCCCGGTGTTCCCATCGATGCCGATGGCGTAGACGAGCAATTCAGATTGCAGAATCAGCTGGCGCACCTTGCCCACACCGATCGCCGACGCGGTGTCGTTGCCATCGGAGATGATCACCAGGGCCTTCTTCCGATGAGTGCCCGTCTGGGCGAGCGCGACGGCACGGGCGACCGTGTCGTAGAGCGCGGTATCTCCCTCCGGCATGATGCGGCCCAGTTGGCGGCGCAGCGCGTCGCGATCCGTGGTCCATCCCTGGACCAGCAGCGGCTCGTCGCCGACGCGGTACAGAAAGACTTCGTCATCGGGCCCGAGCAGGTCAACGAGAAAACGGTCGAGCGCCCGCTGAGCCGCGCGAATCTTGTCTCCCACCATGCTGCCCGACGTGTCGAGCACGATGCCGAGGCTGACGGGCACTCGTTCGCGGGAGAAGTAGTCAATCGACTGAAGGACGCCGTCTTCGTACACGCTGAAGTCGTCGCGCCCGAGGTTGCCGACGAAGCGTCCCGCGCGGTCGGTGACCGTGGCCGTGACGTTGACCAGCTCGACGCCCGTCTTGAATCGAGAGCGTGGGTCCTGGTCCTGCTGTCCGGGAAGGGTCGCACCGAGGCCAGCGACCAGCGCGACAATCACGAGCGCGTAAGAGGCGCGATCTGCTCGCCAACGCCGCGCACCCATCATCGGTCTCCTACTGCACCGCACCGTCGCAGCAGCCTGGGCCCAGGGAAGTGGTTCGCTCGATGACCATGTCGGTCCACACCGGTGAGGCGGCGTGTGCAAGAGGACCTGCCACCTTCTGCCGGGGGATCGCCTGATGGGGATTCCTGACGTCGCGTCTCGGAGGCGGCCAGGCCGCCGGATCGATCCTGCCGGCCGGATCTTCAGACTGGCGCGCGACCCGCGATCCGAGATCTGCTCGGGCGGCGGCACTCTGCCGCTGATTGAGTCGAATCACCCGCCACGTGATCACCGCCATGATCGTGGCCAGACCGAGGGAGAAGAGGGTGACCGCAACGAGGACTCCATCGATCATGACGCTGTGTGCTCCACGCAAAGTTCCTGCCGTCGGACCACCAGGCCCGGCATTGCTCTTTTCGGCCGATCTCTGCCGGAACTTGCACACAATGCTACCGCACACCGGAAGAAAATGTGCTCCCGGGACGACAGCAGTGATACCTGGAGAGGACTGGTGTCTAATTGGTTGGGATTGGGATTGGGAGCAATTCGTCGCGTCTATGCCGCAACGCCAACCCGGAAGTAGGATGGTCGCACAATGTCACCGTTCTTGAGTTTCCGCCGCTCGCGTGGACCCGTCGAATTGGCCGTCGGTATGGCGGGCGTTCGCCTGGGCGAGCGCGTCCTCCACGTTGGCGTCGGCAACCCGCGCGTTTTCGCTCTTGTTTCGTCCAAGGTCGGCTTGACGGGTCGCGCCTGCGCCGTCGTAGACAGTGCCGCAGCGCAGGCGACGCTCCAGCGGGCGGCGGCCAGGGAGGGGGTCCTTGTGGAAGTGGCGCTCGTGCCTGGTGGTTGTTGGCCCCACGATTCGTCATCTTTTGACGTGGCGGTGATCGACGCCAACCCCCTGCCGGCCGGTGCGACTGGCGACGGCCAGGACAGGTTGGCCAGCACCGTTCGTGTCGTCCGCCCTGGAGGTCGCATACTCGCCATTCGGCGCCGGCCGCGAGGAATCATCTCCCGACTGGGGTTCGAGCCGGCCAGCAGCGCCCCAAGCGCCCAGGCCCTGGAACTGGCCCGTGCACTCCAGGAGGCAGGCTGCAGGCCGGTGCGCGTGCTCGCCGAACGCGAAGGACTGACGTTTGTCGAAGGATTCCGGCCAGGCGCCAACTGGTAGGGCGCGATCAATCGCGCCCCTGCGGCGTGCTGTCGTATCTTCCCAATCCCTAATCCCGGCCCTCCCCCCCGTGATATAGTCAGCGGCTGTGAAAAAGCCAATCGATATCGCTCCAGCCACCGGAAAACTGGGCGTGATGCTCGTCGGCCTTGGCGCCGTCAGCACGACGTTCATCGCAGGGGTCCAGGCCGTTCGCAAGGGGGTCGCCAAACCCATCGGGTCCATGACGCAGATGGGCACCATCAGGCTTGGCAGACGGACCGAGGGCCGGACGCCGCTCGTCAAGGATTTCGTCCCGCTCGCAGGTCTCAACGACATCGTGTTCGGCGGCTGGGACATCTTCGAGGACAACTGCTACGAGGCCGCGAAGACCGCCGGCGTGCTCGAGGACAAACTGCTCGACAGGATCAGGCCGGAGCTCGAGGCCATCCGGCCGTGGAAGGCCGTCTTCGACCGACATTACGTCAAGCGGCTGGACGGTCCGAACGTCAAGAAGGGCAAGAACAAGCGCGATCTGGCGGAGCAGTTGCGCGAGGATATCCGGGCCTTCAAACAGGTCAACAAGCTCGATCGCCTCGTGATGGTCTGGTGCGGCAGCACCGAGATCTTCATGACGGAGTCGCCGGCGCATCAGTCGATCGAGGCGTTCGAGAAAGCCCTCGAAGCCAATGATCCGACGATTCCCTCATCGATGATTTACGCGTACGCCGCGCTGATGGAAGGCGTGCCGTACGCGAACGGCGCACCGAACCTGAGCGTGGACGTGCCGGCGATGATGGACCTGGCGCAGCGCAACCGGGTACCTATTGTCGGCAAGGACTTCAAGACCGGGCAAACGCTGCTCAAGACCGTCATCGCGCCGGGCTTGAAGGCGCGCCTGCTGGGCGTAAGGGGCTGGTATTCCACCAACATCCTGGGCAACCGTGATGGCGAGGTGCTCGACGATCCCGAGTCGTTCAAGACGAAGGAAGAGAGCAAGAAGTCGGTCCTCGACTACATCCTCCAGCCCGATCTCTACCCGGAGCTCTACAAGGACATCTGCCACGTCGTCCGGATCAACTACTACCCGCCGCGCGGCGACAACAAGGAAGGCTGGGACAACATCGATCTGGTCGGCTGGCTCGGCTACGAGATGCAGCTGAAGATCAACTTCCTCTGCCGCGACAGCATCCTGGCGGCGCCGATCGTGCTCGATCTCGTGCTCTTCCTCGACCTGGCGGGACGCGTCGGCTGGAGCGGCATCCAGGAGTGGCTGTCGTTCTATTTCAAGAGCCCGATGCACGCGCAAGGTCTCTACCCGGAGCACGACCTGTTTATCCAGTCGATGAAGCTGAAGAACACGCTGCGGTACCTGAAGGGCGAGGATCTGATCACGCACCTGGGAGCCGAGTACTACGACTAGGGACTGGGGACTAGGGACTGGGGACTAGGGACTGGGGACTAGGGACTGGGGACTAGGGACTGGGGACTAGGGATTGGGGACCAGGGACTAGCGGAATTCCAGCCCCCATGCCACAGCCCCCGATCAAGGAGCACTCTATGCAGAAGAATGCGATGTTGATGCCGGCGGTGTGGGGCGGCTTGCTGATTGGCGTGCTGTCCGCCCTCCCAATTGTCGGCGCGGCGAACCTGTGCTGCTGCATGTGGGTGATTGCCGGCGGGATGGTGGCCGCGTATGTGCTCCAGTCGAATACGCCGCAGGCCATCACCACCGGCGACGGCGCGCTGGTGGGCCTGCTGGCCGGCATCATCGGCGCGGTGGTCCACACGGTGGTGTCGCTGCCCATCCACGCGCTGGCGGGCGGGGTGACCCAGCGCATCCTGCAGCAGATCGTCAGCTCGGCCCCGGACATTCCGGACAACGTCCGCCAGATGATAGACAGCATGGGCAACTCCGCCGGATTGACCATCGCGGCGGTGGCCCTCGGGTTCATATTCTGGCTCTTCTGCGGCGCGATCTTCGCCGCGCTGGGCGGATTGCTCGGCGCCGTCTTTTTCAAGAAGAAGACCGCCGCCACA
>Ga0315286_10001899_pt1 | contig 19298 bp, 16 predicted proteins | sample YL17G10_0_MG_FD_205038 | JGI IMG/M metagenome (GOLD analysis project Ga0315286, IMG submission 205038) | Sediment microbial communities from Yellowstone Lake, YNP, Wyoming, USA - YL17G10_0 | ecosystem: Environmental > Aquatic > Freshwater > Lake > Sediment | place: USA: Wyoming | collected... | reverse complement strand
TCCTGCCGTGTCATCATAAAAATGTCCTTTTCTTCTGCCATAACGCCTCCTTGGCTGCGTTATGGATATTGTACTACTAGGACATTTCTATTTTGGCTAATTAGGACATTATCATATTGGTGTTACAAAAATAAAATTTGACTTAATAGTCCCGGTGTGATATCTTTAAAATGCTGTCTTTAGTTAAAAAGGAGATTGTATGGACCGAAAAAAGCTTAAATTATTCTGGAGATTATACTGGATGCGCATAGTCGTGATCTCGGTAATCACCTGTTTAGGGATAAGCGTAGTGATCCTTATTATAAACGGATTGCGCGCCTGGAATGAGGCTGAATCCTATTTGAGGGAATCTCAGCTGGCTATGATCCCTATTCAGCTTTACCTTCAGATAATCATGGCATTGATATTCGGCGTCGTATATACCTTTATGTGGTACTGGCTGTTTATGAAGCAGGGAGCAAGGTCTTTTACGCAGACCTCAAAAAAGCCCGTCTCCGGCGAAGAGATGGGTGTTACATGGAGCGATGTCATCGGAATGGATGAGGCCAAGCAGGAGGCGCTTGAAGTGGTCAAGCTCATCAAAGACCGCGCAGATTTACAGGCTATCGGAGGCAAAATACTGCGGGGCATACTCATGCTTGGTCCGCCTGGCTGCGGGAAGACTTATCTGGCAAAAGCCATTGCAACTGAGGCGAAACTTCCGTTTATTTCCATGTCCGGTTCGGAATTTGTAGAGATGTTTGTAGGAGTGGGCGCAGGAAGGGTCAGGAGCCTTTTTAAAGAGGCAAGGCGTTTTGCCGAATTTGAAGGAGGCTGCATAATTTTTATCGATGAAATTGATGCCGTAGGCGCACAGAGGTCGGTTGACCGGGGATTCGGAGGCCAGACAGAGGCAAATACCACAGTAAACCAGTTATTGGTGGAGATGGACGGCCTTAAAGAAAAGGATATGAACATAGTCCTTATAGGAGCGACAAATGCCCCTGAAGGTTTTCTTGATCCTGCGTTGCTCAGGCCCGGCAGATTCGACCGCAAGATCTACGTTGACAAACCGAATCTGGAAGACCGCCAGAAGCTTTTTGAATATTACCTTAGGAAAGTAAAATATGATAATACAAGCATTAAAGTCGACCGTCTTGCGAGGATAACCGTGGGCTCAAGCCCCGCTGACATCTACAATATCGTAAGAGAATCAGCGCTTATTACCATCCGTAATAAAAAGACCCTGATAACGATGAAGGAAATAGACGAGGCGAGGGAAAGAATAGCCCTGGGAATAAAACGCAGGATCAAGGTGAGGCCGGAAGAAAAGTTGCAGACAGCTTATCATGAGGCAGGACATGCTATCATAACTTATCTCATGGTCCCGACGCAGGACGTCTTCAAGATCACGATCACGCCCAGGGGCCACACCGGCGGAGCGACCTGGACGCCGGAACGCGAAGAAATATTCATACGCGATAAAAACCAGCTGCTGGGTGAGATAAAAACCTGCCTGGGCGCTTATGCCGCGGAAAAATTAAAACTCGGGCTTACAACCGCAGGAGTCGATTCTGATTTTCAGCAGGCCCTCTACATCGCGCACAACATGGTCTGGCGCTGGGGAATGGGCAAATCCGGGATCCTGGGGAATTTTCACGTGTTAAACTTCTATAAAAACTTCGGCGGTAATCCGCTTATGTCTGAAGAGATGAAAAGCAGGCTCGATCAGGACGTGCAGGATATCCTGCATACATGTCTTTTGGAAGTAGAAGAGCTCCTTAAAAAAGAAGAGAAACTCCTTGAACGGCTTGCAAAAGAGCTGATTGCCAAGGAAGAACTGAATTATGACGAAATCGAAGCAATATTTAAAGAATTCAATAAAGCTCGTCCTTAGCCTCGTTGTAATATTGAGTTCTTTTTGTGGCTGCACCACTTCCACCGCTCCCACTTACACTAAATCTTCTGTAGAACAATCACTTAAAAAAATACTCAAAGACGAATATAAATTAGACATTGTCCCAAAACTTGTAGGCCAGACCCTTTGGATCTATATACCGCTCGAACAGATGTTTGAGAAGGCTCAAAAGCCTGAAAAGTATTCGGAGAAATTCCAGATACTGGAAAATGACGGCGGTGTAAGATCGAATCGGCTTCAGCTTGACTATCTGGTCAAAGCTGTGCCCGAGAAAAAAAAGACGCAGGAATACAGGATAAGCAAGGATGCGGTAGAAAAGATAAACAATGTCTGGATGGCGCTGCGCAGGGTGATCTTCAGCCTGGACAGGAAAAGCCGCCGTGAAGTAAAATTCTATTGCCTGGTAGCCTCAGACATAAAAAACGGTTTTGAAATAACCGAGCTCCTTTACTATGAAGACCTCATCAAGGTTTCTTATAGGTTTATATCAGTGACCGAGTATCAACACAGGGTGGCCTACAGTACGTCAGTATCATTTAAAATGATAGGGGATAAACAGGGCAAACACGTTAATTTCAGGGACATAACCTGGAATGATTTTCTGGTTGCGCAGATAAAACACAGGATAAACCTTAAATTTCAGAAGCCCGAAGTGGAACAGAGCGCAGATGTAGATAAGGAAATATCAAAGATCATCGCTGACACCTTGATGATATACGGCAGAAGAGGCATCGATACGGTCGAATTAAACAATCTCTACACCAACAAAAAAATCACTTTTGATCCGCTTGAATTTTCGCCTAAGATCAAAAACTAGAGTTTTACTTTTCTGCCCCGCACTATTAATTTTTCTTCGACAAATAATCTTATAGCTTGAGGGTAGACTGAATGTTCTGCTTTGTGGATTTTTGCTTCTAAAGAAGCCAGGGAGTCGTTTTTATTGATTCTGACTGACTCCTGCAGGATTATCGGCCCGTGGTCCATTTTTTCGTCTACGAAATGGACGGTCACTCCTGTGATTTTTACGCCATAGTCAAAGGCGTCTTTGATCCCGTGTTCTCCTTTAAAAGAAGGCAAGAGGCTGGGGTGGATGTTTATGATGCGGTTTTTGTAGGCTCGCACGAATCTTTTGCTTAAGATGCGCATAAAGCCGGCAAGGCAGATCAAATCTATTCTTTCTTTTTTAAGCTCCCTTATAACAGCAGCTTCAAAATCCTGCTTTGAGGCAAACCCTTTGCGTTTGACCAGAAAGGTTTTTATCTTTGCTGTCTTTGCTTTTAAGAGGACCGGTGCAAAAGGATTGTCGCAGACTAAAAGGGAGATGTTTGCTTTGACAATGCCCCTTTTTACGGCATCTGCTATAGCCTGAAAATTCGTCCCTCTTCCTGAAGCAAAAACAGCTATACTTTTCATATTATATTCTCTCCAGTATGCACTTTGCCGGACAGACCTTTATGCACTCTCCGCAGGCTGTACATTTATTATAATCTATTACGGCAAGATTATCAATCACATGTATCGCGTCAAATTTGCATGTCTTTTCGCATAACCTGCAGGCAATACAGCCCACGGGGCATACTGCCTTTGTGTCTTTTCCAAGTTTATGGGAGCTGCATGCGACATAAACTTTGTTTTTAATAGGCACAAGGCTGAACAATTTTTTGGGGCAGACCTGGACGCATTTATTGCAGGCTTTGCATTTTGCTTCGTCTACCACCGCAAGTCCTGTTTCAGACATCGAGATCGCGTCAAAAGGGCAGACCTCTACGCATGTGCCGAATTCCAGGCAGCCTTCTGTGCACTCTTTCTGGCCGCCTAACTGCAGAGAAGCGGCAACACAATCACTGATGCCATGATATAGGAATCTGTCTTTTACTTTTGAGCCTCCGTTACAATGAAGGCAGGCAGTACGTTTTAAATTTTTCTCTAATCTCAATCCGAGTACGCCGGCGATCTCCTCTTTTGATTTTTCGTCTGCGACCCTGCAGGCATCAGCGCTCATTTTGCCGGATAATACTGCTTCAGCAAAACCAAAGCATCCTGCTCCGCCGCATGCGCCGCAGTTTGAGCCGGGCAGGAGGCCGTGGATTCTTTCTAAGCGGGGGTCTACTTTTACTTCAAACTTCTTTGAGGCAATAGCAAGGCCTGCCCCGAAAATCAGGCCAAGCGCCCCTAATGTTAGAACCGGTATTAATATTTCCATATTAGAACCTGAAACCGTTAAAGCCCATGAACCCTAGGCTCATGATGGATGCGATTATAAATCCAAGCGGGAAATCCTTTACGGGTTTTGGGACATCGCATAATTCAAGACGCTCCCTGATCGCTGACATCAGAAGCATTGCAAGGGTGTATCCCAAGCCGACGCAGACTCCCTGAAAAGCCGAATAGATAAAACTTCCTGCAACAGCCTTATTTTTAATAAAAAACATATCCGAATTCAGAACCGCAACTCCAAGGACTGCGCAGTTTACAGTGATCAAGGGAAGATATATGCCGAAAAAGCGGTACATAGGAGGCGCTATTTTTCTTATGACCATTTCTACGAATTGTACGAAGGTAGCGATAACAAGGATAAAAGAAATCGTGCGAAGATAAGTCATATTAAACGGGATCAGAAGAAACCTGTAGATAAACCAGGTGATGATGGAGGACATTGTTGTAACAAACATCACTGCAAGGCTCATGGCAAGGGCAGGTCTTGTCTGTTTTGAGATCGCAATAAAAGAACAAAGACCCAAAAATCTTGAGAGTATCACATTATTGATGAAGACGGCAGATATGAATATGGTCAGAAACGCAGCTATGTTCATTTTTTTCTTTCCTTTAACAGATTAAAGAAACCCAGCAGTAAGCCTATTACCAAAAGAGCACCCGAAGGCATGCCTAAGACAAAGGCAGGTTCAAATCCTTTGACGATATTAAGTCCCAGGATCCTGCCGGCTCCAAAGAATTCTCTTATGACTGAAATCAGGATAAGGGCCAGTGTAAAGCCTACTCCCATTCCTATGCCGTCGAGCAAAGATTTCATTACACTGTTTTTTGAGGCGAATGCTTCGGCGCGGCCTAAGACAATACAGTTGACTACTATCAAAGGCACATAGATCCCAAGGGCCCGGTCCAAAGCAGGGCTATATGCTTTCATTGTCAGCTCTGTGATAGTGACGAAGGTGGCGATGACCACTATGTAGCAGGGGATGCGCACCCTCTCAGGAATGGAATTTTTAATCAAGGCTATTATTATGTTCGAGCCAATAAGCACAAATGTAGCAGCTATTCCCATGCCAATGCCGTTTATTACTGAAATCGAAACAGCTAAAGTAGGGCATAGGCCAAGCGCAAGCACAAAAGTCGGATTTTCTTTAACGATCCCTTTTAAAAATTCCTTTATCATCTCAATTTTTGCCTTTAGAACCGTAGATCCGGGTTTTTGTATACCTGTCTATCAGCGGAGTCGCAGAGTTCATCATAAGTATCGCATAAGAAACGCCTTCAGGATATCCGCCCCAGAGCCTTATGACAGCGGTCAGAAGGCCGCAGCAGACTCCGAATATTATATGGCCTTTTCTTGTCAGAGGAGAGGTCACATAATCTGTAGCCATAAAGAAAGCGCCAAGGATCAATCCTCCTGATAAAATATGAAAAAGCCAGTCTCCGCCAAACAGCCCTTGTTTGCCTGCGAATATATAGGTAAAAACTCCTACTGTCGCAACAAAACTTAAAGGTATGTGCAATGAAATGTATCCCCGCCAGAGAAGGAACAAAGCTCCTAAAAGAAGGGCTGCTATGCAGACTTCTCCGATGCATCCGCCGCGCTTTCCAAGAAATAGATCAAGGTAAGAGATGGCGTCTATCATCTTGCCTTCTTTCAGCAGTGCAAGCGGAGTCGCAGTTGTCACAGCATCAAATTCCAAGGGCCTTGTAAAAGCAGTCAGATACTTTGGCCAGGAGGCAAGAAGAAAGACTCTACCCACCAAGGCAGGATTAAAAATGTTCTGTCCAAGGCCGCCGAAAACGTGTTTGCCTATTGCAACAGCAAAGAATGAGCCGACTATCGGTATCCAGAAAGGCACATTCGCAGGAAGATTAAAGCTGAGTAAAAGTCCTGTCAACAGAGCGCTTCCGTCTGAAATGCAGACTTTTCTTTTTGTCAGTAACTGCAAAGCCCATTCTGTGATAACAGCCGAAGCCACGCCTATCATAATAGTCCAAAGCGCAGCCTTGCCGAAAACCGCTATACCGGCAATACCGGCGGGAATAAGGCTTGCTATAACCATCCACATGATTTTTCTTACGGATTCATCCGTATGGATATGCGGAGAGGTAGAGACTAACAGGCTGTTTTTGTTAAAAAAAGGCTCACTCATTTATATTCTCATTTTTTAAAAGATTCATAATTTCCTGTGCTTTGATCTTTACAGAATCTATCACAGCCTTTGAGGAGATAGTTGCTCCTGTGATTGCCTGTATATCGTCAAGCCCGGAGATTTTTTTATCTGAAAATTGCTCCTGAAACCACGGTTTCCTGAATTCGGTTTTTCTTTTTCCTTTTAGAAAGTCAAAGATCGTCGTATCGTCTTTTACTTCTGTTATTCTTGAGCCAAGCCCCGGAGTTTCGCTCTGGTTTAAGATCTTGATCGCGGTGATTGTGCCGTCAGGCTTCATCCCGACCATAGTTTCTATGTCGCTTGAATATCCTTTCTTACTTGCCGTAAAAGCAATACCCAGAAGATTCTTGTCTGCGTCAAGGGCTTTATAATACAGGACTTCATCCTCTGATCTGACAGGTTCGAATAGAGCCGCGTCCGGTAAAACCTCTTTTAAGCTGTCCCGGATCTCTGCCTGGGCCTGCTGGCTGATTCTTGTTTTGGTAAAAGAATTAACGAATGAAAGAAGCCCTGTTGCAACAAGGCAGATAACTGAAAGAATAAAACCGTAACGGATCACGCTTTTCATTTGTTTAATTCAAATTTTGCCCTTTTAATGGATTGCACAAGGTTTCTGTTCGAAGGGCATACATAACTGCATATGCCGCATTCGATACAATCCATTGCCCCGTATTCCTTTGTCTCAGGCCAAAGGCTTTTTAAAGAAGCAAGATTTATAAGGCAGGGCATAATGCCTACCGGACATTCGCGCACGCAGGCGCCGCAGCGTATGCAGACGTTTTCCTCCAGCATCTTAGCTTCTTTCTGGCTGAATAAAAGTATTCCGGCAGTGCATTTTATGACAGGCGTTGTATCAGTATACTGCGCAAGCCCCATCATTGGGCCGCCTGCGATTATTTTTGCGACAGGTTCTTTTAAGGGTGCGCAAAAATCAATCAATTCCTTTATCGGAGTCCCGATACGGGCAAGGAGATTTTTTGGTTTTGCGATTATGCTGCCTGTCACAGTCACGACCCTTTCATACAGAGGTTTATTTTTATAGACCGCTTCATAAATGGCATATATTGTAGCCACGTTCTGTACGTTTACCCCGACTTCAAAGGGAAGTTTCCCTCTGGGGATTTCCTTGCCTAATATATTCTTTATCAGCTGTTTTTCTCCGCCCTGGGGATACTGTGCTTTGAGGATTTTCAAAGAATACCCTGCTGTTTTTGCAGCTGCTTCGATCGCTTTGATCGCTCCTGGTTTGTTGTCTTCTATTGCGATGATGGCTTTTTTTGCAGAAAGGCAATTCAGGACAAGTTCAATGCCTTTTAAGATCCCGTCTGTTTTTTCGATGACTAACTGCGAGTCGGAAGTAAGATAAGGTTCGCATTCGGCGATGTTAACGATCAAAGTATCTACGGGCTTCGGAGGGTTAAGTTTTATATGTGTCGGAAAAGCTGCTCCGCCAAGCCCCACTATGCCTGAAACAAATACGATATCCCTTACCTGTTCGGGAGTAAGCCTTTTTGCCTGTTCAATGCTTCCAGTCTCTTTCTGATTTATCGGCTTATCAAGTCCGTCGCTTTCGATGATTATTGTCTTTGAGCTTCCGTGAACAGGGTGGGGCCAGTCCTGTATTGCAGTAACCTTGCCTGAAACAGAAGAGTGGATAGGCGCATGGATCTTAGCTTCTGCGTGCGCAAGCCGCTGTCCTTTTAAGACCCGATCCCCGGGTTTTACCTCGATCTTATCGCAGGGTTTTCCCAGGTGCTGGGCAATAGGTATGTATACTGTGGCGGGTAAAGGCAATACCTCTATCGGCTTGCCTTCAGTAAAGGATTTGTTCTCTTCTAATCTAACCATTGGATTTTATTATTAAACAAAAGATTTACAAGCCCTAAAAGCGCTACTATGACTCCTACGCAAACCAGGATCATCTGATGCGGCAATTTCTCCGCGATAAGGCCGCTTATGAACATAAAAGACAAAAAGCCCAGGTGCATGATGATTTCAAGAGAGCTGAATATCTTGCCCATCATATGATTGGCGCTTACCTTGTGGACTATGGTGTTTGAGGCTATTATAATGGGCGCTATTGATACGCCCAGAAGAAAAGATAAAAGCGCAGCTATCGAAAAACTCGGATATCTTGCAAGCGCAAAGGCAAAAACAACGAGCATTATACCACTGCCCATAAGGGATGCAAATATTATTTGATAGTGAGAGATCCTGTGGCCGAAGCGGCCGTATACCAGTGACCCGGCAAAAAGCCCTATGCCTAAAAACATTATAATAAGGCCCAGGTCCTTTGTGGCGGAGTTTAATGCGTTCTGGATAAATACAATCGATATGACATATACCGAGCCCAAAGCCGAAAACAAAGCGAACATTATCCATGCTGTAAGCCTTATGTTTTTTTCCTTAATAAAATATGTTACGCCGTCCCTGATCTCCTCAAATACCGATTTCCTGATCACCTCGACGATTTCCCTGCCGAATTCCCTGATATTTATGGAAACGTGTTTTTTATTGCGTATTAAAAAGATGAGGGACCCGGAAATAAAAAAACTTAAAGCATCCAGATAAAAGCCTTTTTCAGCGCCCCAGCGTTCGACGATTATGCCGCTAATGCCAAAGCCCAGCACAGCAGCTATCATGCCGGTTGTGTTGACAAGGGAGTTGGCAATAAGAAGGTCCTTTTTATCTACGATTTCAGGGATAATGGACAGTTTTGCGGGAACGAAAAACCTTCCTATTGAAAAGGCCAGGAATACGATAAGGTAGATCAAGTAAAGCTTTTTGCTGTAGAAAAGAAAAAGCGGTATCATCAGGACAAGCAAAGCCCTTATAAGATCGCAGATAAACATCGTGCGTCTCCTGTCCCAGCGGTCAACATAAACTCCTGCAATAGGGCCGACTAAGAATACGGGGATTATTGTAAAGGAAAGGATCTTGGCTATCTGCATGGTCGAGCCAGGGGTCCTCATGTAGATAAGGCCGATCAGAGCCATCTGGCTGAGCCTGTCTCCAAGCTGGGATATGATCTGTCCGAGCCAGAGGAATAGAAAGTCGCGGTTTCTTAACACCTTGGTAAATTTAGACATTTGCTCCTGTTTAATTGGGGACGTTCCCCAAGGTGCCACCCCTTTAAACTCTGGGGAGCGGCCTTTACTATAAACTATGAACTCCCAACTATGAACTAAAAAAGCCGGCGAAAGGAATCGAACCTTCGGCCCGCGCTTTACGAAAGCGCTGCTCTGCCAACTGAGCTACGCCGGCATTTTTCCCATTATAACAATTTTTGATTAATAGTCAATCGTCTAATATCTTAAAAGCCTTTCAGGAGTTTTTATCGCACCGATCCATGCTTATTAAATCGGTTTATGAACCCCTTTATTTATCTATTAATAATTAAAAAGACTTGACTTATAATTTTACTCGTAGTATAAATAAAAAGATTATTAAAGCCGCGGAGAAAGGCAAGGGGTTTAATGCAGCCGATTAATTTTCAGAGCGATATGATAAGCGAAAAAGAAAAACGCAATATAGATATATTGGAACTTTTGAGAAAGCGCGGCCCTATCAGCCGCCCTGAAATCTCCAAAGAAATAGGGATAAACGTAGTCACTATTTCAAACTATATAGATGACTTCATCAAACATGATCTTGTTTATGAAAAAGAGCTCGACGTTTCCGAAGGAGGAAGAAGGCCTGTCCTCTTGGATTTAAACCCGAAGGGCGGATACATAGTCGGGGTGGGCTTAAACCTTATGAACATGGTAGGCCTTCTGATGGACCTTAAAGGCAATATCATCACAAAGACTCAGATCGCCCGGCCGCATAAACCTTCGGTCAAAGACATCACAGAATGCCTCCTGGAGATCATCCGCGAGATATTCAGACGTTCAAAAGATTACTCCTCAAACATAAAAGGCATAGGGATCGGCATCGCTGGTCTTATCAACAAGCAGGACGGTTCTATACATTGGCCTCAGAAGATGGACCACTATTACACCTATGCTTCCGTAGACCTCCCTCTTAAGAGCCTCGTAGAAAAAGAATTCAATCTGCCCACTATGATCGAAAACGACGCCACAAGCGCCTGTTTCGGGGAATACTGGCTTGGGATAGAGACCGGGATCAAGGATCTTATCTATATGTTTTCCGGGGTCGGGGCGGGATTGCTTATAAACGGACAGATATACAGAGGCATCCAGGGTTACGCAGGAGAAGTTTCGATTTACAACTATAAGCAGCAGGACGCTTTTAAATGCGAAGCCGGTAATGATTGTTTCATGAAACGATGGGAGATGGACCTTGGGATAGTCGAGGACTTAAAGGCAAGGCTTGCAAATGATAAGCCCGCGGCTGAAAAACTCTTCAAATTAACTTCAGCCAATATGGATAACCTTGATTTAAAAAGCGTCTTTATAGCTGCAAGGATGAATGATCTTGTCGTACTCGCGGCTCTTGATAAGGCTGCGGAGCGTTTGGGTATAAAAATAGCCTACCTGGTAAATCTGTTAAATCCCGAGATGGTGGTGATAGGCGGCGGAATGGAAGAAGCGGGCGAGGCTTTCCTTAATAAGGTGACCGCCACTGTCAAAGAATGGGCATTTAGAGAGACCACCGAAGATCTAAAAATCGTTTATTCGCAGTTAAGAGAAAATTCCGTTGCGCTGGGCGCAGCAAGTCTGGTAATGCAGAGGCTCTTCGCTCAGGTCTGGTGAAGCTTTGCGATCCAGCGGTAGCTGCATCTTTATTTTCGGCGTCAGGGAGGCCCGATGTTCGACAAGACAAAGATCATCATCATCGTAGTCCTTGCAGTTGTCGTCATAATGTTTTTTCTTTTTTTTAATTCCGCCCAATACGCGAAAAAACTGGAGAGGCAGAAGTCGGAGTTTGAACAGCAGAACACCACGCTTAACGCGAAAATCGCTGCTCTGGAAAAAGACAACAGGAGTTTACAGGAAAAAGCATCTTCGTTCGATAAGGACCTCGAGAAATTACGAAGCGATAAGGATGAAGTCCAAAAAAAGTTAGACATCTTATCAAAAGAGAGAGACGGGCTTAAAGAAGAAGTCGGCAGCCTTAATACGAAAATATCAGATTTGACCGCCCAACAACAAAAAGCAGTCTCTGCCAGGAAAGAAGAGCCCTCAGCCGCGCCCTCCCCCGAAAGGGACATCTACTGGGCCGGCATCTTAAAGGAAAAGACAGACCTCTCATTGCAGGTAGAAAATCTCAATAGCCAGTTGAATACATTAAAACAGCAGAACGACCAGTTGATAAGGGAAAAGACAGAAGTCGAACAAGAGATCAAGACCGTAACAGTAGAAGATAAGGATTCCCAGAGGGAGTTGGAATACAACAAAAAAATGATCGATAATCTGACGCAGGACCTGGCCAGGGAGAAAAACGACAAATTCCAGATACAGGAGAGTTTAAAGACATTAAAGGCAGAAAACAGATTATTGAGAGAACAGTTAAAGACAGTAAGCGACCGCAGGCAGCAATTAGAGGCAAAGACCTCTGATCTGCAGACAAGAAACGCTGCTTTAGAGAGCAGTTTTGCAAAAATGGAGGCTTTTGTACGAAGCAAGATAATGCAGATGGACAGCCTTAAAGAGGAACTGGAGATACTCCATTCGTCAGCTCCTTCCAAAGAAAATGAGTCTTCCATATATATTTCCGAAAAGCCCAGCTATACAAGCAGCGAATCAGAAAAAGGTTCCGTTGATCTGCCGCCTATCGTAGTGCATCGCAGCCAGCAGACACAGACTGAGGAATTGCCTCAGCCCAAAACAGCCGCTTTTAAGAAGGGCAATGTCCTTGCAGTTAACAAAGAACATAATTTTATCATAATAAACATAGGCGAAAACGCCGGGATAAAGATAGGTGACAGCTTCCAGGTCTTTAACGCCAGAGACGAAGCAATCGCCAGTATCGAAGTCATCCAGGTCAGGCCGAATATTTCCGCATGCGACATAAAGAAACAAAATCTTCCTATTGCAGTGGGAGATGTGGTAAAATAGCCGGACAATCAGAAAGAACAAAAGAATGAGGACTAAAAAATATAATCCTAACAAAGTAAGTTCGATAGAGGATGTTGCCCGTTTGGCCGGAGTCTCCATAAGCACGGTTTCCCGCGTAATAAATAAAAGCCCTTCGGTAAAAGAGAAGAACCGGAAAAAAGTCCTCGAAATCGTAAAGCAGCTTCATTTTCAGCCGTCGGTATCTGCGCAGCGGCTGGCCACAGGCAAGAGCAATGTCGTGGCTCTCGTAATCCCGAGGTACGAAGGCATATTCTATTCTTTCTATGCTTTGGAATTGATAAGGGGCATCGGCACCTTGACCACTGCGTTGAAACTGGATCTGCTTTTACATCTTACGGACACGCGCGCAAGCCTTAACCTGAAAGGCGTAGGCGGGGTGATCTTCGCGGATATAATTTCAAACAGGCATCAGCTCGAAGAGGCACTTGAGTGTGGGATACCCACAATAGTGATAAATAACTGCGTCGAGGACCTGGATGTCAGCTGTATCGCAGTCGATAACATAGGCGGGGCAATGAGCGCCGTGGAATATCTTATAGGCATGGGCCACAAAAAGATTGCCCATATCGCAGGAGACCTCATCACCCAGGCCGCAAGCCACCGCCTTGAAGGTTACAGAAGGGCAATGAAGAAGAACAAATTGCCGATAAACGAATCTTACGTAATCAAGACCGATTATTCGCGCGGCCAGGCAAGACAGGCCGCTGAAAGATTGCTTAAAATGTCAGAGCCTCCCACCGCGATTTTTGTAGCTTCGGATTCCATGGCTCTTGAGGTCATGACGGTAGCACGGGAATTGAGGATTAGGATACCTGAAAATTTATCGATTGTGGGGTTTGACGACAACCCATCAGGGCTTTACGGCCCGGTAGCCCTTACTACGGTAAGACAGCCCTTGGTCAGGATGTCGCAGGATTCCGTCAAGGAATTGAATTCCTTGATGAACCTCGCAGGCAAGAAGCCTCAGATAAAAAAGATATTTCTCCCTACGGAATTTGTCATCAGAGAATCATGCCATGCTATTGTTCCGTCAAAGGGTTAGAATACAAAGTCTCATCTTTATCATCCCGCTGCTCCTTTTTAAAAAAGGGATATCCTCGCCCGTCATCAAATAACACAATTTATTGTATGCGTGAAAAATTTTTATACAACATATTGTATTTTTTTGTTGACACAGGAATTTTCAATGATATACTTTTTAAATGGAGGCAGAAATTTTTAAAAGATAAAAGCCGTCTTTATATTTTAGGAGGAAAATAATGTCATTGAAACTTTCTGAAAATGCGATCAAAGTCCTTGAGCGCAGGTATTTAAAAAGAGACTCTACAGGCAAGGTCATAGAGACCCCGGAGGAGATGTTCCGACGGGTGGCAAGGGCCATAGCAGAGGCCGACGGAAGATATAAAAAGTCCGATAAGGAAATAGCAGAGCTTGAGGAAAAGTTCTATGACGCGATGGCCGGCCTTGAATTCGTCCCGAATTCACCCTGCCTTATGAACGCAGGAAGAGAGCTGGGGCAGTTAAGCGCATGTTTTACCCTGCCAATAGAAGATTCGATGGATTCTATTTTCGAGACGTTAAAGGCGACGGCCATGATCCATAAATCAGGCGGAGGCACAGGATTTTCTTTTTCCAGGATACGTCCTAAGAATTCCGTAGTCAAGACTACCGGCGGAGTGGCGTCAGGGCCGGTGTCGTTTATGAAAGTATACGACGCTGCGACAGAAGCGGTAAAACAGGGCGGTACCCGTCGTGGCGCGAACATGGGGATACTGAGGGTAGACCATCCCGATATACTCGAGTTTATAACCTGTAAGGAAAACAATAAAGAGATAATCAATTTCAATATATCGGTAGCCATCAACGACGATTTTATGGAGAGGTTAACGAAAGGCGAGGAATATTCACTTATTGATCCTCACAACGGTCAGACCGTAAAGAAGATCAGCGCCAAGGAAGTCTTTGACCTCATTGTAAAACATGCGCATAAAAATGGAGAGCCGGGGATAATCTTTATCGATAAAGTTAACCTGGATAATCCCACTCCAAAGCTCGGCAAAATTGAGAGCACAAACCCCTGCGGAGAGCAGCCGCTCCTGCCTTATGAAAGCTGCGACCTGGGCTCGATCAATCTGTGCAAGCTCTGCAAACACGAAAACGGCCGTTACGAGATCGACTGGGAAAGGCTTAAAGAGGTCACGCATTTAGCAGTGCATTTTCTTGACAATCTTATAGACGTAAATAAGTTTCCGATACCAGCGATAGAAAAAGCGACGCTGGGGACCCGTAAAGTCGGTTTAGGGGTCATGGGGCTGGCTACGATGCTGATACGTTTGGGCATACCCTATGACAGCGAAGAGGCAGTTGCTTTGTCGGAAAAAGTCATGTCTTTTGTCCTTAATGAATCAATGAAAAAATCCCAGCAGCTGGCGCAGGACAAGAGCGTATTCCCGGCATATAAAGGAAGCATCTGGGAAAAAAGAGGCGTCAGGCTGCGCAATGCGACCCTGACCACTATAGCCCCGACAGGCACCATCAGCATTATCGCAGGGCCGTGTTCGTCGGGTATAGAGCCTTTGTTCGCCATAGTATATTACCGCAACGTCATGGATAACGATAAACTGGTCGAAGTGGATCCTTTGTTCGAGGAGATCGCAAGGCAGAGAGGCTTTTACAGCCGCGAATTAATGGAGAAGATCGCAGAATCCGGTTCCCTTAAAGACTTAGAAGGCATACCTAAAGATATAAAAAGGATATTCGTCACCGCGCATGATATTTCGCCTGAGTGGCACGTGAGGATGCAGGCAGCTTTTCAGAAATACGTGCATAACGCGGTTTCAAAGACCATAAATTTCCCGCATGAGGCGACTCAGGAAGACGTAAGAAAAGCCTACCTTTTAGCCTATGAATTAAACTGCAAGGGTATCACGGTATACAGGGACAGAAGCAGGGAAGAGCAGGTCTTGAATATAAACCATAAACCGGATTCCAGCCAGATCAAGGAATCCAAATCAGAGCCGGGAAAGATAACGCCGCGCCCGAGGCCTGAGGTCGTGTTCGGTACTACCACAAAAGTCGCGACAGGCTGCGGCAATCTTTATGTCACGATCAATATGGACGAGGAAGGAAAGCCTTTTGAGCTTTTTACCCAGATGGGTAAAGCAGGCGGCTGCGCCGGTTCGCAATTGGAAGCGGTGGGCAGGCTTGTATCTTTGGCATTCCGCGCCGGGGTAGAGGTGAAATCCATTATTGAACAGTTGAGGAATATCAGATGCCCTTCTCCTTCCTGGGAAAAAGGCCAGCGCATTTTCTCATGCGCAGACGCTATTGCAAGGGTCATAGAAAGAAGGCTTGTAAGCGGACAAAAACACCTTGCCCTTGCTGAGGCAGCAAAGATCGCGATGAAACACGCCCATAACGACGATACGCCCTTAAAAGAAGAACTGCACGCGGATATCGTAGGGGTATGCCCTGACTGCGGCGGTGCATTGCGCCATGAAGAGGGCTGCATCAAATGTTATGTCTGTGGATTCTCAAAGTGCTAATACTTTGAAAAAGATCATTTATATTGTTTTAGACGGACTTGCAGACCTGCCCATCGCAGAACTCAATAATAAAACCCCCCTTGAAGCAGCTGCTACCCCAAATTTAGATCGTCTTGCCCAAATAGGCCAAACCGGCATTGTCTATCCGGTAGATAAGGAAATCGCCCCTGAATCAGATATCGCAGTAATCAGCCTTTTAGGTTATGATGCAAATAAGTATTATACCGGCAGGGGGCCGCTTGAGGCATTTGCGGAAGGCTTGGATATAAACGACGGAAACCTGGCATTGCGCGCAAATTTTGCAACGGTCGAAGCAGATTTTAAGACCATAAAAGACCGCAGGGTTGCAAGAAGCCTTTCGACTGATGAAGCAGCTGCATTGGCAAAAGAAATTAATTCCAAGATCACTCTTTCGGATGCGACATTCGAATTCAAAAGCACAGTCGGCCACAGGGCAGTGCTGGTCATAAGGTCTATACGTTCCGGATTATCCGGATGGATAACCAATACTGACCCGGCTTATGACAGAAAAGGCATGTTTGGGATTGCCCGCAAAGGATTTCAGAATATTCTCGAAGGTTCAAGCCCCATCGCAGGCCATGAAAATGACCTTGAGGCAAAAGAGGCGGCTGATCTGTTGAACGAATTTACCCTGAAGGCCTTTAAGGTCTTAAGTGAGTCTGCAATAAATAAAAAAAGGATCGAAGAAGGAAAACTTTCTGCAAATCTTATCCTGGCCAGAGACGCCGGGGACAGCCTGCCTAAATTCCCCAAAATCTCAGAACTTTATAATGGTATAAATTTCGGATGCTTTGTGGAGATGCCTGTTGAGAGGGGCATTGCTCTTCTTACTGGCATGGATATTATCGCAGTCCCGTCTTCTACAGGCCATTTGGACGTGGATTATCCGGTCTGGGCAAAAATAGCCGAAGACGCAATGCAAAAATATGACGGGATGTATATACACATAAAAGGCCCTGACGAACCAGGCCATGACGGAGATTTTATACGGAAAAAAGAGATCATAGAAAAGATAGACGAGTTTTTCTTCGGAAATTTTATCAAACAGATGGATTTAAAGGATTCGATCATCTGCGTAACTGCAGACCACTGCACCGCATGTAAAATAAAGGCCCATTCTGCTGATTCTGTGCCTTTAATGATCGCCGGAGGCCCAATTAAAGCTGACGGCAACATCAGTTTTTCCGAGAAAACAGCTTCTTCGGGTTCTCTCGGAAAACTTAAAGGCCGGGACATCCTCTCCCTTCTTATAAGCAAAGCTAGGGACGGTTCTTAACTCAATCTAAAAGTGTCCCCTTTTCGTCAGAAAGAAAACAAGGTATCAAGTAATTTGCTATTTTTATCCTTAAATACTTGACTGCTCCAAGGGTAATCTCCGCCTTGGCTTGCTAAAGAGGCTCGGACAGGATTAGTTTCGATATAATTGATACATTCCAGAAGATAACTGTCTTTTTGTATAATTTTACTTTTATATCTGTCTTGCCACAAGTGTCCGACCTTTTTGTATCTAAAATTGAAATATAAGGTGTAACTTAAGTTCAGGCCGCGCATGATTTTGTTTAGCGCATTGGGATTAGAGACTTCGACAAGAAGATGTACATGGTTTGGCATAAGGCAGAAACAGTAAAGTTTAAACCCGAACTTTCTCTTATACTTGCTTAGCAGGTACAAATATCTTTGATAGTCCTCTCTAGCCAGAAAAACAGATTGTTTCTGGTTGCCTCTTGTGATAATATGATAACAAGCGTTTTCCAGAGTCACTCTTTTTACTCTAGGCATATCTTCACCTCCTACTATAATAGACGTAAGAGAAGCGAAAATCTAACCAAAAAATTTAAAAAAAATTAATGGGGAGGGACAGTTTTGCTTTGTCTTGAGAACCGTCCCTAACTAAGATTATGGATATAATTGTTATTGGAGCGGGGCATGCTGGGATAGAGGCTGCATTGGCTTGCGCTCGAATGGGTTGCTCGACATTAATGCTTACGATGGATGCAGGCACAATAGGCCATATGAGTTGTAATCCTGCTATCGGCGGGGTTGGCAAGGGACAGCTTGTAAAAGAAATAGACGCTCTTGGCGGAGAAATGGGAAAAGCAGCTGATTCCTGCGGAATTCAATTCAGGATACTCAATGCTTCCAAAGGCCCTGCAGTTCAATCCTCGCGGGCGCAGATAGACAGAAAGCTTTATAAAGATTACATGAAAAAAATAGTCCTGGGACAAAAAAATCTAAAAGTAAAAGAAGCCCAGGTAACAGGATTATTGGTCGAGGATAACAGGGTAACAGGTATTATTACCGATAAAAATGAAAAAATCCATGCCAAATCTGTTGTTATTGCTTCAGGAACGTTTTTAAACGGACTGATCCATGTCGGATTGAAACATCATCCTGGCGGAAGAGTAGGAGAGCCCGCAGCAGCCGATCTTGATAACAACTTAAAAAAGTTAGGGTTTGTTCTGCTTCGCTTTAAAACAGGGACATGTCCGCGCATTGATAAAAAGACGATAGATTTCTCAAAATTGATCGTTCAGGAAGGTGATGATCCTCCAAAACCATTTTCTTTTTCAACAAAAAAGCTCACCCAAAGACAAATTCCATGTCATATTACTTATACGAATAAAACTACCCACAAAATAATATCTGACAACCTCGACAAATCTCCGCTGTATGCCGGCATAATCAAGGCAACAGGCGTGCGCTATTGCCCTTCTATAGAAGATAAAATCGTAAAATTCAGCGATAAAGAAAGGCACCAGGTATTTTTGGAGCCTGAAGGTTATGATACTGACCAGATATATCCAAATGGCATCTCTACAAGCCTCCCCGAAGAAGTACAGCTTCAGATTCTTCATTCCATTTCTGGTTTGGAAGAGGCTAAAGTCTTGCAGTTTGGTTATGGTATCGAACACACAGTAGTTGAGCCAACGCAGCTCTATCCGACTCTCGAGACAAAGATAATAAAAAATTTGTTCCTCGCAGGCCAGATTAACGGCACTACAGGTTATGAGGAAGCAGCAGCCCAGGGGTTGATCGCAGGGATCAATGCAGCTCTTCGTATTCAAAACAAAGAGCCTTTTATTTTGGACCGTTCAACAAGTTATATCGGTGTGCTAATAGACGATCTGACCACAAAAGGAACAAACGAGCCATACCGCATGTTCACTTCCCGAGTCGAGTATCGCCTGATTTTGCGGGAAGACAATGCTGACCTGCGTCTGCGCCAAGAAGGTCATAAATTGGGTTTGATCTCCCCAAAAGACTATGAAAATACAAAACTAAAACAGGAAGCCATAAAAAAAGCTATAAAATTGCTGGAATCAACGTATTTAAAGCCTTGTTCAGAGGTCAATAAAAAATTTGAAGAATTAGAGACAGCCGCCTTAAAGAAAAAGTCAAGCCTAAA
>Ga0315286_10001898_pt1 | contig 19298 bp, 13 predicted proteins | sample YL17G10_0_MG_FD_205038 | JGI IMG/M metagenome (GOLD analysis project Ga0315286, IMG submission 205038) | Sediment microbial communities from Yellowstone Lake, YNP, Wyoming, USA - YL17G10_0 | ecosystem: Environmental > Aquatic > Freshwater > Lake > Sediment | place: USA: Wyoming | collected... | reverse complement strand
CCCCAGGGCACCGACCCGAACGATCCGCGCGACTACCCGGGCGCCGTCGATCGCGGGGACCACAACGCCGGCAACGTCAAGGTCACGATGACCGACAAGGGGACCTTGGGCGTTGTCGATCGGGTCGGGCGCGACGGTCTGGGGATCGTCTACCCCGCGGCGACGACCGACACGCTGCTCTATGTCGGTAGCGTCTGGGCCGGCACCGGCCCGGAGTACGTCGTCAACCGCGACTACGCCGACGACACACACGATTGGGAGGTCGCGGCGGAGCCGGATGGGCACGTGGTGGTCGACGCCACGCCCGAGATCGACCAGCGAATCCGGGCGTCGTTCGTCGACAGCGGGCATCCGCTGCTGAAGTGGCTGCGCGTCTATCAGGAGAGTGCGGCGTGGGCCGCCCCGCCCGAGAACGAGTATGTGCTCGAGAGGCTCGTGGTCGTCAACGAAGGTGAGGAGCCGCTGGCCGGTCTCTATGTCGGCCAGTTCATGGACCTCGACATCAACCAGCTGACCGCTTCGCAGAACCGGGGGACGACCGACCTGACACGCGATCTCGTCTACATGTGGCGCAATGTACCGACGCCCTACGTCGGCGTGCGGCTGATCGAGCCGACCCCGCCCCGGAACGTGACGCTGATCCACAACCCGACCTTCGTCTGGCCGAACGCCCGCGTACTCGACGCCGACAAGTACGGGTTCCTGGCGGCGACGGCGCCCCAGTACATCGTTCACGACGCGCCGACCTCGGATGATTGGAGCGTGCTCGTCTCCGCCGGACCGTTCGATCTTGTCGCGGGTCAGTCGGTCACGATCGGATTCGCGATCGTCGCCGCCGGCACGTCGGCGAACCTGTTGGCGAACGCCGATCGGGCCCGGGCGAGATACTTCGAGGTGTACGGCGGCGGCGGCGCGGTGGGCGACGATGCGGGAGCTGCGGGCGGCGGACTGCGCCTGGCTGCGATGCCGAACCCGCTCGTCTCCGCCACCTCGATCCGGTACTCGATGCCGGCGGTCGGACGCGTGTCGCTGCTGGTCTACGATCCGTCGGGCCGGCTCGTGCAGGCGGTGCTCGATGGCGCGACCGTGGCGGCGGGCGAGCACGCCGTGCGCTGGGACGCGCGCGACGCGGCCGGTCGTACCGTCGCGCCGGGGATTTACCTATACCGGCTCACGACCGGCGCGGAGCGCCGATCCGGAAGATTGGTGGTCGTTCGGTAAAGCGCGCCTAGGACACCCGTAGCCGATACGCGACGAGGCGGTTCCCGTCGAAGGTCGGGACCACGATCAACGAGGGCCCCGGCACGTACTCGAAGTCGGCCGTCCGCTCGCCGGGCACCGAGGTGTCGAGGAGTTTCTCGATCTCGCCCGAGGCTCGGACGCGGTAGATCCGGCCTTCCCAGTGCGAGACGAGGTAGTCGCCCGACCGATCCGGCGTGAGACCGTCCAGGATGCCGGTACTTAGACGCGCGATCGTTTGCACCGCGCCCGTCGTCAGGTCCGCGGACTTGAGCCGCGCGTCTCCGGTGTTTCCGAAGATCAGCTGCCCCACGCCCGCCCACAGCCCGTTCGGCTCGCCGACCATCTCCCCCGCCAGCCATTCCTCGGCCTGCCCACCGACAACCCGATAGATGACGCTCTTGCCGGAGTCGGAGACGTAGAGTGCGCCGTCGTCGGCGATCGCGATGTCATTCGGGAATACCGATCCCGGCAGCGGAATGCGGGTTGTGACCTCACCGGTCCGGGTGTCGATCCGCGCGATCCCGCCGCGCTCGACGACGTAGAGCGTCGAGTCGCGCACCGCCAGTCCGGTGGGGTTGCGCAGTCCGTTGGCCCATTTCAGCGCGTGGACCGACCCGTCGAGACCGACTTCGGAGATGAACTGGCCGCCGATCGCCCCCGCCGCGCCGGCGGCATCCAGGTTCGAGACGTAGAGGACCCGTCGCTGCGGATCGTAGGCCACCGACTCGGGCGTCAGGAACACCGCATCGGTCCGCCAGACCTCGTACAGACACGAGTCGCGCAACGTCGCGTTTCCATCGCGCGCCATGAAGCCCCAGCCGCCGAAGGACTCGGCGACGACCAGCAGGAGATCGTTCGGGCCGCGCCGCAGCGGCAGGTAGACCGCGTCGTTCAAGCCGATGATGCCCAGGAACGACGGGTCGCGAAGCTGATACGAGCTGTTGCCCGAAAAGAAGAGCGCCCCGTTGAGGAAGACGCTCACGATGTCGCTGTAGCCGAGCTGCAGCTTCCGGCGTTCCGCCGTGTCGGCGGTCAGTGTCGCGCGCGCCAGAACGACGCCCCGACCACCGGGGAACGGGACGCGGTGCCGCGCTACATCAATCAGGCCCGTCGGCTCGGCGGTCACCGGGCGCCAGTCGATCACGCCGAGGTCCTGTTCGTGGGGCGCGCGGCCCAGGTCGATCCGATCAAGGCGATACACCGGCGAGAGATCCCACTCCGTGATAGTTCCCGGCGGGGTCTCCGTCGGCGGCGGCGGATCGAATCGCAAGCCGTCGTCGGCCCGGTAGCGGAAGTTGGAGAAGAACGCCGTGCCATCGCGCGGGCCCATCACGCCGACCGTGCCGCGCGCGACCCCGTGCTTCAGGTCGTCGACGACCAGCGCCGGGCGCGTCGCGTCCCCGAGGAAGACGCGCGCCTGCGCGCCGGCGAACTCGATCTTCAGGCGCACCCACTCGTCTTTCGCCAGCGAGACCAGCGCCGTGTACCCGTCTCCGTTGTAGAGCTGCCAGCCGGCGATCCCGTTGAAGGTCGGCGTGTACTGCAGCGCGTCGGGATAGAGGCCGGCGCGGTGCGGGCGCAGGTAGACGCGTTCGTTCTCCTGCTCGGATTGCATCCGGAAGATCACCCCCGGGTACGACCGAGCGCCGTTGGCGGCGATGTCGACCTCGATCACGCCGTTCTCTAGCGAAACGTCCTTCAGGAAGGCCGTACCCGCCAGGGCGCTGCGGCCCAGATGCTGGGAGATCTCCGCGTTGCGCAGCACCCACATCTCAGAGGTGAAGGGAACCGTGGTGGCGGCGGCCGGGTCCGGCAACGCCGGGCCGATGACCAGGAGCATCACCCACCCGAACGCCGTACGACCTAGCGTTCTCGGATTCATCGAGAGCCTCCTGCCGAGGTGCGGCGGCCGTCCATCGGACTCTTGCCCTTCGGGCCGGTCTGCGCGAGTGTTACGGGTGCGAGACCCCTGCCGTCGCGAAGGAGGCCCCGATGCCCGAGAAGATCCGTCTGGTGACTGCCGGCCTGGTCCTCAACGCCGAACTGCACGACACACCCTCGGCGCGCAAACTGCTCGCGAAGCTGCCGCTCGAGATTGCGATGACCCGCTGGGGCGAAGAGTACTACGGCAACGCCGGGCTGGTAGTGGAAACCGAGCCCGGCGCCCGCACCGAGATGGCGGTCGGCGAACTCGCCGTCTGGCCCGACGGTAATGCGTTCTGCATCTTCTTCGGGCCGACGCCGGTGAGCCGCGGGAACGAGCCCCGCGCCTATTCGAACGTCAATCCGATCGGACGCATCCTCTGGAACGCCTCGGGGCTGGCGGAACTCGGCGGCACGATCCGCATGCGGCTCGAGCGCCTCGAGCCCTGAGGCCGGTAGTACCCCGGGGGGATGGACAATCCACCCGCGGGTTGAGATTTGCCCTTCCCTTGCCGGCGGGAGGCCGCGTACGCTCATTGTGGGCCTCGGAGGCAGTGGGCAGCCGGATTCCCTGCCGACGGCGGGGTGAGCCACTGGCGAATCGGAGCGCGACTCGCGGCGCTCCGATTTGCAAAGGTGATCCCGACGGTCCCTATCTCCCCGACTGGAGGGGCAATGAGCACCTGTCGGCACAGATGGTCCATGTGCAATCTCCGGGCCGGGTATCTCGTCGTCGAAGGCTGTCCGGAATGCGGTGCCCGCGCCTCCTTCTTCACCACCGAGCCCGCGCCTCCGATCGATGAGTACCATGAGGGGAAACACTGGTGGATCCACCTGGGCAGCCTCCAGTCGGTGAAGTTCGATCTGGAATGCGCTCTCTGCGGCGCCATCGTCAATCTAGATGACATGAACGGGCTGATGCTCTCCGCCTGCGAGGATCCGGAGTGCCGGGTCGGCGCCCTGGTGCGGCAACAGGGACCGGGCAGCCTGGTCTACGTGGCGCTGTGCGCGGACAGCACGCACGCCGAGGGGAAGTGCGTGAGCCCGGAGGGAATCGAATCGCTCACCCAGTACTTCAACCGGAATCTCGAGGGCCTGGGCCGGAGCGTGGTAGTCGTCCCCTGCAAGCTGTGCAACAGCATGGACAAATGCCGGGGGACGGTCATCGCCGATGTGGGTCTGACGGACATCTGACAAACGGCATCCGGCGGCCGCGCCATCGGGGGCCGGACAGGAGGCAGTCGATGAAGATCTCCGAGCTGGCGGAGAAGACGGGGCTCCGCGCCATCAACTCGTACCAGGACCGGGAGGTCGAGAACGTCTACATCTCCGACATGGTTTCGGACATCATCACGGCCGCGAAAGCGAACAGCATTCTCGTCACGCTGCAGACCCACAAGAGCCTCATCGCCGCCGCCAACCTCGTTGGCGTGGCGATGATCGTGATCGTCAAGGGCCGGACCCCTCCCGATGACGTCGTGGATCTCGCCACGAAAACCGGAATCGGTCTCTTCACCTGCGATCTCGACACGTGGGCGCTGGCCCGGAAGCTGACGCAACTCGGCCTGGAATAGACCGGGTCGACAAAGCGCGTGCGACCCCGGCTCGGGAACCGACCGCACGCCACGAGAGGACGCGGAACGATGTCGAACCATCCGCTCCCGGTGGTGGACGAGGAGGCCCGCGGCGATCCGGCGGATCTGATCCCGGCGCTCCAGAGGATCCAGGCGACCGACGGATACCTCTCCCCCGACTCCGTGCGCCGCCTCTCCCGTCGGCTCCGGATCTCGGAGAATGAGATCCACGGGGTCGCCACCTTCTTTGCGCAGTTTCGCTTCACTCCGCCCGGAAGGCACACGATCAAGGTCTGCCTGGGCACCGCCTGCCACGTGAAGGGCGGTGAGCAGATCCTGGATGTGGTCCGCCGCCGCCTCGAAGTCGAACCGGGCGGAACGACTGCCGACCGGGAGTACCAGCTGGAACGGGTCGCCTGCCTCGGCTGCTGCGCGCTGGCGCCGGTCCTGTCGATCGACGCGAAGATCCACAGCCAGACTTCGGTGCTGAAGGTCCAGGAACTCCTGGCGAAAAGGGAAGCCCGTGAAAACGCTTGAGGCGCACCGGCGCCGAGCGACCGGGGCCTGGGAAGAGCTGCAGCAGAACCGACGCCCCCTGCTTTACGTCGGCGCCGCCTCCTGCGGTCTGGCGGCGGGAGCGGCCGAGGTGATCGAGGCGATCGAGCATCACCTGGCGCAGCGGCAGCGATCGGCGGACCTCCTGCGGGTCGGGTGCATCGGCCCGTGCTACCTCGAGCCCCTGGTCGACATCCAGATGCCGGGCCGGCCGCGGATCAGCTATTCGAACATGACCCCGGAACTCGTGCCGGATCTGCTCGATTCCTTCCTGGAAAAGGGGGAAGTCCACCGGCGCCATCTTCTCGGGCACTTCGGCCCGAACGGTTGCGACGGCGTGCCCCGCTTCCACGACCATCCGATGCTGGCGCACCAGGTGCGCTTCGTGCTGCGCAACTGCGGCATCATCGATCCGGAGAACGTCGATCACTACCTGGCGCGGGACGGCTTCGTGGCGTTTGAGAAGTGCCTGGCTTCGTCCTGGAAGGACGTGCTCGAGACGATCAAGAACTCCGGGCTGCGCGGCCGGGGTGGCGCGGGCTTCCCGACCTGGCGCAAGTGGCTCGTCTGCCGGGAGACGGAGAGCGACGCGCGCTACCTGATCTGCAACGCGGACGAAGGGGACCCCGGGGCGTTCATGAACCGCTCGCTCATCGAGGGCGACCCCTTCGCGGTGCTCGAAGGCATGCTAATCGCCGCGTACACGATCGGCGCCACCCGGGGCTTCGTCTACATCCGCGCCGAGTACCCGCTGGCGATCGAGCGACTCCGCTCCGCCATCACCCGCATGCGCGAGCTGGGACTGCTGGGCGATCGCATCCTCGACAGCGATTTCGGTTTCGACATCAAGATCAAGGAAGGCGCGGGCGCTTTCGTCTGCGGCGAGGAGACCGCCCTGATCGCGAGCATCGAGGGGAAGCGCGGCATGCCCCGGACGCGGCCGCCTTTCCCGGCGGTCGAGGGTCTGTGGGGCAAGCCGACGATCATCAACAACGTGGAGACGCTCGGCTCGCTTGCCAACATCATTCGGAACGGGGCGGAGTGGTTCACCCGGATCGGCACGGAGACCTCCAAGGGCACGAAGACATTCAGTCTGGTCGGCAAGGTCCGGCGGACCGGTCTGATCGAGGTGCCGCTCGGCACGACGCTCCGGACGGTCATCTACGACATCGGCGGTGGTCTGGCCAAGGACTTCAAGGCGGTGCAGACCGGCGGCCCGTCGGGCGGCTGCCTCGGCGAGGAGTTCCTCGACACCCCCATCGACTACGAGGCGCTGGCGGCGGCCGGCTCGATCATGGGTTCCGGGGGGCTGATCGTCCTCGACCAACACACCTGCATCGTTGACACGGCGAAGTACTTTCTCAACTTCACCCAGGCCGAGTCGTGCGGCAAGTGCGTTCCGTGTCGGGTGGGCACGCGACACCTCGTCGCCATCCTGGAGCGGATCGCGCAGGGGAAGGGCGAGATCGCGGACCTGGCCCGGCTCGAACGGCTCGCGCGCGCGATCAAGGGCGGCTCCCTCTGCGGTCTGGGCCAGACCGCACCCAACCCGGTGCTCACGGCACTCAAGTACTTCCGCAGCGAGTTCCTGGCCCACATCGTCGAGAAGCGTTGCCCAGCCGCGGTCTGCCGCGACTTGGTCGTCTATCGGATCCGCAAGGAGAAGTGCACCGGCTGCCAGCGCTGCGTCCAGGTCTGCCCCACCGGGGCGATCACCGGCCCGCGGTCCGAGCCGCACAACCTGGACCTGGCGAAGTGCATCAAGTGCCGCTCGTGCTACGAAGTCTGCCGGTTCGACGCTATCGCCGGCGACGCCATCGTCATCGAGTCGGGGGCCTGATGTGAGCCCGAAGCCGATCCGCGCCAAGGACGCGCGCACGATCACCCTCGAGATCGACCACCGCGAGGTCGCCTGCCCGGAGGGCGTGTCGGTTTTGCGGGCCGCGGAGCTGAACGGGGTCTACGTGCCCTCGCTCTGCTCGCACAAGGACCTGACACCCTTCGGGGGTTGCCGCCTCTGCGTGGTGGAGATCGAGGGCCTGCGCGGCTATCCCCTCGCCTGCAGCACGATCGTTCAGCCCGGCATGCACGTCCTCACTGACACCGCAACGCTGCGCGAGATGCGCCGCGAGATCCTGGAGCTGATCCTGAGCGAGCACCCCTCGAGCTGCCTGATGTGCACGGAGAAGCAGGCCTGCCAGGAGAACCAGTACACGATCCGCAAGTCGGGCGTCACGACCGGCTGCCGCTGGTGCCCGAACGACGAGGAGTGCGAGCTGCAGGGCGTGGTCGACCGGCTCGGCGTGACCGAGATCCACTATCCCGTCAGCTACCGCGCGTACGAGGCGGAGCACGACGACCCGTTCTTCGATCGCGACTACAACATCTGCATCCTGTGCGGCCGCTGCGTCCGGATGTGCCAGGAGGTGCGGGGCGCATCGGTCCTCGCCTTCAACTACCGGGGCCCCCGTACCCGGATCGGACCCGCATTCGGACGGAACCACGTCGAGGCGGGGTGCGAGTTCTGCGGCGCCTGCGTCTCCGTCTGCCCCACCGGCGCGCTCGCCGACAAGGTCTCGAAGTGGGATGGGAAACCCGATGGGGGTCAGGTCTCCACCTGCCCGTTCTGCGCCCTGGGCTGCCGCATCGAGCTCCAGCATAGAAACGGACGCCTGACTAAGGCGGTCCCCGACGCGGATCCGGAGGTTAACGACGGGCAGCTCTGCGTGCGCGGGAGATTCTGCCTTCCCGAGGTGACGCATCATCACGAACGGGCGCGCAAGCCCATGCTCAAGCGCGGCGCGTACTTCCGGGAGGTCGACTGGTCCGAGGCGCTGAAGGAGGTCGCGGGACACCTGAGAGGTATCCGGCCGGACGATTTCCTGATGCTGGTCTCGCCCGATCTGACGAACGAGAGCCTCTACACGGCCCGGAAGTTCGTGCGCTCGGGTCTGAAGTCGAACGGACTTGATTCGACGGCGCGATGGCTCCTCCCGGGCGGGGTGGCCCGGTGGGCCAAGCTCTTCTCGCTCCCGATTTCGATCAAGGGCCTTGCCCACGCCGATGCGATCATCGCTGTCGGCCTCGACTCGAGGTTCTACTTCTCGGTGGCCGGCGTCGAGATTCGGCGGGCCTTGCGCGAGGGAGCGACGCTGGTCGCGATCGACCCGCGGGAGTCCAATCTCGCGCGCTACACCGAGCACTGGCTGCGGCCCGTCCCCGGCATGGAGGGGGCGGTGCTGCGCCTCCTGGCCGAGACCCTCGTGTCGGGGACCGCACCGGCGGCCTCACCGGCCAGGGTGCGCCGAACCGGCGTCGCGCCGGAGGCGCTGGACCGTGCCGTCAAGGCTCTCGCGTCCGGCAAGGATCTGGCGGTCGTCGTCGGATCGACGGCGTTTGCGGTCGACGCGAACGGCGAGCTCGCGGAGGCCCTGCTAAGGCTCGCCGAGCGGGAACGGACGACCTTCCTGCCCCTCTTCCACGGAGCGAACACGCGCGGCGCGCTCGAGCTCGGCGTCTTCGGCGAGTTGCTCCCGGGTCTCGAGACGCCGCCGGGGCCGGCTCCGTCCTTGGCCGACTTGGTCGAGGGCCGCGCGACGCCCAAGGTTCTCTACTTAGTAGGCGAGTCGCCGTTCCTGGAGCGACCGGCCTGCGAGTACCTGATCGTCCAGGACATCTACCGCCCGCCGTTCGAGGTGGACGCGTTCCTCCCGGCATCGAGCTTTGCCGAGGCGGACGGCACCCTGACAAACATCGAGGGCCGGGTCCAGGAGCTGGCGAAGGTCGAAGACCTGCCGGATGGCGCGATCACTGGAAGCACGCGCCCGGACTGGTTCATCTTCGGCGCCCTGGCCGAGCAGCTCTCCATTCCGGGTCTCGCGTTCCAGAGCGCCCCCGAGATCCTCGGCGAGATCGGCCGGGAGGTTGCGGGTTTCCCGGAGCGTCCCGACCGGCGGCCGCGACGGCTTCCGCTCCCGGCGGAGATCGTCTGGCCGCAATCCCGCGTCGCGGCGCCGGCGTCGAATGGATTGCGGCTGATCGTCGAGCCGGGGGGTTTCCGCCATCGCGGAATCGACATGAGTCTCGTGGTGGAAGGGCTGGCGGAGCTCGGACTCGAGACGGGGTTCCGGGTCCATCCCGATGATCTCGGCGAGCTGGGCATCGCCAACGGAGACTCTTTCGTCGTCCGGGTCAACGGGCTGGAGATCCCGGGGGTGGCGAAGGCGGACGCGGACTGCCCCCGCGGCACGGTCTACGTCTATCGATCGTCCGCGGGCGGAGGGCCGGCCCATCGAGGCGACCTCGATCCTCTCTACCGCCTCGACGGAAACCTTCGGCCCGCGATCGTCGCTCCCGCGGAGCGGCCGCCCGCCGGGTGCGCCGCATCGCCCGCCCCGGCACACGCCGGGCATGATGCCGCGGGCACGGAGTCGTACCGCATCGTCACCCGCCGAATGATCGTCCCGAACCTGCACGAGCTCACCCTGGAGGCGCCTCGGGTCGCGCTGTCCGCGCGCCCGGGGAACTTCGTGATTCTGCGTCCCGACGAGACCGGTGAGCGTGTGCCCCTCACGGTCGCAGACTGGGACGCCCAGGCCGGCACCGTGACCTCGATTTTCCTGCAGGTCGGGGCATCCACCGCCAAGCTCGCCCGGCTCGAACCGGGCGAAACGATACCGACGTATGCCGGCCCCCTCGGTAGGGAGGCCGAGATCGCGAACTTCGGAACGGTTCTCTGCGTCGCGGGCTGCTACGGCATCGGCAGCATCTATCCGGTCGCCCGCGCGCTCCACGATGCCGGGAACACCGTCATCACGCTCCTCGAGGCGCGCAGCGCGTATCTCCTGTATTGGCAGGAGAAGTTCCGCGAGGTCTCCGCGCGGGTGATCGAACTCACCCGCGACGGCTCGAGCGGGTATCGGGGTCATGTCACCCGGCTCCCCGAGATCCTCAGCCTCGAGGAGATCAAGCCCGACCGGGTCCTGGTTCACGGCTGCACGTTCCTGATGATGCGGACCGCCGGTGTGACCCGCGATCTCGGGTTGAAGACGATGGTCAACATGAACCCGATCATGATCGACGGCACCGGGATGTGCGGCGTCTGCCGACTGACGGTGGGAGGAAAGACGAAGTTCGCCTGTGTCGACGGTCCGGACTTCGACGGCCACGAAGTGGACTGGGAGGAGTTCCTTAAGCGGAGGAAGATGTACAACCCCGAGGAGATCCAGCCGCTGCGCCGCAGCGGTTGCGACTCCCACTATTGACGTCGGGAGGGGAGGCAGCGTGGCCCCGAAGATCGTCCCGCGGAAACGGCCCATGCCGAAGCAGGAACCGTTCGAGCGGATCCGGAACTTCGACGAGGTGGCCCTCGGGTACACACCGGAGCTGGCGCGCGAAGAGGCCGCCCGCTGTCTCGCCTGCAAGAACCCCCGCTGCGTCGAAGGCTGCCCGGTGGGTATCGACATCCCGCGGTTCATCGAGTGCGTCGCCGGCGGCGACTTCAGCCGGGGCATCCGGACGCTCAAGGAACGGAACGCCCTTCCCGCCGTCTGCGGTCGCGTCTGTCCGCAGGAGGAGCAGTGCGAGAAGGTCTGCGTGCTCGGCGTTAAGCATGAACCGGTGGCGATCGGACGGCTCGAACGCTTTCTCGCCGACTGGGAGGCCGCGGAGGGCGTCATCGAGATGCCCGACCTCGCGCCCCCGAACGGCAGGCAGGTGGCCGTGGTCGGTTCCGGTCCGGCGGGGATCACCGTCGCCAGCGATCTGGCGCTCCTCGGCTACCAGGTTACGGTCTTCGAGGCGCTGCACGCGGCCGGGGGCGTACTGACCTACGGCATCCCCGAGTTCCGTCTGCCCAAGGCGATCGTCGGGCGCGAGATTGAGTACGTGAAGCATCTGGGCGTGAAGCTCTACCTCGACTTCATCGTGGGCAAGACCCGGACGGTGGACGCTCTCCTCCAGGAATTCGACGGGATCTTCATCGGGGCCGGAGCTGGTCTCCCCTGGTTCATGGGGATCCCGGGCGAGAACCTGAACGGCGTCTACTCGGCGAATGAGTATTTGACGCGCTGCAATCTGATGAAGGGCTTCCTCTTTCCGGCCCACAACACACCGCTCAAGCGCCCGTCCCGGATGGCGGTCTTCGGCGGCGGGAACGTCGCGATGGATTCCGCCCGAACCGCCCTGCGATTGGGGGCGGATCAGGTCCACATCGTCTACCGGCGCAGCCGGAGCGAACTGCCCGCGCGGCTCGAGGAGGTCGAGAACGCCGAGGAGGAGGGGGTCATCTTCGATTTCCTTACCCTCCCCATCCGGCTGGTCGGCAATGACCAGGGCTGGCTCACGGAGATCGAGTGCCTGCGGATGGAGCTCGGCGAACCGGATGCTTCCGGCCGCCGCCGGCCGGTGCCGGTCGACGGGTCGGAGTTCCGGATGCCCGCCGACGCCGTCGTCTGTGCCATCGGTAACAGTCCAAACCCGCTCATCCCGATGACCACCCCGGGGCTCGAGATTGGCAAAAAGGGGAACGTCGTGGCCGACGAGGAAACGGGCCGGACGTCGCGCGAGCGGATCTGGGCCGGCGGGGACGTGGTCACGGGCGCGGCCACGGTCATCAGCGCGATGGGGGCAGGCCGCAAGGCGGCGCGATCGATTCACGAAACGCTGTCGGGATGAACCGAACGACGGCCTCCGGCCGCCACGGTAAACGGAGCACGGAGCGGCGCACATGAACCTGGCTGGGATTCGGGATCTGCTGCGGTGTGAGGTCTTGACGGGTAGGGACGGCCTCCAGGCGGAGGTCGACACGGCGGTGGCGTCGGACGCGATGAGCGTGGTTCTCGCCGCGCCGCATCCGCACGCGCTGATGATCACCGGCCTCACCAATGTCCAGTCGGTGCGTACCGCACAGATCGCCTTCATCACGGCGATCGTCTACGTGCGGGGCGGTCGCCCCAACGAGGCGACCTTGCGAATCGCCCAGGAGATGGAGATCGTCCTGCTCTCGACGCCCCTCGGGATGTTCGAGGCCTGCGGGGTGCTTCATCGACAGGGCATCCAGGGAGCGACCTGACGTGGCCGAGGAGCTGCTCAAGCGGACGTTCGAAGTCCATGGGCAGGACTTCGACAAGGCCGGCGAGACCTCGTCGGCGGTCACCGCGATCCTCAAGGACCTGGGCATCGATCCGGACATCATCCTGCGCGCGGGCGTGATCGCCTTCGAAGCGGAGATGAACGTGGTGATGTACGCCGAGCGGGCGACGCTCACCTTCATCCTGACGGACGATGCGATCTCGCTCGAGATGGCGGACCGCGGTCCGGGAATCCCGGATGTCGACCTGGCGATGCAGCCGGGCTTCTCGACCGCCTCCGACGAGATGCGCGAGATGGGTTTCGGCTATGGCATGGGCCTGCCGAACATCAAGAAGAACTCGGACGCGCTGGTCCTCGAGTCCGAGGTTGGCAAGGGCACGCGGGTCTGCGCCTCGATTCGGTTGAATGCCCATGACTGAACTGACGCACGGATTCCGGATCGACCAGGACAAGTGCCACGGGTGCTTCTCCTGCATGCGGGCCTGCCCCACCCATGCGATCCGGGTGAGGGACCGAAAGGCGCGCTACCAAACGGACCACTGCATCGACTGCGGGGCGTGTCTCAAAGCGTGCCCCTGGAGCGCCATCGCCGCCATGACCGGGTCGGTCGCGGACCTCAGCCGATCCGCATTCAAGGTCGCGGTGCCGTCGCCGGTCCTCTTCGGGCAGTTCCCCGCGGGCATCACGCCAAGCATCGTCGTCGACGGCCTGCTCACCCTCGGCTTCGACGCCGTCTGGGACTACACCGTCGAAATCGGGCTGGTCAGCCGCGCGGTCCGCGAGTATGTGGAGAACTGGAAGGGGGCGACCCCGCTCATCTCGATCACGTGCCCGGTGGTGGTGCGTCTGGTCCAGGTCTCCTACCCCCGCATGGTCGACCAGCTCATACCGATTCAGCCACCGCGCGAGATCGCGGGGAGGGAGGTGAAGCGCCGCTACGCCACGCAACTCGGCCGGCGCGAAGCGGACGTCGCGCCGATTTATATCACGCCCTGCCAGGCCAAGACGATCTCGATCCTCGAGCCGGCCGAGGGCGTCGCGAGCAATCTCGATGGCGCCCTGGGGATCTCCGACATCTACAACGCCGTTCTGGCTTACGCCAGTCTCCACCGGGACGCGGGCCGGAAGAACAGCGAGGCCCATGTCATCCGCAACTCCAGCTACCTCCGGTGGCCCGTGAGCGAGGGACTGAGTCGCCTCCTCTCCCCCCATCGCTACCTGCGTGTCACGGGTCTCGCCAACATCATCCAGGTGTTCGACGACATCGAGAAAGGCAAACTGCGCAACGTCGACTTCATCGAGGCGTACAACTGCTGGAGCGGGTGCACCGGAGGAAACCTGACGGTCGCCAACATCTACGTGACGCTGAGCAAGTTCTACTCGATGATCAGTCAACTTCCCGAGGTCGACGCGGAGACCGAGGCCGAGGTCGAAAGACGCTATCCGACCGAGAACTTCTCGCTCGGCCAAGCGATCCGGCCCCGCCCGGTGCGCGGTTCGACCGGTGACCTGCGCGAGCGGGTCCAGATGATCCAGCGGGCCGCGGCGATTCTCGAAACCCTGCCCGGCCTCAACTGCGGGCTGTGCGGCGCTCCCACCTGCAAGGACCTGGCGCGCGACATCAGCATCGGTGACGCCGCGAAAGGAGACTGCGTATTTCAGTCGGGGAGACGCCTGCGGCAACTCCAGAAGGCGTACCTGCGCCGGACGGAGGAGACCCGATCCGACCCGCCACCCCGGCGGACCGATCAGGATCCGGTCTGACCCCGGGCGCCTACTTCAGCCAGAGGAAGCTCCGGCTCGCGGTCCCGGCCGGCGTCCGAAGCACGACCTGATAGCGTCCCGCGGGCACCGCTTGCCCGCGATCGTCGCGCCCGCGCCAGACGATCTCTCGCGAACCGATCGCACCCGCCGCCAGGGCGGCGATCGCGCGCCCGCTGCAGTCCAGGATCGTCAGCATCGCCGGTTCCCGATCGGAGCCGTCGAACGCCAGCCGCAGCTCGCCGCGCGCCGGGTTCGGCGCACCGCGCAGGAGGACCCCGGCGATCGGCGGCAGCGCTCCCGCGTCGGGTGCGCTCGCCGCCGCCGGCAGCAACGGATCACAGCCCATGAACGCGAGGTAGTTGGCCACCCAGGTCTGGTCCATCTGGTCCGTGTCCTCGGGACGCGCCGGGATGCCACCGTCGAGATCCGCGTCCTCCGCGACCAGCTCCTCGGTGCGGCGCAGGTGAACGCCGATATGGTAGGGGCTGTTCAGCGCCTCCCCCACCGCGCGATGCCCGAGCGCATACCAGCCCTTCCAGGCATTGGTGAACGACCCCACGGTCACCGTCGTGTCCATGTAGGCCTTGTAGGTCGTGACCCAGGCGGGCATCTCGGTCCAATGGCTGCTGAAGTACGAGTTGAGCAGACCCCACATGGTCGCGCCGCCCGACATGGCCCAGGCCTCGTTCGCCAGCAGCGCCGGCTCGCCCTCGACCCAGACCTTCACCTTCTCCCCGGCCTGCTGCACGGCATTCTCGCGCCAGGCGGCCTGGTTCTCCCGCACGCCGCGGTAGTAGAGGTTCCCCAGCGCCCAGGAGAGGACCGGCGGGTTGTAGTAGCGCGCGGCACCCGAGGGCGGGCGCACCAGCGTGTGGTAGCGGATGTAGGAGGCGCAGGAATCGCCATAGGCGTGATAGGTCTCGTCAGCGTAGACGTCGCGATACTTCAGTTCCGCCCGGGTCGCCCAGCCGGAGTTGTACATTCGGTAGTAGCCGTTCTCCGGCGAGGAGTCGCCTTCCTCGAGGTAGGCGGGGAAGTTCATCTCGTAGGTCCAGGCGTTCATCAGGTTGGTGTGGTACTGGTTGTCTCCCGTCAGCTCGTAGTATCGCGACCAGACCCAGATCGCCTCCGAGGTGTTGTCGGTCTGGGTGATGTTCAGCATGTGCTCGCCTTCACGGATGCCGCCGAATTGCGGGTCTCCGGGGTCGCTCACCTGCAGGATGCTCTGGAAGTGCGCGATTCGCGAGAACATCGCCAGGTAGTCGGTGCGCTGGCCGGCGGCCTCGCCCAGCCAGAGGAGCGTCTCGCCCGCCGGCGACGGCGCACTGCTGCGCTCCATCTCCGCCTCGTGCCGGTCCGCCTCGACGGGGGTCCAGTAGGGGGTGGCGTGGGCCGGAAGCGAACCCAGGAAGAGCAGACCCGTGAGTATGAACGCGAGCGTGAAGAGACCGTGCCGCATATGCACCTCCCGGCAAGACGTCGACTCGGGGCACGCCGCCCGTGGGCCGGTCCGTCGCACGAGGGACGACGCGGCCGCACGGCGCATCTCGACACCCATGAGTCTACCGCCAGCGCGGCGCCGGGTCAACTGCGCGGCGCCGCATCCCGCGGGATTGGAGGCTCAGCCGCGGGGCTCCCCGCCTTTCTTCCCGGCTTCATCACCACCCCGACGCCGCGGCGGCCGTCGACCAGGATCTCCAGCGGCTCGGCGAAGCTAAGGTGTCGCACGTGCGCCGTCTCCTCCTGCGCCCATTGCGCGTCGAGCCACGCCTGATCCAGCGAAGTCCTCGGGTCTTCGCGGTTCAGGGTGAAGTACCCGATGCCAAAGGAGGTGATGTTCTGGAAGAAATGCGTGCCCTGCGAGGGCGTCACCTGGATGTCCTGCATCTCCGCCTCGACGATGCAGTGCACCCCGGAGATCTGCGACCAGCTCACCGGAATCCCGAGCCACGGGTCGGCGCTCCCCCAGCGGCCCGGACCGATCAGGATGTACGGCCGGCCGGCCGGCTTGAGCCGCGCGTTCATTGCTCCGACCTCGCCCGCGATTTCGGCGGTGCGGGCGCGATCGAAGACGTCGGTGCGCACATAGACCAGATCGCGGATCCCTTCGAAACGGCCGTGGCCCAGCGCCGCGCCGCTGGTGCAGATCGCGCCCGCGGGATCGACCTCGCCCAGATCCACATCGTCCGTGCCGGTCCCCAGAACCAAGGGCCGGATCTGCAGGAACGCGATCTCGCGCGGACCCGTCCCCGCCGGTTGCAGGTTGACCGCGAACTCGATCTCGACGTGGCAGGAGAAGCCCGCCTTGCCGACCTCGAGCAGGAAGCGCAACGCCTCGGAGAGTGGAAAATCGCCGTCGGAGAGAACTCCCGCCAGCGTCACCAGACGGATCCCCGCGCGGCCTACGCCGGGGTAGACGACGTCGTTGTCCGGCGAGTAGACGGAGCCGATCGGCGCGAGCGTGCCGTGTTCGTACGCCTGGTCCAGACCGAGCCGTGCCAGGTTGCCCTGGCTGTCGGGCTGTTCGGGACCGGGAGCGGACCGGGTCAGATCCAGGGCGTAGAACTCGCGCTGCGCGTTGTCGAGATAGTCCCGCGTCGAAGAGAATTGGAAGAGCATGCCGGGTCGGGCCGGGCAGAAGCGCACACACCGCCCGCCATCCACGACCGTCCGCCCCAAACCGAGCGCCGCGCAGACCACGCCGTCCTCGGGCCGCAGGCCCTGCATCGGGTAGTAGTCGTACGAACGAGCCACGCCCGCGATGTCGGGATAGAGGAAGTCACCATGGCGCCGGCCGACGACCGGCTGGATGATCACGGCCATCTTCTCTTCCTCGAGCCGGTTCGGCGTCCCGGCGATGTAGCTCTTCGCATCGGCGTAGAAGGTCGATGCGTAGACCAGGCGGATGGCGCAGCTCAATTGGGCCAGCCGGACCTGGAGGTCCGGATCGCGATTCGGCAGCATGTAGGTCTGGTAGATCCCGGCGAACGGCTGATACGAGGAATCCTCGAGCAGACTGGACGAGCGCACCGCCAGCGGGTGGGTGACGCGCCGCAGGTAGGCCCGCAGGGCACGGGTCGCGTCCGGCGGCAGCTCGTGCGCCAGGAAGGCGGCACGCACCTCGGCATCGGGGATGTCGCCCAGGACGCGCTCGGTGAGCCCGGCGGACTTGAGGAAGCGATCGAAGACGCCGGTGGCGACGACCGCGGTCGGCGGAACGTGAATGCGAACGCCGGGCACGTGTTTCTCGATCTCATATGTCCGCAGGAGGGAGTTGATGAACGCCAGACCGCGCCCCTTGCCACCCAGGGAACCCGATCCGATCTTGATGAACCCGCTCTCCGGATCCGAGCGCTTGCCGCTGAACTCGGCAATCAGCCCGCCCCGGGTCTGGTCGCGATAGGCGTTGAGCGAGGCGAGGAGGTAATCACGCAGATCCTCCAGCGTGCGGAACTCCTCCGTTCGGCGCGGGCGCAGAGCCTGCGCCAGGTCGAACTCGGTGCGGGCCATGAGCCAGGTCGAGAAGTCGTTGCGGCCGGCGTGGTATGCGAGCGACTCGTCGGGGATGGTGCGCAGCGCCTCGGCCAGGCCGCGCAGGTCAGAGGCGGTCGCCACGACCGAGCCGTCCGGCCGGCGAAAAAGGAAGTCGCCGAAGCCGAGGTACTCGCGCATGAACTCGCCCACCTCACCCAGCAGCGTCGGTGAGGTCTTCAGCAGAAAGGCCGCCCCCAGCGCCTGGGCCCGGGCCGCGTACTCCGGCTCCGACGACTGCATCAGCACCGGGATCCCCGGATCCGCGTCCTTGACCGCGCGGGTGAAGGCGAGACCGGCCTCCGGGTCGCTCCGGCCACCGCGCGGGAAGCGCGCGTCGACGACGACCCCCAACACATGCTGGCGGTAGCGTTCGAAGAGAGCGGTCCCTTCCTCGTAGGTGGTCGCCAGCAGGATCTTGGGGCGCGCCCGCATGCGCATCAGTTTCTGCATGCGGTTGACCCCCTCGGCCAGGAGCGCCTGGGTCTGCTGCATGATCTCGGTGTAGAGCAGCGGAAGATACGACGAGTAGAAGCGGACCGAGTCCTCGACGACGATGATGCTCTTCACTCCGGCGGTGGACGCATCGTGCGCCGCGTTGTGGCGGTCCTCGGTCGACTTGATGATCGCCAGGAAGAGCCGCGCATCACCCTGCCAGACAAAGACCCGATCGACGCCGCCCAGCTCCCGCCGCGTCTGCAGCATCGCCAGTTCGCGCGTGCCGTAGGCCAGGAGCACCAGCGGCAGGTCGGGCGCGATCGCCTTCACCTGACGGCCGAACTCGAGGACGTCCATCTCGCCGACGCGCAGCATCGAGATGACCAGATCCGGCGCCTGGCGGCGGATCCGGTCGATCGCTTCTTCGGCGGTGGCCGCCTGCTCGATCGCCGGGGCGTAGCTCAGGTTCAGCTCGAGGTACTCGGTGAAGAGCAGCTCGGTCAGGTTGCCGTCCTCCTGGAAGGTGAAGGAATCGTAGAGGCTGGAAACCAGCAGGATGTTCCGCACCCGCCAGGGCATCAGGGCGGAGAAGGCGGTGCGGCGCTGTTCGCGGCGTTCGGCGATCTGCTCCAGGGACCGGTATGGCATCTTCTCGCTCCGCTCGACGATCCGGCCTCATCCCGGATCGAACCTCGACCCCGTACCCTACCACCGCGGCCGGCGCGCGGCCACCGGCCGCGATGGGAGCGCGCGGCATGCCGGCGGCCCCGGGCGGGGTGGTCCGCCGGCAACCCCGCACCGCCGCGCGCCGTAGAGGATCCGGTAGATCCAACGGAAGGAGGTTTCCATGCCCATACCCACCCGCAGCCGAATCGGTCGCAATCGTCCCGCGTGGCGGATTGCATGCGGTCTGGTGGTCGCCTTGGGAGTCATGCCGCTGACGGTGCACGCCGGGTTCGAGAAGCATCTAACCCTGGACGCCCGCGCCCTCGAGCTGGTCGATCTGATCGGCGAGGTCCACCTCGAGAGCACGAGCGGCACGGCCTACGAGATCATCGTTCGGGTCGACGGCCGCGACGCGAGCGAAGACCGCGTCACCCTCGAGCAGAAGCCGGGCGATCCGGCGCGCGTGTTGGTGCGCTTTCCGGTCGACAAGGAGCGCAACTACGTCTACCCGAG
>Ga0315286_10001897_pt1 | contig 19313 bp, 18 predicted proteins | sample YL17G10_0_MG_FD_205038 | JGI IMG/M metagenome (GOLD analysis project Ga0315286, IMG submission 205038) | Sediment microbial communities from Yellowstone Lake, YNP, Wyoming, USA - YL17G10_0 | ecosystem: Environmental > Aquatic > Freshwater > Lake > Sediment | place: USA: Wyoming | collected... | reverse complement strand
GTCCCCGAGAAGCTGGACCGGATCGCCTGGATGCGGGAGATCAAGGACATCACCCAGATCATGTTCCAGATCGCCGTTTCTGCGGGCGTCGTCGTGGCGCTCTTTTAAGGGCCGCCGGCCATGGAGCAGAGAATGGATTCCCGTACGGTGCCTGGCGAGGATGAAATCGACCTGACGGAACTGTTCCGCGCACTGTCGCGGAGGCGGCGGCTGATTCTCGGAATTACCGCCGCTTCCACCGCCGTGGCGCTGGTCGTCTCTCTGTTGCTCCCCGTCTATTACAAAGCGGAAACAAGGATCCTTCCTCCCCAGGATAAAGGGAGCAATCTTGCCGCCCAGTTGATGGGCCAGGCGGGGGGGCTGATCGCGATGGCGGGCGGAGCCGCAGGCGTCAAGTCCCAAGGCGAGCTGTTCGTGGCGATGACGAAGTCCCGGACGGTCCTGGACCGCATGGTCGACCGGTTCGACCTGATGAAACGCTACAAGAAAAAATACCGTCAGGATGCTCGGAAGAAACTCCTCGAATTACTCGATGTCCGGGAGGACAAGAAAAGCGGGATCATATCCCTGACAGTGGAAGACCGGGACCCGAAACGGGGTGCCGACATGGCCAACGCCTTCGTCGAGGAACTGAAATCCCTGGCCGGCGGGCTGGCGATCTCGGAAGCCGGCCAGCGGCGCATGTTCTTCGAGGACCAGCTCCGGCACACAAAGGAGTCGCTTGCCCGGGCTGAGGAGGAGGTCAAGGCTTTCCAGCAACGGACGGGGATGTTCCAGATTGACGCTCAGGCAAGAGCCATCATCGAGGGAATCGCGCGTCTTCGGGCGGGCATCGCGGTGAAGGAGGTCGAGGCCAGGGTGCTGCGCTCGTTTACGACCGCCCAGAATCCCGACCTGCAGCGGGTCGAGGAGGAGATCCGGGCCCTCCGCGCCGAGTTGGAGAAAGTCGAGACGTCCAAGGGGCACGGTTTTGACCCGCTCATGCCCTCGAGTCGGGTCCCCGAGATGGGAACAGAATACCTCCGGAAACTGAGACAGCTGAAGTACAACGAAACCCTTTACGAACTTCTGTCGAAGCAATACGAACTGGCGAAGCTGGACGAGGCGAGAGACGCGGTCGTCATCCAGGTGATTGACCGGGCGGTTCCCCCGGAGCGGAAGTCCAGACCGCAAAGGGCTTCGATCGTCTTATTGGCGACGGTAATAATGCTCTTTCTTTCTGTATTTATCGTATTGCTTCTTGAACATCCCTGGAAAAAGTCAGGAAAGCCGCCGGTCGACGATTACTTGACCACGGAAAATCGAACAAGCTGATCGTTTGTTTTCCCCATACGTGGACCAGTCAATGAAACAGAACAAGAAGTTCATCGAGGAGCAGATAGGAAAGACGGTCGACGCCCTGAATCGCGATCAGCTCTACTCCCTGCCGGGTCAGGAAGTCGAGCGGGAGATGATGGCCCGGAACCGGGAGCAGTTCGGTTTCAGAGTCATTGATTCACCACGTGTTCTGGACAGAAAATTCAAACCAAAGATGGGACTGAGCGCAATCGCTGCAACCACCTTGTCATTTTTCATCGGTTGCGTTTTTTTCATTTTACGCAATAAACCCCGCAACAAGGAACTGGCCCCCGGGGCGGACGTCGCCGCCGGATCTCCTCCTCCGAGGATTTACCCTCGGTTTTCTGAAGATCCGCCAAATGCCCATCCGTTCCCCCCGCCGCGGAAGAGCTTTCCCAACTGAAAGATAATCCCCTTCTTCGATCGGAACGCCTCCGGCGCCTTTGCCGTGAGGGCATTTGGGTCATCTTCGGACAAGTTGCCGCTGTCGCTGGCGGTCTGGTCGGTATTCGACTCCTTACGGAGCTGATGAACCCGGCGGCTTTTGGAGAGCTTGCTTTGGGGATGACCGTGGCAACCTTGGTGAACCAGGTGGTGCTGGGGCCCTTGGGCAACGGTGCAACCCGATTCTATGCCCCGGCCGCTGAAGCCGGAGATCTCACGGGCTATCTGGCTGCTGTACGCCGCATGGTGGTATCCGCTACCGGCTGGATCATTCCCGGGGGCCTGTTATTGATCGTGGGCCTCGTGATCACAAGGCATGCGGAATGGATCGGTTTGGCTGCATCAGCGCTCGCTTTCGCCCTGCTCAGCGGCTACAACTCGATCCTCAACGGGATTCAGAACGCCGCCCGCCAACGATCCATCGTGGCTCTCCACCAGGGAATGGAATCCTGGGGCCGGTTTCTGACAGCTGCCGGATTGATGGTTCTTCTGGGTGCCACAAGCGCCGTGGCCATGGTCGGCTATTCTATGGCAATCGCTCTGGTTCTTGGATCCCAGTATGCGTTTTTCCGAAAAATCGTTCCTAATAATGTAGTCGGGGCTGTCAGCGGAAGAAGCTGGTCGGAACAGATCTGGAAATATTCATGGCCGTTTGCGTCTTGGGGTATCTTCAGCTGGGCTCAGCAAGCATCCGACCGTTGGGCTTTGGGTCTTTTCGCGTCGGCGCAAGAGGTGGGTCTTTATGCAGTGCTGTTCCAGTTGGGATACTACCCAATGTCGATGGCCGCTGCCATGTCAATGCAGTTTATTGCCCCCGTTTTCTATGAACGGGCTGGGGATGCAAGCGACAGCCGAAGACGCGCCGATGTGATCAACCTGAGTTGGCGGTTAACCGGGTTGTCCTTGGGAGCGACGTGCGCCGCGTTCCTGGTGGCCTTTCCGCTTCATTCGCAGATATTTCGGATATTCGTGGCCAAGGAATATGCGCCCGTATCCTACCTTTTGCCGTGGATGTTGCTTTCGGGTGGAGTATTCGCGGCCGGCCAAACCATTGCACTCAACCTGATGAGCCAAATGAAAACGCGATCAATGGCGGCACCGAAAATCATTACCGCGCTGTTGGGCGTTATCTTCAATTTTGCCGGTGCGTATCTCTTTGGCATTACAGGTATTGTCTTCGCGACTGTTTTGTTTTCTTTTCTGTTTACTGTGTGGATTGCAATGCTTTCAATAACAAAAACGGCTAATTCAAATATTTAATAGTTAGGGTTCAAGATGCAAATTAGGAATCATGTAAAAAAATTTCTTATTATGTCGGGGATTTGGTATCCAATAAATCTGTTAAGAAGGATCCCCGAGATTATACACTGGATGAGGTCCGGCTGTAGAGATATTGCTCCACATCCATTCAAGATGATAATTATAAGATCTTATTTAAAACAATTCAAGATGGACGAGTTTATTGAAACTGGAACATATCTTGGGGATACTCTAGGATATATTGCAAATAGCGGAGTTCAGTGCATAAGCATTGAGTTATCGCAAGAGCTTTACGAGGCAGCGTGCAAGCGATTTAAAACTTACAAGAATGTAGGACTGGTGCAAGGTGACAGTGGTCAACGACTCCCAGAGTTGCTTAATGCGATAAATAAAAAATCTCTATTCTGGTTAGATGGACATTACAGTTCTGGCGTTACCGCAAGGGCTGAAACTTATACCCCTGTTAGTGCCGAACTGAAAGCCATTCTTAGACACCCAATTAAACAACATGTAATCCTTATCGACGATGCGCGTTGTTTCGACGGTATGAATAATTATCCTCATCTTGATGATCTGCTGCGGGTAATACGGGAAGATGGTAGTTATAGCGCTGAGGTTTCATTGGATATCATTCGCCTTGTTCCTCGCGTAGTATTATGAGCATTAAGAGTAAGTTCCTTCAATATTACTGGCTCCTCAGTACTCAATTCGGCGTTGATCCAAGAAAAACGGTTCTTTCTATAAGGGGCCTGCCACGGTATGTGAAAGGTTTTTTCCTTTTCCGATCTGTCTACAAGGGGCGCCTCGAAATCATGCCCTGCCTGCATGACTGGTACGAAGAAGGCGGAACGACCAAGAGCGAATACTTCTGGCAGGATTTGCTGGTGGCCAGAATGATCTTTGAGGCGAAACCGGAGAAACACGTGGATATCGGCTCCCGTGTGGACGGTTTTGTCGCCCACGTGGCCAGTTTTCGTGAAATCGAGGTGCTCGATGTAAGGCCGATTACCGCGAAAATACCGGGCGTGACATTCAAACAGGCCGATCTTATGAATCCCTTGGAAGGGATGGAGGAATACTGTGATTCGCTGTCCTGTTTGCATGCGCTTGAGCACTTTGGCTTGGGTCGGTACGGCGACCCGATAGACTCAAAAGGTTTCGAGCGCGGATTCGCCCACATGGCCCGGGTGCTGAGAAAAGATGGAGTCTTTTACCTATCCGTTCCCATCGGGATGGATCGGGTCGAGTTCAATGCCAACCGCGTTTTCGATCCTCGCCTCATCGTGAACCTGGCCGTAGAAAATTCGCTCCATCTCTCTGCCCTCACAGTGATCGGGCAAGGAGGCAAGCTTATGGAACTTGCACCGGATACGGTATGGCTCAACGATCTCGCATCGCAGCATTATGCGCTTGGAATTTTTATGTTTGTAAAAACATCGTGAATTTTTTCTGCGAGAGATAATCATGTTGTATAGAAACATGAACGAAGAAAATCGCCAGGGATGGCTGAAGAAAACTCTTTCCGGGCTGCCGCAAGGTGCTCGCATTCTCGACGCCGGGGCTGGCGAGCTCCGCAATCGGCCATTATGTGGCCACCTGTCTTATGTCTCGCAGGACTTCTGCCGGTACCAAGGCGCGGGAGATGGAAAAGGTCTTCAAACCGGAAGTTGGGATACCAACCGCATCGACTTGGTATGCGATATTACCGCAATACCGGAACCAGATGCCGCTTTCGATGCCATCTTGTGTAGCGAAGTGCTTGAACATGTCCCCGACCCAACCAAGGCCATTCATGAATTTGCGCGTTTGCTCAGACCGGGTGGAAAGATGATCCTGACCGCGCCCTTTGCGTCACTGGTGCATTTCGCCCCCTATCACTATTGCACCGGGTTCAGCCGCTATTGGTACGAACATCATCTGACCCAATGCGGATTCCGCATTGAGGAACTCACTCCCAATGGCGACTGGTTCGCCTATTGCCGGCAGGAACTGGCGCGCCTCGGAAGCATGGCTCGTCATTATCACGATTGGGCCTGGCCGCTGGCCTATATGCTGGGGGCTCTGGGAGCGTTGTATTTTAAGGTGCGGGGTGGCAAGTTGGCGAATGATCTGGCGTGCTTTGGGTGGCAGTGTGTGGCGACAAGGCTGGAAATCGAGAAGTGATTAACAACAAACTCTATGCGCGGCGATCGCATGTTCAGATTGCTGGAGCCGCTTTACTTCTCCTATGCGGGATTAGCGCTTACCTCCTTTCAATCGGTGAATTAATTGCTGTTGTCGCTTGGTGGTTTGTCATAGGTATCCTTTTGCCAATTTTGCTTCTATCAAGACTAGTCAAGTCGTTTGTGTTACATATAGTCATTGGGATAGCTTTTGTAACTCAGATCGTAAGTGTTCCATTGTTTGTGATTAATAGAGATAGCTACGCATATTCTGGTTGGAATGCAGTTAAGGACTTTTCGTTCACTGTTTCCGAGTTTGTCCAAATATATTCCCTGATTGCTCTTTTCTTGGTTGTTGTAGTTTTTTGTGTGGTATTCCTGCTCAAGGTGTTGCGATTACCTCAATTCTCTATTGGTCCAGACATGAAGAAATCAACCCTGCCTTTCGCTCCACAAAGGAAAAAGCGCAGGACCGACTCCTACCTGATTCTATTGATCGTTGCTATACTTTTGCTCCTCCCGCTTAATCTATGGATGTTTCGCAACGGAATATCTCTGGTAGGAGTCGAGCCCCCGAGGCTGCCTTACAGGCTTAGTGGCATTCTTCATTACTTCGCAAAATACGTTGTTCCTGCTGCCTTGGTAGTAATTTATGCGAAAACATCCAGATCTTATGTGCCCGCCTGTATTTTATTGGTGTATGCATTTCTATTGGGGGCTTCTCAGATCAGCCGATCATTAGTGGTGTTTTTGATACTGCCCGTTGTGTATTTTGCATTTTTAGATCGGAGACATGTGCTTATAAGCTTGTCCGTTATTTACGGACTTGCCTCCATTCAATTGGTCTCTTTGTTGCGCAATGTGGTTTATCTTGTTAGTGATAGTCTAGCAGGAGGTGAATCGGCAGTCGGTCTTGTTGAAAGTTTCCGTGGATTAATCGAGTTTCATCTGGAGCACTTCTCAATCGGCAATACCTTTGTGTCGATGATGGATCGGCTCGATGGGGTGCAGAGTATTGTCCTCGCCTATCAATTCAATGCTGACGCAGTAGGTGGAGTAATGGCATCATTCCAGCGGTTTTTTTACCAAGGCTGGGTTCCCATCGACATGGATGCTTACCATCTTGAATGGATAGGCACAACTTTACCTAAGGGATTTGTTTCTGCGGGCGGAGGATTGCTGTCTGTGTCTCTTGTAATAGCGCAGTCTCAACCGCTGTATATAGCCCTTTTCGCTGCAATTGTGGCTGTTTTCATTGTGTTCGGTGAAGGGGTTGCTCGCGCAATAAGGATAAAATACAAGGTACCAATTTATTATTATGTTGTTGGTGGTATTTATACTTTGTTTTTTTACATTGGTCCTGGCACATTGGTTTTCTTTGGAATTTTGACGATTTTAATAATTGTTATGGTGATGCCTAGATATTCGAAAGGATTTTTCAGATATCGCCGTCAGAATAATTAGTGCTTATGACGGTGAATGCATTGAAAATCATTGCTCGAATAAAAGGCGGGCTCGGCAACCAGCTCTTCTGCTACTCCGCTGCCCGCCGGTTGGCATTGGCCAATAACGCGGAACTGGTCATCGACGATGTGACAGGTTTTGTGCGGGATAGAGAATACGGTCGTCAGTATATGCTGAATACTTTCAGCATTTCGGCGCGCAAGGCGATGCCTTCCGAGCGTCTGGAGCCATTTGAGCGCTATCGGTGGGGACTGATGAAATGGTTGTCCCGCGGGAAACCGTTCGCGGAAAGGAGTTGCCTGGAGCAAGAGGGGGTCGATTTCGATGAGCGACTTCTTGCGGTCAAGGTCCAAGGGACGCTCTATCTGGATGGACTGTGGCAAAGCGAGGGCTACTTTAAGGATGTGGAACAGACCATCCGCGAAGACCTGCTGATCACCCCTCCCGCGGATGGGTTGAACCAGCGAATGGCCGAGGAGATTCGCAGCAGCAATGCCGTAGCCTTGCATGTTCGCTGTTTTGATGCGCCGGGCAGCACCGCGACCCACAACCTTTCCGCTGATTATTACCTGCGCGCCATAGCCCTGATGGAAAGCAAGATCGAAACACCCCGCTACTTTCTGTTCTCCGACAATACGGAGGCTGCCCTGGCGATGGTTAGTTTGCCGGCAGATCGCGTGACTTGTGTCTCCCACAACCGAGGAGACGAAAACGCCTATGCCGACCTGTGGCTGATGACGCTGTGTCGACATTTCATTACAGCCAACAGTACCTTCAGTTGGTGGGGGGCATGGTTGGGGGAGAGTGGGACGAAGATCGTGTGTACGCCGGATCTGAAACTCGAGGGCAGGACGGCTTGGGGGTTCAAAGGTTTGATACCGGATGGGTGGATCAAGGTGTGAATGTGGTTCCTCGCGGGGAGACCCCAGAGGTCACCATGCTGATGTCCTGTTACAACGCCAGCCGGTGGCTCCATGAAGCAATCGAAAGTGTTTTGTGCCAGACCTTCGGAAACTTCGAGTTCATTCTTGTAGACGATGGCTCGAGGGATGAAACATGGGACATCATCCGGGCATACCGAGACAGGGACCAAAGAATCGTTCCCATCCGAAAGGAAAATACAGGTCTGCAGGATTCGCTGAATGTGGGGATTGCGCATGCTAGGGGGGAATGGATTGCCCGGTTGGATGCTGATGACCTGTGTGAACCGGATCGTCTTGCGGAACAGTTACGGTATATCCACAACCATCCGGAGATTGTATTGCTGGGTGCCGGCTTTGTGGAAATCGACGCGCAGGGCCGATCCATAAAAAAACACTTATACCCGTCTGGCCACCGCGAACTGCTTCGCCACCTAGAGCGGTTGCAGCGATTCTTTCCGCACTCCTCGGCGTTTTTCCGGCGTGACATCGCGCAAGACGCAGGGTTGTATAACCCATTGTTCCGAAAGTCCCAGGATTGGGATCTGTGGTTGCGTTTTTCGGAGCGGGGGAAGATCGCGTGCCTAAGGAATTGTCTTGTAAGGGTCAGGAAGCATTCCGAGCAGATATCGAATTCTACGGCCGGTACTTCGCAGTTTGTTTACGGGACTGCCGCGTCTACCTGCCATTACCTGCGCATCGATGGTTGCCCTGATCCTTCTGCCGATAGCGACGAAACGGCCTGGAAAGGTTTTCTGGAATGGATTGAAGGGCGAATAACGGAAGAAGGCGCGTTTGAAAAGCGGAAGGTGTGGGCAGATGCGCGCGATGAATATTTCGCAACGAATAACAGGATAATTGGCGCGTTTCAATTAGGCACACGTCTCCTGAAATCCGGTCACGCGGTCGCACTTATGTGGGAAAAAGTCTTCGGGTCTTCCTTGCCGAAGCCGAAACGCCTGGCGCGGGAATGGATGAAGCGGCCATGTTGATGCCAGAAGTGTTCGATAATGGGGCTCTGGGTAATGTTGCCGAAGATGCAAGATATATTGGAAGAAAGAACCAATGACTCCTAATCTCCTGAACTACCTCTGCGAGCCTATCACCAAGGTCCCACTTCAATTGATCGATGCTGTTACCGATGCTGATGGCCGCATTCAATCAGGGCAGTTGGTTTCACCCTCGGGTAAGCGCTACCCCATCATCAACGGCATTCCACGCTTCGTGGAATTTGTCCCGACCAAGACGGTGGAATCATTTGGCGATGAATGGAACCATTTCAACTTCATCGACTTCAAGGTGAACTGGCTTTCGCACACCGTCCTTAATACCTTTGGCTCGGTCAAAGCCTTCAAGGACAAACTTATCGTTGATGCGGGGGGAGGCAGCGGTTCGCAGACTAAGTGGTTTGCAGAATATGGCGCGCGCCATGTGATCATGCTGGATCTCTCGCATTCAGTGGATGATGTGGTGCAAAGAAACTTGGCAGGTTTCAAGAATGTCGATGTGATTCAGTGTTCCATCGATGCGCCACCCCTGCGCGACCAATGCATTGATGGCATCGTCTATTGCCATAACGTGATTCAACACACCCCTTCCGTAGAAAAAACGGCTCATGCTTTGTATGCTCTGACAGCACCTGGCGGAGAGTTTGTTTTTAACTGCTATGGAATGAACGACGAGGGTCTTGTTCGCTGGTTCCGCTTTCATCTAATCTACAAGCCACTGCGTGCCGTGCTCTCACGTATGCCATTCGGCGTGATTTTAGCCTATTCGCATACCATGGCATCCCTGCGGCTTGTGCCCGGTCTTGGGTTGTTATTGGAGAAGGCAGGGTTTTGTATACAGGGCGATGTGCCAGGAATTGATGGCGAGTCAAAATGGGCGAGGATCAAGCGTCGCTTTAATAACACCAGCTTGAACACATTCGATGGCTACGGCTCGCACCAGTATCAACATCACAAATCAGATGCGGAAATTCGGGAACTGGCCAATACACTGCAGCCAAATGCCACAAAGACTCTGAATATGGACAAGTATTTTCTTCGCCCACCACCTATAGGTTGTGCGTTGCGAATCTTCAGATAACCCCTTGAGTCGGCCACAAGAGTGTTCGGTCGAAACAGGGGTAACTTCAGGGCGGATCCTAGAGTAAATTTCGATTGAGTGGGGTACATGAAGCTGCCCGTTCACGATTTTTTTGTCTGCCTTCAGTGCGGGTCCGGAGATCTCTCAGTCGTGGGGGGCGGTGTGCATACCTATCGCGAGAGAATCGACGAAGCCCGGATGCTATGCGACGGCTGCCGCGAGACCTACCCGGTCGTCAACGGAATCCCCCGATTCGTCTCCGTGAACAATTACGCCGGGTCGTTTGGCCTTCAGTGGAACCGCCACCGGACGGCGCAGCTAGACAGCCACACCGGTCTTCCGATCTCCCGGAACCGCCTATTCGAGGTGACCGGATGGCCAGAGCGGATGGATGGGGAAACCATCTTGGAGGCCGGATCGGGGGCGGGGCGCTTCACGGAGATCCTACTCGGTACGGGAGCGGAGATTTTCTCCTTCGACTATTCGTCAGCAGTGGAGGCGAACTGGCTCAATAACGGGCACAGCCCCAACCTTCATCTATTCCAAGGCGACATTTTTCGAATTCCGTGTCGGCAGGAGGCGTTCGACAGGGTGATCTGCTTGGGTGTTCTCCAGCACACCCCCGACCCGCGAAAGGCGTTCGAGAGCTTGGCGCGATACGTCCGACCTGGGGGTGTACTGGTCGTAGACGTCTACTCAAAGAGACTCCTTTCCCTCCTGGGGTGGAAGTATCTGCTACGCCCAGTGACAAAGCGGATGGAGAAAGAACTTCTGTATCGAATTGTCTCTCATGGGGTTCCAACGCTCATCCCTTTCGCGAAATTCCTACGGAGAGTTGCGGGCAGGGTGGGTGCACGGGTCCTTCCGATCGTGGAGTATTCCCACCTTGGGCTCCCTTCCGAACTCAACAGAGAGTGGGCGATTCTCGATACTTTCGACATGTATTCTCCCTCCCACGACCACCCTCAGTCACTCGAAACGGTGAATAGATGGTTCCGTGAGGCGGGATTTATGGATGTGGTAGTACGCTTGGGGCCAAACGGGATAGTGGGTAGGGGATTTAAGCCAGCCCGAGAGTTACGAAGGCGGCTACATGGAGATCCTGGGGGCCGCGAAATGAAGAGGCTTGGAGCGAAGTAGAAAACTATGTGCGGCATCGGCGGCCTGGTGAATACCCGCTCGGACAGGCCGGTAGACCGCGCAAGCCTTGAGCGGATGAACGACGCCTTGCGCCATCGCGGCCCGGACGATGCCGGGGTCTGGGTTTCCCCTGACGGACGCGTCGGCCTGGCTCATCGTCGACTGTCAATCATCGACCTTTCCCCTGCGGGGCACCAACCCATGGCCGATTCCACCGGGCGCCTCCGTATAACTTTTAACGGTGAGATTTACAACTACCAGTTGCTCCGTAAGGCCCTCGAGGCGATGGGACACCGGTTCCGTACCGCCAGCGACACGGAGGTGATCCTGGAAGCGTACCGAGAATGGGGGACGGAATGCCTCTCCCGTCTGAACGGCATGTTCGCGTTTTGCTTGTACGACGGAGATGCCCGGAGAGTGTTCCTGGCCAGGGACAGAGCGGGGGAAAAGCCGCTGTATTATGCGCTGGCCCATGGCGAAATTCGCTTTGCTTCCGAACTCAAAGGTTTAATGTCAGACCCGACCCTGCCCCGATACATCGACCCGGAGGCGCTGGATTGTTATCTGGCCATGGGTTTCGTACCGGGTGAGCGCTGCATGTTGCAGGGCGTGAAGAAACTGCCGCCCGCCCATGCGCTGGAGTTTGATCTAAAGAATGGGCAAGCACGCCTGTGGCGCTACTGGCAGTTACCGGAGTTGGATGTCACGGCAAAGACTGGCCTGGCCGATGAAGCCGCTTTGCTTGATGAACTGGAAGCCTTGCTGGAAGATTCCGTGCGCCGGCAGTTGGTGGCCGATGTGCCGGTTGGCGTGTTGCTCAGCGGCGGTGTGGATTCCAGTCTGATCACGGCCATGGCCGCGCGGGCCACCTCTAGGGTCAAGACCTTCACCATCCGTTTTCCCGGTTATGGCAGTTATGACGAGACCGAGCACGCACGGCGGATCGCCCGGTATTTCGGGACCGACCATGTGGAGCTCGAAGCGGCGGAATCGACGGTGGACCTGTTGCCCTTGCTGGCCCGACAGTATGACGAGCCGATGGTGGATTCGTCCATGATTCCGACCTTTCTTGTCAGTCGTTTGGTTCGCGCCCATTGCACGGTCGGTCTCGGTGGAGATGGTGGGGATGAACTCTTCGGCGGATATCCTCATTACAACCGGCTGCTATGGATGCAGAAGATGCTGGGCCGAATTCCCGGAAGCGTCCGGTTGTTGGTGGCCAAAACGGCGGGGGCCATTCTGCCGGTCGGCATCAAGGGGCGCAACTGGTTGCAGGGGCTGGGAGTAGATTACCGAGTGGGTTTGCCTCTGGTTTCTTCGGGTTATGACCCCGCCACGCGCCGGCGCTTGATGGCAGGGGAAGGCGCCTGGGCATTGGTGGCCGAGGGTGTGCGGGAGCAGCGAATCCCCCGGACATCGGACCTGTTGCAACGGGCGACCCGGATGGACTTCGGGAATTACCTTGCCGAGGACATTCTGGTGAAGGTGGACCGCGCCAGCATGCTCAACTCGCTGGAAGTGCGCACACCGATGCTGGACTACCGTTTGATCGAGTTCGCCTTCGGAAAGGTGCCCTCGTATCTTAAGGCGACGGCTGTGTGCCGAAAGGTTTTGCTGAAAAAGCTTGCCGCACGCGTTCTGCCTAAGGATTTCGACCAACACCGCAAGCAGGGCTTCTCGATCCCCCTCGGTTCGTGGTTGCAGTCGGGGCCGTGGGAACGGTTCTTCCGGGAAGTGCTGTTGGGATCGGGAAACACGTTCTTCAACCGCAAAGTGGTGGGCAAACTTTTGGACGGGCAGACGAGGCGGTTTATGAACAGCGAACATTTGTTTGCGCTGGTGCTTTTCGAGTTGTGGCGACGAGAATACGGAGTGACCATGTAGATGATCGTCGGCATCGACGCCTCGAACCTGCGCGTCGGCGGTGGCGTCAGACACCTTGTCGAACTGCTCCGGCATGCGGAACCGCGGGATCACGGGATCGACCGTGTCGTCGTCTGGTCGGGCCGTCGGACGCTGGAACAACTTCCCGAAAAGCCCTGGCTGGATCCCGTTCCCAATCCCTTGCTGGACGGGGGTCTAATCCGTCGGGTCTTGTGGCAGCATGCGTTGGCATCCCATCTGCGGCAGAAGCGGTGCGACGTGCTCTTCAGTCCGGGCGGATCGTACCTCTGTTCCTTCAGGCCTTTCGTAACAATGTCGCGCAATATGCTTCCTTTCGAGTACCCGGAAATGAGGCGGTATGGGTTTTCCCCGATGTTCTTCAAGCTCCTCCTCTTGCGTGGGGTCCAGGCGGCCACGTTCCGGAATGCGGACGGCCTCATCTTCGTGTCCGAGTATGCCCGTTCCGTGGTCGAGAAAGTATTACGCGGGGGAGTGAAGAATGCGGTCACGATACCCCATGGTGTGGACCGCCGATTTTACTGCGAACCCAAGCAACAGAAGGCCGTCTCGTCCTGCACCTTGGCGGATCCGTTCCGTCTCCTTTACGTGTCCGACGTCACGGTCTACAAGCATCAATGGCACGTTGTCGCGGCGGTCGCCGATCTGCGCAAGGACGGGATCCCCGGAACCTTGGAGTTAATCGGCCTGGGCTACCCGGCGGCCTTGCGGCGACTGCGGGGTGTCCTCGATGAACTGGACCCTGAAGGGGCCTTCGCCCGATATATTGGCCCGGTTCCCCATGAGGAACTGCCTTCCCGCTACCACCGGGCGGATCTGTTCGTTTACGCATCCAGTTGCGAGAATCTCCCGAACATTCTGTTGGAAGCCATGGCCTCGGGACTGCCGATCGCCTGTTCGAACCGCGGACCGATGCCCGAGGTTCTGGGAGATGCGGGGATATACTTCGATCCGGAACGGGCGGAGGATATTACAAGGGTCTTGAGGATGTTGATCGAAGACACCGGCCTCAGGGACAGGTACGCCAAGTCGGCGCGGGAGCGGGCACGGCTCTATACCTGGGAGCGATGCGCCAGGGAAACGTTCGATTTCCTGGTCGCCGTGGCAAGAGGTTCCAGTCTACAGCGGGAGGTCCCGAAGGGATGAAGGTCCTCGTTCTTGGTGGCGAGGGGATGCTGGGGCACAAGATGTTCCAGACCCTCTTGGCCCGCTACCCCGATACGGCATGTACGGTTCGGGGTTCGCTGGGTGGACCATTCTATCGGCGGATCGACCTCTTCCGTGAGGGGACGGTTCTGGAGAAGATCGACGCCATGGACCTGTCTGCCCTCGGACGGACACTGCGGGGGATCAGGCCCGGGTTCATCGTCAACTGCGTCGGGATCATCAAGCAACGGGAGGAGGCGAAGGCCGCCGTCCCGACCATCACGCTCAACGCGCTGCTCCCCCATCAGCTTGCCGAGTATGCCCAAGAGTGGGGCGGCAAAGTGATCCACTTTAGCACCGACTGTGTATTCAACGGGAAGCGGGGCTGCTACACGGAAGACGACTCGTCCGACGCCGAGGACCTGTACGGGAAGAGCAAGTTTCTCGGTGAGGTGGCGGCCGAGAACGCGCTCACCCTGCGCACCTCCATCATCGGGAGGGAGCTGTCCCACTTCCGGTCCCTGCTGGAATGGTTCCTCGCCCAGAAAGGGAAGACGGTCCGCGGGTTCCGCCGGGTCATCTACTCCGGCGTGACCACCAACTACCTTGCGCTACGGGTCGGCGACCTTATCACGGATCACCCCTGCCTCTCCGGGCTCTACCAGGTGACGAGCGCCCCGATCTGCAAATACGATCTCTTGTGCCTTCTGCGGGAAGCGTTCAAACTCGACGTGGAGATCGTGCCCGATGGAAATGAGGTTTCCGACCGGAGCATGGTCGGTGATGCGTTCTTGCGGGCCACCGGGTACCGGGCCCCCGATTGGCCGGACCTCGTTGCCCAACTCGCCAATGACCCAACCCCTTACGAGAAGTGGAGATAAATGATGGTCACAAAGATGTTCGATGGGAAGAGGATCCTGATTACCGGCGGTACCGGATCGCTCGGAAAGGTGCTGGTGAACCGGTTCCTGAGCGGCGAGATGGGCGACCCCGCAAACGTGATTGTCTTTTCTAGAGATGAAGCTAAGCAGTACTTCATGCGGGTGGCTTACGAACAGAAGACCGATGCGACCGATGAAGTGATCTACCGGAACTTCCAAAAGAAACTGCAATTCTGGATCGGGGATGTGCGGGACCTAAACAGCGTGGCATCGGCTTTGCGGGATGTGGATATCGTCGTAAACGCCGCGGCGATGAAGCAGGTACCGACCTGCGAATACTATCCCTATGAAGCCGTCCGGACGAATATCGAGGGGGCCGAAAATATCGTCTGCGCGATCCAGAAACATAATCTCAAGGTGCAAACGGTCGTCGGGGTGTCCACGGACAAGGCGTGCAAGCCGGTCAATGTAATGGGGATGACCAAGGCGATCCAGGAGCGGATCTTCACCCAGGGGAACATGCGGTGCCCGAATACGCGTTTCGTTGGCGTACGGTATGGCAATGTACTGGCCTCCCGCGGGTCCGTGATTCCTCTCTTCCACCAACAGATCCGCAACGGCGGTCCGGTGACCATCACGACACCCGAAATGACGCGATTTCTCTTAAGTCTTCACGATGCGGTAGACACGATCTTCGCGGCCATTGCTGCGGGACAGTCGGGGGAGATCTACGTTCCGAGAGCCCCTGCGTCGAAGATCGTGGACGTTGCCGCAACGCTCATCGGTTGCCGGCCGATCCGGACGGTGGTGACAGGGATCCGACCCGGCGAAAAGATTCACGAGATCATGGTCAGCGACGAGGAAGCCATTCGAACCGTGGAAAGAGGCAAGTGGTACGCTATCCTGCCGATGCTTCCGGAGGTACGGGGCGACCGAAACGGTGCCAGTTGCCTGACCAAGGAGTACAGTTCCAACGATACAGTGCTGAGCCTGGAAGGGACTCGCAAATTGCTCCAGGAGCGCCAATTGATGTTGGAAGATGTCGAAACGTTTGAGAAGGAACTCCTCCGATGAAGGTGATGACGATCCTCGGAACGCGGCCTGAGATTATCCGGTTGAGCCGAATCATCCCGTTGCTCGACCAGCATGCCAACCATGTCTTGGTGCACACTGGGCAGAATTACGACGACCGATTAAACAGGATCTTCTTCGAAGAGTTGGGTATCCGCGATCCCGACGAGAACATGGGCGTGAAAGCTGGGTCGTTTTCTTCGCAGATCGGAAGGATCCTCGAGAAAAGCGAAGAGCTTTTTCTCCGGCATCGACCTGAGAGATTGCTGATCTTGGGAGACACGAACAGCGGAATGTCCGCGATCATCGCCAGGCACCTCGGTATTCCCGTGTACCACATGGAGGCGGGGAACCGGTGCTACGACGACAGGGTTCCCGAGGAGGTAAACCGGCGAGTGATCGATCACAGCAGTACCGTTCTCATGCCGTACACGAAGCGGAGCAGGGAGAACCTTTTGAGAGAGGGTATTCCGGGCGAGCGCATATTAGTGACGGGGAACCCGATCAAGGAAGTGATCGACCATTACGGGAAGCAGATCTCTGCCAGTCATGAGTTGGAGGCGTTAGGCATCGAAGAGGGTAAATATTTCTTGGTGACGATCCACCGGGCCGAAAATGTGGATGTCGAAGACCGGTTGAGAAGCTTTGTCGAGGCATTTTCACTGCTTCATCAGGAGTACGGGTATCCGGTCGTCTGCTCGTTTCACCCTCGCACCCGGGCGCGGGTTGAGGCTTTCGGGGTTGACGTGAATCGTGCGGGTCTCCGGTTCGTGGAACCGTTTGGCTTCTTTGATTTCATCAGGCTGGAAAAGTCCGCCTTCTGCCTGTTGTCCGACAGCGGCACGGTGCAAGAGGAGGCGTGCCTCTTCGGGGTCCCCAACGTGACGATACGGGACGTTACTGAGCGGCCGGAAACAGTGGAGTGCGGAAGCAACATACTCTCCGGCGCTGCCCCCGAAACCATCCTCCGGTTGGTGAAATTCGTTACCGGGAGCGGGGGGAAGTGGCAGCCGCCCCCGGAATATCTCGCGAGCGGGGTGGCGGACACGGTGTGCCGGATCCTATTGAGCTATCGGATCCCGGATTTGGCGGAAAAGGCGTGGCAGGCGGGGGGCTGACTAGGGGTGATGCGCCTCATGTTTCTGCCTCCGAGGGATATAAGGTGCCACAGGCGGGTGGTAGCCCAAGTAGAAAGGTCGAGGTCTCGAGAATGGAAGATCCCGCAGTGGTCCCGAAGAAAGTCTGGATTATATCGGAGCTGTATTATCCGGAGGAGACGTCTACAGGGTATTTTGTCACTAAGATTGCTGAAGGGCTTTCACGAGACTTTCCTACGCATGCCTTGTGCTCACAACCGACCTATTCAGCACGGGGAATTTCGGCTCCTAGCCAAGAAGTATACAACGATGTGGTCATCCGTCGATGCAGGGCGACTACGTTAAATAAGGACACATTACTGTTCCGGCTCGTGAATATGCTAACGATAAGTCTGTCAATGTTTTTCCATGCAGTGGGATCCTTCAAGCAAGGGGACGTCGTCCTCGTCGCCACGAATCCTCCGATGCTCCCGTTTCTTATTGCGGGTGCGTGTCTCATTCGTGGGGCGAAATGCGTTCTACTTGTTCAGGACGTTTATCCCGAATCGCTAGTTGCGGCTGGGTTGCTGGACCCACACTCTTTATTGGTTTCTGTACTGAACCGCCTGAATCTTATCTTGTACCGGGCGATGGAGAGAATCAGTGTGGTCGGCCGCGACATGGAGGTTCTTGTCCGGGAAAAAATGGCGGACGGGACTTCTACGAAGATCGTGATCATACGGAATTGGGCCGATGTAGATCAGATAGTCCCATCCCTTCGTGAGCAGAATGAATTGCTGAAGCAGTTGGGACTTAATGGAAAATTTGTTGCCCAGTTTGCAGGCAATATTGGGCGAGTTCAGGGGATCGAAACCCTGCTGGAAACTGCGAAAATCCTCCGTGGTGTCGATAACGACATACATTTTTTATTCATCGGGTCGGGCGCTAAGAAGAGATGGCTAGAGGATGCAGTCAAAGAAAATGGACTTAATAACGTGACTATCCTACCGAGCCGGCCGCGTGGGGATCAGCAAAATTTCCTGAATGCATGCGATGTTGCAATCACCGCGTTTGTGCCCCGGATGACCGGAGTAGGCGTCCCAAGCAGGATGTACAACATATTTTCCGCCGGGAAACCGATCGTCGCCGCGGTCGAAGAAGATTCGGAGTTGGGCCTAGTGGTGAGAGAAGATAACGTGGGCTGGATCGTTCCGGTAAACGATGCGAAAAAGATGGCCGCGGCATTGTTAGAGGCCAAAAAGAAACCAGACCTGCTGGCGGACATGGGCAAACGTGCACGCGCGATAGCGGTGAATAAATATGCCATCACGAGAGTGATTGATGCATATCGGTCGATGGTTGGCGAACTCTTCGCGGACTCTTCCGCGTGAGTATATCGCCCCTTTCTTCTTTCTTTGTTACGGGTGCTGCTGGATGTGTTGGGCAGGTGTTCCTGGAACGAATGATTTCTGTCGAAACCAAAGTGATCGGACAAGATCTGGTTCCACCGCCGGGTGGTGCGCGTGTGGGCACATGGGTTCGTGGGGACATCCTCGATGCGGGATGCTACGCAGAGAAGCTTCGTGGGATCGGCGTTGTGGTCCACCTTGCCGCCATGGCCCACTGTGTTCCCAGAACGAAAGAGGAGGCAGACCGTTTCTGGAAAGTCAATCTCGAGGGGACGAAAACCCTGATCGCTGCCGCTGTGGAGCAAGGCGTCCGCAGGTTTGTTCATGTAAGCACCGTCGCGGTCCTTTCTCCTTCGGCTGGCGGGATCGAATCCGCTTACGCGGACAGCAAGCGCGCCGCGGAGCGAGAAGTAATCGGGTTTGGGGATCGGATCGAAGTGATAGTGGTGCGTCCGACAACGGTCTATGGCCCAAACGACCGTGGAAACATATTTAAACTGATCCAGTGGATCGACCGCGGGCTCCCGGCGATCATCGGCTCTGGCGAGAACAGTAAAAGTTTGGTGTATTCGCGGAACTTGGCTGACGCTCTCCTCTTCCTGTCGGAACATGGGAAGAGCGGCGAATCCTATGTCGTCACGGACGGCCACGATATGTCGATGAAAGAGATCGTGCGGGAGATATCCCGCACTCTGGGCAGAGGGGACAGGTGGCCGTCAATCCCTTTAGTAGCGGCGAATGCGGTCACCGGCGTCAACGAGTGGATCGCGGAGCATTTCGGTATTCCGAGGTTTTTCGGGCGGGACATGGTCGCTAAGCTCACCGAGGACACGGTGTACGATCCGACGCAATTGTTCTCTCTTGGTTTCAAGCCGTTGTATGGATTTAACGAGGGTATGCAGGAGACGGTGGAATGGTACAAGCGTTCGGCCCGGTGACCTTCGGGTTGGCCGCCCTCTCCCTGGCGGTATCCGCCGCGGGAGTCTGGGTTACCATCCGCTTGTCCCACAAG
>Ga0315286_10001896_pt1 | contig 19317 bp, 15 predicted proteins | sample YL17G10_0_MG_FD_205038 | JGI IMG/M metagenome (GOLD analysis project Ga0315286, IMG submission 205038) | Sediment microbial communities from Yellowstone Lake, YNP, Wyoming, USA - YL17G10_0 | ecosystem: Environmental > Aquatic > Freshwater > Lake > Sediment | place: USA: Wyoming | collected... | reverse complement strand
AGGTGAGGGACAGCTGCTTTCAGGTGCTCAGGGAAGCGAACGGAGCCTGCGGGCGCGACCCCGTGAGAGGCATGTCGATCTCGTGCCAGGGGGAGGCCTTCACCCCGGTGGGGCCGCGGGGCGAGTATCTCGCGAACGCGATGATAACCTTCGACACGAGGGCCGCGGAGGTTATGGACAGGTGGAGCGGCGAGTTCGGGGTCGAGAAGCTTTACGGGATCACGGGGCATACGGCGCACCCCATGTTCTCCCTCTTCAAGCTCCTCTGGCTCAGGGACAACCGCCCCGAGGTCTTCAAGGGAGCCGCGCGGTTCCTCTGCTTCGAAGACCTCCTCCAGCACGCCCTGGGCCTCGAGCCTCACATCTCCTGGTGCCTCGCGGCCCGCACGATGATGTTCGACGTGCGGAGCCACGCGTGGGACGGGGAGATCCTCGGCTCCGTCGGAGTGAAGCCGTCCCGGTTTGCCACCCCGGTCCCGTCGGGCCGGAAGATCGGGACGATCGAGCCGTCCATGGCGAAAGACCTCGGCTTCAAAGAGGGGGTCGTCGTCGCGTCGGGGGGTCACGACCAGCCCATGGGGGCGCTCGGGGCCGGCGTCATCGAGCCGGGAAAGGCGATGTATGCGACGGGCACCTCCGAGTGCATCTCCCCCGTCTTCCCCGGCGCCGTTCTCAGCGAGGAGCTCTTCCGGAATAACCTCTGCACCTACGAGTACGTGATCGAGGGGATGTACACCACCGTCGCCTTCAGCCTCACGGGGGGAAACATACTGAAATGGTTCCGCGACGTCTTCGGGCAGCCCGAGGTCGAAGAGGCGAAGCGCATGGGGAGCGACGCCTACGAGATCATCCTCTCGAAGATCGGGAACAAGCCGACGAGCCTGCTCCTCCTCCCCTACTTCACCCCGTCCGGAACCCCCTACTTCGAAACCCGGACGCCCGGCGCCCTCTTCGGGCTCCGCCTCACGACGAAACGCGAGGAGGTCGTGAGGGCGCTCCTCGAGGGAGTCGCCATGGAGATGCGGCTCAACCTCGACCTCCTCGCGCGTTCCGGCATCGAAATAAACGAGCTCAGGGCGATCGGCGGCGGGGCGAAGAGCCGCGCCTGGGTCCAGCTCAAGGCCGACGTTCTGAACAAACCGATCACGACCGTCCAGGTGCCGGAGGCGGCCTGTCTTGCCGGGGCTATGTTCGCGTGCTCCGTGCACACGGGAGAGCCCGTGATGTCGATCGCCAAACGGTGGGTGAAAACCATCTCGGTGCTCGAGCCCCAGCCTGACAACGCGGCCGTGTACGAAAGGAAGTTCGAATCCTACAAGAGGCTCTATCCCGCCGTAAAAGCCCTCGAGCTCGGGTGAGACCGGAGGGAGGCGGTAAAATCGCATCGCACATCAGACGCTGAACAGGAGGAAACATGAAATCTGCAGGGTTTAGGCGCTCCATCGTCATTTTGCTTCTCTTTTTCGCGATACCGGCCTCTCTCTCCCTCGCGCAGAGCGAGCAGAAGGCTTCGGATAAGAAGGAAGAAGAACCCGTGATCGCGCCCGACGTGGCCGTGGTGATCAACGAGAGGACGCTGAACGGTTTCCTCGCCGCGGTGGGACCGGTGAGCGGAAAGGACACGTACGAAGCGGTGGGGACGAAGGGGGACTACACATATACGGTTCGAAACCCCCGGATCGAGATCGACCCGGACAAGGCACTGTTCGCGGCGGACGCCTCCATCAAGGTGGGCCCCTTCAATTACAAGACCGCGGCGAAAGGGGCGGTGGAAGTGAAGTACAGCAAGGAGACGAACCGGGTTTCAGTGAAGGTCCTCAAGGCCAACGTCGAGATATACACGAAGCTCTTCGGCAAGAAGATCCGCCTCGACAACATTGACATTTCGAAGTTCTACCGCGTGGAGTTCGAGTTCGCCGGCCCCCAGCCCATCCAGGAAAGCGTGCAGGTGACCCTTCCGGACGGGAGCGTGAGGACCCTCTACATCAGCAACAAGGACCAGGCTATGAAGCTCGAACAGGACCAGATCGTCGTCACGTCGAACATAGTGTTCTCCGACACCCCCCCCGTAAAGGATGAGAAGCCCCCGAATGGGGAGTCGAAGTAAATAGGCGCGCTGTATTGCGACCCGGCATCGATGGTCCGGATCATGGACGGCGCACGCCCGGGTAGTTCGCGGACCTCGCCTAAACCGCCCTATTCAAAAAAAATGCTGAAAAAAATCTGGATTAGTCGTAATATTGGAACCGTTAGGCAAAATCACAAAGGGGTTAGCCATGGACACCGACAAAAAAGTTGAAGCCCTCGAAAAGAAGCTGAAGAGCCTCGAGAGGAAGGTGGAAGAGCTCGAACGAAAAATCAGGAAGCTCGAAAGGGAGATGAAGAAGGAATAAGAGCGCCGGTCTCGTCAGCCGAGGAGCTCGCTGAGAGGCGTTTTTTTCTCGTCTCCCGTCGCCATGTCCTTCTCGACCGCCTCGCCCCGGGCGATCTCTTCGGTGCCGAGGATGATCACTTTTTTCGCCCCGAGCTTGGACGCCCTCGCCATCTGCTTCTTCACCGGCGCGGTCCGGTAGCTGTACTCAACCGCGCACCCTTTTTTCCGCAGGGCGCGGGCGACGCCGAACATGGGCCCGAGCCCCTGCTCGTCGATCCTGACGAGGTAGTAGTCGAGCTTCTTCCCATAGGGGGGAATGAGCCCCTTCCCCTGCAGGATCTCCCCAAGCACCACGTCTCCCATTCCGAACCCGCAAGCAGGGATATCGGCTCCCCCGAACTCCCTCACTAAATTGTTGTACCGCCCCCCGCCGCAGATCGCTCTCATGCTCTCGCTCCGATCGAAGACCTCGAAGACGGTCCCGGTGTAGTAGTCGAGTCCCCTAACGATCGAAGGATCAAACTCGCAGAAGGCGGAAAGCCCCGAAGAGCCTATGAGACCGAAGAGCTCGAGCAGAGAGTCCATCCCGTTCCCGGTTAAGCCGAGCCGCCGGAGATCTTCGGTCCCTCTCAGGGCGAGGTAGCGCTCCACCGCCTCCCTGTGCCCCGCGTCGAGCCCGAGCCTTTCGATCGCAAGCCGGGTCGCCTCCTCCCCCGCCTTGCGCGTGTTGTCGACTATCTTGTACAGGGCCGACACCTTCTCCCGGTCGATCCCCGCCCCGCCGATGTACCCCTGGACGAAATCGCGGTTGTTGATCTTCACGACGAAGTCCTTTTCGCCGAGGCCGAGGGCGAGCAGGGAATCGACGGCCACCGAGATCACCTCAAGGTCGGCCATCGGGCCGTCCTCCCCGATGAGGTCGACGTTGAACTGGAAGAATTCCCTGAGCCTCCCTTTCTGCGGCTTCTCGTAGCGCATGCAGCGGGGGGTCGAAAACCACTTGATCGGCTTCATCGCCTCGCCCTGTATCTTCGCGACCATCCGCGCGAGGGTCGGCGTGAGCTCGGGCCTCAGGGCGAGGGCCCTCCCCCCCTTGTCGGTGAAGGTGTAGAGCTGATTCACGATCTCCTCCCCCGACTTGATCGTGTAGAGCTCGAGTGTCTCGAGGATCGGTCCTTCGAATTCCTCAAAACCGTAGGAGAGGGCGGTCCTTCGCCACGCGCCGACGATGTGGAGGAGCCTGGAGTACAGCTCCGGGTAGAAGTCCCTCATCCCCCGTACCGCAAGATCAAGCGCCATGACACGCACCGCCTGTTTTTCTCGATTTCATGTGCCGCGTCACTCCTCCCTGCTTTCGAAGAGGGTAAGCCAGTCGTCCACCGAGAGGTCGGCGGCGGCTCGCTTCTCTCTTCCCGCGTCCTCGGGCTTCGAACCGGCCGAACCACGCGCCCGCGGCGGACCGTCCTTGGCCGACCCGGGCGGAAGCCCGACAAGCGTTAGGAACTCTTGCACGCTCATCGTATTCGCCCCGAGGTTTTTCACGACGCCTATGATGTGCCTCCGGTCGTTCGAAACGACCGTGATCCTCTTCCTCTTCCTGTTCCGCTCCACGAGGCGCACGATCTTTTCGTCCGCGCTTTGCCCCTCGCCTGACTGCAGGCTCTTGACCGGCAGGGGAGACGTTTCGACCGAACCGCGACGCCCCGGACCCGGAGGGCCGCCCTTCCCGTCCCACACGACCAATATCTCAACCTTCTTCCTGCGGCTGTAGGAGCCGAGCAGCATGAGGAACTTAATGCGGGAGTCCTCGATGCCGCGGCCGCTCTCTAGGCTCCGCCCGCTGAAGATGACATTGTACCCATCGACGATGTAGAGTGGAACTCCCTCATGCCCGGGGGTCGTTTCCTTCACTTTTCTGCTCGACATTCTTTTTGTCGATATAATATAATAGTGGGGGGGCGTGTTTTCTTAGCATTTCTTTTCACCCCACCCTGGAGACGAAGGCCTTGGACAAGAACGGACCCGAAATTTTGAAAGATGATACTCTGCGCGATGAAACCGGCAAGGACGCGATCCTGAAGGAGCTCGCGGAGCTCAGCGACTCCATCGACACGGACGCCGGAGAGGTTTCCGTCATACTGGCGGCGGGCCACGGCAAGAGGATAAAATCCGAAAAGTCCAAGATGCTTCACGAGATCTGGGGGAAACCGTCGGTTTGGAGGGTGTGCGGCGCCGCCCTCGAGGGACTGGGTTCGCAAAACCAGGTCATCGTCGTCGGCATGAAGGCCATCGAGGTCGCCAGGGCCCTTGGGAAACGAAAGAACAGGGTCTTCGTCTACCAGGCGGAGCAGAAAGGAACGGGCGACGCGGTGATGAAGGCGATCGGCGATCCCCGGCTCACCGGGCATCCGGGGGACGTGTATGTCTTTCCCGGAGACATGGGGCTCCTCTCCAAAGACACCGTCGCTCTCTTCAAAAAGGACTTCCACGAGCGCCGGTGCGACATGCTCGTCATGACCGGGTACTTCGAGGGGGATATAAAGGACAACTATTACGGGCGCATCGTTCTCTCGAAGGCGAACGCGGGGGAGATCGTCGAGATCAAGGAGTACAGAGACATCCTCGCGCTCGGGGGGCCGGATCCCTACGAAGTGGCGTTCAAAAACCGCATGGAAGCCTTTGACCGCGAGGAGCTCATCCGGATGCGGGAGTTCAATACCGGCGTGTACGCCTTCAAGTCCGCCCCGCTGCGAAACTATGTCACACACATCACGACGGACAACGTCCAGGGTGAGGTGTACATCACCGACCTCATCAAGATCTTCAACGACAACGGCCTCGCCGTCCGGTCCTCGAGGGTCTCGAACAACAGCCTCGTCGAGGGATTTAACGTGAAGAGCGTCCTGAAAAAAATGGAGACCAACTACAGGGAGATGATCTACGAGCAGATAAAGGACATCATCACTCTGGACGACGAGGAGGACTTCTACATCGCCGAGGAGGCCCTCCAGCGGATACTTGAGATGGACAGGCGCTACTCGTCCCTCGACATCCGTATCGGGAAAGGCGCGTCGGTGGGCGGGAACGTCCAGTTCGAGCGCGGCCTTACCGTGGGGCGGAACGCCATCCTGGATGGGGACATCCGGCTCGGTGAGAACGTAACCGTCGACGAGAACGCGATCCTCTCCGCCTACCCCGGCCAGCGGATGGAGATAGGCGCCGGCGCACAGATCCTCAGGGGGAACATCCTCCAGGGGCGGATCACGATCGGTACGGGCGTCAGGATCGAGTCGGGAGTCCGGATCACGGGGAGCAACGCGCATCCGGTGATCATCGGGGACAACGTCCTCATCAAAGGGCAGACCTACATCTACGGCTCGATCATCGAGAGCGACCTCCTCGTCGTGCACTCGATCCTCAAGAGAATGAAGGTCGAGCGGGTGGTGAAGCGAAACGGCGAGGTCCAGCCGGTCAAGTACATACTCCCCCACCCGGAGGGGCTCGACTCGATCTCCCCTCTCGGGTGAGAGCGGGCTCAAAACTCAAACCGCATCCTGAGCACCGCCCTGTTGTCGTTCCCTCCCTGCAGCCCCCCCTCGGCGAGGGGAGAAAAGTAGCGTCCCCTTTTACCGATGAAACCGTAGAACCCAGGCTCGAACGTAAGACCGTCCGCGACGTCGACGACGAAAAAACCGCTGAGGGCGGTGCTGAAATCGGGAAGGTGAAAATAGGACTTCAGGTCGAACCGCGTGGAGGGAGCGACGGAGAGGTTTTCCTCGAGAAAAAAGACGTCGTCGGTGTCCAGTATGAGGTATTCGGCGGTAATCTTCGCGGAGGAAAGCTCCCTCGACATCCCGATCGTGTAATTCCAGATATCGGGAACGCCGTCGCGGTGCTCCCAGTCGACTTCGGTCCAGTACCGTCCCTCGTCGGTCTCCTGTTCGATACCCGCGAACACGAGGAGTGGTGAAGACCCGGCCTTTCTTATGCTGCCGCAAAACAGCGACAGGGTCGAAACTTCGGCAACCCCCCGCACCCCGAAATCGGTGTCGTCGAGCGAATCGATCACAGTCGCCCTGTTCGAGAGGGCGAGCTGCACGTAAAAGTTTTCGCTCCCCGCCGTCATGGTCCAGATCGGGTTCGGTCGGTAGGCACGGGAGAAAAAAACATTGTCTGGGTTGCGCTCGTCCCTATTGTTCAGCACGCTCGGCAGCCCGACCGAACGGGCTGCCCCCCACTCCTCGACGTAATAACCGATTTTCATGTTCGAACGTTCCGTACCGCCCAGAAGATATGTTTCCCCGAGGCCGGGCCCTTCGAAGTATTCGAGTGAGACCACCGCCTGCATCCTCTCGGACTGGAAGGAGAACCGGATCACCGCGCGGAAGGGGAAGTCGAAAAGATAGGTATCGTCCGCGGCTCTATACACGAGGTCGGTCGAGGCCTCCACCTCGCCGCCGAGTTGTAGGGGCGAGGACGCTCGGACCCGAGGTCCAAAAGGGGCCCGCGATTCTCCTGAAGCGCCGACTGCCCCCAAGGCGGGAATGGCGGTGAAAAAACACGCGAACAGGGCCAGGGCGATAAACCGCGCCTTTTTTTGGCGTCCCCCCCCCTTCGCCGTTTCGATGTTTGCCATGGTCACTTTCTCCGCCCCACGCCGTCCGGCCCGGCGAGCTTTCTCAACAGCGCGAGGTTCACCCGGTCCATGTCCCTGCCATTCAATTTTTTCGGCGTCTCGATGATCTTCGCGACCCCCCTCAACCGCCTGTCCCGCATAAAGAACCGGAAGGCGTCCTTGCCTATCGCACCCCTGCCGATGTGCGCGTGCCTGTCGACACGCGACCCCACCCCTCCCAACGAGTCGTTGAGGTGGATCACCTTCAGTCGCCCGAGCCCCACCTCCCGCATGAAACTCCCGATCGTCGCCCTGTAGCCGCCGCGGGTCCGTATGTCGTACCCCGCCGCGAAGATGTGGCACGAGTCGACGCAGGCCCCTATCCTCGGGTCGGCCAAGTCACGAATGACCGAGCCGAGCTGCTCGAACCGGTATCCAAGGCCTGTCCCTTGCCCCGCGGTGCTCTCGAGGCAGACCGCGGCGCGCCCCCCGTAGCGCTCGAGGACTGAGGCGAGGGATTCCGTGACCGCCCTGAGCCCGGTTTCCTCCCCCGAGCCCATGTGCGAGCCGGGGTGAACCACGAGAAAAGGTATTCCAAGCTGGTCGCAGCGCCGAAGCTCGTCGAGCAGACCGGCGATCGACCGGTCGATGAGCGGCCGGGAGGGCGAGGCGAAGTTGTAGAGATAGGAGCCGTGGCCGCACACCAGCCTGATCCCTGGCCGCGCGCGGCCTCCTGCCGGCGGGAGTGCCCGGCGCGAGGCCTCCCGGAAAATGTCGACGTCGGAGGCTGTCAGGGGCTTTGCGCTCCAGCGGACCTGGTTCTTCGTGAACACCTGGATGGCGGTGCAGCCGAGGGCGAGGCCCTCTTCGATCGCCCTGTAGTGGCCTCCGGCGACGGAGAGGTGAGCGCCGAGGAGCAGCGTTTTCACATCCCCCGTGTCCCCTTCTTCGAAGGGGGTGGCGCGCTCTGACGCTTGAGGAAGTTGATCCGCCTCTGCGCTTCGGCTTTGTATCCGCTTGCGGGATATTCGTCGAGAATCTTGCGGTAGCACTGATCCTCGCTCAGCTGGTCTTTGACCCCGTGGCTCCGGATGAGGTTTGCGATGTCCCAGAGGGCCCTGTCGGCCTTCTCCGAGCCGGGGTACTTGAAATAGATGATCTCGAGGATCTTGACGGCCGCGGTAAACGCCAACCGCCTGACCCCGCCGTCGGTCGTGGTGTAACCCTTGTAGATCTCGCTGAGCTTGTAATAATACTCGGCCATGGCGTTCGCGTTGTTCTGAACCTGCATGCTGAAGAGGTCTTTCGTGATCACGAATATGTCCGAGTAGCTGAGGGGCGACACGTTCTGAGGGGTAAGCTCCGTGTAAACAATATTTTTAAGGTTCACGGTGTCTTCACCGGTGACCACGACCTCTGAAACCACGTCGATCCGGAGAGGCTCGGGGAAATCGGTGTAGCCCCGTATGGCGAGCTTTCCCCGGTACCCCACCTTTTCGAGCGAATCGATGAACGCCACGGCCTCATCCTTGGTCCGAAAGAAGGGGGATTCGAGTACCACCGTCTCGTTGTCCGAAGCGATGAGAAGGTAGCTTTGGAGCCCGCTGCGCCTCAGCTCGTTCCTGATCTCGACGATCTGCAGCAGAGGATCGATCTTCGTGTCGGCGATCCGCACACCGTACCCCTTCCGGAAGTCCGGGTTCTTGAACTCGTAGCCCAGGACGAGGCGTTTTTCCTCTTTGCTGTAGACGGCGCTCACGGCCGCCCAATCCTTGAAAAAGATCACGTACTCCGAGAGGTAATCGCTCACGAAAGGATTGGAGACGATGCCGATGATGTCGAGCCCCTTGAAAAAGCGGAAGACGCTCTCTTGACTCTTGACACCGTATATCCGGAGAATCGCCCTCGGTGGGAAGTTCACGGCGACGGCCTCGAACTTAAGCTCCTTGCCCGCGATCTCCTGCGGGTTTTCGGACTCGATGGTGATAACGACCTTGCTCTCCCCCTTGAGGATCTTTATCCCCTGGATGCCGGCGTTCCTGACAAGGTTGTCATCCTTCAGGAAATCCGATTCCTCCTGCTTTAGCCTCTCTGTATCCTCCCGATCGGCGCCGAGGGGAAGGTACTCCTGGTCCGAAGCGTAGCCCTGATCCTTTTCAGCCATGGCGTTCCGGATCCATAGGGGGGAAAAGAGGCATAGGGCCGACAGGAAGGGGGTGGAGGCGAGGATCATGAGACGCAGACGCCTCGCCGCCCGGCGCTTTTGAGGGCTCAGACCTTTTTTCGCCTGAAACATGTGAGACCGTACTCTTTCGACCGAATCGATTCTGCCGGCCGAAACGTATGGGGCATTAAACTTTTTAAATATAGATAAGATTATAAGCGCGCGCGTGAAAAAATTCAATGAGTTTAGGAACCGCGCCTCGACTCCTCGAGAAAAAGGCCGTAGAGCCTGTGGAAAATGTGCGAAAGGTTGCCGATATCTTCCTGATCGAGGAGCGCCCTCCCGAATATCCGGCGGAAAAGGGGGACGACGTACTCAGGGGGACCCTTTGAGAAGAACCCCATCTCCCCGAAGGCAAACCCGATGTACTCGATGAGCTCCTCGAGCTCCCTGTTGTCCGCGGGTCGGCGGACCGGGTTTGAGATCTCGCCGCCGGCGCCGCCCGCGTCGACGAACAGCCTGTAGCAGATGATTGCGACCGCGTGGGAGAGATTGAGGGACGGGTGGCCCGGGCTCGCCGGAATGCTCGCGAGGATATTGCACAGGTTCGCTTCAGCCGTGGAGAGCCCGCTCTCCTCCCTGCCGAACAGGATGGAGACTCGCCCTTCGTGGAGGAGGGGGAAGACGTGGCCCGAAAGATCTTCGGCGCAGCAGTATATCTTGCGTTGTTTCCCCCTTCTCCTGGTCGTCCCCACCACCAAGTTGGTATCCCCGACCGCGTCCGCGATGGACGGGAATACCCGAGCGCCGTTCAGAAGGGGTTTTGCGTTCACCGCCCCCCTGTACCCGTCGTCGTTCCTGAACTCGGCGGGGTTGACCAGGGCAAGGTCGGAAAACCCCATGTTCATCATGACTCGCGCCACGGAACCGATGTTGAACGCGCCCTGAGGCTCGACGAGCACTATTCTCACGCGGTCAAGGTCCGGTTTCATTGGCACCGCACAATTTTATTGTATGAACTATCTAAACGGTATGTTATAGTATAATCAGGCGTTCGTTTTACAGCCACCATGAAAATGGCGCCATAAAAATGGTAAAATTCCCCCTCCGAATCGGTCGTGCTCTTCTTTGCGTACTGGCGACGGCGGCAGCGCTCCCCTTGGCCGCCGGAACGGCTCAGGAGATCTACGACCTCGTCGGCGAGGCCCTCCCTCTCACAAACGGGAAGCTCCTCTTCATCCGCCACCGCTATCCCCTGCTCGATCCCGTCCTGCGGACATATGAAACCTACATGTTCGCTCCCGGAACCAGGAGAATAACCCTTCTTCAAAAATACGAGGAAAAACTCTACATACCCCCAATCGTTTCGAGAGACGGCTCGACGGTGTGCTGGCACTCCGTCATCGAAGGGAACGACTTCCTGATGACTACCCATGTCGAAGAAGGGAGGGCAAGCAGGCTCCGCTTCGACACGGGAGGATACTTCGTGTCGATCGCCCTCGATTACGACAACGACACAATCGCCGCGGCGATAAAGAGGGGGTTGAACAAGCAGGGTCTTTACGTCATCTCGAACAGGATGGGGAGCATCCGGAGGCTCCGCGAAGGCACTCAGTTCAGCGAAATCGGTTTCCTCGAGAACGGGAACATCTGCTACGTTGACACCGTCGACGGCAGGAAAATACTCGGCATCATCGGCGAGAAGAAAGGGGCCGGTAAAACCATCGAGGAGGTAGACTACGTGAAGAAGACCCCGAGGGGGGACGGGATCCTCTACTCGAAGGGGCCAAACCTCTACCTTTTCAGGATCTACGGGTTCGACAGCGTGCAAATATCCCGGAGTTTCAATGCTGAAAGCCGCCCTCCCCTGGTGTCGAACGACGGAACCACGGTGGCTGTACTCGAAAAAGATTCCATCAAAATCGTCAATATCCCCTCGGGCGACATCTTCTACCTTCTCTCCATGGATACGGAAGGCGTGAACGCGCTCCTGAGCGATTTCACCTTCTACGTCGCGAAGGGGAAAAAGGTATACGCTCTCGAGCACAAGAAGACCGACCAGCCCCTGGTCGAGCTTTTCGAGCACGGTGAGGAGATCCGAATTCTCGCGGTGAGCCCCGACGACCGCTATCTCGTTCTCCAGGGAAGCGAGAAGGATTCCCTCCTGATATACAATTCCCGGGAAAGCCCACTCGGGGGAAATACGCTCCAAGGGGGCGGCCTCTCCCAAAAACGGGTTGGGAACGAAGTGGAACAAGTCCTCTACACCGCGGCGGGTACCGCCTTTTACCTGACAACCCGTTCTCACTACCCCGAGCACAAACCCCCGGTCCGGGAGCTGTACCGGTACGACTTCGCGAAAGAGACCCTGTACGCGATCTCCGCAGCCTCGAACACGGACGTGAAGCTCTACCTGCGGAAAGAATGACGGGCGGGCGCGGGTTTTTAAAACCTCTTCCCCAATAGGATAAACTAGTGTAGAATACAACCAATAAAATAAGGAGGACCCGTATGAAAAAAATTCTATTTATCCTGTTGTCGGTCTTCATGCTGGCGTCGTCGTTCCTCTACGCGGCGGGCAGCAAGGTGAAGGAAACCGAGGAGAAGGTAAAGGTCGGTCTCGTCACAGACGTCGGCAAGGTGGACGACAAGACGTTCAACCAGTTCGCCTACGAGGGAATAACGAGGGCGGCGAAGGAGTTCGGCCTCGAAGCCAAATACATCGAGACTCAGCAGCCGACGGACTACGAGAAGAACATCCAGACCTTCGCGGAAGAGGGGTACAAGATGATCGTCACCGTCGGGTTCATGCTCACCGACGCCACCCTCAAGATGGCGGCCCAGTATCCCGACATAAAGTTTTCCGGCGTCGACCAATTCTACGGCAAACCCCTTGACAACACCATGGGGCTCCTCTTCGCCGAAGACCAGTCGGCGTTCGTCGTGGGTGCGCTCGCCGCGATGATGTCGAAGTCGGGCGTCATCGGGTGCGTGGCCGGCATGGAGATCCCCCCGGTCATCAAGTTCCGCAAGGGGTACGAGAACGGAGCGAAGTACGTCAACCCGAAAATAAAGGTGCTCGGCGTCTACATCGATTCGTTCACCGCCCCCGACAGGGGGAAAGCGGCCGCGGAAGCCCAGATCGCCGAGGGAGCCGACGTGATCTTCGGGTGCGGCGGTCCCACGGGGAGCGGCGGGATCGTCGCCGCGATGGAGAAAGAGGTTTACGGCATCGGCGTCGACCAGGACGAGTATTACACCACCATGGGAGGCGGGCCCGCGCCCTACCTCTTGTCGAGCGCCATGAAGAGGGTCGACAACGCGGTGTACAGCGCGATCAAATCCTTCGTGGGCGGGTCGTTCAAGGGCGGGCATTACCTCGGAACGGCGGCAAACAACGGGATCGGCTACGCCCCATTCCACGACACCGAGAGCAAGGTTCCGAAGAACGTGAAGTCGAAACTCGACCAGATCCTGAAGAAGCTCGCAGACGGATCTCTGGAAACCGGCGTTAAACTGTAAAACGGGCGATCCCGCGCCGAAGAGTCACCGCATATGAAAAGAGCGGGGGTACGATGCCCCCGCTCTTGCCTTTACGATTTTCAGCGAATTATCACTTTCCCGCGTAGAGCCTCTTCATGTCCTCGAGGGTGAGCGGTTTGTAATCGCGAGCGTGGCCGGCGCTTCCGAAGGCCTTCATTTCCTCGACCATCCACATTCTCGCCGAATCCCGGGCGGGTCCCAGGTACTGCCGGGGATCGTACCAGTCGGGGTGCTCGGCAAAGGTCTTTCGGATCGCGCTCGTGATCGCGAGCCGCCCGTCGGTGTCGATGTTCACCTTGCGCATCCCGCGCTTTATCGCGTCCTGGATCATCGACGTTGGGACGCCGACCGCGTTGGGCACTTTGCCGCCGTACTTGTTCAGCTCCTCGACCATGCGGCGGGGAACCGAGGAGCTCCCGTGCATGACGAGCGCGATGTTCGGGATCTTTTTGTGCACCTTGTCGACGATGTCGAGAGCGAGCTTGATCTCCTTGCCGACGGGGAACTTGTAGGCGCCGTGGCTCGTCCCGATCGCGAGGGCGAGGGCGTCCACGCCGGTCTGTTTCACGAACTCCACCGCCTCGTCGGGGTCGGTGAGGTGAACGTTCCCGGCGACCGTGTCGTCCTCGATCCCGCCGAGGGTCCCGATCTCACCCTCGACGCTCACGCCCGCGGCGTGTGCGACCGCCACCGCCTCTTTGGTGATCCTCACGTTGTCCTCGAAGGAACGCGCGGGGTGCCTCCCCTTCTCGTCTTTGTTCGCGTAATCGAGCGAACCGTCGATCATCACGGAGGTGAAGCCGATCGCGACGCACTCCTTGACCGTAAGGACGTCGGGGCCGTGGTCGAGGTGGAGCGCCATCGGGATGTGGGGATATTTTTTGTCGGACATGAATCTCACCATGGCGGCGAGGAGCCCTTTGTCCGCGTACTTCAAGGCGTTCCGTGAGACCTGGATGATGACGGGGGATTCAGTTTCGGCCGCCGCGTCGCAGATCGCCTGAAGCTGCTCCATATTATTGACGTTGAACGCACCCACTCCGTATCCGGATTTGTTCGCTTCATCGAGAATCTGTTTCATTGGGACAAGCGCCATTCTTTCCTCCTCCTCACATGAGCTAACCCTTACTTCATAAATATAAGGTAATAAAAACCCGAAATAAATTAAAAGAATTTATATTCATAGTCGGTCTATAATTGCGTCGGCGAACTGGGAGCACTTCACTTCACGGGCTCCTTCCATCAGCCGCGCGAAATCGTAGGTCACGATCTTTTCCTCGATCGTGCGCTCGATGGCGCGGATGATCAGGCCGGCGGCCTCTACCCACCCCATGTACCGCAGCATCATCTCTCCGGAAAGCACAACGGAGCCGGGGTTCACCTTGTCGAGCCCTGCGTACTTGGGCGCTGTGCCGTGCGTCGCTTCGAACACGGCGTGCCCGGTCTCGTAGTTGATGTTCCCCCCGGGGGCGATCCCGATCCCCCCGACCTGGGCGGCGAGGGCGTCCGATATGTAATCGCCATTGAGGTTCATCGTCGCGATGACGTCGAACTCGTCAGGCCTCGTGAGGGCCTGCTGGAAGAAGATGTCGGCGATAACGTCCTTTATGAGGACCTTGCCCTTGGCGCCGTCGCCGAGCTTCTGATATTCGTCCCAGGTCACCGCCACGCCGGGGTATTTCTCGCGTGCGAGCTCGTACCCCCACCTCCTGAAGGCACCTTCGGTGAATTTCTGGATATTCCCCTTGTGCACGAGGGTGACGCTTGTGCGGCCGTACCGCAACGCATAGCGGATCGCGGCGTCGATCAGTCTCCTGCTCCGGCGCGCGCTTACCGGCTTTATGCCCAACCCCGAATCCTCGGGAATCACCCAGCCGTAGCCTGCCTTCAGGAAGTCGATGAGCTTTTTCGTCTCGTCCTTCCCCTGCTCGAGCTCGAACCCGGCGTAGACGTCCTCGGTGTTCTCCCTGAACACCACCATGTCGACGAGCTCGGGGCGCCTGACGGGAGAGGGAACTCCTTTGAACCAGCGGACCGGCCTGAGACACACGTAGAGATCGAGCCTCTGCCTCAGGGCGACGTTCAGACTCCGTATTCCTTCGCCCACGGGGGTGGTGAGGGGACCCTTGATCCCGACGAGGTGTTCGGCGAAGGCGTCGACGGTTTCCTGGGGGAGCCACTGGCCTGTTTCCTTGAAGGCCTTCTCCCCCGCGAGGATCTCCTTCCAGATGATGCTTTTCTTGCCGCCGTAGGCCTTCGCCACAGCAGCGTCGAATACCCTCTCAGAGGCCGCCCAGATGTCGGGTCCCGTCCCGTCGCCCCGGATGAAGGGGATCGTCACGCGATCGGGAACGCTGAGTTTCCCGTCGAACACGGTTATCCTGTTTGGGGATGATCGCCCGTTGTCCTTACCCGGCATTTTTTAACCTCCTCGCGTGTTTTTGCCCCCGCCGTTTACAGCCTCCCTGACTTGATGATCCCGATCAGAAGCCAGAACCCCATAACGGACGCGGTGAAGAACCCGAGGAGCCCGAGCACCGGATAGCCGCGTATGGAGGGCCCTATCTTCGCCTGCACGATGAGCGAGGAGGAGAGGAGGAGCGCTGCGATGATGATGGAGAAGGAGAGCCTGTTCCCGATCCTGTCGAGCTCGGTCATCGCCCTGTCCAGGTTTTCGTGGTAAATGGGGATCTTCAGTTTCCCGAAGCGGACGGACTTGATGATGGCGCCGAGCTCGTTTGGGAGCAGCTTCAGCAGGTAATTCAGGTCGTCTATGAGGAAGCGAGCCGATTTCCAGTACCTCCCGCGGGTGTACCGCCCCGCGATCCACCGGCGGACGTAGGGCCCCGCAAAGGCGGTGACGTTGAACTCGGGATAGAGCGCACGCCCCACCCCGTCGATCTCGAACAGGGTGTTGAAGATGATGAGGTATTCCCCCGGGAACCTCACCTTGTACTTGCGCGTGACCTCGAAGACGGCCTGAATCGATGAGGTGAAGTCGATCTTCGACAAGGGGATGTCCTTCGTCATCTCGACGAGGTCCAAGAGGTCGATCTTCAACCGCCGCACGTCGACGTCGTCCCGGATGAAGTCATGCCGCTTCAGGGTCCGAATGATCCTGTCCACGTCCCTGTCGAGGAGCCCGAGGAGTATGGTGCCGATGATCTCAATCCCCTCGTCGTCGACGTACCCGGTGATGCCGAAGTCGACCGGCGCCACGACGTTGCCGGGGAGCACGAAGATGTTCCCGGGGTGGGGATCGGCGTGAAAGAAACCGAACTCGAAGATCTCCTTCAGCACCACCTTCGCCCCGTTCTCGGCGATTTGTTTTCTGTCGAGCCCCGCCCGCTCGAGGGCGGCCAGGTCGGAGACCTTGATCCCATCGATGAACTCCATGATCAGGACGCCGTTGGAGGTGTGATCTCTGTATACTCTCGGTACATGGGCGTAGCTCACCCCCTCGAAGAAGCGCCTGAACCGATCGATCGTGCGGGCCTCGCGGAGGAAGTTCAGCTGGTTCAGAAGCATCTCGGAGAACTCGTTGACCACTTGTGTCGGATTGTAGGCGCGCAGCTCGGGGATGTAGTGGGCGGCAAGCCGCGCGAATATGGCGATGATGGCCAGGTCGGACTCGACGACGGCGCGCGTTTTCGGCTTCAGCACCTTCACCGCCACGCGTTCCCCGCCCCCTTTCAGGAAGGCTCGGTGGACCTGAGCGATCGATCCGCTAGCCACGGGCTCTTCATCGATGGCCTCGAAGATTTCACCGATCGGCTGCCCGAGCTCCTCCTCGATCACTCCCCTGATCTCCCCGAACGGCACGGGATTTGTGCGGTCCTGGAGCTTCTCGAGCTCCTTCGCATAGTCCGGGGGGATGATATCGGGGCGGAGTGAGAGAAGCTGGCCCATCTTGATGAAGGCGGGACCGAGCTCTTCGACCGCAAGGCGGACCCGCTCAGGCGCCGTGAGGTGGACGAGCGACCGCTCCTGACGCATGCTGAGAAGCCTCGTCGGAACGGCCCCGAGACCCGAGCTGATCCTGTTGAGAAAGGCGCTGAAACCGTACTTCCCTATGATCGAAATGATCTTGAGAAGCCTCGCGAGGTTCTTGTACTGCCTGCCGATCTTCAGGATCTGCATAGGGCGAGTATACTGCGGAACGGGGGAAAATCCAAATGCTTCCTGACGCGGCGCTTTTACCCGTCCTTCACGTGGGTTTCTTCGGAGGCAAACCCGGGAGGAAGGCCGCACGCGTAATCTTTTCGCCGTAGCGCCCCTTCATCGAGTCGAGGAGCGCGTCCGGGACCTGCCTCTTACCCGTCCGGTCTTGTCCCCTCGCGGGGTCATCCCCGTGAAAAAGATCGAGTTGCTCCGAAACGGAGATCACCGAGTCGAAGAGGTTCGAAACCCCTATACCGACGAGGCGCACCCTTTTCCCTTGCCTGTCGAATTGCCTGTAGAGCTCCCGCGCGGTCTCGCGGACGGTAAAGGTATCGTTGACGAAGGATGCGAGGGTCCTGCTTCGCGTGAAGGTCTCGAAGCCTTCGAGGCGGATCTTGAGCGTGATGGTCCTCCCCCTCAACCCGTGGCTCCTCATCTCCCTGGTCAGGGAGTCGGCGATCCGGAAGAGCACCTGTTCGATCTGCCTGTCCGACGCGACGTCGCGCTCGAAGGTGGTTTCCTCGGATATCGACTTTCGTCCGTACCCTGTCACCACCGGCCGGTCGTCGATCCCGTTGGCGAGCTCCCACAGCCCCGCTCCGTGCTTTCCGAAGGCGCCGGCGAGGAACTCAGGCGAGGAGGAAGCAGCGTGGCCGATCGTCGTGAAACCGAAGCTCCTGAGCTTTTCGAGGGTTTTACCGCCGGCCCCCCAGAGGTGCTTGAGGGGGAGGTTCGCGAGAAACTCGCGCTCCTTGCCCATGGGGCACACGACGAGCCCGTCCGGCTTGCCTAGCTCGGAGGCTATCTTCGCGACCGACTTGTTCCCCGCCACCCCCACGCTCGCCGTGAGGAGGGTGTCGTTCTTGATCTTCGCCTTTATCATACGGGCGATCTCCCCCGGGCTCGCCGCTTCGGCTCCGCCGGCTCCGGGGTAAAGGAGAATTCCCAACACCCTTTCCGTCCCCGTGCAGTCGAGAAAGGCCTCATCGACGCTCAGCGGCTCCACGAGCGGCGAGAACTCGTTCAGGATCCCCATCACGCGCCCGGACAGCTCCATGTACCGTTCGAACCGCGGGAGCACGAAGACCGCGTCTGGGCAGAGCCTGTAGGCCGTCGAGATGGGCAGCGCAGAATGTATCCCGAAGGTGCGCGCCTCGTAGCTCGCGGCGCACACCACCCCCCTCCCCTTTCCGCCGCGGGGGTCGGCGCCCACGACGACCGGTCTCCCCCTGAACCCGGGATTGTCGAGTTGTTCGATCGACGCGTAAAAGGCGTCCATGTCTACGTGGATGATGATTCGTTCGCGCATAGGAGGAATTTATCAGTTGCCGGAGGCCGGACTTGAACCGGCACGGAGTGTGAGCTCCGAGGGATTTTAAGTCCCTTGTGTCTGCCAATTCCACCACTCCGGCTGCACGCACACATGATATTCGCGGGGTGGGGCGATGTCAAGGGGAGAATCGCGTTGACGGCGCGAACAGAAATAAAAATGAGGCGGCAGTCGGATTCGGACCGACGTATAACGGTTTTGCAGACCGTCGCCTTACCACTTGGCTATGCCGCCCGGCATTGAAAACCCTTACACCGGGTAAGGATAGCAACGAAAACGCGCTTTGTCAATCAATAAGCACGCTTGATTTATCCACAGGGGGGCCCGATACTATAATTGAACGAATCCCCGGAGAGGAATAACATGTGTCCACCATCGAGAGCCGGCTCGCCGAAGCCATAAATATCGGGGACATACCCGCGCTCCCGGAGGTCGCCCGGCTCGCCATCACGAAAACCCTCACGATGGAAAAGTCGGCCGACGAAATATCGAAGGTCATAAGGGAAGACCCTTCCCTCACTCTCAAGATCATGAAAATGGCAAACTCCCCCCTCTACACCCGCGACAGGCCTGTTTCCAACATCAAGGACGCAATCGTCCTCCTCGGATACCGGACGATCAAGAGTATCATTTTGAGCATAACCATAAAGGACGTCTTCTCCGCCCGAGAAACCAAGAAGTTCCAGCACCAGGGGTTCTGGCTCCACTCCCTCGCCGTCGCCCACATCGCCGAGGAGATCGCCCGCGTCCTCCGCCACGCGTCGGAGGAGGACGCCTACGCGGCGGGGCTCCTCCACGACATCGGGAAGGTCATCCTCCTCCTCTCCGACGAGGAGGACTACCTCGCCGTGCTCGATTCGATCGTGGAGGAGAGGTCCTCTTTCAAGAACGCCGAAACGAAGGTGTTCGGCCTCGACCACACCGACGTCGCGGAGTTCGTGTTCAAGTACTGGGACATCTCCAAGAAGATCGCAACTCCTATCCGGGACCACCACAAGGAAAGCCCCTTCCTCGGCGAGAGGTCGCCGCGCCTTTCATTCATCCTCAAGATCGCCAACGAAATAGCCCACATTGCCGGGTTCCCGACCCAGCCCGCCGAGCCCCCCTACGAGCTGAGCACCGCGATCGTC
>Ga0315286_10001893_pt1 | contig 19333 bp, 9 predicted proteins | sample YL17G10_0_MG_FD_205038 | JGI IMG/M metagenome (GOLD analysis project Ga0315286, IMG submission 205038) | Sediment microbial communities from Yellowstone Lake, YNP, Wyoming, USA - YL17G10_0 | ecosystem: Environmental > Aquatic > Freshwater > Lake > Sediment | place: USA: Wyoming | collected... | reverse complement strand
GAGTGTGAATACAAGTCCACAACCTGAAGCTATAAATAAAAAAAGAAGCAAATGATCGTTCCATTTATATTCATGAACAAGAGATATGGAAAAAATAATTATACCGAGTAGAGAGAAAGGCATGATCAGTCCATGTGCATTTATCCAATCAAGAAAATGAAGCCGGGAGAATACAGCATAATGCCAGCCAAAAACAGGAAGCAACTCGTTGTGATAAACACTCTCAAATCTTTCTGCGATTTGTTGAATATTTAAATCAGAAAGAAAATAAAGAGCCATTCCACCGATGATTGTGAGTATTCCTGATATCGCAAGCTCTTTTCTGCGATGTTGCCAAGCATAAAAGAGGATTACGAAGAGAGTCGGTAGAAATACGAAACAGCCGAGATGGAATCCGAGCATAATGATGAAGCATAGAAATGTTACGACGCTGTGGGTTTGATTTTTGAAAACAAGCCACCCGCTTATCATATACGCAGTAATGGAAAGGCTCAGGATAGAGTAATTCTCGACGTAGCCAAAAAAGAATTGCAGCTTCGTACTGATAAACATCAAACAACCAATTAGTGCTTTTTCTAATGCTGATATTTTTAGGAAATGAATAAAAACAAAAACTAATCCGAGGTAAAGTAATCCCGAAACGAGATCGATGATCCGATATGTATGATCCACATCGACGGGTGACCCTCCACCGATGATAAATTGGGTTGATCGAACGATGTAGTACATCAAAGGATAATCCCGGAAGTTACCCGATACATCTTTGATATTTGGATCCTTGGGAGTTAACTGCAAGATAATATCACCATCACCCAACAAATGAAGCTTTGCCGGAAACAAATACATTAGAATCGCAAAGACTCCGCCAAGAAGCACGAACAAAAAAAATGTCGGACGACGTGAACACAAATTCGTGAATCGCTGGAAAATGCTAAGTGCCCGACTTCTTACATTGGTTAGAAGAAGGATAAGAAGTATACCCAAACACAACATTGTGTACCACGTTGGATAAAACGCAAACAAGTGAAAACCCCAATTATAATGAGACGGTTGGAGAGCCGACCATCCCCAGATAAGAATGATCAGCAGGTAAACCGCCAACAGCAAACGAGATGCAGTAGACATAGATTGAAAAATGTATGATTTTTATTATCCAGATGCAAGATTCGTTTTTCATAAACATCCAAAAACATAAAGTTCTCGGATAAATTACATTTGTATTCTTTCAAAGGATTCAATATTTTTCTAACCATGAACTTGTTAAGGAATTGATTGATGAGACGAGGTACCAACAACAAAATTAAATTGACTTTCAAACCACTTTGTAAAAAGACCTGGTACGATTTCGAAACCCTCTTCGGCGAGCACGGTGCATGCGGTGGGTGCTGGTGCATGTCGTGGCGGCTGTCGCGTTCCGATTTTGAAAAGAGAAAAGGCGACGGCAACAAGAAAGCGATGAAGCAATTGGTGAAGAAAGGTGAACAGATCGGTATTATCGCTTACCTGAATGGCAAACCTATCGGTTGGTGCGCAGTTGCACCGAGGGAAAAGTACATAAAACTCGAAAATGCCCGCGTGTTAAAACGGATCGACGATGAACCGGTCTGGTCGATCACCTGCTTCTTCCTTTTAAAAGATCTCAGGCGTAAAAGTTACTCGGTTGAAATTCTGAAAGGTGTTATTGATTATTGCAGGAAGAAGAAAGTGAAAATCCTCGAAGCATATCCCATACTTCCCTACTCGAATAACATACCGGCAGCGTTCGCATGGACTGGATTTCTCTCGTCATTTGAAAAAGCCGGCTTCAAAGTAGCGAAGCGCTGGTCCAATGCTCGACCGATTATGAGATATTATATCTGATTTAAAGAAGATCGGTTGTTCCGTATCATCGCAGGTATGAATTCTCCTAAGGTTCTAACACTTCGAATATTTCATCCGTCTCAACATCACTAAAAAACTCATCGTGAATTTGTTTGACCGCCTCGGGAACGTCTTCATCGTTAACAACAAAGCTCAGATTCGATTTCGATGCGCCAAACGAGATCATGCTTATCCCAATATCAGTAATAGCTTCGAATATTCTATTAACAACTTTAGATGAGTTAATGAGGTTTGAACCAACAACACAAACAATACTCATCGATTCATTTACATCCACAACTCCAATCTCACTCAAATCGTGAACGATGGCAAGAATATTCACTTTCGCATCAATCACCACACTATAATTGTACTCCGATGTTGACGACATTCTTACAACAGCATCATATTTTGTAAGCACATTATGGATGTGTTCCCAAAATATAAATTGACCTAAGCGTTTTCTTGGAGCGATTGATAGAATAGTTACGTTCCGTTTATAAGCAATCGATTTAACTAAAGTATAATTATTATCTAATTCGATTGACACCATAGTTCCAGATAAATTTGGGCGGCGGGAATTGTAGATTTTTATCGGAATGCCCTTCTCGATTGCGGGCAGCATCGTGTTTGGATGAAGAACTTTTGCCCCGAAGTACGATAACTCAAATGCTTCTTCAAAAGATAACCGCTTAATCTTCTTCGGGTTATGGACAACAGTCGGGTCTGCTGTTAGAACACCATCAACATCAGTCCAGATTTGAATATCGTCGGCATCAAGTGCTGCACCAATTATTGCGGCTGAGAAATCTGAGCTTTCTCTTCCCATAGTAGTCCTCCGTCCCGATCGGGTAATACCAATGAATCCTTGAGTAACAGGCACGATCCCTTTTTCAATCAAAGGCAGCACTAGTTTTTTAAGATGATCCTCGACTTCATCTATTAAAGGCATAGCTCGAGTGAAATTTTCATCGGTTAACATAAAATCCTTTGTGTCGAGCCATTCAGATTGAATGCCATGCTCCTGTAATGCGGCAGCAACGATACGTGACGAGAGCAGTTCGCCAAAGCTGCAGAGTGAATCTAAGGTTCGCGGTGTAAGTTCCCGTAATATCGAAACTCCTTTGATAATTGTTTCGATTTCTTCACGAGTGGTTTCGAGCTGACTTCTGAATGTCCGATTTCTGGTAAGATGTCGAATCGTGTGATCTACTATTTCATAATGTCGGTTAAATAATTGTGTTAACACTTCTCTCGCTTCTCGGTCGTTTTTTTCTGCAGCGAGTTTACCTATTTTCTCCAACATATTCGTCGCATGGGCAATTGCTGAAATAACAACGATTGGCTTTTGTGCAAGCCGGGATTGAATTATCTTTACTACATTTGCAATCGCCGATGTATCCTGTGTGGATGTACCGCCAAATTTCATGACAATCATGATTCGAACCATTCTCCTTTCAAAATTCTATTTGATGAATTAATATAACATAGGTTTATAATAGTAGCAATAAAAAAATGCCTCTCATTTTATTCAAAATGAGAGGCAGTATAAATATCACAATTTAAAAACGCTTTTAGCTTCCTTATTCCACCTTATCTTGATGAAGAAATTGATCTTTCCTGCGTTTGTTAATCAGGGAGATAAGATAGATAAGGACTATTAATATTACTACCCCTCCGATAATTACATTTAAACTAAGAAATTCAAATATTTTCATTTAATCCTTTCAATTCTAAACTTTCTCACAGTACTGTAATTCTACGATAAATAAGGGTATATGTTATAAGAAATTTCAAATTAGTTTTCACTATTTTGAATCTGCTTGCTCATTTAGCTCATCTAAAAATGCTACTGCCCGCCGTAGATGTGGAATGACTATGGAACCACCCACTGTCAGTGCAACACTGAAAATTTCAAACATTTCATCTTCGGTTACTCCTTCTTCATTACACCGCATGATATGATACGATACACAATCATCACAGCGTAATACCATCGAAGCGGCAAGACCCAACATCTCTTTTGTTTTGGTGTTCAATTTACCTGGTTGATAAGTGAGTGTGTCGACCCCGAAAAATCTTTTTATGGCTCGATTATCAGCGTTGAGGATTCGGTCATTCATTTTTTTTCGGAACGATTGAAATTCGTCAAGTCGTTTACCCATAAATTACCTTTCACTCGATGATTAATGCGTGGATACCTGATGTGATTATAGACTAATGATGTGTCATGTAGTTAAATTGTTGACTGGTCAGAAGGTGAATGGGTGGTTTGTGTTTGGGTAGTGAAAATATTTTACAATTCACCGATCACTGGGCTAATTGCGCACCCGCGTTGGGCAGACCATTACCAATCTTGTGGAGCTGAAGGGGATCGAACCCTCGACCTCCTGAATGCCATTCAGGCGCTCTCCCAACTGAGCTACAGCCCCAATTTCGTCATTAATAGTTAATAAAATATACAAAGTTTGTCGTAAGGAATCAAATGATAGGTATACCAATTTTTTACGATGCTGTCTATAATAAGAAATCGGTAATTAAACAACTTTCATGTTAAATTAGGGACATCACCAGAATTATCAATTCCAATCACTGGTTGGATTTCTTACCCAATTCCTCGATGACTATCCCAAAATCCTTTGACTTATTCCATCATTCTGTAACTAATCAGTTTCTTGACCCTCGATTATTATTTTCTTATTTTCATAAAACTTAAAGTTCATTTTATTAACTATCTTAGGGTAAACTTATGCGCTTTCTATTAATTCTTCTCTTGAGTGCGTCTGCACTTCTTTTCGCTGAACCCTACTGGCAGCAGGATGTACATTATAAAATCGATGCAACACTCAATCCAAATAATCATACTATCAACGGAAAGGAAACACTTGTTTACAAGAACAACTCGCCGGATGTTTTGAATGTAATCTACTTTCGGTTGTACTGGAATTTATTTACCAAGGGAAGCTACGGTCAAAAACTTGCCGAACGAAGTAAACAGTTCTATGATATCGCTTCCAGTGGTATCGATATACAAAAGTTCGCCGTACTTGAAGGTACTATTGAACGGGCAATAGAGTATCAGATCGATAATACATTAATAGAGGTAAAATTGTCGAAACCACTTCAGCCGGGTGAGAGTATAACGTTTGTTTGTGAATGGGAAGGCAAAATTCCCGTAGACGGTTTTCGAACCGGACACCAGGGGCGTGATTACAACATCGCGCAATGGTATCCACAAATTGCTACGTATGATAAATACGGCTGGGATAAAAGTCAGTATCTTGGTATTGCAGAATTTCATAATGAGTTTGGATCGTTTGATGTTAACATCACAATTCCAAAAAGCTTTACGTTGGGATACTCAGGCATGCTGTTAAATCCTGAAGAAATCTATCCCGACAGCGTTCTCAAGCAATTGGAAAAATCGGAAGGAAATACCGAGACCGTTCGGATTGCCGATTACTCGAAAACAGAATGGGGTGCAGCGGAATCTACATTAGTAACATGGAAATTTCATGCAGATGATGTCAGGGATTTTGCATGGTCTGCCAATGAACATTATATCTGGGATGTAACACATTGGTTAGTTACTATGGGTTCACCAACTATCAAGATTCATGCTCTTTACTTTCCTGATAAAGCCGAATTCTGGAAAGATGCCGCCAAATATGCTCAACATACTATCAGTTATCTGAGTCAGCACTTTGGTGTGTACACATATCCGAATTGTTTTGTCGTTGAAGGTGTAGTCGGCGGCGGAATGGAATATCCCGGTATAACTTTCATCGGACATTATGGCGAAAAAAATTATCATTCACCGTTCGGAGTAATTACACATGAGGTTGCCCACAACTGGTATCCTATGATGGTCGGAACGAACGAGACATATTATGCTTTCATGGATGAAGGTTTTGCAACTTTTTTAACTGCGCTTACTACAGAAGATTATTTCGGTCGATATAACAATTCGTTTGAATGGACCGAGTGGTATCAGAAATTTTTCTGTTTCGCGAACGATGATGAGCGACAAGGAATCCAGCGTAATAGTCTCGAGCTTGCTAAGTCAGGTTATGAAGAACCGATTGCTACACACTCATACCGGTTTGAACAGGGACAGGCGGGTACATCCATATATTCGAAGACTGGCGCAGTTCTTTTTATGCTGCAATATGTTTTGGGTGATTCCGTTTTTGAATCTGTCATGAAAGTATATTTCAACCGATGGAAGTCCAAACATCCTTACCCCGAAGATTTTTATGCGGTTGTACAAGAAGTCAGTGGCAACCGCGATATGAAATGGTTCTTCGATGAGTGGTTCAATCGAACTGCCACCTGCGATTACGGTATTTGTAAATTTGATTATGACGAAGTTAAAAAAGAAAGTCAAATAATTTACAGAACAAAACTCAAAGTCCGTCGTTATCAATCGGCAATTATGCCTGTAGATGTACAGATAAAGATGGAAAACGGTAACCAAACAACAGTCTGGTTCCCGATTGATAAGTGGCAGAATGCCGAAGTTGAAAGGGATACAATTATTGATCTGCCATCGAAACCAATCGGAGCGGAATTGAATCCCGACGGTCGAATACTCGATATTAACAGGTTAAATAATAGACGACTATTTCCAAAGGTTGATATAAGATTCGACAATACGGTATTTGATGTAACTCCCATTGACGCTTATCTGCTAAAATGGCGTCCATCCATTTGGTTTACGGATCGGGGTGGGTGGAACTTCGGATACAAAATCAAAGGCAGCTATCTTGAAGATCAACATTCAATCAATCTTTGGCAAGCTTATAACACACGGGATAATACTTTCGATCACGATCTGACATTATCGCACAACACTTACAACATTACTCCTTTGAGTAACATTGATCTTAGATGGTATCGGGTTGAGGGCAGAAAAGGAGCTACGATATCGCTGCAAAAACAATTACGGCGACATTATTCTTACCCCCCATACCATACATTTAGATTAACGTATTCCTATTCACATCTGATTGACAAAAATTATCTTTGGCATCCGGAAACATGGCAGGATGGAAATCTCCACAGATTTATTGTTGGGTATTATTATAACAACCGGGGAAGTTTCTGGAATGTGAACGCATCGGCATCAGTTGAAGCATCAAGCTCGCTTTTTGGTCGGAGCGATTTTCAATATTCAAAACGAACGTTTCAGATAAGATCGAATCTCAATATGCCCGGTGGCTGGGATTTAGCGCTGCGGTTCTATAACGGAATCGGTTACGGAGATATTCCAAACCAGACGAAATATTATTTCTCAAGTTCTTCACCGCTTGAACAGATGAACGAGCCGCTATTACGAAGCGAAGGTCCTCTTCCTCCAAGAGCAAGAGATCATTCTTTATCTCCCGGTGGTGGTTACATGAGAGGTTACTATCGATGGCTTGCATTAGGCGATAAGATTGATGCTATCAATGCAGAAGCTCGTTTCTCGTCGCTGATACCGTTCGTCAACATGAATGTTCCAGTTTTGAATTATCTGATGAATTATGTTAACAGCTCACTCTTCTTCGATGCTGGGCGAATTGCCATGCAAAATCAAAAGCTTTGGGATCAACGATTCGAGGTCGATTTCGGTTTTGGTTTGCGGCTCACATCATTCTGGAACATTCTTGGTGAATTTGCCCGTAGCGATCTTTTATCATCAATCGGATTAAATACTATCAGAATCGATTTCCCGATTTATGCTAGTATGCCTGCGCTCGGTGAGAATAAATTGAAGCTGAGATGGGTGTTAAGTTTCAGTCAATCTTTATAATTACAAACTTTATATCGGAGTCTTTATGAGACAAGTATTAACTTTTGGTATCCTGATAGTTATTTTTATTTGCTCACTTCACGGTCAGAATGGCTTTCTGCCATACCACACACAAAACAATTTCTTACCGACCTCGCCCGGTGCGCTGAAATATGGTCTGTACGGATTCGATAATCCCGCGCTCCTCACATATCTGCATCAACCCGATTTTATGTTTACATGGTCTGATGCCAGCGGTAAGTGGAACGATTTCAATCGTTGGGGATTATTTGCCGCAGTGCCTAATGTTGGATTCGGTTTTATACATCAGAAGGTGGGAGCGATTTCCACAACAGATTATCGCCTATCACTCGGGTTCGGTAACAAAGAAAAAAGTATCGGTATATCTTATGGCTGGTCGGGTGGTGCGAAAAACTATTTCCAGCGAACCAATGTGATCACGTTGGGTTTACTCAATCGAACTAATAACTATCTCTCAATCGGTGCAACTGGATCGATTGCTTCAAGTGGTGACCGGAAAGAAGCAGTTCTCGATTTAGCCGCACGACCACTTGGGAATGAGATCGTTACAATCTTCACCGATTACGCGATTGAAAACTATCAATCTATAAAAGACGGCGCATGGAGTGTTGGTACTGCAATAGAAATGATTCCGGGGGTGCGTGTCACCGGACGATATTTTGATACCAAAGCTTTTACCATCGGACTTCAATTCAGCTTCGGTAATCTCGGAGTCAGCACCCAATCGTATTACAACGACAAGAGTAAATATAGTTATCAAGCGTATGGTATACGTTTGGGAGCGTACGATCGGACGCTGTTTGGAACAAAGATTTTTCCCCAAGAGAAATACCTCGATATGAATCTTCTTGGTCCCATCAAATATCAGCGGTTTAAATATTTCGACGCTGCCAACACTCTCGCTTCACTCCTTGAGCAAATTAAAGCGGCGAAAGATGATCCAAGTATACGAGGAATTGCAATCAACACATCAGGGATGATTGGGAATCGGGAAATGTATTGGGAACTTCGTGAACAGTTGAAAGATTTTAAATCTGCTGGAAAGCGTGTAGTTATGTTTGTTGATCGTCTAAATATAGATGTTTATCATCTCGCGTCGATTGCTGATAAAATTGTTATGGATCCAACGGGGAGTTTGACGCTTGAAGGTTACATTATGGGTAGAACGTATTTAAAAGGAACTTTCGAGAAGTTGGGTATCGGTTTTGACGAGCTGAGATTCTTTAAATATAAATCTGCTGTTGAGTCGTTCTCGCGCGATAAGATGTCGGATGCAGACAGAGAGCAGCGCCAGAAGCTTGTAGATGATTATTACAGGTTAGCTAAGACAGAAATATGTGAAGCACGGAAAATTTCTCCTGAAAGATTCGATCAATTCGTTAATGATATCGTTTTCTTCAGTCCAGACACTGCGATGAAGGAAAGATTAATTGACACAATCGGCAGATGGGAGAAAGTGAAAGAGGTTGTGAAGAATCTGGATGGTGAGGATAAATATTTCATTGGCGCTGGCTCATTGGAGAAATTTCAGCTTCCATTTGATAACCGATGGGGAGAAAGACCGAAGATTGCAATCATCTATGCCCTTGGTGAATGTGCAATGGATGATGGCATAACTGCACGCAATCTTGTTAAAGATGTTGAAGCGGTTACCAACGATACTCGCGTAAAGGCGGTCGTTCTTCGTGTTGATTCGCCCGGCGGTGATGGTATGGCATCGGATTATATCGCGGAGGCACTAAAAAAATGTAAGGAGAAGAAACCTGTCATCGTATCTCAGGGTTATGTGGCTGCTTCAGGCGGTTACTGGCTCTCGATGTACGGCGATACGATTGTTGCCGCACCAAATACAATCACCGGTTCAATTGGAGTAATTGCAGGTTGGGCTTATAACAAAGGATTGAAAGATACGCTTGGAATATCGACCGACCACGTGAAAGTTGGTAAACATGCCGATTTGGGATTTGGAATGACACTGCCGTTAATCGGTGTTGGATTACCTGACAGAGATTTCACTCCCGAAGAGCGCTCACGTCTTGAAACAGAAATCAAAACGATGTATAAAGAATTTGTTACAAAAGTTGCCTCAGGCAGAAAAAAACAATTTGATGACATTGAGCCGATTGCTCAAGGACGAGTATGGTCTGGTTATGATGGAAAAGAAAATGGATTAGTTGATGTATTAGGAGGACTTGAAACAGCAATTCAAATTGCACGTGACCGTGCAGGAATTTGTCCAAAAGCAGATGTCGAAATCGTAGAGCTGCCTGAAAAAGGTTGGTTCGATATGAGTGGATTCATGCCGAAGCTTTTACCATTTAGTGTCGAAGATGATCCGGTATTGAAACATCTAAAATTTCGATTAGAGCATAACGGTCAACCGATGCCGATAATGCCGATGGATGAGATCGAAATAAACCATAATAAATAATAAGTTTATTCCGTGGTATCAGGTGTTTCCACCTGGCACAAACAAAGTTTTTCGGGTACATAGTTTGCAGTGTAAGTGTCAGGACGTAAGTCCTGCCACCACACTAAATAATATTATTTTTAAAAAATACCATAATGAAAGATTATAAATGTAACTACGTCAGCAGTGATATGTAATATGATTGCAATTTATTTCCTTTTTCCTATATTATTGCGTCCATGATGGTTGACGAAATATGACTTCACAAAAAGATACCCTATCGAAACGAACGCCTATCTTCCGTTATATCATCCTCTCGGCGATGACTACGATACTTCTCGCAATGTTAGTGGTAACATGCTGGATGATTCTGTCTTTAATTCGTTATCAATACGTTTCTGTAGGGTTTGAAGGTAAGGATATTAATCGCCATGGATTGTTTCCCGCAGGTGATATTTTTGTGATAAAGCAAAGAGGGGGAGTCGTCATTTCTGAGATGAAGTTCAGATATGCAGCCGCGAAGGCTGGGTTGAACGTAGGTGATTCAATTATTGCAGTTAATGGTGTGAGTTTAAATGAAACACCACAGGCATTCTACAGAGCTTTGATGGGTGTTGATAACGGTGATAGCATCATCTATGATTTTATTCGGGATGATAAACATGAACGTTGTGTTCTATTTCTTGAACCAAACCCTGCTTATTCCTCACCATCAGGTTACCTGGGAATCTCAACCGAAAATTTGACACCCAAATTGATTGATTCCTTTCACATCAAATCCTCAACGGGTGTTCTTATTAATGATATCAGACCAAATTCCCCGGCAAATGCCGCTGGCTTAAGAGTCGGCGACCTGATTGTAAGCGTCGATACAATCCAAATAAGAAACAAAATCACTATGGATAGCCTCCTTGAGTTCACAGTTCCTCGCCAGCAAGTATATGTTGGATATGCTCGACACCAGGATACCCATAAGACAGCATTCATTACACTGGCTGAACCACCTCCGTCCCACATATATTTCTTTGGGGGAACAATTGAGGGGTCTCCAGCATATATGATGACGAGCTTTTATCTTCCAATGGTCTCAATGCCTCTTATCTTGCTGATCGTTGGAGCTTTCATCGGGTGGTTACGGACTAGAGATACAATTGCGTATCGTTGTTCGATTTGGTTCTTATGTATGGGGATTTATTCACTACAAGTTGTTTATTTTATATTCACTGTTCCTCTAATGGGTGCATGGCCACTATGGGGACTTGCTGTCAATCATTGTATCGTGAGTGTTTCCTGTGTCGTTCTCGTTTTATTGTCTCTACGGCTTTTTTCAATTTTCCCCAACACATCCCGATTGGGCAAGATATTCCTTAAGTGGCAATGGATCGCATTTTTGTTTGTTGCTCTCATTACTATAATGAAGATTATTCTTGCCTTCACAAATTGGTATGAATGGAGGATCCCTGCACTGATCTCAAACATATTTACTGCATATGAAACGAAATATACTATCCTGGAGGACTTCTCAATAGCTGGTATTATTATTAGCCTTCTACTGGTTCAACGTTTTGAGACCCGACGTAAACTTCAGACCCGTCTTAAAATCATTGAGATCACGCTCTTGATATCTATCGTCGTAATGATTATCTATTTGCTCAAGACGCAAGTTTTTCCTGAGTTAGGAGGCAGTGTTTGGGCATGGATAGTACTACTTACGCCACCATTAGTTATTCTTCTAATATCTTCAGCATTTGTATACACAATACTCTTCCGTAAACTGTTCGACATCCGGTTCATCATCCGTAAAGGTCTCCGATATCTTCTCTTATCTAAAGGCGCTTTGCTTGTTGAAGGTATAATCGTTTTTCTCATCGTCATTCAAATTCTCAGTTATGCCGGGACAGAGTTTCTCAATTCACCCACCGCTGTAGGCGGTGTAGCAGTTGCAAGCACGCTGGCAGTAATCGCAGTCGTTGGTAGAGTCAACCGCAAACTTATGCCTGTCATTGACCGCCGTTTCTTCCGTGAGGTGTTAGATATACGAAAATTACTTTTGAATTTAAATCAACAATTATCAGCTATCCGAGAGCGAGAGATTATACTTCAACAAACAGCTAATACAGTTCTTAGGGCACTCCATCCAGCAAGAGTTGTGATGCTCTTGAAACATGGGAAATCCGATGAGTTCAGATGTGAATTGATACTCGAAAATGAGCGAGTGAAACTTACTCAACCAGAGCAATCCAGTCCTACCCGTCATGCTGAACTCGGTTCAGGATCTAAACCAGGCTCAGTACAGATTCCGAACCAAGTTCGGAATGACGGATTAGTGAGTTGGATGCTCAAGACAGATGATACCATCATCAAACAGATGGAAGAAAAGCGGGGCTGGGTAATGGTTAACAAAGAAACACTTGATCTTGAAAATGATGAGGATAAGCGATTATCAGCGGTCAATTGTGAATTGTTAATTGGTTTGCGTGGAAGCTCCGGACTTATTGGAGTTATGGGGCTTGGAGATAAACTCTCCGAGGAACCGTATAGCAAAGAAGATAGAGAGCTTCTTCTCACCGTCGCCCATGAGATGGGGATGGCGTTGGAAAATGCGGAGTTACTCGAAGTCGCGAAAAGAGAAGCGGAGTTTTCAAAAGAGTTGGATATCGCTCGACAAGTTCAGCAGAATCTCTTCCCCAAGCAGCTTCCAACTCCCACTGGCTGGGAATTCGCCGGCATCTGTAAACCGGCAAAAGCAGTCGGCGGAGATTACTACGACATCTTCGAAGCAGTGCCGGGGAAAGTAGTCGTGGCATTAGGCGATGTTTCGGGTAAGGGACTTGGGGCATCGTTCGTCATGTCGGGTGTTCACAGCACTATCCGAACACAAGCAAAAAAATCATTTGATAATCCGGTTGAGATGATTGATGAGTTAAACGAATATCTGCTCGGCTCGACATCGAAGAACATATTTGTTACTTTGTTTTTGGGAATCATCGATCTTGAAACCGGTCGAATGCAATACGTCAATTGTGGCCACCCACCAGCGTTTGTTGTTAGAAAAGAGAATGGTGAAATTGAGAAGCTCACGCGCACCGGACTCGCACTTGGCATGATGAACACCATCCAGTTTACTCAAGGTTCATCGACATTAAAAGCAGGTGATTCGCTCATCGTATACAGCGATGGCATCACCGAAGCGATGAATGAGAAAGAAGAATTTTTCGATGAAGAACGTTTAGTGAAGATTGTGAATATAGTATCGAAGTTGGAAGCTGCTTCAATGATGGAAGAGATAATGAAATCGGTTGATAAGTTTGCAGGTACGCACGAGCAAGCTGACGATATTTCGGTTATTATTGTTCAACGACAGAAATCCATTTCTTCATGAAAGGTCAGGATAATGAGTACACATATGATTCGTAAAACATTAGCAATTCTTTTTGTTGTCGTACTAGTAGTACCGCGAGCACTTTGTCAGTCACCGCCTACGCCCGACTGGGCGCTCGTCCATGCGAGAACGATGGAAGGAATCGATTCACTCTACAACTTCAAGTTCACTAGCGCCGAAGCGAAGTTCAACGATGTTATTCGAATGGCACCACAGGACCCGCGAGGATATTTTTTCAAGGCAATGATTTCCTACTATCGGTTTGAGTTCATGAGCGTTGAAGCAGATTACGATCGCTTTATCCAACTCTCAGATTCGGTCATCGAGGTCGCTGAAAATGTTCTCGACAACGATAAGAAGAACTCCGCTGCTCTCTTCTACCTTGGTGGAATTTATGGCTACAGGGGAATTGTCAAATCAGATAAAGATGAAATTCTCTCAGCGGTTTGGGATGGGAAGAAAGGATACGGCTATCTGTGTGATGCACTCGAAATCGATCCCAAAAATTACGACGCCATGATGGGAGTCGGATTGTTCAACTACTTTCTGTCCAAAATACCTAAGGCATTTCGATGGGTCGCCACGGCTATCGGTTTCGATGCGGATGGTGAATTAGGATTGAAGATGCTCGAACTGACTGCACGTAAAGGCACTTACGCTCGGAACGAAGCTCGGTGGTGGCTCTCTCAATTCTACCAGTGGGAAAGTGAGACTGAAAAAGGAGTTCAATATCTGAAAGAATTGAGTGAGAGTTATCCGAACAATCCGTTCTATATTCAAACATATGGTTATGCTCTCCTTTTCAGGCTTCATCGAGTCGATGATGCGACACCAGTCTTCCAGAGAGCAGTCTCCATGACAAACTGGGAAGCTCAACGATACATTACGCAAGGATACCACCGGCTTGGGCATTGCTACCGATTCAAGGGCGAGTTCAAAGAAGCGATTGAGTCGTACAAAAAGTTCATAACATCTGTTACGATAGATACGGCACAACAGCGCTATGCTCATTATTGCATAGGTTTGTGCTACGAAATGATGGGAGATCGAGCGTCGGCACTCCCATACTATCAGGAGTCGCCGGCGTATGCTGTAGAACGCCTGAAACAACCGATGAATGAGTACGATATTGAGTTTGAGAAAATGTCGAACTGGTTTAGTGCTGGATACTATACAACGGGATTCGATGTAGGCTCCGCGTTACTCGCGCGGAAGGATCTAACGGATGACCAACGGGGCGATGTTCTTTGGCAGATTGCTTCCACCTATTTTAATCAAAAAGACTATACGCAAGCTTCGAACAAGTACATGCAGGTCACGGGTTTGACCATCAAGAACAAATCGTGGATCCCGCCGCGTGCGTACTACCAGATTGGTTTGTGCCATCTCCGGAATGGGCAGAAAGATTTGGCGAAGAAGGCGTTCGAGAAGGCGCTTGAGTTCGAGAAATACGATAACGAAGAGTACATTAGGGAAGTCGTTGAGGAAGAGTTGGATAAAATCAATGATTGAGAAACCGAAAATTCCACAGTCAATACACAACCCATCACGCTGGACAATGGTGTTCCGGTACGCCAGTCTTACGTTGTTGACGATCTACCTCACCAGCATGACAGTTTTCGTGATCTGGATTGGAGGAGTCACTACTGGGTCTCCGGGAATGAGGTTGGATAAAGACACGGTCGGATATTATGGTGTGAGGCAATTGGCTCGAGAAAACGGTGGTTTCACTATCATCAAGGTCGATTCAGCAGGTGCCGCAGAGAAAGCCGGACTTAGAGTCGGTAACAAGATCGTAGCTGTGGATGGTGTGGAGATCAAGGAAGATCCAAGAATATACGATCTGATATTGGCGCGGGCTAAGATGCAAGTGCGAGTGGAAAGGAGTGGACACACTGAGGATGTTGCTCTGGTCATGGAGGATAATTATTTGGAAATCGGAGTTTTCCTCCTGCCTGTTTTCTTCATTGTTGGGGCATTGATTGGCTGGCTCCGACTGGGCAATTCAGCTGCATTCGAATGTGCGATCTTTTTCCTCTGCATCGCCGCCGCGTCGTGCGATGTATGTTTTCAATATTTACCCGATTGGGGATTAGTCATCGGAACGATTTATTCCATGGCAAGCAAAGCTCTGTGGTTGCCTATGGGTGTAAGAGTATTCTCCGTCTTTCCGAATCCTTCACGGTTCGGTAGGTTTTTGTGGAAATGGCAATGGATCTTCTTTCTTGTCCCCGGTCTACTTGCGCTGATTAATTATACTGATAACTTCGCCCGCCTGTTCGGATGGCAGGCAGTAATCCAGATTATTGACCCGCTGAACAGATTTGCCGGAAACGGATACGTCATCTTTGTGGGTGTTGTTTGTGTGCTCGGAATCGCTTTGTTCGTTTCACAGCGTAAAGAGACACGGGACAGTCCGCAAACAAGGATAAAAGTGATCGAGTTCGGGTTTCTTACATCCGCGATAGCATTTGGCATGTGCCTCGTTGGAATTGCAATCTTTCTTATCTCTGGTTTGTCGACCACTATTAGTGATGACAGTGGAGTCATTGTGAAGGTTATGTTTCTCACCATGATGCTCGGCTTAATTGTTGGGCTCTTTGCTATTCCGATCTCCTTTGCATACGCTCTACTTGCGAGTAAGATATTCGGCATTAAGTTCATCGTCAGGAAAGGTCTGCAATATCTCTTCTTATCCAAAGGTGCGTTAGTCATAGAAGGTATTATTCTCTTTTTAATTCTGTATCAAATTATCAGTCATGGTGGAACTACTTTGGCAAGCTCACCCATGCTCGTCAGTGGTATCTCGTTTGGACTTGGAATCTTAGGAGTATTTACACTAAACCGAGTCAACCGCAAACTCATACCCGTCATCGACCGCCGTTTCTTCCGTGAAGTGTTAGATGTGAAGAAGTTATTGATGGATTTGAACGAGCAATTATCTGAATTACGGGAACGAGACAAGATACTTCAGTTGACTGCTTCGACTGTTCTCAAAGCACTCCATTCACTACGAGTTGTATTCCTGTTGAAGGAAGAAAAAGCAAAAGACTTCAAATGTGTTCTCGTACAGGAACATGAAGCGAAACAACCACCTTCCTCAGATGTCATTCTGATACCGACCGAAGGTCGGGAGAAGAATCTGATTATGGTAGGAGACTCTTCGTCCCGTCCCGAAGAAATTGGGACGAGACTCAGAGTGACAAATGGCTTGAGTGCCAACGATTCCATTATCCACCAGTTAGAAGAAAAGAAATCCTACGTAACAATTTATCCCGAGAAACTCGACCCCGAAGTTGAAGGAGACAAACGATTACTCGATCTCGACTGCGAACTTCTAATCGCAATTCAAGGAAGCGCAGGACTCGTTGGTATCATGGCGCTTGGCGGAAAACTCTCAGAAGAGCCATTCAGCAAAGAAGATCGAGATTTACTAACGACAGTTGCCCGACAAATGGGACTTTCGCTGGAGAATGCAGAACTGTTGGAGGTTGCTAAGCGAGAAGCCGAGCAATCACGAGACCTGGAGATTGCGAGATCAGTACAACAAAACCTTTTCCCAAAACAACTGCCGGTTGTTGCGGGCTGGGAGTTTGCCGGTATCTGCAAACCTGCAAAAGCAGTTGGTGGTGATTACTACGACATCTTCGAAGCAATTTCAGGGAAAGTAGTTGTGGCGTTAGGGGATGTATCAGGTAAAGGGCTTGGTGCATCGTTTGTAATGTCGGGTGTTCACAGCACTATCCGAACACAAGCAAAAAAATCATTTGATAATCCGGTTGGAATAATTGATGAGTTAAACGAGTATCTGCTGGGGTCTACATCGAAGAACATATTCGTTACTTTGTTTTTAGGAATCATCGATCTTGAAACTGGAAAACTCAGCTACGTCAATTGCGGTCACCCACCAACATTTATAGTTCGGAAAGAGAGTGGTGAAATAGAGAAGCTCACACGCACCGGTCTCGCACTCGGTATGATGAACACTGTCCAGTTTACTCAGGGATCATCGACACTGAAAATAGGTGATTCGCTCATCGTCTACAGCGATGGCATAACAGAAGCGATGGATGAGAAAGAAGAGATGTATGAGGAAGAACGACTGATTCAATTACTTTCTACAACTCGTGGATTAAACAGTTCACAGATAATGGAAGCACTACTGAAATCGGTGGATGAGTTTATTGGTAAAGCGGAGCAGTCGGATGATGTATCAATAATTGTAGCACGAAGGAAATTGGAGATAGGATGATTCCAACAATAGACAACCCATCGCGCTGGACAATGGTGTTCCGGTACACCATATTATCAATTTTGACGAGCTATCTTTTAATTTGGGTCATAGTGTTCTTTAGTGAGCAGGGGATCGTGACATGCTCTACTGGTATTTCGTTAAGGGGCTTTGAGAAAGAGAGAACCTTCGATTCCCTGCCATTGATTAGAAATAAAGGATTTGTAATTGTGGAGAAAGTAGATTCCAATAGTATAGCAGAGAAGGCTGGTGTTTATATTGGAGATACAATTGTTACGGTTGATGGAACTCAATTAAAAGATAAACCTCAATTGTTTTATAAGCTTTGTAGGGAATCTCCTTACGGCGACACGCTGAATATCGGATTGATAAAAAATGGTACGCAGGAGAATCGAGTTCTTGTACTCGATGAGAATGATGATGTTTTATCTTATCTGTTCAGCATCTTTCTTGTTTTAGTCCGGATTCTTTTCCTCGTTGTTGGCGGATTGATTGGATGGATGAGGACCAGGGACTCTACCGCCTTTCTATGTTCGATTGTCTTTCTTTTCTGGGGTATTATAGAGACGGAAAGTTTTTACTCATGGCTGCCATACTGGGCAATAGTTGTCGGGATTACCTTTCAGTCAATTTCTGAAACAATGATCTATCCATTTGGCATACGAGTACTGTCGGTCTTCCCAAATCCATCACGATTCGGCAAAGTGTTGCTGCGATGGCAATGGGTAACATTCCTCCTCTTCGGTCTCAGCGCGTTTATATCTTTAGCTAATAAACTTAGTGTATTGCTAGAATGGTCACCAATATTACCATTGACTAAACAGGTGGCAAAAGTGTGGCAACCGATTGGCATTGCGTTATTTGTCATGGCGTTTATACTTTTTATACTACTTTACATCTCGCAAAGAAAAGAAACACGAGACCGTCCACAGACACGATTGAAGTTCATAGAGTTCAGCATATTACTTTGGGTATTAACGGTATTGGCAATACTGGTTTTTCTATTAATTGCGTTGATCTTACCGAAATCTTTATTGGATAGTATTCCACGTTTAATTGGAATTATTTTCGGAGCAATTATTATTTTACCTTTAATCATCAGCACTATTGCGATTCCAATTTCAGTTGCTTACACTATCCTTACAAAAAAAATCTTCGGTATCCGCTTCATCGTCAGGAAAGGTCTTCGATACCTTCTCTTATCCAAAGGTGCGTTAGTTATCGAAGGCATAATCTTCTTCTTAATCCTCTATCAGATTATCAGTCATGGTGGAATTGCATTGGCAAGCTCACCAATGCTTGTCAGTGGTATCTCGTTTGGACTTGGAATCTTAGGAGTATTTACACTAAACCGAGTCAACCGCAAACTCATGCCCGTCATTGATCGTCGATTCTTTCGTGAAGCGCTGGACGTGAGAAAGTTGTTGATGGATTTGAACGAGAAATTATCTGAATTGAGGGAACGAGACAAGATACTTCAGTTGACTGCTTCGACTGTTCTCAAAGCGCTCCATCCACTACGAGTTGTATTCCTGTTGAAGGAAGAAAAAGCAAAAGACTTCAAATGTGTTCTCGTACAGGAACATGAAGCGAAACAACCACCTTCCTCAGATG
>Ga0315286_10001892_pt1 | contig 19337 bp, 14 predicted proteins | sample YL17G10_0_MG_FD_205038 | JGI IMG/M metagenome (GOLD analysis project Ga0315286, IMG submission 205038) | Sediment microbial communities from Yellowstone Lake, YNP, Wyoming, USA - YL17G10_0 | ecosystem: Environmental > Aquatic > Freshwater > Lake > Sediment | place: USA: Wyoming | collected... | reverse complement strand
CCGGCTGATGGAGGTCACCTGCAAGGACGGCGAGGTGTTCGTGGGGACGACGACCGGCTACGACCCGAAGCGTCCCGGCTTTTTCCTGTTCCCGATCGACCCGTCGGCCAACAACGCGCGGGTCTTCATGGTGACGAACGCCATCAAGGCCGCCCGGTTCCTTTGAGAAGAAGGGAAGGCTGGCGCGCCTGGCACGACTCGAACGTGCGGCCAGCTGCTTGGAAGTGAGCCTGATAGGGGCCAACGAATTATCCGTTGGCCCCTTTTTTGTTGTGTTTGTTCGGGAAATCGACTTGCCTGGCGGATCCGTTGTATGTCCTGTTTCCGGGTGTTTTGGCCTGTCTACTATACAAAAACCATACAGTCAGTTCTCGTTGTTGAATGTGAACGAGCGCTACCTATCGCCATCTTGAGGGGGGTGGTGGGGAAACCCGTGCGGGTTCGAGTCCCCCCTTCGGCACCATTCTGAAGGCGAGCCGTCAGGCGCGGGAGCACAGGCCGGCGATGCACTGATCTTCCCGCACCACTTTGCGGGGGCCGCCGTCGAGGCCGGTAGACCAATCGTGCGGAGGCACGATCCGCTCGAATTGATCGAGAATCCCCAAGTTGGCCGCACGGTCGTAGATCAGTTGCCAGCCGCAGCCCAGGTCGGGATGCACCTCGCATTTCCCGTCCCGCGATCCGCCGCACGGGCCGTTGAACAGGCGCTTGGCGCAGCGCGTGATCGGGCAGATCCCCGCGAACTCGCCGAGACGGCAATTGCCGCAACCGGAGCACTTCTCCGTCCAGACGCCCTGCGATTCGAGGATCCCCATGAATTGCGTGTTAAGGCCCGGGTAGACGGGCATCTTGGGAAACCGCTCGGCCAACGCCTGGACGCCCGCTCCGCAGCCCAACGAGCAGATCGCGTCGTAGTCGGAAACACGCGGTGCGAGGAGGTCGATGAACGCGTCCTCGCACTGCCGCTCGATGGTGCACTCGTCGACCACAACGTCGCCGCGGTTCAAGAGCCGTAAGGCCATGCGCAGCGCCGAGCCGAGAATGCCCGCTTCGCGTTCCCCGCCGGCCAGGCAGACGGTGACACAGGTGCCGCAGCCCACCAGCAGCACGCGGCGGTGATCCTTTATCATGTCGCGGATTTCCGGGATCTTCTTGCGATCGGCGACGATCATCGTTTGTCTCCCGCCAGCATCGCTTCCGCCTGCCGGCTGATTTCTTGGACTTCGTGTTCGATGCGTTTCGGATCGGGCCGCAACGGGCTATTGCCCAACCGCTTTACGCGTTCCACCATGGTCGTTGCGATTTCGGCAAACCGGGTACCCTCGGCGGACGAAAGGTTGAACATCTCAAGGCGTTCCGGCTCCAGGCCGATCTCGGCGAGCAATTGCCGGGTCCGCTCGACCCGCCGCCGGGCCCGCAGATTTCCTTCCAGAAAATGGCAGCCCCCCTCCAGGCACCCGGCCACGATGACTCCGTCGACGCCGCGCTCAAACGCGGCCAACATGTAGTTCACCTCCAGCTTGCCCGTGCAAGGCAACCGCAGCACGCGGACGTTGCCCGGATAGTGCAGACGCATCGACCCGGCCAGGTCCGCCGCCGCGTAAGCGCAGTAGTGGCAGCAGAACGCCAGGATCAGCGGCTCTTCGTTCATGGTTTCCCTCGGCTCTTGTTCCAGCGCGGGGTGGCAACTCCCACCTGTTCCGGGTAAAGAGGATCCCAAGGCGTGACCGCGCGTTCCGTGCCCACCAGGCCGCCTATGGCGGCCAGAATCTGGTGGTCCGCGTAGTGCCGGAGCGTGATCGCCACGGCTGGGCATTCCGCGGTGCAACTGCCGCAGCCCATGCACGTCGTGCCTTGCACCTCGGCTTTATTGAACTCGTTGATGCGCGGGGCCATGTACGGGCAGACGTGCACGCACGTCATGCAGGAAATGCATTTATCGGGATCGACCCAGGCGATCTGGGCGCTCACCGGCATTCTCTTCCGGGCGAGGATGGACGTCGCCCGGCCCGCCACCGCGTGGGCCTGGGCGATCGCTTCGCCGAGGAACTTCGGCGCGTGGGCCGTGCCGCAGAGGAAAAGCCCTTCGCTGGCGAAATCCACCGGGCGAAGTTTCATGTGAGCTTCCAGGAAGAAGCCGTCGGCGTTCAGGGGCACGCGCAGCAGTTCGGACAGCTCCTGCCGGTCCGCGCGAGGGATCATGGGAGCGGCCAGCACCACCAGGTCCGGCGTGATGTGCAGATCCCGTCCCAGAGACGGTTCCCGCACTTTCAATTGCAGGGTTCCGTTGACCTCCAGCTGCGGGGGTAGTTCCGGCTCGTAGCGGACAAACAGAATCCCTTTCTCGCGGGCCTCGCGATAGGCCGCCTCGCGGAAGCCGTACGTCCGCATGTCGCGATAGAGGACGATGATCCGCGCCTGGGGATAACGTTCCTTGAGGAGCAACGCATTCTTTACGGCGGTGGTGCAGCACACGCGGCTGCAGTAGGGCCGCTCCTCGCTTCGCTGCTCTACGCACTGAATCATCGCGATCGTGGCTTTTTCCGGCAGTGCGATATCCCCGCGTCCCAGGCGGTCCGTGAGTTCCAGTTGCGTCAGGATCCGGCTGCTTTCGCCGTACCCGTACGTTTCCGGTTTCTGTTCCGTGGCGCCGGTGGCCAACACGACCACCCCGTGCCGGATGCTGTCGGGACCGCGTTCGGTCGTCAGCGTCGAGGTGAAATCGCCGACATGCCCGCCGACCTTGTTCACGTGGGCATTGAGATAGACCTTGATCCGTTTGTGGTCGCGCACCCGACCGATCGTCCCGGCGAGAAACTTCTGCACGTCCTGGCCGTCCAGCGTGCGGTGAAGCAGGCGGGCAGTGCCGCCGAGTTCGCCGGTCTTTTCGACAAGATGCACGGGAAACCCCTGGTCGGCCAGGGCCAGGGCGGCCGTCATTCCGGCAATACCGCCACCGACTACCAGCGACGCGTTGTTCACCGGCACGGTATCCTCTTCCAGCGGCTGCAACCGCGACGCGCGGGCCGCCGCCATGCGGACAAGGTCGACCGCCTTATCCGTCGCCTTTCCGGGCTGTCCGGAGTGGACCCAGGAACACTGGTCGCGGATATTGGCCATTTCGAGCAAGTAGGGATTCAGGCCGGCATCACGCAGCATTTCGCGGAAAATCGGTTCGTGGGTCCGCGGGGTACACGATGCCACGACAACGCGGTTCAACCGGTGCTCCGCGATCCGCTCCTTGATCTGCTTTTGCGTGTCGTCGGCGCACGTGTAGGTGTTGTTCTCGGCGATGATCACATTCGGCAACTCGCGCGTCCGCTTGACCACCCGCTCGACGTCGACCACTGAGGCGATGTTGCTGCCGCAATGGCAGATGAATACGCCCACGCGCGGGGGCTCGTCCGTGATGTCGCGTTGCGGCGGATAGGTCCTGGTCCGCACGCGCGTGCCCCGTGCCGGCGCCAACAGGGCCATGGCCCGGGCCGCCGCCGCGCTTGCCTGCATCACCGTGTCGGGGATGTCCTTGGGTTCCTGGAACGCGCCGCCCACGAACACCCCCGGCCGGGACGTGTCCAGCGGCTGAAGCTCGCTGGTTTGAGCGAAGCCCCACCGGTTCAGTACGACCCGCATCCGCTCGGCCTGTTCGCGCAGCGTCGCGCTGGGCTCCAGACCGAGCGAGAGCACGATCATGTCGAACTCCTCTTCGGTCTGTTTCATCTCGGGACTCGCGTAGACGACGCGCAGGTTCCTCGTCCCCGGCATCTCGTAGGTTCGCGAAATGAACGAACGAAGATATCGCACGCCCAACTGTTTCTCCGCCCGCTCATAGTAGCGGTCGAAATCCTTGCCGAAGGCGCGCAGATCGAGGAAGAACACGGTCACGTCCAGGCCTGCAACATGCTCCTTGGCCAGGATCGCTTCCTTGGTCGCGGCCATGCAGCAGACCGAGGAGCAGTAGTCGTTGTCGCAGCCCGTATCGCGCGACCCGACGCACTGGATGAATGCCAATCGCTTGGGCGGCTGCCCGTCACTGGGTCGCAGGACGTGCCCGAACGTCGGCCCGGAGGCCGAGAGCAACCGCTCGAACTGCACGTTCGTGAGCACGTTGGGCGCGAAGCCGAAACCGAACTCGCCCCGCCGCTTGGCATCGAACGCCTCGAACCCGGGCGTCAGCACCACGGCGCCGACATCCAGGCGGACGGTTTCCTCCGGCTGGTCGTAGTCGATGGCGCCGGCCTGGCAGACCTTGGAACACAGACCGCACTCGCCCGTCTTGAAATGAATACAGTTCTCGCGGTCGATCACCGGCACGCGGGGCGAGGCCTGAGGATGGGCCAGATCGATGCACGGGCGAGCGCTCAAGTACTTGTCGAAATTCGTGATGTGGGGCTGCATCCGGCGCTCTGTGATCTTGGCCAGATCGACTGCCCCCGTGGGACAGACGAACGCGCAGGCCCCGCACGCCTGGCACTGATTTGTCCGCTCATCGAAGGCCGTCCGCACGTCCCGCGTCGTGCCGCGACCGTACAGGCTGAGGGCGCCGCGGCCCATCATCTCGCCGCATACCCGGGCGCAAAGACCGCAGAGGACGCACTTGCCTTCGGCCGCCGCTTGAAACGGGGTGGACGCGACCCCCAGTCCGGCGGCGAAATCGGCCAGTTCTCGCGAGTCGGGTGCCTGGGCCAGCAGCAGTTCCAGCACGGTCCGCCGCGATTCCGTGACGTTCCCCGTTTCCGTGTGGACGATCAGGTTGTTTTCTATGGGGTGGCTGCACGACGCCACCAGCTGTCTGCCGCGCGGCGTCTCGATCTCCACCAGACATACGCGGCAGGCGCCGTACGGCGACAGGCCGCGGTAGTTGCACAGCGTCGGTATCGTGACGCCCATCTGCCGCGCGGCCTGGAGGACCGTCGTGCCACGAGGAACTTCCGCCGTGCGACCGTCCACGATCACATGAACCCGATCCGTTGTGGATGCGTCCATCATCAGCCCTTTGCCTTCATGGCCGCATAGCGGCCGAACTTCCCATCGAACGCCGAGGCGAGGCCAGTCCGCGGCACACACCGGCGGAGCAGTATTTCTCTTGAATGTGCGCCTCGAACTCGCCGCGGAAGTGTGAGAGCGTCGTCAGTACCGCGCCGGGCGCCATGCCGCCCATGCCGCACACCGCCGACGAATTCACGGTCCTGGCCAGCCGTTCCAATAGCGCCAGGTCCGCCATCGTTCCGTTCCCTTCGCAGGTCCGACTCAGGATGCGGAACATCTGCCGGGTCCCCTCTCGACAAGGCACGCATTTGCCGCACGACTCTTCCAGGAAGAAGCCGACAAGGAAGCGGGCCATGTCGACCATGCAGGCGCTGTCGTCCAACACGATGATCCCGCCTGTCCCCATCAGGATCGTCGCATTGTCGCGATCCTCCGTGTCGATGGCCAAGTCCAAAACGGAAGGGGGGAGGCAGCCACGCGAAGCGCCACCCGCCTGGAACCCCTTGAGTGGACGATCCTCCATCAACCCGCCGCCGATCTCGTACACCAGATCGCGGACCGAGATGCCGAACGGGACCTCCACCAACCCGGCGTTCTTGACGGCTCCCTCCAACGAGAAGATCGTGGTTCCCGGCGTGCGTCGAGTGCCCATCCCGGCGTACCAGGCGGCGCCCCGCGTGACGATCGGGGCCACGCTCGCCCAGGTCTTCACGTTGTTCACCACGGTCGGCTTGCCCCACAGGCCGCTGGTGGCCGGATACGGAGGGCGGGTCCGTGGCTCGCCGGAATGTCCTTCGAGGGACTCGATCAAGGCGGTCTCTTCGCCGCAGATGTAGGCTCCCGCTCCGCGTCGCAACGTCACGTGGAACGACCAGCCGGTGCCGAGGATATCTTTGCCCAACAGTCCGCGCTTCCCGGCCTGATCTATGGCGTGTTCCAGGATCTCGATGGCCAGGGGATACTCGCTGCGGACGTAGATGAACCCCTCACTGGCGCCGATCGCAAAGGAGCCGATGAGCATCCCTTCGAGAACGGCATGGGGATCTCCTTCCAGGACGGTCCGATCCATGTATGCGCCGGGCTCGCCTTCGTCCGCATTGCAGATCACGTACTTGACGTCCGCCGAAGCCTCCCGGGCCAGCCGCCATTTTTGCCCGGTCGGAAAGGCCGCACCGCCCCGGCCACGCAGCCCGGACTTGACCACCTCGTCGATTACCGCCTCGGGCGTCATTTTGGTCATCGCCCGCAACGCACCGCGATAGGTGCCCCGGGCGATCGTCTCGTCCAGTGCCCGAGGGTCGATCGAGCCGCAGTTACGGAGGATGACCTTCTTCTGACGCCGATAGAAATCCAGATTGGACCACTCCGGGATCGGCTGCAGTGGTCTGGAACAAGACGGATACGAATGGACTTCCCCGGTCGAAACGATCTCTTCGCTGGTGAAGCGGCCCAGGGCCAGTTCCGGCTTGAGGTTCCCTTTGGAATACGCTTCGAGCAACGCACGCGTCTTCTGCGGGGTCATGTGGGGATAGCTGACCCGCGGCCCGTTCGGGAGCACGAGGTCCAGCAGCGGTTCCTTCGCACAGAACCCGATGCAGCCCGTCCGGCAGACGCTGGCGTCCAGCTGGAGTTCCTCGACGGCACGGCGGGCGGCGGCTTCGACGTTCGGGGCCCCCATGGCCACCCCACAACTGGCCGAGCCGACCAGGATCTTCAGTTGCCGGGGGTATAGCGTCCGCAGTCCGGCGGCCGCGGCCCGGTCGAAATCGGCAACGTTGCGCAGGATCCCGCTCATGCAAATTGCTCCAGGATCTCCGGAACCCGGTCCGGGTCGACCCTGCCGAACGGCTGGCCATCGATCTTCATCGCGGGCGACAACGCGCACAGGCCGAGGCAACGAACCGTCCGCACCGTGAAGCGACCCGGCTTGTCGGTCTCGCCGACCCCGACGCCTATCTCTTTCTCAAGTTTTTCCAGCAGCGTCCTTGAACTGCGCGCGTGGCACGACGTCCCCGCGCAGATCTCGACGAGGTGGCGTCCGGCCGGCTCGAAGTGGAATCGGTCGTAGAAGCTCGCCACGCGCAGCAACTCTGCCGGCCGGAGTCCCCACCGGCAGGCCATATGTTCCAGGAGGAGGCGCGGGAGATAGCCGTAGCTCTGGTTGATCTCCTGCAGGACGGGCAGGATGTTGCCGGGATGGCCTTCATGCCTGGCGAGAATCCCGCCGAGTTTCGCCGCGTCGGCTTCCGCCAAAGGTTTGTCCGGCTGAAACGGCGGCGGCGGCTCGGCCGTGTTGCGCACCGGGCAAATCGTCCAGCAGTCGCCACAGCCGGTGCACTTGGAAGGAATCACCCCTCGTGGCCGCGTGCGCACTTCGGCCACGAACCGGCCCGCCTCGCCGTCCAGCGAGGTCACGTCGGCCATCGTAAGGACATCGATGTTGTAATCCCGCATGCACTCCACCAGTTTCGGCGAAATGATACAGGTGGCGCAGTCCCCGGTGGGGAAGGTTTTATCGAGACGTGCCATGCCACCGCCGATCGTCGGGCTTTCTTCGATCAGGAAGACGCGAAACCCGCCCGCCGAGAGATCCAACGAGGCCTGGATGCCGGCAATACCGCCGCCGCACACCAGCACCGACCCGCAGGGAGTGCTGCCGTTGCCATTGACGCTCGTGGGCGTCGGCGGGGATTTGCTTTCCGGCAGCGTCATGATTTCCCTCCAGCGAAGCCGACCGCGGCGGCATGGCGTTTCGCAAACAGAGCCTTGGCGCCGACCGTTAAGGAGTCGAGACCCAGATTCTCCAAGGGAAGCCCCAAAGCGAGGCCGAGGAGTTGCGTGACGTACAGGACCGGGGTGGGCCGGATTGCGCCATGGGCCTTTGCCGCGTCGGCCTGGCGCAAGTCGAGGTTGACCTGGCACAAAGGACACGCGACCACCAGGCAGTCGGCGCCGGCCTTTTGCGCCATGCTCAGGAGCTTGTGTGCCAAGCGGCTGACGACCCCGGAATGCGTCATGGACAGGCTGGCCCCGCAGCATTCCGTCTTGAACGGCCACTCGACCGGCTCCGCCCCCGCGACGGCCACCAGTTCGTCCATGCACGTGGGGTGCTCCGCATCGTCGAAGGCGACGACCTCCGGCGGGCGCGTCAGAAGGCAGCCGTAGTAGCAGGCCACCCGCAGCCCGGCCAACGGTCGCCTCACCTTCGCGCGGATCTCGTCCAGGCCCAAATGGTTCACCAGCACGTCCAGTACGTGCCGTACCTCGACTCCGCCGTCATACGGCAGGCCGGTAATCCGCTCGGTGCGCCGGCGGTCTTCCGGTTCGTTGCAAACCCGGTGGTTGGCGGTCCGCAGCCGGGCGTAGCAGGAAGCACAAGCGACCATCACCGGAAGGCCCGCGGCTTGCGCCTTCTGCAGATTGAGCGCCGGCAATGCGACGGCCAGGGAATCGTTGGTGGCGTGCGCCGGCGTCGAGCCGCAGCAGGTCCAGTCCGGTATCTCCTCCAACACGATCCCCAGCGCGCGGCAGACCGCCCGGGTGGAGAGGTCGAAAGCCCGCGCCGTGGACTCGAGACTGCAGCCGGGAAAGAACGCATACTTCACGGTTTTCGGTCCTCCTCTTCCGCCCGGCGGAAGGTCTCGCGAAGTTGCTTGATGCCGCCGCTGCGGTTGGGCAACAACGCGAGTTTGCCCTGGGCAAGCATCTGCGGGACTTTGTCCACGTCGGAGAACAGGTCGAAGGTGCGCAGCTTGTAGGTGGTCATCATGCCTATCTCGTACACGCGACCGTGACGGCGAACGCTGCCCAGGAAGCTGCGATGGAACTGTTTGCCGTGGGAGTCCGGCAGGGCGGTCCGGCGGTCGATGGCCATGATCCGCAGGGCATCCATGACGCCGGCGATGTCGATCGCCATGGGGCAGCGCGCGGTGCAGGCCTCGCACGAGGCGCACAGCCAGATCGCTTGCGAGGCGAGCACTTCTTTTTCCGCGCCCAGATGCACCAGCCGCATGATCTGGCTGGGGAGGAAATCCATGTCGGGGCCGATGGGACAGCCCGTGCTGCATTTGTGGCACTGAAAGCACGCGCTGACCTGGGTGCCGCTGCGCTTCTGGACTTCCTCCAGCAGGCCGCTGCCGTTCCATGGGATCGGGTTGGTCATGTCGTGTTCCCCCTTCCCCGGCGGGTCTCCGCGGTTCATCCGCCAAGTCCTTCCATCTCGTCCTCGGCTTCGGCATTCCCGCGCGGCATGACTTTGCGGTAGACCGCTTGCGGCGAGCTCAGGATTCCGTCGACGGTCAACAGATCACGATCGATGCGGATGCCGAACAACCGTTCGTTCTCTTCCAGGTACGGCAGGATAAGCCTCCAGTCGGCGGTGGACAGGGTCCGGTACTCCCCGCCGTTGAGTTGCTCTTCGACCAGCGTGCGATGGGGATCGCGGATGTAGATCGCCCCGCCGGAGGCCAGCGAAAGCAGATTGCCGCCGGGGTACGGGAGCTCCAGCGGGTGCAGTCCGCCGGCCTGATCGTACTGGAGACCGTTGACGATGGCGAAGCCGCCGCCGTTGTGGGGATCGCCGGCCATGAACGATTCGGCAAGGAAGTCCAGGGCGGTGCCGTTGATGACCACCCGCGGCGAGCCGACGGCGTTGATCATCGGGCGACCGGCGGCATTGCCCAGCACATACACCTCGCCGCCCTTGGCTCCGTAGAGGAACGTTTGCCCTACATCCCCGTATACGACCAGTTTCCCCTGCTTGCTGATCTGGCAGAGCTGGTCCTGCGCGTTTCCGTGGACATGGATCTCCATGCCGTCCATGCCGGAACCGAGATAGTCGCCCGGGTTGTCGTAGCAGTCGATCCGCAGACCCGCGGTGCCGGGACCAAGCCCCACGCCTTGGAATCGCGTGCCACGCGTGTTGTAGTGGACCAGACGCCGCCAGCCGAGTTGGTGGGCCTTAACCGCCAGTACCGCATCGCAGTTCTCGCCTTCGGGCGAGAAACCGCGGGCGTCGATCAGCAGGGTCGTCTCGCCGGGACGCGGGCCCCGCAGGCGGCCCCGGGTGCCCCAGGTGACGCGTACGTGCGTGCCGGCCCGCTCGTCGTCGCACAGAGGCTGCCGCTCGAAGATCCGCTCCAGGCCGCTGCGGAGGATGGTCAGCAAGGAACTGCGTTTCTTGCCCCCGGTGGGGTAGCGGCGGTCCATGCATCGCGTCAAGGCATCGATGCCCAGTGCCTGTGCTCCCGCGGCCGTCCGGTCGGCCCAGTGGTCGACGAACCAGCGGAGGGAGTCGAAGTCCATCTCGGGCAGCCGTTTGAGAAAATGCGAGAAGAACCTCTCGGAATCCCCATCGCGGACGCACCGTTCGATGGCCGTCGTGTCCTCGTCCGTCTGCGGGGGCGCGACCGGCGGAACGGACAGGTCGCAGTGGACCTGACCGGACACGGTCGAGACTTCCGTGCCGAACTTGTTGGTCACGCGCAACCGATAGGGTCCGTCCGTCGGAGAGACCGTCAACAGGAAAGCCCCCCCGTCGGTGTGGCTTCCGCCGCGGGCGTTCCAGTACATGTCGGCGACCGGCGTGAACCGCGGGTCTTCACCGGCCAGGTTGGCCAGGGTCGCGTCGATGGCCTGCTTCTCCGAGCAGATCAGACCGATGGAAACCTCTCCCTCCTGCAGCGCGAACACCTGTGGTCGCAACATGGCGGTGTCGGTGATCCCCATCAGTTGGAATTCCCGGGTCTCGGCCAGGCTGCGGGCGATGATGAAGAACCAGGGTCCATCGGGGGAGGCGTGGATGTGCGCCGCCTGGATCTGGCGGTAGATCCTCTGCTTCGCGGCCGGGAGGCGGTCGAAATCCAGCTCCGTCGTCGGCGCCAGGGCTTCGATGATGTACTCCATCGGGTAGCGGTACACCCGGTTCCAGAGATCGAACAGGAGTACGGACACTTCCGTGTCGGTGAGGAACTGCGGGAAGATGTTACGCCCAGCCAGGTACTCCGTCACCGAATGGTAATTGGCGAAATCGCCGTTGTGCACCAGGGCCTCGTTCATCCCGATGAACGGATGCGCGCCGCCCGGATGCCACACGCGGCCCCTCGTCGGGAACCGCTGGTGGGCGATCCAGACGTGGGCGTGCGTGTCGGGCATGCGGTAGTACTGCACGGCGGCCTCGGCGAACCCGACGATCTTGAGGATGATGAGGTTCCTCGCGTGGGACAACACGAACGCGCGCTTGTCGCCCAGCGAGGCGTAGAAGCGATTGTTCAACGCGATCGAATTCTGGTAGACGAACTCGTCTTCCACCTCCCTCTCGGAAAGACCCGCCGCAGCCAGGTTTTTCTCTTCGGCGAAACGCGCGAGCACGGCAGGCTTCAGCCGGACGAAGTAGCGAGCCACGTCCGGGGGCCGAACCGTAAGGAGCGGGACGTCGCGGTAATCGTCCACGGTGGGGATTAGTCCCCCGTGGTCGATGTCGAAGTTGGGCTCGATGAAGGTGGTTTCCACCGCGCCCCGCGCATCGGGATCCAGCAGAGCGACCTGGAGAATGTAGTCTTCGTCGAGCACCCGGCGCGACACGCCCATTTCTTCCGGCACCAGCCCGCAGGCGGCGATCCCGCCGCCCTTGCCGTTGCCGCGGTTGCGCATCTGGATGGAAGGCTCGTAGATGTGTTTCCCTCCCACGGGGATTGTGCAGGCGAACCCGGTGACGCCGCAGCCGCCCTCCGCTTCCGGCGAGCGGGAAGGCCAGGGTTCCATTGGTCGCAGGTGCGCGCGGGCGCGGAGCAGGGATTGTACCCGGCGCACATCGACCTCGCGGCGTTCGCCCGCTGCGGACGGACCGTTACGTTTCATTTTCATAATCCAGGTGTGTCAGCAAATCGGTGCGGCCCCGCAAGGCGCCCACGGAGTCGAGTCCCAGGCGATACAGCAGTTCCACCAGCATCTGCTGCCAGGCGGCGTACAGGTTCACCAGCCGCTGCGTGCACCAGTCGACATCGAGCATCTCCAGCAATTCATCGTCGGTCGTCGCGATGCCCCTCGCGCAGCCGCGCCCGCTCTCGCAGGCGGTGCAACGTATGCAGCCCAGGGCCACCAGTTCCGCCGTTCCGATCACGCATCCGTCGGCCCCCAGGGCGATGGCCTTAGCGACATCGGCAGGAGTCCGGACGCCGCCGCTGGCGATCACCGTGACCTGGTCGCGGATCCCCTCGGCCACCAGGAACTGGTGTACGCGCCCGATCGCGTACTCGATCGGCATGGCGATGTTCTTCTTGGCGACGTTGGGGGCGGCTCCCGTGCCGCCATAGCTGCCGTCCAGGTGCACGATATGACCCCCGGCGTAGTAGACCCCGACGGCCACCATATCCACGTCGTTGGGCGTCGACACCTTGGCCGAGAGCAGCGCCCGCGGGTTGACGTGAGCGATCCAATCGAGGTGCTTCTTGTGATCTTCCACCGAGTAGACGCTGTGGAACGGAAACGGGGAGAACAGAGAGACGCCCACGACGGTCTCGCGCATCGCCGCGACGCTCGGCGTGTTCTTGTCGCCCAGCAGGTGGCCGCCCAGCCCCGGTTTGGCTCCCTGGGCGTACTTGAATTCCACGATCGGCGCGCGCTGGATCGTCTCCTCGCGGACGCCGAACAACCCCGTGGCCACCTGGGTGATCACGTGGTCCTTGTAGGGAACGAAGCGTTCCGGATAGCCCCCTTCGCCTGTGGAGGTGAACCCGTGGAACGCTTTTGCCACACGCGCCTTGCCCAACAAGGCGCGGATGTTGGTCGAGCCGAAGGACATGCCGCCGCCGTACCAGGGGACGTCGATCGCGATCCTGGGCCGGGAATCGCCGCGGCGATTGAGCAGCAGTCGCGTCGATATGTCTTCCCTCCGGAGGTTGGAGGGAGGCGAGTCCGGGAAGAGGAACCGCAGGCGGTCGAACCCCCCGCCCGAGGCTCCGACCTCGCTCTCAAGGTGCCTTTCGGCCGGCCGGCCGGTTTCGGCCATCGCCCAGGTGCTCATGAGAAGATCCGGCGTCCAGCGGTGGTCGCCCAACGTCTCGGAAACCGGATTGACGGATAACTTCAGTGCGCCTTGGGGACAGGCATCGATACAGAAGCAGCCCGTATTCTTGCAGTCCGGGCCGATGCAACGGTAGTCATATGGCCGCATGACGTGAAGATAACCTTCGGGACGGACATGTACGCCGTACCCGCAGGTTTCAACGCACCGGCCGCAAGCAGCGCAATGGGACGCGCGGAAAATGCTGTATTTGCCGATCTCGTTTCGATAGCGGGGCGGCGCCGGCCGCACTTCACGGCTCACCTCCGCAAAACCGGACTGCGCCGGGGAGGCTTCCTGGGACTCGGGTTCGTCCCGCAGAAGGTCATATGGAATGATACTCACGGGTCAGCTCTTTCGTTTTCCGAACAAACGGCCGAATGTTTCGTGCTCGAGGTCTTCGAAGAACATGCAGCGTCCGGTCTCGCCGCGCAGACGACGGACCTCCCGGATGCCCATCGCGCCCAGCATTTCGAGGAGCTGCGAATGCCAGGCCGCCATCAGGTTCACTATGCGGCGGACGCCGAACCCGGCATCGATCTCCTCCAGGGCGATCGGGCAGGGTTGCCCGCGTTCGCACTCCCCGCAGAGTCGGCACTCCAGGGCCAGCATCAAGGGGACGTCGATCGCCACCAGGTCGGCGCCGCAGATAATGGCTTTGGCCACGTGCTCCGCGGCGGCGATCCCGCCCGAGGCGATCAGCGTGATCTCGTCCCGGATGCCCTGCTTGACCAGCGTGGTGTGCGTGTCCCGCAACACGTCTCGCATGTGGCGTGGCTGGGCCGGGCCCTGCTCCAGCCCGTGGCTATCGAACGCCAGGTGGATCACATCCGCTCCGTCCCGGACCAGGTCCGCCACACGTCCGGCCACGGTCGGGACGGCCGGGATGCGGATCGCCACGATCCTGGCCGGGTGGTCCCGCTTCAGCGCCGCCTGCACCGCCATCACGTCGGGGCGATCCGGGATCATCATCAATGGGGCCGGTCCGCCGGGCTGCGCCGCCGACGGGCCCGGAGTCTCCAGCAACGGGATCAAGTGGCCGCGAACGGAGGCATCTTTCTCCCGGATGTCCGCCTCGCAAAGGACGGCCAGCGTGCCGATCTCCGCGGCAGCGGTCGTGACAGCGGTTATTACCGCTCCGCGCTGCCAGTGTCGGGGGATTCGATCGAAGATCACGGGCAGGGGCGTTTCCATGAGCGGTGGCGGATCGACCTCCAATTGCCCGTCCGCAAACGCCAGGTGCGAAAGCTTGCGGCCGATGTCCACGCTGGTGCTGATGTACTCCCGACCGTGAATTCCGTCGCGCGTGGGTCGTATGATCTCGGACATGTCCGTCCACATCGAATCGAAGCCGGGACCGCTGAATGGTCCGCCATAGCCCGATCCGGAAACCGGAATTTTCCCTGTCTCCGCTTGATACCACGTGGACAATATGAGGTCCGGCGTGTAATAGCTGTCGCCCAGCCGGCGGTACTCGGGGTTGACCACCCGGGTCAAGATGTTTTTCGTGCAATTCTGGACGCAGTTCAGGCAGCCTTTGCACTGGTAGATGTAGTCCAGGTAGCCGACCTCGTTGCGCAGGGTGTCGGCCTCGTCGCGATACAAGCGGTAGACGCAGTTCCGCTTCACGCAGTTGTGGCAACTGGAGCAGTCTTCTCTCCAGTCGACGATCCCCAGTTTGCCCACGGGGCGAAAACGAGGATTGGCCGGTATGTGATGGATGACGTACTTGGCGGGCACGATCAGTCGCCCCCTAAACCGGATTTTTCGATGATCTGCAGGGCGGCCTCGTGGTCGCCGTCGGCGGAGATGCAAAACCCCCGAATCCCGGGAAGATTCGACAGCCGACGGATGGTTTCCAGCGCGATATCGATGGCGGCGGCGCGCTGGGCACCCGTATCGCTTTGGGACGCCACTCGACCGGCCAACGAGTCGGGAATTCCAGGTTGCGGACGCGGTCCCGCCTGCGCATGGGCGAAGTGGCCGTCGGAGAGCGGCTGGATACCGGCCAGGATGGCAGCCTGTTCGTGCAGGCCGCGCCGGGTGACCTCTTGCCACCACGCTTCGAAACGCTCCAGGTCGTAGACCGGCTGCGTCACCAGGAATTTCGCCCCGGCCTGCATCTTCTTGGCGAGCCGCACCAGTTGCAGGTCCGGCGGATCGGCATCCGGAGACGCCACAGCGCCCAGGCAGAACGGGCCGGCCCCCTCCAATCCGCTTTCACCCAATAGCCCGCAGTCTCTCGCCAGATTGGCGTAGGTCTGCAGCAGTTGCACGGCGTCGATGTCGTAGACGTTCCTGGCGGCGCGGTAGCTGCCCAGGGTCTGATGGGTGCCACTGGTGCACAGCAAGTTGCGAATCCCCAGCGCCTGCGCGCCCAGCGCCTCGGAAACCAGGGCGATGCGGTTCCGGTCCCGCGTGGTCACGTGGAGAATCGGCTCCAACCCCTCGGCCTTCAACAGAGAAGCCGCCGCCAGCGCCGACATTGCGACCCGGTCACGGTTGTCGCTGACGCCCACGGCGTGAACCTTCCCGGCATAACGTTTGGCGGCCGCTCGCAACGGCGCCGGATCGACACCTCGCGGAGGATGGATCTCCGCCAGCAGAATCGTTTTCCCGGATGCAATTCGTTCCTGGAGGCCGGTTGCCTGTGTGCTCATGCGTTTCTACCTTGCCGCTCGAAGTGGGTTTTCCCCCAAGGCACAGATGCGCTCGACCGTGCTTCGGACGAGCTGTTCCAATTGCGGAGGCGGATCGACCGGAGAGAAGTGCACCAACCGGGCTCGTTCGGGAGAAAGTCCGATTTCCGCCAGCAGTCGCTGGACCGTACGGACGCGAATCTCCGCCCGGTAATTGCCTTGCGACAAATGACAGTCTCCCTTGGGGCACGCCACCACGCATAGGCCTCGGGCGCCGCCTTCCAGCGCATGCAGCAGATACTGCCCATCCATCTTGCCGCTGCAGGGGACTTCCCGCACGAGGATCCGAGAACCGTCCTGATTCCATTGACGCGGCAAATTCACTCCCTGCGGAATGCAGTTGGTGCAGAGGTAGACGACCACGTCTGGAGAGAGGGCTTCCGGCATAAGGGCACTGGCCTGGTTCAGAACTTGCGGATCCCCTTTCGGATCGGTGTGCATTTCGTTAATAAAAATCAGGATTGATTATGACGATTCCCAAGAGATAGGGAAGTATTATTTTTTCTTCAATTATGCATTTATAATGCATAATTGCAAACAACGACACTTCAAGGGGCAACCATGGCGTACATAGACAGATCCCTGGAGCCTGTTGTCCGAAAGGTAGCAAGAGAGTATTCCGCCGTCGTCCTTACCGGCCCGAGGCAGTCAGGGAAAACGACCCTCCTCCGGCACCTGTTTCGGGAAACCCATCGGTACGTCTCCCTGGAACCGCCGGACGTGCGTGCCGCGGCCACGGACGACCCGCAGTCTTTCCTGGAATTGAACCAGCCACCGGTGATTTTGGACGAAGTCCAGTACGTTCCGGGCCTGATGCCGTACATCAAGGAACGGATTGACAAGAGCAAGGGCAAGACCGGCCAGTACCTTTTGACTGGCTACCAAAACCTGCTTTTATCGGAGAACATCACCGAGTCTCTCGGGCGTCGGGCCACCATTCTGCGGTTGCTGCCGCTCTCCTACCGGGAGATCACGAAGACGCCGCAGGCGAACTTTCCCTGGGAGAAGGGAGCCCGGACGGGGAGGCACAACTTTATTTACCGCAATCTGTGGGAGAGTTTCCTGAAGGGAGGCTATCCGGGCATAGCGGTGCATCCGAAGGGGGACGTCGCCCGCTGGCACGCAAGCTACGTCCAGACCTTCCTCGAACGGGACCTCCGCTCTCTTCGCCAGATCGGGGACCTCACGCAGTTCCATATGTTTCTCCGTGCCCTGGCAGCGCGAAGCGCGCAACTGTTCAATATCACCGACCTCGCTCGAGACCTGGGCCTTGCGGTGAACACGGTCAAGGCATGGATCTCGGTGCTGGAGGCCACCCACCAGATCTTCATTCTCCGGCCGTATTTCCGGGATGTTGGAAAGCGCCTTGTCAAGACACCCAAGATCTACTTCGCGGATGTGGGCACCCTGTGTTACCTGGCGGGTTTGAAGGACGCGGAGCACGCCATGTCCGGCCCGATGGGTGGCGCCATCTTCGAGACGGCCGTCGTCGGTGAAATCATGCGGCGGCTGTTCGGGAGGGGAGAGCGGCCACACCTCTATTTCTGGAGAACATCAACCGGCGTCGAGGTGGATCTGATCGTGGAAACCGCGGGCAAACTGATTCCCATCGAGATAAAGATGTCGGCGACTCCCGATCGCTCAATGGCGAGGAACATCGTTTCGTTCCGGAAAGATCTCTACGGCCAGGCGGAGAAAGGTTTCGTTGTCCATCCGGGCGATGTGACGCTCCCGCTGGTACCGGATGCCGTTGCCTTGCCGTTTGCGGACCTGTGAACTCAACGTCGGGGCCCCGTCAATTGTAGCCGGCCTCGCCGTGCTGGGAGAGGTCGAGCCCCATGACTTCTTCCTCGTCCGTCACACGCAGCCCCATCGTTTTATCGAGGAGCTTAAGGATCCCGTAGGTCGCCACGAAGGAGTAGACGAGAATTACACCGACGGCGAGCGCCTGTACGGCGAGTTGTCTCGGATTGCCGTAGAAGAGGCCGTTCGATCCTCCCGCGTTGACGGCGACCGTAGCGAAAAGCCCCGTTGCGAGCGTGCCCAGGATTCCCCCGACGCCGTGGACGGCGACGACGTCCAGCGAATCGTCGTATCTGAACGTGACCTTGAGCATCACGGCGACGTAGCACACGACCCCGGCGACCAGACCGATCGCGAGGGCCGCGGGCGGCGTCACGAACCCGGAAGCCGGAGTGATCGTCCCGAGCCCGGCGATGCACCCGGATGCGGCCCCCAGCACGGTGGGTTTCCCCCGGTGGTACCACTCCGTGAGCATCCACGATACGGTCGCCCCGGCGGCCGACATGTGGGTAGCCACGAAAGCGCTCGAGGAGAGGCCGTCCGCCGCGAGGGCGCTCCCGGCGTTGAACCCGAACCAGCCGAACCACAGGATGGCCGCCCCCAGTACTGTCATAGGGAGGTCGTGCGGCGCCAGGTTGTCGTGCCCGTACCCCTTCCGTTTCCCGATCACGAACACCGCGGCAAGCGCGCTTACCCCCGCGGTGAGGTGGACGACCGTCCCCCCCGCGAAATCGAGGGCGCCGAGATTCCGCAGCCAGCCGCCGATCCCCCACATCCAGTGCGCCACGGGGTTGTAGACGATAAGCGCCCAGAGGAGGGTGAAGACAAGATAGGCGGAGAACTTGAACCGCTCGGCGAAGGCGCCCGAGATGAGCGCCGGCGTGATCACCGCGAACATCATCTGGTAAATCATGAACGCCTGGTGGGGTACCGTCGCCGCGTACCCCTTGAACGGCAGGGCGCCGACTCCGCTCAAACCGAACCAGGAGAGGTCGCCGATGATACCGCCCAGGTCTGGGCCGAAGGCGAAGCTGTACCCGACGAGCATCCACTCAATGCTGATCACGGCGATGAGGATGAACGACTGCATGATGGTGCCGAGGATGTTTTTCCTTCGGACCATCCCTCCGTAGAACATCGCAAGCCCCGGCGTCATGAGCATCACGAGAGCCGCCGAAACGAGAAGCCACGCCGTGTCGCCGTTGTTCATGTACTGATATCCTCCTGAGGACAGGTGATGGGGGTGTTGAATTCCTTGCAAGAAACATGCGGATTGGTCTAACCGTTGCTTTATAACGCATAAGTGGTTTCAACGGCCCGCTGGCATCTACAATTGTGTCCATAAAAGAACATTTAAGAATGTTTTCAATCATAATGGTCGATGCTCATATTGACCTGCCCCCCGCTCGAATCGGTCCAAGGTGTGTAAATGCATTTCAGAACGATTCGAGGTGTGGGGAAGGTTGGCGCGCCTGGCACGACTCGAACGTGCGGCCAGCTGCTTAGAAGGCAGCTGCTCTATCCACCTGAGCTACAGGCGCGTGGGGCCAGTATAGCATCGCACCCGAAAAATCGTATTCGCACCCCCGGTGCCCCCCTTCTCATCCTATGATCTAATCATGAAAGGCAAATCCCCGAGAGAAGAGGCGCGGACCGGGAAGGATCTTGCGCGGCAGACTCTCCCCGTCGCCGGGATGTCGTGCGCGTCGTGCGTGGGACGGGTCGAGCGGGCGCTTCGGGCGGTCCCGGGGGTGGTCACGGCGTCCGTCAACCTGGCGGCGCAG
>Ga0315286_10001891_pt1 | contig 19341 bp, 16 predicted proteins | sample YL17G10_0_MG_FD_205038 | JGI IMG/M metagenome (GOLD analysis project Ga0315286, IMG submission 205038) | Sediment microbial communities from Yellowstone Lake, YNP, Wyoming, USA - YL17G10_0 | ecosystem: Environmental > Aquatic > Freshwater > Lake > Sediment | place: USA: Wyoming | collected... | reverse complement strand
TTCACAGTTACTTCCGATCCCGGACCCACTATATCCGGCCTGGATCCGTCTTCCGGACTTTCGGTAACCCAGGTTGCGATCTCCGGTTCCAATTTTGGAGATGATCCGAGCGCCGGAAATAGAGCTACGGCTTCCAATCACGTAATCTTTGGCACAGCCAAAGTCACTGAATCCAATGTAGTCTCCTGGAGCGCGGCTCAAATTGTAGTGAACGTTCCAACTTTGAGCAATGGCGTCTACCCCGTGCAGGTGAGAGCCGGCAATAAAGAGAGCAATATCGCAGAGTTTACTGTTACCGTTCCCACTGCTCCAACAGTAACAAGCATTTCCTCTAATTATGCTTATACTACTGTTCCAAAGAGCATTACAATAACAGGAACAGGATTTATCGCAGGAAATACGGCGGTAAGTCTAGACGCAACAAATATACCGAGCCCAACAGTGAATAATGCCACTTCAATAACTGTTACTGTCCCTGCCGGGATTGTTGTAGCCGGTTCATATAATATAAGAGTTTCCACAACAATCGGAACAAGTGCAAATACAGCCGCGGATGATTTTTATGTCGTGGGGCTGCCGACTGTAACAAGCATAGCTCCCTCGACCGGGCCGTCGCCAAGCACCATAACGACTTTAACCGGGACAAATCTTTTGGGGGCAACAAGCGTGACCATAAACGGCACTTCAGTTTCATTTACACCATCGGCAAATAATACGACCATAACAAGCATTGCTGTGCAAGCAGGATTGACCGTTGGAACTACTTACGATGTGACGGTAACAAATCCTGTTGGAACGAGTGCTGTTGTGGCAGGAGATAAATATACGGTAAACGCAGCTCCGACCGTTACGGGTATATCTCCGTCAAGCGGGCTGTCGCCGAATACAGGAATAACGATCACAGGAACTAATTTTACCGGTGTAACATCAATAGTTATCGGAGCCACTCCGATAACGACATATACTGTTTCAAGTACTACATCGATAACCGGAGTTTCGATCCCGGCCGGAATAACTGCAGGGACTTACGATATACGAGTAACAAATTCTATCGGTCAAAGCCCGATCAATGCGCCGGCAGATCAATATACGGTAAATGCAGCTGCCGATATCACTGTTTGTTCTCCTGCCAGATATCAGGGCGATACGAGCACTTATGTTAACGTAATCGGTACAAATACTCACTTTACTCAAGGGATAACAACGGCCCAGGTCTCCGGGACAGGGGTAACGGTCGGCACTGTTGAAGTGACAAATGCCACCACGTCAAAGGTTTATATTACCAGTGTTTCTACTTCTGCCGCGACTGGCGGAAGGGACATCACTTTAACAACAACTTCTGAAGCAGCGACAGGAGAAGCATTGTTCGTCATAAGCGCTCCTTCATTTACCGTGACTCCGGATAGCGGATATCAGGGAGACACTCTCCCCGGTGTTGCAATAGTCGGGACAGGAACGCATTTTAACGGGTCAACCACGGTTAGCATTAGCGGAAGCGATGTCACGGCGAGCAATGTTACCTTTGCAGATGCCACGTACTTGACCTGTGACATTGCTATCCAGGCAGGGGCAGCGCTTGGAGCCAGGAACGTAATCGTAACGACCGGCCTCGAGACCGTTGAGGGAATGTTCATTGTTAGTGGGCACAACCCTATAAAAGGGAAAGGTGAAATACTTATAAGGCCTTATCCAAATCCGTTCAACCCGCTGGACAAAGCAAATCCTCTTAAAATGGTGTTGTATAGCGAGCCTACAAGTGAGGTGCTGGACGTGTATATATTTGATACAAATGGAAGGATAATCTTTCAGAATAAAGGCGTTGAACTTGGAGCAGATGTAACGGTTAGGTGGGATGGGGAAACATCATACGGCGAAGTTGTTGAGAACGGACTGTACTTAGTGAGGGTTGTTGAAGGCGCGAGATTTGGAAAAAGCAAGGTTTTGGTCATAAAGAAATGAGATTATCGGTCATTTTTAACGATATATATATAAGGGGAATAGGCATTTGGAGGGGAATAATCCAATGAATTCGCTTGGCGAGATAAAATATTATTTGATATTTGCGATATGCATCGCGCTATGCCTTGTCAGCTTTCCGGCCTTCGCGCTTACGGCGGACCCGATGGACCTCTCGGTAGGGGCAAGGTCAATGGGGATGGGCAATGCTTATGTTGGGGTCGCCGAGAATGCTGAAACTGTATTTGTTAACCCGGCAGGGCTTGGGACGATATCATCGCTTAAACTCACCAGCATGTACACAAGCCTTCTTGAAGACGTGAACTATACGGTCATGGCCGGCGTGTACCCCATGGACAACGATTCCGGCACGCTCGGAGCGGGCATAATAAACCAGACCGCGACCGATATTCCCCTTTATAATATTTACGGCACATCCGAAGGCACAGGAACATACGGAAGCAACGTATTATTCATTGCCCACGGTTTCAATATGAGCAAAAGGATGCTTCCTTACACGAACGACATCTACGGCGGATACACCTTAAAATACTTCATGAAGAGCGCGGGAGGCCAGAGCACATCGGACATGTCCGGAAGCGGTTTCGCCGCTGATCTCGGCCTTTTATATAAGCCGAAAGGCGGCATTTCTTACGGATTGACCCTTCAGAACATAATTGCTGGGACTATGAACTATGCAAGCGGACAGGAAGACGAGATAAGTTCCGCAATGAAGGTGGGCACAAAAGTGTCCGTTCTCGGGGACGCGCTGGACGGCGAATCGCTTTATCAGGGCGATTCAAAGGTTGATGTGGCGCTCGATTATGACATAGGCATAAGGGGAAAGATCCCGGCAACAATGCACATGGGAGTGGAATATAAGCCCCAGATAGGCGTTAACTACATCGACAAGATATTGACCTTAAGGGCAGGCGTTAATCAGATCCCGACCCCGACAGGCAATTTTAACAATATAACGGTAGGTGTCGGCATTAATTATCAGGGCGTTGAATTTAATTATGCTTTTTGTCCATCTTACGCCGATCTGCCAAATGATACTGGCATGCAAAATGTGCAGTTTTTTTCTGTTTCTTATGTAGGCGTTCCGTCACCGGTAAAGCCGATAGAGGAAATGAAGCCGCTTATCTCGGAAGTTATGCCGAACGACAAGATACTGACCAGGGATCAATCGATACTTATACAGGGCAAAGTTAACAGCCCGGCAAAGATCGCGAAAGTCGAGATAAACGGGGCGGGAGTTAACGTCACCGATGCGGGCTCTTTTGAAATGAACGTCCCGCTTTCAACGATAGGGAAACATCTTGTTGTTGTCCGCGCAACGGATGTCACCGGGAAATCCGAAGATCGCCAGGTAAGGGTTGTAAGGATGGTGAAATTCGCGGATGTCCCGGAGAATCACTGGGCATTGACGCCGATAGAGCAGCTTGCGACGACCGGCTTAATAGAAGGATACCCGAACGGGACATTCCAGCCTGAAAGGGCTCTTTCCCGTGCGGAACTTGCCACGCTTCTTGTGAAAAGCAAAGGGGTAGAACCGTCAGCAGTTACAGATAAGACATTTAAGGATATGCCTCCGTCGCACTGGGCAGCCAGATACGTAAAAGGCGCGCTTACCATGGGGCTTGTAAAGGGATATCCGGACAAGACGTTCAAGCCGAACAACAAGATAACCAGGACTGAAGGAGTTGTGGTCCTTACAAGGTTCGGGGACATTCCTCAGCCGGCAGCGCTTAACGCAGGGCCGTATCCGGACCTTACAGCGAGGCACTGGGCGTCGCCGTTCATAGCCGCGGCGCGTACTGCGGGACTTCTTGACTATATCGGTGATAATGACTTTGAGCCAAAGAAAGAGCTTACCAGGGCGGAAGCCGTAGAGATACTTTCAAAGACGAGTTATGGCAGGGCAAGGCTTGACAGCCTGCTTGATTGGAACGTGGGCTTTAACCCCGAGATCGCAAGACCGGCGATAGCCGCTGCGCCTGCCCCGAGCATCGGCACATCCTTAAAGGAATTTGCAGATGTGCCGGATGAATTCTGGGCGAATAATTCGATCAAGTATCTTGCGACTGCCGGTGTAATGAACGGTTATCCGGACAGAACGTTCAAACCGGACAGGATAGTGACCAGGGCTGAACTGTCTTCCATACTTGTCAAAGCAAAAAATATCCCCGTGACAACTGCTTATGCGACGGGTTATTCGGATGTTACAAGGCAGAACTGGGCGGCGCCTTACATTAAGGCAGCCGTGGATTCAGGTTACTTGACAGGAAGGAAAGGCAATAAATTCGAGCCGAACAGGGGAGCCACAAGGGCGGAAGCGGTTGCCGCTCTGGTCAAATTCGACAGCATTGAACTTCCCCCAAGCCTGCGCGCGGGCCCGTTCCCGGACATGACAGCGAAAGAATGGTCATCCAAGTACGTGGCTGCGGCAAAAGAAGCGGGCATGCTCGATTACCTGCAGGGGCAGGACTTTGAAGCGGACAAATCCATAACAAGGGCAGAACTGGCGGAGATCATAGCGAAGACAAAATACGGACAGGCAAAGATCGAGCAGGTAAAATCCGCAGGCGTATACGAGTAAAAGCATCTCATAGCCTCACTTTGTGCTGTTTTGCTCGGAACCTGAGAGTAAAACTCTCGGTTCCTCGTATAATATTTTTCATGGTATTTATATAAAATTTATGATTTGGAACCGCGACTTTCAGTCGCAGGTTCCACCCCGCTATTTGTTAAGGTTCAAAATTCCACTTGAGTGTGAAGTGTGTTTTCACAACTTCACACTTGACAAAACATACCCCATACCTGTATAGTGTATATTAAGGTCAGCAATATGTCTAATATTGAAAAAGAAGAAATAATAAAACGGCTGAACCGCATAAAAGGGCAGGTGGAGGGGATCGTGCGCATGGTGGAGAGCCCCAAGCATGTTGTCGACATATTCCATCAAGTTACGGCGGCGAAAAAAGCCCTCGATTCGGCGGGAAGATCGATACTTGAGAACTATATTAAGGAGAAGCTTGCAAGCGTCACAAAGTCGAGGGAAGAGAGCCAAAAGGTAAAGGAGATAATTGAGATAATGGAAAAATTCTGATCTCCTGATCGAGGATTGCATCAATTGAAGGGGGTGTATGTGTATGGTAGAATGCAGGAAAATGAAGAAGTTTGAAAGGATCGTTCTTACAGGGCTGGTGGTTTTCATGTTCCTTACGGGCCTGCCTGCCGGCAGGCAGGGGGGGATATTCGCGTTCTCAGCGCCTCCTTCGAAGGGCATGGAGGAAACTCCAGGAACAGCAAGCAAATTCGACATGCCTCCTGCGGAAACGGATTGGGCGACCTTCCACGGAGATGCCGCAAGAAGCGGCAATTCCACGGAAAAATATATCACGCCGCCACTCTCCATCAGATGGAATTTTTCCACAGGGGGAAATGTCTGGTCTTCACCGGCTGTGGTAGCGAACACCCTTTTTATCGGATCATCTGACGGGAAATTATACAGCATTGATGTTTCGAGCGGCGCCATGAAATGGGCATTTAAAACGGGGAACGCCATATTTTCTTCACCGGCGGTCGATAAAAGGACCGTTTACTTTGGTTCTTCTGACCATATATTTTATGCGCTGGATGCGGAAACCGGGATATCAAAATGGACGTTTGAAACAGGCGAGCCGATAACTTCCTCACCCGCGGTCCTTGACGGCTCGGTCTATTTTGGTTCATGGGACGGCTCTCTTTACGCCCTTTCTGACAGTGGGGCGCCTAAATGGAAATATCAGACAAAAGGGGCGATATATTCGTCTCCCGCCATAGCACGCGGAAAGGTTTATTTTGGATCGTCTGACGGGAATGTTTATGCGCTGGACAGAGAAAAAGGCCAGCCTGTTTGGGCTTTCCAGACCGATGATTACGTTTCGGCAACTCCAGTTGTGATAGGGAAGATAGTTTATGTGGGATCCTGGGACGGGAACATGTATGCCATCGGTAGCGACGACGGGAAACTTTTATGGAAATTCAGGACAGGAGCCGGGGTATATTCATCAGCTGCTGTATTTGAGGATTCGGTCATATTCGGATCGTATTCCGGAAAGCTTTACTGCCTTGACAGGTACAAGGGCATAACTAAATGGTCCTATTATTCCAAAGATTCAGTGTACCATTCGTCCCCTGTCGTCGCTAACGGCGTTGTTTACGTGGGGCTCGGGTACAAGAACAAGGTGCAGGCGTTTCATGCCAGGACCGGCGAGTATTTATGGAGCTATCCGACGGGCGCTTCCGTGGGCGCTTCACCGGCAATTTCCGAAACGAACATGTACATAGCGGCATCGGACGGCAAAATATACGCTTTCGGGGATATCCAGCAGCCTGACGCAAAAGTCAACACGCTTAAGCCCGCTTACAATAAATACGATTTTCTGGTCAACTGGGTAGGGGCGGACAAAGGCGGCTCCGGGATAAAGAGCTATGACATCCAGTTCAGGAGCGGGGCCGGGGAGGATTGGCAGGTCTGGCTTACGAACGTGACGACAACATTCGCGACTTTCGGCCCGAACGAGCCTTTAGAGATCAAGGACAATACGGTCTATTATTTCCAGGCAAGGGCGCATGACAATGCAGGGAATGTGGGCGCTTACGCCGGAGGCGACGGCGACACATACACTGTCATCGACCTGACCCCGCCAAGGATAGCAAAGGTCAGCATAAATAATTACAAGGCGCAGGCAGGCAGCTTCATTACTTCTAAGCCGCTTATACAGGCATCAATAAGCGATAATGTTTCCGTGGACCCGGACAGCTTGAAAATATATATCGACAACAAGGAATACGTGCCGGACAGCTTTGCCAACGGGCTGATGAAGTACAAGCACAAGACCCCCCTAAGCCCCGGGAAGCACGACATAAGGGTTATTGCGGCCGATATTTCAGGCAATAAAGCGGATCCGTGGGATGTGGCGGGCATCAAGGTTTCTGAGGGGATAGAAGCGGCTGACATCTCGACATTCCCGACGCCTTTCAATCCACTGGCAGGGCCTGTTTATATTTCATACAGGCTCAACGCTAACGCTGAAACGAACGTTTTCGTTTATGATAAATACGGATCGCTGATATATTCCATGCAATTTAACGAAGGCGAGAACGGAGGCAAGCGGGGCTGGAACAAGATCGTCTGGAACGGTGTGACGGGGTCCGACAGCATTGTGGGCAACGGCGAATACGCCTTTAAGATAGTGGCCAACAGGAACCTGGTCGGCAAGGGGCAGATAATAGTCCAGAAATGACCTCACCCCTAACCCCTCTCCTACGAGTAGGAGAGGGGAGCAAAGTAATACTTATAGTAGATTATGATACTATTAGGCCCTGGGGTGAGGTTTTCGAGGTAAAAAATGAGAGTTAATAGTGATATTATTAGGCAGATTGCGAAAGATGAGCAGGTTCCGAAGGAAAAGATATTAAAAGGCCTTCGCTCCGGGGAGATAGCCATCCCTTATAACAAGATACATTCCCCTCTGCATCCCATTGCGATCGGCACGGGACTGCGCACGAAAGTTAATGCGAATATCGGCACCTCAAAGGAATTCAGCGACCTTTCCCAGGAACTTGAGAAAGTCGAGATATGCCTTAAGAACAAGGCGGATGCCATAATGGACCTTTCTGTCGGCGGCAACCTGGATGAAATAAGGCAGGCAATAATAAATGCTTCAACGCTCCCTGTCGGCACCGTCCCCATTTACCAGGCGGCGATAGAATCGGGCTCAATAGAGAAAATGACCGCCGATAAAATGTTCAACGTCATAGAAAAGCACGCCAGATCCGGCGTTGATTTCATGACCATACACTGCGGCGTGACCATGGCACTTATCAAAAGGATCCGGGGAAAAAAGCGCATCATGGACATAGTAAGCCGCGGAGGCGCGTTCCTTTACAAGTGGATGACCGTGAGGGAAAAAGAAAATCCATTATATGAAGAGTACGACCGTCTGCTTGAGATTGTAAAGAAGTACGATGTTACATTAAGCCTTGGCGACGGGATGAGGCCGGGATCAATTGCCGATGCCGGAGACATGCTCCAGATGGGTGAACTTAAGGTTCTCGGCCAGCTGGCAAAAAGAGCGCGCAGGGCCGGAGTCCAGGTGATCATTGAAGGGCCGGGCCACGTCCCGCTCGATGAGATAGAGGAACAGGTGAAACTGGAAAAGAAGATATGCAATAAAGCGCCGTTCTATGTCCTTGGGCCTCTTCCGACGGATATTGCCCCCGGTTGGGACCATTTGACATCAGCTATCGGCGGGGCGCTGGCGGCATCGGCGGGCGCGGATTTCCTTTGCTATGTGACGCCTTCAGAGCATCTCGGGCTGCCGAGCCTGTCGGACGTCAAGGAAGGGATAATCGCGTCAAGGATAGCGGCTCATATCGGGGATATAGTTAAAGGCGTCAAGGGGGCAAAGGATTGGGATATTGAGATGTCAAAAGCAAGGAAAGCGCTTAACTGGCAAAGACAGATCGAGCTGGCAGTTGACCCGGTCACGGCGTCGGAGATAAGAGATTTGACATCGGCAAAGGAAAAGACGGATACATGCACCATGTGCGGCGAATACTGCGCGATGAAAGTGGTTTCGGAAGCGAAGAAAAGGAAATAATGAGAATATCCCGGCTCGGCGAATTCGGTTTGATCAACACCATCAGGAAAATGAATCCCGCGAAGAACAAGGGTGTTGTCATCGGGGTGGGGGACGATACGGCTGTCATCAGGAACGATAAAAGCAGATATATCCTGATGACAACGGATACTTTGGTCGAGAACATACATTTCAACCTGAAATATTTTCATTTCTATGAGGTCGGATGGAAACTTCTGGCCGTGAACCTTTCTGATATCGCGGCAATGGGAGGGATCCCTAAATACGCCCTGGTCACTTTGGGCCTTAAGAAAAACACTAATATTTCCGATATAAAAGAATTTTACGCCGGCATTCGTTCTCTTGCCCGAAAAAACAATGTTGATGTGGTCGGCGGCGATATTGTCAGTTCGCCGAATAATTTATTTTTTACAATGGACCTTTTTGGCGTTGCGGAAAAAGTCGTGAGAAGGAGCGGCGCAAGGCCCGGTGATGCCGTCATTTCCATCGGAAAGATCGGAGCGTCTTCTGCGGGACTCGCGCACCTGAAAAAACACGGAAGAAAAGCCATGACATCGAACGTAAAGGCGCATCTCATGCCGACACCGATGCTTAAGGAAGGCCGGCTTGCGTCAGAGCATGCGACCTCTATGATAGATAACAGCGACGGGCTCGCGCGATGCCTTATAGAGATCTGCAAGGAGAGCAAGGTCGGGGCAAGAATAGACCTGTCTAAAGTGCCTCTTGCCGCCGGCGCAAGTATTGAACAGGCGCTTGATGGCGGGGAAGATTATAATTTGATATTGACCGCTCCTATGAACAAAGCCCGATCCGTAAAGGGTGGTGTGGTGATCGGGGAAATTACGCGATCTAAAAAGATCATGCTGGTCGACGGGTCAGGCAAACAAAGGATCCTGAAAGACAAGGGGTACGAGCACTTTTGAACCTCACCCCTGATCCCTCTCCTATGAAATAGGAGAGGGGAGCAAAGGAAGGGCTGTGGTAGATTATGATACCAATAAACTTTGGGGTGAGGTCTATGACCCTAACAAAGTCTGAGGTGAAGTGAAGCACTGTGATAAACAAAAAAAGACTGGTTAGCAGGTTCATTAAATATGTGAAAGTGGACAGCCTTTCAAAAAATGAGGCCAAATTCATGAAGCTTATCAGGAAAGAACTTGCTGCTATGGGTATAAGGTCAGTCGAGGACAATGCCGGCAAACGCATCGGAGGGGATTCGGGCAATCTTTATGCTTTCATTAAGGGCAACGCGAAAGGCGCTCCAAGGATGCTTCTTAATGCCCATGTTGACACAGTAATGCCGGGAGAGAATATCAAACCGCGGATAAGGAATGGGAGAATATTCAGTGACGGCACGACCGTATTAGGCGCCGATAATAAGGCAGGCGTCGCGGTCATAATGGAAGTTATCAAGACATTAAAGGAGCGGAAGATACAGCACGGGGACATAGATGTCCTTTTCACTGTGGCGGAAGAGCTCGGCCTTATGGGTTCAAAATTCATAAACAAGAAGCTCCTTAAAGCCGACTTCGGTTATGTGCTGGATGGTGGAGACGTGGACAAGGTCATCAATAAAGCGCCTTCGCAGGATTCGATCGAGATCAAAATAACAGGGCGCGCAGCGCATGCAGGGGTACATCCTGAAAAAGGGATAAACGCCATAAAGGTGGCATCTGCCGCGATATCAGGAATGAAACTTGGAAAGATAGATGTCGAGACCACCGCAAACATAGGGATAATACACGGCGGAGTCGCCACGAACATAGTGCCGGAAACCGTTGTTCTTAAAGGCGAAGCAAGAAGCCATAACTTGAACAAGTTAAAGCGTCAGGTCAGGCGTATGAGAAACGAATTTCAGAAAGCTTGCGTAAAATACGGGGCAAAATTGGCTTTTCAAGTTACGCCTTCATACAGGGCATTTGAAATTCCAGTGAATCATGTCGCGGTGCTATTGGCAAAAAAGGCGGCGCAGGATATCGGCATAAAACCGAATATCATAGCTACCGGCGGCGGAAGCGACGCCAATATATTTTCGTCATTGGGATTGCCGTGCCTGATAATCGGCGTCGGCGCCGACAATGTGCACACGAAAAAAGAGAATATTGCTGTTAATGAGATGGAAAAAGGAGCGCAGCTGGTCCTTAACCTAATAAAGGAGAGCGTCAATTGTTCGAAAAAACGCTGAAAAAAAAGAGGATATATAAAGGCAGGATAGTCGGCCTAAGGGAAGACACGGTCAAGCTCGTAAACGGGGTGGTGTCAAAAAGGGAAATAGTGGAGCATCCCGGGGCGGTCGCCGTCATCGCCATAACAAAGGACAAAAAACTGGTCTTGATAAGGCAATTCAGGAAGCCCGCAGAAAAAGTTCTTCTCGAGATACCAGCCGGGCTGGTACATAAGGGAGAAAGCGATCTGGAAGGCGCGCGAAGGGAGCTGATGGAGGAATCCGGCTATAAAGCAGGCAAGATCCGCAGAGTTTTTGTCGGGTATTCATCGCCCGGTTACAGCACCGAATTAATGAAGTTTTTTATTGCTACCGATCTGGAGAAAACATCTCAGCATTGCGATGTTGACGAGATGATCAATGTAAGTCTCTATTCCTTAAAAGAATGCCTGAAAATGCTGAAGTCCGGCAAAATAAGGGATAATAAGACGGCTATAGGGATAATGTTGGCGAACCTCACCCCCGCAAAGGAAAATCTATGGTAGATAATGATACTTATAAACCTAGGGGTGAGGTTTGCGAAAAATTGATCGAGGATTTCTTAGGCCACCTTAAATATGAAAGGGGATACAGCGAGAACACTATATCCTCTTACAAGAGGGACCTCGTTCATTTTGAAAAGCATCTAAAACAGCCGCATATAAGCTCGGTGATCAGCATTACAAGGCCCATCGTGAGCTCTTTTGTAACGGCACTTGTCGGGATGGGGCTTGATCCCTCGAGCGTTGAAAGGCATATAGCCGCACTCAAATCTTTTTTTGCATATCTGATCAGGGAAGGGCAGGTAAAGATAAACCCGACATCCGATATCAAGCTTCCAAGGAAAAGCAAGCGCTTGCCAAAAGCCCTGACAATGAACGAAGCAAAGAATTTGGTTGAAAGCCCTAAATCTATCAGGGACAAGGCGATAATGGAGCTTCTTTACGCGACCGGGATCAGGGCTTCAGAGCTTATCAGCCTGACATTGAATGACGTCAATCTGGATGTGGGTTTCATCAAATGCTTCGGCAAGGGCGGGAAGGAACGGATAGTTCCGATGGGAGCGGCTGCCGTATCCGCCGTCAGGGAATACATTGATTCATCAAGGCCGAAGACGGAAAGCAATATAATATTCCTGGACAAAAATAAAAAACAGCTTACCCGACAGGGGCTCTGGTTCATCGTGAAGAAATATGTAAAGTTGTCAGGCGTCAGGGCAAGCGCCTCAACCCATACCTTGAGGCATTCTTTTGCCACGCATCTTCTGGAAAAAGGGGCGGACCTGCGTTCCGTGCAGGAAATGCTCGGGCACAGCGACATTTCAACGACCCAGATCTATACCAGCGTCAGCAGGGAGCGGCTCAAGAGGATATACCATTCGGCGCATCCGAGGGCGTAATTAAATGATAGAAATTACAGGGATAGTTATATTAATATTTTGCATTTTGATCTCGCTTACTGTCCATGAGTTCTCGCATGCGTTGACGGCCGACAGGCTTGGAGACCCGACCCCCAGGCTTGCAGGCAGGCTGACATTGAACCCTATAAAGCACGTCGATCCTTTCGGATTCATTATGCTTCTGTTGGTGCATTTCGGCTGGGCGAAACCGGTGCCGATCAATCCGTATAATTTCAAGGATCCGGATAAAGGGGAGATCCTTGTTTCGTTGGCAGGCCCGTTCTCAAATATTCTTTTTGCGTGGCTGATCGTGAAGTGCATCAAGTTATTCCCGGAGCCGGTCATCAGCATCCCTTTATATCACTACGTAATGTCCCTGTTGATCCAAATAAACATTAATCTGGCCGTATTTAATCTTTTGCCCATACCTCCGCTGGACGGCTCTCATATCTTTGCGCGTTTCCTGCCTTATGAATTGAGGGCCCAGTTCGAGCAATACGGCTTCTTATTGCTTTATCTGATCGCGATATTCCCGCCGACATCTCAGCTTCTGATGCTCCTTTTTGATAATGCGCAAAAACTGATATTAGCTCTATGAAGTACGGGCAGGCTGTCAGATATCTTGAAAGTTTCCAAAGATCAGGCATCAGGCTCGGCCTTGAGCGAATAACCTCTCTGCTTGCACGTCTTGGCGATCCCCAGAACTCTTTCAGGTCTATCCATATTGCCGGGACCAACGGCAAGGGCTCGGTTGCCGCGATGCTTTCATCCATCCTGTACCGGTCGGGATACAGGGTAGGCCTATATACTTCGCCTCATCTTGTCGATTATACCGAAAGGATAAGGATAAACGAGAAAGATATTTCAAGGGCGAAATTCGCCGCAGCGGTGGCAAAAGTCAAAAATGTCATCGATAAACTATCGGAAATGCGTTTGACCGAGTTCGAGGTCCTGACGGCGGTCGGGTTTTTATTGTTATCGCAAGAAAAAGTTGACATTGCTGTCATTGAGGTCGGTTTGGGAGGGCGGTTGGATGCAACAAATGTCATTACTCCGATATTATCGGTCATTACCAATATCGATTATGACCATATGGACGTTCTGGGCGGTTCGATAATAAATATTGCAAAGGAAAAGGCGGGAATAATCAAGCCTGGCGTCACGGTTGTCACTGGCGAAACAAAAGTTTGGCGCATCTTATATAATATATGTAAGAAAAACGGATCAAAATTCGTCAGGTCGAACAAAGTAAAAGTTAAGCCCGCGCCAATGCTCGGGTCCCATCAACTTGAAAACACAAGGACCACCCTTGCAAGCGTTGAGGTTTTGCGGGAACTGGGGATAAAAATCGATAGAAAGCAGATTGACAGGGGTCTTAGCGGCACATACTGGCCGGGGAGGCTGCAGATAGTCAGCAAAAAGCCCCTTATCATCCTGGACGGCGCGCATAATCCGGCCGGAGCAAGGGCATTAAAAGGCTTTCTCTCGAATTATCACAAAAGATCGACTTTTATCATAGGTATGCAGGCAAACAAGGACATTAAAAGTTTCATCAACATCATAAAACCTTTGGCAAAAGATTTTATTGTCGTCAGGTCCTCCAACCCCGGGGCTGCGCCAAATAAGATCATTGCCGATCGGATCAGGTCTACAGGCGGCAAAGCGCTCATCGCAAAGGATTTGAAGCATGCATTGTTAATGGCGAAGCGAGATAATGATCCCATATGCGTAACAGGGTCGCTTTATCTTGTGGGAGACGCGCTTAAACAAAAACTGTTTGACTTGTGATCCCTATTTTTAGTATAATCAGGGCATAAAATGGGCGAAAGAAGAGATCTAAGGGATTTACTAAAAGACACCGATTTCACGCAAAAGCGGATAATAGACGATCTTGCCAATTCCGATACCGAAGCTGATTATCCGGAACGGGGAATGGCCGGGGACATAAAGAAATCCGAGGGAGGAGATTTTATTAAGAGCATATTCGTGGGACTTCTCCTTGTGGGCATAGTAGTGGGAAGTTTCTGGATCTCTTTTCTCATAGGGAAAAAGGTCCTTGTTCCTCCAATAAAGAACCTCCCGACCTTTGAGATCCCCGCTCCAAAAGCCATATCCAGATTTGACATTGAAAAAGCAACGCCCGTTAAAGAAGAGCCGGTCATCCAGGAGAGGGAGATAAAGGGGATAGAGGTAAAGGCGAAATTGCCAAAGCCCGTTTCTGTAAAGAAAATTCAAACTGCCGCAAAACCCGTGGCGGTCAAGACAGCAAGCAAGCCGGCCGCGATCAAAACACCTGTTGCACAATCAAAGGGAGTAAAATATTACAAGGTAATAGTTGGGACTTTCAAGGCGGCCGACGAGGCGAATGCCCTTATGAAGTCCTTAAAGGAAAAGGGATTTCAGTCCTATATTAAAAAACTGTCGGGCCTCTACAGGGTGCAGGCCGGAGCGTTCGACGCAAAGGATAAAGCGAATCCGCTGGTGTTTAAATTAAAAGGCAAGGGATTCACCCCCGCAATAATTATTGAATAATTCCTGCCGGCAAATTTATTAAAACTCCCTGTGGTTACGGGAATTAGGAGGAGAGGTTAATATGGGTTTTTATGATTTCGTTTTCGGTTATTTTTCAAGGGACCTGGGCATCGATCTCGGGACGGCCACAACTCTGGTATACGCGAAAGGCGAGGGGATAATACTTTGCGAGCCCTCCGTTGTTGCCATAGAAAAGGAAACAGGCAAGGTCATCGCGATAGGCAATGAAGCAAAGGGGATGATCGGAAGGACCCCCGGGAATATCGTAGCGGTAAGGCCGATGAGGGACGGGGTTATAGCGGATTTCGAGGTCACGGAAATGATGCTCCGCCATTTCATAAGCAAGAGCCATAACAGGACCGCTTTCGTAAGGCCGCGCATCGTTATCGGTGTCCCATCCGGCATAACCGGCGTTGAAAAGCGCGCAGTGCTTGATGCTGCGATGCATGCCGGGGCGCGAGAAGCTTATTTGATCGAAGAGCCGATGGCCGCGGCCATTGGCGCGAATCTTCCGGTCTCGGAACCGGCCGGCTCGATGATAGTTGACATCGGAGGGGGAACGACGGAAGTCGCAATATTGGCGCTTGGCGGAATAGTCGTTTCCAAGTCGATAAGGGTTGCAGGAGATGAAATGGACGAGGCAATTATTGCTCACTGCAGGAAAAATTACAACCTTTTAATAGGAGAGAGGACAGCGGAGCAGATAAAGATCGATATCGGCTCGGCATATCCGCTCGGAGAAGAGCGAACCGTTGAAGTAAGAGGAAGGGACCTTGTTACAGGACTTCCAAAGACATTATCGCTTACCTCGTCGGAAGTGAGGGATGCGCTTTCAGAGCCGATCGCCACTATCGTTGATGCGGTCAGGATGACCCTGGAAAAGACCCCGCCTGAACTTGCGGCAGATATCATAGATAGGGGCGTTGTAATGTGCGGAGGGGGGTCGCTGCTGCGTGGTATGGATAAGCATATAAGCCAGGAAACGGACATGTCAGTTTATGTTGTGGACGATCCCATGTCCTGCGTCGTTTACGGAACCGGAAAAGTGCTTGATGAGCTGGAAACTCTCAAGAAAGTATTGATAACTTCCAAAAAAGGCGTTTAGGGTCCTATAAATAGGGGATTATGTATTATTACGAAAGCAGCAGAAGAAGAAGAAAAGGCGTTTACCTTTGGATCATAGTTCTAGTCATTGCTGTAATAATACTTAATGCCCCTGCCGTCAGAAGATCAAAACCGCTGCGCGCTGTCAGGATCATCGCAAATAATGTTTTATTCCCGTTCAAATATGTTTTTAATGCCGCATACGGGGGCTCCACCTCGGGAGCCCGCGGTTTCTTCAGGCTAAAAGGCATTCAAAAAGAGAATGAACAGCTGAAGGCTGAGATAAAAGAATACAAGACAAAGATAGTCCTGCTTGACGAATTTTCCCGCGAGAACGAAAAACTGCGCGGCGCCCTTAATTTCCGCTCAAAAAGCATGATTTCGAGGCTTCTGCCGGCTGAGATCATAGGAATGTCCGGCAGCAATTGGTTCAATATTATTGAAATAAACAGGGGCTCGGCCGACAAGGTAGCCACTGACAGCGCGGTCATAAACAGCGAGGGTCTTGTTGGCAGGGTTTTTGATGTATCCCAGTATTCCTCAAAAGTATTGCTCATTACCGACCCGTCTTCAGCCGTTTCTGTTCTGGATGCGGTGACGGGGGATATGGGCATCGCATCGGGGAATTCCATAGGGCCGCTGAAGATAAGGTACATGTCCGCCACCGCCGCGGTAAAGATAGGGGATAAGATAATAACCTCCGGCATGAGCGATATTTTCCCGAAAGGCGTCATTGTCGGCGTTGTGAGGAGTGTTAACAAAAAAGATTACGATATTTTCCAGAAAGTCGACGTAGATCCCGCCGTGAACTTTTCAAGGCTCGACAAGGTCTTTGTCATCACAAGATAAATGAAGAAAATCAAGATCGTCATATGCATCATTCTTGTATACCTGCTCCAGATAACGGTAATTTCAAGGCTGTCGGTGTTCGGCGTCAAAGCGGACCTGCTGCTTATAGTCACGACCCTTTTCGCGGTAACATACGGGGCGGAAGAGGGGTTTTTAATGGGGCTTTTTTGCGGCCTTGTCCAGGATCTGTGCGGCGGGTCTTTCTACATGCAGACCATTTCCAAGGCGATCCTTGGCTTCCTGATAGGGACCTTCAAGGAAAGCGTGTTCGGAACTGAGGAAGGAGTCGCTTTAACTGCCGTAGCGGTGGCCACCGTCACAAATTTTATCCTGGAGCTAACGATACTGTTCTTCTTTTTTGGAAGGCCTGTTGCTTCGCCGCTTGTGCTGGCTGTAACCCTGGGCATATCTTGTCTTTATAACAGTTTGCTTGCGCCTTTGTTCTACCCGGTCGTGAAATTCGGGTCCAGATTGGTGATGGAGTAAGCAATGGACAGGGAAAATCAAACAAAGCTTTTTGTAACGCTTCTATTCATTGTTTTTATCGTTCTGTTCGGCAGGCTCTGGCAGCTGCAGGTCCTCGATTTTTCGTCGTATTCCACTCTTTCAAAGGAGAACACCACAAGAACAATCCCTACACTGGCTCCCAGAGGAATAATTTACGACAGGCACGGAAAGGTCATTGTCGCGAACAGAGCGATTTTTTCCGTTTATTTGTTCCCGAGCAGCATCGACAACCCGGATGAATTAAAGAAGGTATTGACTTCCGTCTCGCGCATAGTAGGCATCCCCCAGGAAAAGATACTGAAAAAGATAAGCGAGAACAGATCGCGGCCGTTCGAACCCGTCTTGATAAAAGATGACCTCTCAATAAGAACGGTAACGGCTTTTGAAGAAAAGAAGCACAGCCTTCCCGGAATAGTCATCAATGTGAGGCCCGTCAGGTATTACCCTTACAGGAACCTGGCGGCCCAGGTGCTGGGATACGTCGGAGAGATCACAAAGGAAGAGCTGCACAACTTGCGCGAGCAGGGCTACAACTTGAAGGACAATATAGGGAAGGAAGGCATAGAGAACACTTATGACAGATATTTGAGGGGCGTGGATGGGGGGCAACAGCTGGAGATAGATGTTTCCGGAAGGCCGGTAAGGACAGTAGGAGCGCTTGATCCTGTCCCTGGTTCGGATGTGGAACTTACGATCGACCTTGAGCTTCAAAAATTAGTCGAAAAAAATCTTGAAGGGAAACGCGGTGCGGTCATAGTAATGGACCCGAGGAACGGCGAGATACTTGCCATGGCAAGCCACCCGAGCTATGACCCGAACATCTTTGCGGCGCCGATGGATAAACGCGAATGGGAAAAGATGGACAGGGAAGGGCATCCCTTCCTGAACAGGGCGCTGTCAACTTATCCTCCGGGATCCACCTTCAAAGTCGTTAACTTGTCGGCCACGCTTCAAGAAAGAACGGCAAAACTTAACGAGACCTTCGAATGCAAAGGGTATTACATTTTGGGGAACCGTAAGGCGCTTTGCTGGTTGGAAAAGGGCCACGGAAAGATGAATATCCTGGAAGGATTGGTCCAATCCTGCGATATAGTATTTTATGAGCTGGGCCTTAAGAATGGCCCTTCCCTTCTTTCAAAATATTCAAAGAGTTACGGGCTTGGCGAACGCACCGGGGTAGACCTGCCCGGCGAACTTTCGGGGGTTGTTCCCACGGAGGAATGGAAAAAACGAGTATATAAGGATGTGTGGGTGAAAGGCGATTCGATAAATTACGGCATAGGGCAGGGCTTTCTTATTGTCACCCCGATACAAATGGCGAACGTATACGGGACCATCGCAACGGGCAAAAGATATATCCCTCACGTCGTGCTCGATGTAAAGTCCAGGGAAGGCAAAGAGGTCTTCAAATTCAAGCCGTCCGAAACAGGCAGCATCCCGATATCGCCGGAAAATGCCGATCTCCTGAGGGATACCATGAGGCAGGTTGTTAAGCGAGGGACAGGGATCGCGGCCGAGGTCAAGGATATGCCAGCCGCGGGCAAAACAGGGACAGCAGAGAACCCCGGCAAGGCTCACGCGTGGTTCATGTGTTTTGCTCCTTATTCTTCGCCCGAAATCGTGATCATATCTTTCGTAGAGCAAGGCGAACACGGCGACAGGGTCACTGCCTATATTGCCCGGGAAATATTAAAATGGCACAGGGATAACTCCAATAATAAGGAAACAAAGATAATAAAAGGTTGAGAATTTGATCGACCTATGGTATATTATCAACTCGTTTTGTCTGCCGGAAGGCAGGGAGGATTAAATTGGAAAAAGTTGAACTGGAAGCGAATAAAAGGGAAAAGACAGGCACCAGCCTCTCCCGCAGGGCCAGGATAGCCGGGCTTTTGCCGGCCATTGTTTACGGCAAAGGGATGGATTCCCTGCCGATAGAGATCAACTACAAAAAATTCACGAAGCTCCTAAGTTCAAAAGCGGGACGCAACGTTATTATCACTCTGAAAATCGCAGGCGATGGAAAGACCAGTAGCATTCCTGTCTTAACGCATGAAATATTAAGGGATGCCATTAAAGACAGTATATCCCATGTCGATTTTTACAGGATCAAAATGGAAGAAGAGATAAAGACAAAG
>Ga0315286_10001890_pt1 | contig 19343 bp, 14 predicted proteins | sample YL17G10_0_MG_FD_205038 | JGI IMG/M metagenome (GOLD analysis project Ga0315286, IMG submission 205038) | Sediment microbial communities from Yellowstone Lake, YNP, Wyoming, USA - YL17G10_0 | ecosystem: Environmental > Aquatic > Freshwater > Lake > Sediment | place: USA: Wyoming | collected... | reverse complement strand
GACCGCGCACCGTGACCTCGCGCTTGCCGGCGGCCCAGAGCGTCAGCTCGGCGTCGGCGCTGAGCCCCTGGGCCGCGGTACACAGCGGATCCTCTCCGGCCAGCGGCGTCAGCGCCGGCACCGGCGGGACGAGGGTGTGGCCCAACGCCGTGGCCAGCGCGTACCCCGTCCCATCGCTGCCGGTCCGCGGGAACGACAGGCCGCCGGTGGCGAGGATCACGGCGCGCGCCTCGATCCACTCGGCGGGCTCGTCGGCCGGCAGCGGCCATGTCCCCTCCCGATGCGCGGCGACCGAAGCCGAGAACGCGTTGCTGTCGGCGACACGCTGGATCCCGAGGCGATAACCGCCCGGCTCGAGCCGCTCCAGCCGCACGACCCGCGCCCCGCACTCCACGCGCACGCCGGCGCGCTCGACCGCGCCGACCAGCGCCTCGAGCACGGTGTGGGCGTCGTCGGTGAGCGGGAAGTACTTCCCGGTCTCCTCGAGCTTCAGCTCCACGCCGAGGCCGGCGAACCACTCCAGCGTCGCCTCGACCGGGAACGCCCGCAGGATGCGGGCCACGACGTGCGCCGAGCCGCCGTGGAAATCGCGCTCGCCCACCTGGCGGTGGGTGACGTTGCAGCGCGTGCCGCCCGACATCAGGATCTTGAGCCCCGGCCGGGGGTGGGCGTTGAGCAGCACGACACCCGCGCCGGCCTCGGCGGCCCGCAAAGCAGCCGTGAAGCCCGCGGCCCCGGCGCCGATCACGGCGACATCGGCAGCGGCGGGCAGCGCGGGCGGGGGGACCGGGTCGGCGGGGCTCATGGCCCCTGCATCCTACCGCTTCCATTGACACGGGTGCTGCTGGTACGGTAAACACCAGCCCGAACGCTTGCGGTGGGGCTGTAGCTCAGCTGGGAGAGCGCTTGACTGGCAGTCAAGAGGTCGACGGTTCGATCCCGTTCAGCTCCACCATTCTTCGCAGGCCGGGCGGTGCGCTGCCCGGCCTGATTATTTGAGGAGTGAGCGCGTGACCCAAGCCCCCGGTCCCGGCCCGATTTCCCCTGCGGCGCCCTCGCGCCTCGCCTTGCGGCGTGCCACCGCCTACGCCCTCTTCGTCTTCGACCTCGGGCAGGGAGTGGACCTCGAGAGCTGCCGGCGCCGTCTGGCCAGCGGCACCGGGCAGGCGCTCATCAAGGGCAAGCGCCGCGCGCCCCGCCACTTCCAGTTCGAGACCCCGCCGCTCACGATCTCGGCGCGCAGCCCCGCCCTGACCGTGGGCGAGCACGCGACCGCCTCCGGCGCCGACGTCCTGCTCTACGACTTCGGGGCGGTGACCGTCACCTACGCGATCCCCTTCGCCGGCGACGTCGAGCGCCTGGTCGAGCTGAGTTGCGCCCTGGCCGACGACGAGACGCTGCTCGCCGACGCCCGCCGCCAGGTCGAGCAGCTCATGGCGGCGGCCGGGGATGCGATCCACCTGCCCCGCCACTCGGAGCTGGTGGAGGACTACTTCCTGTTCCACGTCTGCGAGCCGGAGGGCGGCCTGTCGCCGGAAGCCGCCTGTGGCGCGCACGCGCAAGACCTGGCCCGCGTGTTGCGCGCCGAGCCCGGCGTGCTCTCGCCGGCGGAGGTGGCCGACGCCCTGGCGCAACGCATCTCCTACGGCCTCGACGACCTCGTGCTGGTGGACTGGAACGCCGCCTGGATCCTCGACCACGAGGCCGACGACGCACGCGCCGTGCTCGAGTTCGCCAACGTGCAGCTGCTCGAGATGCGCTTCCTCGACCAGCGCCTCGACCGTCAGCTCGACCGCGCCTACGAGTACCTGAGCGGCGGCGGGTCGGGCTGGCGGCCCGGGGCGCTGCGCTTCCGCAGCGACCTGCGCCCGGTGGCCCAGATGCAGGTGGACGGGGCCATCCTCTTCGAGCGCGTCGGCAACGCCCTCAAGCTGATCGGCGACCCCTACCTGGCGCGCGTCTACCGCCTGGCCGCGCAGCGCTTCCGCCTCGGCGAGTGGAACGCCGGCATCCTGCGCAAGCTCGACGCCATGGAGAGCATCTACCAGAAGATCTCCGACCGCGCCTCGACGCGCCGCCTGGAGCTCCTGGAGTGGATCATCATCCTGCTCATCGCGGTGTCCATCGCGCTGCCGTTCGTGCAGGGGAAGGTGGGGCACTGAGAAGGCGGGAGCTGGCCCGGGGCGCGGGCGCGGCGCCGGCGGGGCGCCGTCGAGGCGGCGCGTCCTAGAAGAACTGCTCCTTCTTGATCTTCTTCTTGTCCATCCCCAGGCCCACGAGGATGTCGCTGACGTCCTTGAGCATCGACTTCGAGCCGCAGACGAACGCCGTCCGGCCCGCCGCGCTCGGCAGGTAGTGCGCCAGGTGCGCGGTGACGCGCCCCGTCATGCCGTCCCACGACCCCGCCGCCGGCTGCGACAGCGTGGGGTGGTAGGCGAACCGCGGGTGGCGCCCCGCCAGCGCCTCGAACTCCTCGTGGAAGATCAGGTCCTCGCGGTGGCGGCAGCCGAAGAACAGCGCGATATCCCGGTCCATGTCGCCGCGCTCGCACAGGTCCCGGAGCATGCCGCGCACCGGCGCGATGCCGGTGCCGGTGGCCACCAGGATGAGGTCGCGGTCGGTGTCGTCGCGCAGGCAGAAGGCGCCGTAGGGGCCCTGGAAGCAGATGGGGTCGCCGGCGCGCAGCTCCTGGAAGTAGCGCGAGCCGGGCCCGTCGGGGGCGACGTCCACGATGAGCAGCAGGCGCCGGGGATCGACGGGCGCCGAGGCGATCGAGTACGAGCGCAGCGTCTTCTCGGCCACCGGCACGGTCACGAACTGCCCGGCCTTGAAGCGGAACTCCGCCGGCTCGACCAGCTCGACGTCGAGCTCGTGGATCTTGGCGGTGTCCAGGCGGTTCGCCAGGACGCGCGCCCGGTAGGTCTCCTTGGCCATCCTCGACCCTCACGAAGCGGGGACGCGCGGCCGGTGTCGGCCGCGCCAACGGGATCGCGGGGAGGATAGAAGAGGGGCGGACCGCGCCGCAAGGCGCGGGGGACGGCGGGAGTCGGCGCGGGGGCGCGGGGGCGCGCGAGGTGACCCCGCGCCCCCGCCTACGACGACGGGAAGTCGGGCGGCCGGGCGGGGGCCGCGCCGGGGGGCGTGGGAGCCGGCGAGGGCTCGGTGGCGGCCGGCAACGCCGCCGCCAGGGCCGCGGCCGCGACCGGCGCCTTGGCCTCGACGGGCCGCCGCAGCGGCGGCTCCTCGATCTCGCCGGAGCGGATCTCCGGCAGCCGCGCCTCGATGCGCGCGGCGTTGGCGGCCCCCAACCGCGCCTCGAGCTTGTGGGCGCGGTTGGTGGTGCCGCAGAACGGGCAGTACGACCAGTGGCTGTTGAGCCGCCGGTGGCACTGCACGCACGAGTCGCCGACGAAGTGGCCGCAGGACGGGCAGTAGTCGAACTCGCCGGCCAGCACGGTCGTGCAGTACGGGCACAGGCGGCGGTTCTCTTCGGCCACGTACACCACGCGGTTGACTTCCTCGATGGTGGTGATGCCGGCCAGCACCTTCTCGATGCCGTCCTCGGCCAGCGTGCGCATGCCGAGGTCGATGGCCGCGATGCGGATGGTGGAGTCGGGGGCCCCCTGATTGATCAGCTCGCGCAGGTCGTCGTCGACCTCGAGGACCTCGAACAGCCCGGTGCGCCCGTAGTAGCCGGTGTTGCGGCAGTGCGCGCAGCCGGCGCCGCGGTAGGCGACCAGCGGCTCGTCGCCCTTGACGCCGAGCCCCAGGGCCCGCGCCTGCTCGGCGTGGAGGGCGAAGGACTCGCGGCACTTGGGGCAGATGGTGCGCACCAGGCGCATGGACATCACCGCCAAGAGCGACGAGGCCACCATGAACGGCTGCAAGCCGACGTCGATGAGGCGCGTGACCGCCGACGGCGCGTCGTTGGTGTGCACGGTGGACAGCACCAGGTGGCCGGTGATCGAGGCGCGGAAGGCGATCTGCGCGGTCTCCGTGTCGCGGACCTCGCCGATCATGATGACGTCCGGGTCCTGGCGCAGGATGGCGCGCAGCACCGAGGCGAAGGTCTTCTTGGCCTTCTCGTCCACCTGCACCTGGTTGATGCCCGCCACGTGGTTCTCGATCGGGTCCTCGACGGTCACGATGTTCGAGGTCTCCGAGTAGATGTGGCGCAGGAACGAGTAGAGGGTCGTGGACTTGCCCGAGCCGGTGGGGCCGGTGACCAGCACGATGCCCTGCGGGCGGCTGATCAGGCGGCGCACGCGCTCGAGGTCGTCGGGCTGCATGCCCAGGGTCTGGATGTCGGCCGGCTTGCGGTACTGGTCGACGATGCGGATCACGACCTTCTCGCCGTAGGTCACCGGCAGGGTCGAGATGCGCAGCTCGATCGGGCGCTGGGCGATCTCGACCTTGAAGTGGCCGTCCTGGGGCTGCCGCTTCTCGGCGATGTCCAGGTTGGCGAGCACCTTGATGCGCGACACGATGGCCGCCTGCGACCACTTGGGCAGCCGCGCCATCTCCTGCAGCAGGCCGTCGATGCGGAAGCGCAGGATGATCTCGCGCTCCTGCGGCTCGATGTGGATGTCGGAGGCGCGCTCGTTGACCGCCTTGGTGAGCACCCAGTTGGTCAGCCGCACGATGGGGCGGCCGTTGGACTCCTTGATCAGCTCGTCGATGGCCTCGGGCTCGCCGGGGGCTTCGACGCGCTTGATCTCGGCGATCTCCTCGTCGGCGGTGATGCGGTCGAGCACCTCGTTCATCGAGGTGTCGAGGTGGTAGTAGTGGGTGATCGCCTCGGCGATCTCGGAGGCGGGGGCGAGCACCGGGCGCACGAAGTGGCCGCTGAAGAAGCGGATGTCCTCGATGGCGCCGGCATTGAGGGGATCGGCCATCGCCACCACGAGGGCCGAGGTGCGGCCGCCGCGCTGCCCCTCGATGGCCAGCGGCAGGGCCACGTGGCGGCTGGCCAGCTCCTCGCTGATCAGCACCAGCACGTGGTCGTCGATCTCCATGCCCTCGAGCCGCACGACCGGCAGGCCGAGCTGCTGCTGCAGCACGTCGCAGATCACCTGCTCGGTGACCCAGCCGCGCCGCACCAGGACCTGCCCGATGAGCTCGCCGGTGGTCTTCTGCTCGGCGAGCGCCTCTTCGAGCTGGGCTTCGGTCACGACCTCCGCGGCCAGGAGCAGATCGCCGATCTTTCGCCGTTCGCGGGGCATGGTTCTCCTTCCCTGTCGTTCCGCCGGGGGCCGGGGCGGGCTCCGTCCGGTCCGGCAAGCGCTTGGCGGCGGAATCCCCAGCCTGGCGCCAGCACGAGTCGTGCCGCCCCCCGCGACCTCGCCGGCAAGCGTCGGCGCCCGTGGGTCTAGGCCCGGCGTTGCAGGCCGCGGGCCGTCCCCGCGCGCAGCGTGCATTCTGCACGCGGGGGGAGCCCGGCGGCCCCGGTGGGAGGGGCGCGCTGCGGGCGACAGCCGGCCCCGCAGGGGGTGCTGGCCGCCTCTTCGGTCATCGGCTATTCTCGTCCGGACACGAGTGCATTCTCAGGGAAGGAGGCCCTTTGGCGGACCCTGTCATGGCCCCGCGGACGGCGGCGGACCAGCCCCAGCCACCCGCCGACGATTCCGGAGCCCTCGCCTGCGCCTGGCAGGAGGGGGACACCCCCGAGCGCTGCCGCTTCCGGCAGCGCACGTCGTTCCTCTCCGACGTGCTCGGCCTCGACGCGCTGCTCAACGCCTGCACGGCGTTCGTGCACGGGCAGGTGCGCGCCGAGCACGTGCGCTTCTGGCTCCACCGCATGGGCGGGCGCTACCTCGTGCACCGCGAGTACGCGCCGACCTTCGCCGAGGGCTACCGCGAGCTGCGCCGTCCGCCGGGGGAGGGGCTCGCCGGCCGCGCCGCCCTCGACAAGCGCACCTACCTGCTCGGGCCGTCGCGCGACGACCCGAAGTGGCAGGGCGAGCAGCCGCCGTGGCAATCGGCGCTGGCCGTGCCGATGGTGCGACGCGGCCAGGTGCTCGGCGTCATGGAGTGCCGCGACAAGGCCGGCGGCGGTCCGTTCACGCCGCGCGACGCCAGGCTGCTCGAGTCGGTGGCCGGAGAGTTCTCGGCGGCCATCGAGAACGCCCAGCTCTACTTCGACATCCGGCGCCGGGCCGCCGAGCGCGCCGTGTTGCTGCGCGTGGCCCGCGCCCTGTCGCAGCCGCTCACCCTGAGCGACACCCTCGAGGCCATCCTCGACGGGCTGCGCCGCCTGGTGAGCTACGACGCGGCCGCCATCTACCTGCTCTCCGCCGACGGGCTCAAGGTGCAGGCGGAGGCGAGCCGCGGCTACCCGCCGGGCGACAAGCAGGCCGCCGAGCTGCTGAGCGGCCAGGGCATCGTCAACTGGGTGGCGCGCACCGGCGAGAGCGTCATCGTGCCCGACACCTCCACCGACAAGCGCTACCTGGCGGCCCGACCCACGACGCGCTCGGAGATGGCCTGCCCGCTGATCGCCGGCGGCAAGGTGCTCGGCGTCTTCAACCTCGAGAGCGACCGGGGGGACACCTACAGCGAGGGCCACCTGGAGGTGCTGCTGGCCTTCGCCAGCCAGGCGGCCGCCACCATCGAGCGCGCGCGCCTGCTCGACGAGGCCATGGAGCGCCGCCACCTCGAGCGCGAGCTGGCCATCGCGCGCCAGATCCAGACCTCGTTCCTGCCCAAGGCCGACCCGCAGATCGCCGGCTACGACGTCTCGGGCGTCAACATGCCCTACTCCGAGGTGGGGGGCGACTACTTCGACTTCATCCCGATCATCGAGAACCAGACGGGCATCGCCATCAGCGACGTCTCGGGCAAGGGCATCCCGGCCGCCCTGCTCATGGCCGCCTACCGGGCCAGCCTGCTGGCGGAGATCCGCAACGAGTTCGCGATGCGGACCATCTTCGCCAAGGTCAACCTGCTGCTGTACGAGAGCACCGACCGCGGCAAGTTCGTCACCGCCTTCTACGCGGTGCTCGACTCGAAGAGCCACGTGCTGACCTTCTCCAACGCCGGTCACGACCCGCCCATCCTGCTGCGCGCCGACGGCAGCGCCGAGTTCCTCCGCGAGGGCGGCCTGCCGATGGGCATCCTGCCCACCTCGCAGTACGAGGAGCGGCGCACCGGGGTGGGACCCGGCGACGTGCTGCTGCTCTACACCGACGGGGTGAGCGAGGCGACCAACGCCGCCGGCGAGCAGTTCGGGCCGGCGCGCATCGAGGCGCTGGTGCGCGAGCTGAGGGGGGCGGCCGCCCGGGAGATCGTGCGGGGGGTCGTGGCCCAGGTGAGCGAGTTCGTGGGCGGGGCCGACGCCCTGCACGACGACCTCACGGTGGTGTGCGTGAAGCGGCTGCCGGCGGGGAGCTGAGCGCGGCGGCGAACGGCCCAGGGCGGCGGCCCGGCTGGGCGGCGCCGGGGCGGGGCGCGGCGATTCGCCTTGCCGGAGCGCGGTTTTGGCCGTAGTCTGCGAGCCGAAGTTCCATTCCCGAGGACACGCGAGGACGCCTTGGACCTACAGCATCTCGGGCAGGTGCTGCTCTTCCTGCCGATCTTCCTCTTTTCGGTGATCATCCACGAGATCTCCCACGGTCTCGTGGCGCTGTGGCACGGGGACCCGACCGCCAAGTTCGCCGGCCGGTTGACCCTGAACCCGATCCCGCACCTCGACCCCCTGGGCAGCATCCTGCTGCCGGGGATGCTGCTGCTCACCGGCTCGCGCTTCCTGTTCGGTTGGGCCAAGCCGGTCCCGGTCGACGAGAACAACCTGCGCCACCCGCGCAACGACGGCTTCAAGGTGGCGGCCGCGGGCCCGCTCTCGAACATCCTGCTGGCCTACGCCTGCGCGCTGCTGCTGTCGTTGGGCATGCGCGTCTTCCCGAACCTGCCGGAGGCGGCCGTGGTGCTGCTGGGCACCGCGATCGGCATCAACTGCCTGCTGGCGGTCTTCAACCTGCTGCCCATCCCGCCGCTCGACGGCCACTGGCTCCTGATGCGCTTCCTGCCGCCGCGCCTGGCCATGGCCTACCGGCGGGTCGGGTTCCTGGGGGTGGCGGTCATCTTCCTGCTGTTCCTGATCCCCAGCGTGCAGCACGTGCTGGTGCGCGTGCCGGTGAACTTCCTCGCCACGCTGCTGCTGGGGGCGGCGGGCGTTCCCGGGGGCTGGTCGTGAGCGCGGCGCCGCCGGCCGGCGCGGCCGGCGTGCGCCGGCGCGGCCGCATCCTCTCCGGCATGCGCCCCACCGGGCGCATGCACCTGGGCAACTACGTCGGCGCCCTGGAGAACTGGGTCCAGCTCCAGGACGAGTTCGAGTCGTTCTTCATGGTGGCCGACTGGCACGTGCTGACCACGGCCCCCGACAAGGCCAGGGACATCCGCCAGAACGTCTACGACATGGTGCTCGACTGGCTGGCCGCCGGCCTCGCGCCCGAGCGCAGCCCCATCTTCGTGCAGTCGCACGTCAAGGAGCACGCCGAGCTGCACCTGCTCTTCTCGATGCTGGTCACCAAGGCGCGCCTGGAGCGCAATCCGACGCTCAAGGAGCAGGTGCGCGATCTCGGCATGGAGGAGAGCCTGGTGGGCTACGGCCACCTCGGCTACCCGGTGCTGCAGGCGGCCGACATCCTCCTCTACAAGGGGGACGTCGTGCCGGTGGGCGAGGACCAGGTGCCGCACGTCGAGCTGACCCGCGAGATCGCCCGGCGCTTCAACTTCCTGTACGCGACCGAGGAGCGGCCGGTGTTCCCGGAACCGGAGGCGCGGCTCACCGCCTTCGCGCGGTTGCGCGGCCTCGACAGCGCCCGCATGTCCAAGACGGTGGGCAACACGGTGTGGATCGGTGAGGGGCCGGAGACCATCGGCAAGCTCGTGCGCACGGCATACACCGACCCCAAGAAGATCCGCCTGGCCGACCCCGGCCGGCCCGAGGCCGATCCGTCGGACAATCACCCCGGCTGTGTCGTCCACGAGTACCACCGCAAGTTCAATCCCGCCGAGGCGGACGACGTCGCGGCGCGCTGCCGCGCCGGGCAGCTCGGCTGCGTGGCCGACAAGCAGCACCTGAGCGAGGTGCTGGCCGCCTACCTGGCGCCCATCCGCGAGCGCCGCGCCGAGATCTCCCGCGACGTCGACCGCGTCTGGGACGTCATCGCCGACGGCGACCGCCGGGCGCGCGCCGTGGCCGAGGCGACCATGGCCGAGGTGCGCGCCGCCATGGGGCTCGGGTAGGGGGTGGCGATGAGCCTGCTGCCGCCCGGCCGGCCGGGGATGGACTTCAAGCTCGAGAAGTTCGAGGGCCCGCTCGACCTCCTGCTGCATCTCATCAAGCGCGACGAGATCGACATCTACGACATCCCCATCGCGCACATCACGCAGCAGTTCCTCCACTACCTCGAGATCCTGCGCCTGCTCGACCTCGAGGTGTCGGGCGAGTTCCTGGTGATGGCCGCCACGCTGATGCGCATCAAGGCGCGCATGCTGCTGCCGGTGCCGGAGCCGGGCGAGGAGGAGGAGGGCGACCCGCGCGAGGAGCTGGTGCAGCGGCTGCTCGAGTACCGCCAGTACAAGGAGGCGGCCGGCACCCTGCGCGAGCGCGAGGAGCAGCGCCGCCTGCTCTTCGCGCGCGGCATGACGCCGGAGGAGGAGGATGCCGGGCCCCTGCCGCTGGCGCCGGTCAACCTCTTCGCGCTGCTCGACGCGCTCGACCGCGTGCTGGCGCGCCTGCCGGAGCGCAACGTCCTCGAGATGTCGGGCGAGGCCTACGACATCGAGGACAAGATGGCGCTCCTGGTGACGCGGGCGCGGCGCGCCGGGCGGCTGTCGTTCACGTTGCTGCTCGAGGAGTGCAAGAGCCGCCTCGAGGTCATCGTGACCTTCCTGGCGCTGCTCGAGCTGCTCAAGATGGGGCGGCTGCTGGTGGAACAGGCGGGACCGTTCGGGGACATCTGGGTGGAATCGCGGCCGGAGCCGGTGGGTGGGGAGGCGGCGGCCGGGGAGCCGGACGCCACGGGCGTGGCGCCGGAGGCGGCGGTCGGGCCAAAGGCCGGGCCGCCCGCCGGGCCGCCCGCCGGACCCGGGGAAGGGAGCGAACGTGGCCGGGAGTGAGCTGCGCGCCATCGTGGAGGCGCTGCTCTTCGCCTCGGACAGCCCGCTGTCGCTGTCGCTGCTGGCCGAGGCGACGGGCGCCGATCCGCTGGAGGTCGCCCAGGCGGCCGACGAGTTGCGTGACGAGTACGACGCGGCCGGCCACGGCGTGCAGGTCAGCCAGATGGCCGGCGGCTATCTCATCACCACCCGCGAGCCGATGGCGCCGTGGATCCGCAAGCTCCTGCAGGGCAAGCGCAAGGCGCGGCTGTCGCGGGCCGCGCTCGAGACCCTCGCCATCATCGTCTACAAGCAGCCGGTGACGCGGCCCGAGATCGAGTCGATCCGCGGGGTCGACTCGGGCAGCGCGCTCACCACTCTGCTGGAGCGCGACCTCATCACCATCCGCGGCCGCTCGGACGTGGTCGGAAGGCCGTTGCTCTACGGCAGCACGGCGGAGTTCCTCTCGTACTTCGGCCTGCGCGAGCTGAGCGAGCTGCCGCGACCCGAGGAGCTCAAGGCCATCCTGCAGGCGCGCGAGGCGGAGGCCGAGGCCGATCTGTTCGCCGGCGTGCCGGAGCGGCTGCCGGCGGGCGGGCCGGCGCTGCCGGAGCCGGCGGCGGCGGGGGCCCCCGCGGCGGGGGACGGCGCTGCCGCTCCTGCCGAACCCGAGCCCGCGCCGGCGGGCGACGAGGGCCCCGCGGCCGCGTCGTGAGCCCGCAGCTACGGCTCAACAAGCTGCTCGCCGACCGCGGCGTGGCGGCGCGGCGCAAGTGCGACGGGCTGATCGCCGACGGCCAGGTGAAGGTGGACGGCGAGGTCGTGCAGGAACCGGGGGCGCGCGTCGATCCCGAGCTCCAGAAGGTGACGGTGGGCGGCCGGCCGCTGCCCGAGCTGGAGCCGCGCGTCTACTACGCTTTGCACAAGCCGGTCGGTGTGCTCACCACGCTCTCCGATCCCGCCGGCCGGCGCACGGTGCGCGAGTTCCTGCCGGCCCGCGGACCGCGCGTCTTCCCGGTGGGCCGCCTCGACGGCGACACCAGCGGGCTCCTGCTGGTGACCAGCGACGGGGCGCTCGCGCACCGCCTCATGCACCCGCGCTACGAGATCCCCAAGACCTACTGGCTCTCGCTCGCCTGCCCGCCCACGCCGCGCCAGCTGGCCCAGCTCGGCCTGGGCGTGGAGTTCGCGCCCGGCGAGACGAGCCGCTCGGCCCAGGTCGAGGTGGTGAAGCGGATGGGCGAGGGGACGGTGGTCTCGCTCACGCTCTGCGAGGGGCGCAACCGGCAGGTGCGCCGCATGTGCGAGGCGGTCGGCGTCGAGCTCCTGGCCCTCGAGCGCGTGCGCGTCGGGCCGGTCGAGCTCGGCGATCAACCCGCGGGCACGCTGCGGCGGCTGACGCGCGAGGAGGTGGCCGCGCTGCGCCGCGCCGTGGCTGGGCCGCCGCCGCCGCCCCCGTCGCGCGGGCGGGTCACGCCCGGGCCGCGGCGCCGCTTCCCGCGCCCGGGCTGAGCCCGCGACGCGGGCGGCGTGCATTTCGCACGGCCGCGCCGCGCCGCCGCGCCGGCGGGCGACATTTCCGCCGCCGCGCGTCCGATCCCGCTGGCCGCCGCACTCCCCGCCTTGCTAAGCTCTAGGTGCGCGACCCGGCCGTCGCGCAGCGTCGGCCCATCGGATGCGGCCAGGAGCCGCTTCCCCGAGGCGGCTCCGGTTCCGGACCCCGGAGTGCAGGAGACCGCCACCGATGGGCCAGCTCCGCTCGCGCTTCCTCCTCGCCGGCAGTGTCGTCGCTCTCGTCCTCGCGCTCACGGGAGAGCGGCCGCCCACCGATCAGCGCTTCGCGTCTCCGGCCCTGACCGTGCGCGCCTTCTGGCGCGCCGTGCTCGAGGCGTCGCCCGGCGGGGCCCTGGAGTGCTTCGTGGGGACGGGCGCGGGCCCCGACGCCGACCGGCTGCTGCGCATCCCGGCGCTGGCCGAGATGGAGCTGCGCGCCGTGCGCGTGCAGCCGCTGGGAACCGGGCGCGCGCTCGTGCAGTACCAGGTGCACTACCGGGCGCGCGGGTCGCGGCGCCCGGGGGCCTTCGCGGCGGCGGACGAGGTGGTGCGCGTGCGCGGCCAGTGGCGCATCCTGCGCCCCGTGCAACCGGAGGCGGGGCAAGCCCGCCCGCAGTTGCCGCCGCGGCCCCAGGTGCGGGTCCGGCCGGGGCCGGAATTCGCCTAGCCCTCACCTGCTGACGCCGCGCGAGTCGCGCCGGGCCGGGGAGCGGGCCGGGCGCGATCCTGCCGGGCGGCGTTGACCCCGCCGGGGTGCCTTGCTAGGCTCGCATTCGTCTGGCGCCCTCGCGGTCCCGTTCCGGCCGCCCACCGTCTTAGGGAGTGAGCTCATGCCGGTTTCCGCTCTGCCCGTGGCCGCTTCCCCCCGCCCTCGATCCCGGTGCCACCCGCCGCGTCTCGCGCCGCGGGCTGCCGTCCTGTGCGCCGCGCTCGCGGCGCTGGGGCTCGCCTCCGCGCCGGCGCTCGCCGTGGACAAGTACGCGGGCGCCTTCCTGCGCGTCGGCGCCGGGGCGCGCGCCGTCGGCATGGGCGGGGCCTTCGCCGCGCTCGCCGACGATGCCTCGGCGGCCTACTGGAACCCGGCCGGGCTCACCCAGCTGCCGATGCGCCAGGTGCTCTACCAGCACTCGGAGCAGTTCGGGTCGGCGGTGAACTACGACTACGGCGCCCTGGCGTGGCCGCTCGCCGACAGCACGCAGGGCCCGCGCCCGACGGTGGCGATCTCGCTGGTGCGCCTCGGCGTCGGCGACATCCCCATCACCCCGGAGGCCGGCGACCTCCGACCGGGCGTGGACTTCGAGGACGGTGACGGCGATCCCTCGACCAACCTGCCGACCGAGAACAACGGCGTCTGGGACGCGGGCGAGCGGCTCTTCCTCGACGCCTCCGGATTCGGCCTGGAGAGCGCCAACGACTGGGCGCTGTTCTTCTCGTACGCCCGCTGCTTCGGTGAAAGGCTGAGCGCCGGTGCCTCGCTCAAGATGGTCTACCGGACGTTGCCGGGCTACTACGATCGGACCACGGGAAACAGCACCTCCTTCTCCGCCTGGGGCGCCGGCCTTGACCTGGGGCTGACCTACGCGGCCGCGACCGACCTGCAGCTCGCCTTCGTGGCCCACGACCTCACCACCACCTACATGTCGTGGGACACCGGCACCCGCGAGCACGTCAGCCCGAGCTTCGACCTGGGCGGCCGCTACAGCGCCCGCCTGGCGGCCAAGCACGCGCTGACCCTGGCGGCCCACATGCCGTTCAACTTCGACGGCTACACGCCCGACCAGTACTTCGGCATCGCCGCCGACCTCGGCGCCGACGGCGAGCCGCGCACCGGCTTCTCGGGCACCATCAACGCCGGCGTCGAGTACTGGTACGACGAGCTGTTCGCCCTGCGCACCGGCATGATGGGGCGCGATCTCACCTTCGGCGCCGGGGTGCGCTACAAGAAGATCGGCGCCGACTACGCGGCGGTGTTCAACCGCGTCTTCGGGACCGACGTGCCGGGCTTCTCGGGGAGCAGCAATCTCGACGTCACCCACCGGGTCTCCGGCTCGTACAACTTCTAGGCGTCCGCCGCCGCGCCGGGGGCCGGTGGCCCGGCCCGCGCCGATCGGAGAGCACGGATGCGAGAAACCATGGCCGTCTTCCTCGCCGGGGGGCGGGGCCGCGGGCTGGGGGTGCTGAGCGAGCATCGCGCCACCGCGGCGCTGCCGTTCGCGGGCAAGTACCGGCTGGTCGATTTCTCCCTCTCCAACTGCCACTACTCGGGCATCTGGCCGGTGGCTCTGCTCACGCAGCACGCGCCCACCTCGCTGCGCGAGCACGTGCACGGCGGCCGCGCCTGGGATCTCGACCGCGCCGAAGGCGGCATCCTCACGCTGCAGCCGTTCGCCCGGCGGGAGCGGGCGGCGTGGTACACCGGGGCGGCCGACGCGCTGCTGCGCAACCTCTCCACCTACGCCGACTCGGGCGCGCACCGCCTGCTGGTCGGTTCCGCCGAGCACGTCTATCTGATGGACTACTCGGAGCTCCTGGCCTCGCACCTCGACGCGCGCTGCCCGGTGACCGCGGCGGTGACGCCGGCCCGCCCCGAGCAGGTGCGCCGCCGCCACATGGTGGAGGTGCGCGGCGATCGCGTGCAGCGCTTCGAGCACTACCCCGAGCGCACCGACCTGACCCTGGCCGCGATGGGCCTGTACGTCTTCGAGATGGAGTTCCTGCGCGCCGAGGCTGCCGACGGGCCGCGCCGCTCGCTGCGCGACCTCCTCGAGCCTGCCCTGGCGCGCGGCCTCCCGGTGAACGCCTTCCGCTTCGGCGGCTTCTGGGAGGACGTGCGCGACCTCGAGACCTACTACCGGACCAGCATGGCGTTCTTGGCGCCCGAGCCGCCGCTGCTGCTCGGCGATCCGCAGTGGCCGGTGGAGACGCGCGGCGAGGAGCGGGCGCCGGCCGTCTTCGCCGAGGGCAGCCGTGCGCGCAGCAGCCTGATCGCCGGCGGCGCGGTGGTCGAGGGCGAAGTGGAGAACAGCATCCTCTTCGGCGGCGTGGTGGTGGAGCACGGAGCGCGGGTGAAGGATTCGATCCTGCTGCAGGACGCCCACATCGGGGCCGAAGCCGTGCTCGACCGCGCCATCCTCGACAAGCAGGTGGGGGTGGGGGAGGGCGCGGTGCTGGGCGACGGGCCGTTGCCGCCCCCGGGCGGCGGGACCGGATTGTGCGTGGTAGGCAAGGAGGCGCGCCTGCCCGCCGGCTACCGGCTGCCGCGCGGCGCGGCCGTGGGCGTCGGCGCCGACCTCACCAAGAGCGAGATCCTGCGCGAGTTCGCGGCGCGCCCCGCCGGGAAGCCGCGGCCATGAGCCAGGGCGGCTACGCCTTCCTGCTGGCCGGCGGCATCGGCGCGCGCCTGTGCCTGCTGTCCGAGAAGCGGGCCAAGCCGGCCGTGCCCTTCGGCGGCAAGTACCGCATCATCGACTTCGCGCTCTCCAACTGCGTCAACTCGGGGATCTTCGACGTCGGCATCCTGACGCAGTACCGCCCGACGTCGCTCAACCAACACATCGGCAACGGCCGCCCCTGGGACCTCGACCGCACGCGGGGCGGCGTGCAGCTCCTGCAGCCGTACCTCGGCTCGGTGGAGAACGACTGGTACCGGGGCACCGCCGACGCCATCTACCAGAACCTGATGCACGTGCGGCAGCGGCGGGTCGAGGACCTGCTCATCCTCTCCGGCGACCACATCTACAAGATGGATTACACGGCCATGCAGGACTTCCACAGCGACCGCCGCGCCGCGCTGACGCTGGCCGTGACCCAGGTGCCGGAAGCGGACGCCAGCCAGTTCGGCATCCTCGAGCTCGATGCGCGCGGCCGCGTGGTGTCGTTCGAGGAGAAACCGGTCAAGCCGCGCTCGCGCTTCGCGTCGATGGGCGTGTACCTGTTCCGGCGCGACCTCCTGTGGAAGGCGCTGGAGGAGGACGCGGCGCGCAGCGACTCGTCGCACGATTTCGGCAAGGACGTCATCCCGCGGCTCCTGTCCGACGGCGCCGACGTCTTCGGCTACCCCTTCCCGCACTACTGGCAGGACGTGGGGACGGTGGACGCCTACTACCAGGCCAACATGGACCTGCTCGAGGAGCGGCCGTCGGTGGACCTGGCCGACCCGTCCTGGGTGATCCACACCGCGATCCTGGACCTGCCGCCGGTGCGCCTGGGCCCGAGTGCGGCCGTGGAGCGCTCGCTGGTCGCCAACGGGGCGCGGGTCGAGGGGCGCGTCGTGCGGTCGGTGCTCTTCCCGGGCGCGGTGGTGGAGCGCGACGCCGAGGTCGTCGATTCGATCCTCATGAACGGCACGCGCGTGCGCCCCGGCGCGCGCGTCGAGCGCGCCATCCTGGACAAGCAGGTATGGGTCGGAGCGGGCGCCCAGATCGCCGGCGGCGCCGGGCCGCCCAACGAGGTCTGCCCCGAGCACTTGGCGAGCGGCCTGGTGATCATCGGCAAAGGGGCGGCCTTGCCGGACGGCATCGAGGTGGGTCCGAACGTGCGCATCGATCCGGGGACGCGCCCGGAGGACTTCCCGGCCCACGTGGGAGCCGGCAAGGTGGTGTGGAACGCCCGCGAGCCGGAAGGGGCGCACAGCCACGGCTACCCCGGGCCCGAGCAGGCGGCGATGCGGGACTGAGGGTCAGCGCGGGCGGTGACGCAAGTCGCCGGAAAACGCAGAGGAGGGCGCGCTGTCGCGCCCTCCTCTTGGTGTTGCCCGCCTGCCGCCGCCCGTTGCCGGCGGGGGCGCGGACTCAGCCGTCGCTGCCGTCCACCGGCACCTTGATCTTCGCCCCGGCGCGGATGTGCTGGCGCGGGCGCAGATCGTTGAGGGCCCGCAGCGTCTTCACGTCGGTGCCGTAGCGCTCGGCGAGCGCGCCCAGCGTGTCGCCGGGGCGCACGCGCACCGTCTTGGTCCCGCCGTAGACGGGCACGCCGCTCGGCTTGCCCGCCGAGACGCGCGGCTCACCGGGGACTGCGGCCTTCGCCGCCGGGCGCGGCGTGGAGTAGAGGGCGGTGGCGAGCCCCTCGCCGGTCGGCACGCGCAGCACCTGGCCGCGCTTGGGCCGGGCCCGGTTCGAGAGCCCGTTGGCGCGCGCCAGCTCGGCCTGGCTCACGCCGTAGCGGCGCGCGATGGTGGCCAGCGATTCCCCGCGCCCCACCCGGTGGCGGACGTAGGGCGGATCGGCCGGCGTCTTCACCTCGGGCAGCGAGAGGGAGCCGGACTCGAGATCGGACATCAGGCGGCCGCCGGTGCCCGCCGGCACCCGCAGCGTGACCAGGCCGCCCGGGCCGTTGGGCGCGGCGTGGCGCAGCAGCGCCGGGTTGAGCAGGCGCAGCGTCTCGAGGCTGGCGCCGCAGGCCTCCGCGATGCTGCGCAGGTCCACCGGCCCGGGCAGCTGCACCGTGTCGAAGGCCAGCGGCGCCTCGCGCTCGACGGTGTCGAAGCCGTAGCGCGCCGGCTCGCGGGCGATGCTCAGACAGGCGAGGAACTGCGGCACGTACTCGCGGGTCTGCTTGGGCAGGTTGAGCTGCCAGAAGTCGTTCGTTCCCTGGCGCGAGATGGCGCGCACCACGGTGCCCTCGCCGGCGTTGTACCCGGCCAGGGCCAGCGGCCACGAGTCGAAGAGCGAGTACAGGTGCTTGAGGTAGCGGGCGGCCGCGTAGGTGGCGCGCTCGGGGTCCTTGCGCTCGTCGATCCAGCGGTCGATCTTGAGCCCGAAGAGCTTGGCCGTGCCGCGGATGAACTGCCACGGGCCAACGGCGTGCGACCGCGAGTGCGCGTTGGGGTTGAAACCGCTCTCCACGAAGACCAGGTGCACCAAGTCGGTGGGCAGGCCCTCGCTCCTCAGGATCTCCTTCATCCAGTCCATGTACAGCCCGGAGCGCTTGAGCCACTTCTCGAAGGTGCCGCGCCCGCGTCCGGTGTAGAAGTCCACCCACTTCTGCACGCGGGTGTTCTTGGCCGGCTCGATCTCGGGGACCATGGCGGCGATGTCGAGCTCGACCGCCTCGGGCTGCGGGCCCGCGGGGTCTCCGGCGTCGGCGGCCGCCGCGTCGCGCTCCGGCTCGAGCTCGGGCGGCAGCGGCGGCCCGACCGTGATCAGGAGTTGCTTCTCCTTTTCGAGGCTGCGTGTGCAGGCGAGCCGCAGGCTGCCGACGCGCCGATGGAGGTCGCCGGCGGCGCGGCGCACGCTGGCGTCGCCGGCGTGCGTGAGGACGTAGTTGAGACTGCGGATCGCGCCGTCGAGCTCGGCCTGCGCCTGGGCGTACTCGCCGGCGCGATAGAAGGCGTGGGCGCGTTCGTAGCCGTCGCGGGCCTCGATGAACGACGAGGCCTCACCGGGGGCGGTGACGGCGGAGTCGGGGCCGGAGGGGGCTGCGGAGGCGTGGGCGGCCCCGCCGAGTCCGCTCAGGACGGAGACCAGCGCCAGGGTGGCCCACAGGGGGGGCGCCAGGCGGTGCCGTCCGGCGGGGCTGGGTGCAGTCGTCATGCACTCTCCTACCAGGATCCCGGGGTTCGGGTCCTCCGAGCGACGGGCCGGCGGAGGCGCGGTCTCCCATGATCCAGGGCCATGCGCTGCGCTCACGCGCAAGTGACGTATCCGTCGGACCGTATCCACTCGGCTTGCGGTTTGCAAGGCGTCCATTGCCGGGGGCCGGGCGATCCGGCCGGGGCAGACGCGCCTGCAACGCCGAGCGCGCCCGGTTCCGGTGGAATGCAAGCCCCAGGCCAGCCCGGAGCCGAATCGGTGTTCGGCAGCCAAGTGCTTTGAAAGGGAAGGAGTTGCAGCGAGCATGGCCGAGCAGGGTGCGGAGAGGATGGAGGGTCTGCCGGCGCCTATGGCGCAGTCCGAGGCGGCAGGTCCGGGCACGTGGGGGAGCGACCCGCCCGGCGGCGCGAAAGTTTGCGCTCTCCGGCTGGATACGGTCCACCTCGTCCACACCGGCCTGGCCAAAGGCTGGGACCCGGATCTGGTCCGGGAGTACTTCCAGGAGGCGTCCCTGGAATTCCGGCCGCCCGAGGGGACGGAGGCGACCGCCGAGGGGGGGCAGGAGACCCCGGCGGAGGTGCGGGGCTGGATCGAGGCCCTGCGCTACGGCCAGACCGAGATGTGGCCCGAGGCCGAGGAGCTGGGGAGCACGGTCTGCCTCGCGCGGGAGGATGCCCTCTGGGTCCTGACTCGCGGGGTGCACCGGGTAGCGATCCTCTGCGAGGCGGGGGAGCGCAAGGCGGAGGAGGTCCCTGCCCCCGACGCTTTGGCGCTCTGGCGTCTCGACCGCGGCGCGCGCTGGCGCATCGAGGTGTCGCTGCCCGATGGTCTCGCGGCCCTGTGGACGGCGCGCTGGCGGCCGACGCCCGCGCTGGTGCCGCCGGTCCCGGCCCCCGAGCAGGGAACCGCGGACCCGGTTGTCCCGCCCGCCGCGCCGGGACCCGGCGACGCGCTGCCGGCCCCGGAGGATCCCGGGTCCGCCGCCCCGTCCGTGCTCCGGCGCTGGCGGCCCGCTCTGCCCGCCGCGCTGCGGCCCTATCGCCGCCAGCTGGGCCTGACGGGGATGGTCCTGGCAGGACTCGCCGCTCTCGTCCTGGCGTGGAGTGCGGTGCCGAAGCGGCCGGTCCTCGCCGTCTGGGAGCAGTTCTCGGACTTCTG
>Ga0315286_10001885_pt1 | contig 19357 bp, 16 predicted proteins | sample YL17G10_0_MG_FD_205038 | JGI IMG/M metagenome (GOLD analysis project Ga0315286, IMG submission 205038) | Sediment microbial communities from Yellowstone Lake, YNP, Wyoming, USA - YL17G10_0 | ecosystem: Environmental > Aquatic > Freshwater > Lake > Sediment | place: USA: Wyoming | collected... | reverse complement strand
TCTCATTCTGAAAGCGATCCTCTCCGAATATCTGATCCAGCATGACCTTGACGTAGTGGGAGGCGTGCCAATCGCAGTGGTAGTAGAACGAGCCGGTCTTTTTCAGGACGCGGTGGAGCTCGACGCAGCGCGGGCGCATGAAGTCGATATAGGCGGCCGTGGAGGCGTGCCGGTCTTCAAAGGCGCGTTTCTCCTTCGTCTCGCCCCAGAAAACCTCATAGTTGCGGTTGGAGTTGAACGGCGGGTCGATGTAGATCAGATCGACGCACTCAGGGGGCAGCTTTCTCAACTGGTCGAGATTGTCGCCGCAGTAGATGACCCGCGTATCGACCAGTGCCGAGGGCTTACCGGTTGTCTGAGCTTCCCTTGAATCAGATACAGGTTTCTTTGCCATAACGCATCAGTGTAAGCCCAATCCCGCAGTTTTCAAGCCTTGAAGGAGGAATGAAAGTCCCCGCATCGGTTAAAGCCCATCCTACAATCCTCTGTGCTCTCGCTGCTCTCTGTGGCAAGAATCCATCTGCGAGGGAGACTCTCGGCCTCCAAAGCCATCACGCTCAAGGCTGTCAGCAAGATCATAGGGGAAAAGAAGTCAAAAGGCAAAGGGCAATCAGAGGCCAGGGGCCTCTGAATTGATTATTGATGATTTACGATTGACGATTGTGACGATAGTCCGCCTCAAGGTCGATTGCCGGTGCAGGAAGGGCCATGTTGGAGGCCCAAAGCGGAAAACTCGAATCCGCCGCAGGCGAATCGCCCACAGAAATACATGGTTAGTCTGGATGCCTTGCTGTGCCGGGTGGCAGCCTCAAGCGCAGCTTGGGGATGGTTCAGCTATCGACGTTTGCCATCCCCAAGGCCTTCGGCCTTGAGGCTGCCACCCGGAAACTCCCGTTGGACACCTGACGTTCAGCAAGCACATACGGAGCCCACCGTCCTCCGCCCTCTGTCATCCGTCCTCCATTCCTTGCGCCCTTCGTGGTCTATGAATTCGGGTCCAAACGTGTTCAGATTTTGGCGATTGTATCGCCATTTTTCTGCGCGCGAATCCCCGGAATCGAGGTAGGAATAGCTAAATTCGTGCAACGCTTCAGGACCCTAATACGCCCCGAGTGCATAATTTTTTTTATTCCTTTGCCCCAAAGGGTTTATGCGATTTTGGGACCTCTTGCGCGGACAGAATTTTCGTCAAATTCGTGCAACATTGCCCAAGGGTAGAGGGACCGCGCGGTCCGAGGCGGCCCTCGGATGGATGATTTATGATTGACGATTTATGATTTGAGAAGGAAGGAGAAGACATGAAAGCGGTGAAGAACAAGCCGTGCTGTCAGAACTGTGCGTTCGCCGTGCTGCTGCAGGCGGCACAGCAGGCATTCTGGGTCTGCACGAACGCCCTGGGCAAGCCCGGGCAACTGACCCCCGTGGAACAAACCGACTGCTGCCGGCAGTACCGCAAGAGGCGAGCGCCCCCCGTCCGCCTGACACCGCCCGCAGTCACGGACGAGAAGGTTCGCTACGTCCCACTGACCCAGGGCTTGTTTGCCATCGTCGACGTCGAGGACTACGAGCGGGTCAGCCGGTACACCTGGTGCGCCTCGGGCATGGGCAACCGGGTGTACGCGTATCGCCACGACAACGGCAAGACGCTGGCCATGCACCGCTTCCTGACGAACTGCCCCCAAGGGATGGTCGTGGACCACATCGACGGCAACGGCTTGAACAACCGCCAAAACAATCTGCGGGTCTGCACCCAGCAACAGAACCTGTACAACAGCCGCCCGAAGGGCAAGAGCTCGAAGTACAAGGGCGTTTGTCGGGACAAGCGCCGCAAAGGGTGGGTGGTCTATGTCCGGTACAATCGCCGGAATATCTTCGTCGGCCGGTTCAAAGATGAGATCGAGGCGGCCCGGGCCTACGACCGCAAGGCGTATGAGCTGTTTGGCGAGTACGCGTATCTCAATTTTCCCGAGGAGACCCGGATGGAAAGTCAAAAGGCAAAAGGCAAAAATCAAAAGGAAGAGGCGACGCGACCTTGAGAGGAAATCGCATGGCCCCTGTGCTATTGGAGCTCGTTGTACTTCTCGGCTCGGCCGCGGGATTTTTCGACCGGGTATTTCGCTTTGTTGCGCTGCAGCTTCTTTCTCGCGGCCTCCAGGATGTCCACGCCCAGTTCCTCCGCCAGGGCCAGGAGCAGGATCGTCACGTCGCCAATCTCCTCCTCGACCGCCTGCTTCTTCCGTGGCGGCAGGTGGCGGCTCTGCTCCTGGGTCAGCCACTGGAAGACCTCCAGCAGCTCCGCCACCTCGACGGACAGGGCCATCGAAAGGTTCTTCGGAGAATGATACTTCTCCCAGTCCCGCTCCCGGTTGAACGCCTTGATGTCGTCAATGAGATCCTGCACAACGGGTCCTTCGCAAAGCTATACCGTTCTTGCGGCCGAACCGAGGGCACGCAGCCGGTCGACCGTCAGTACTATACCTGTGGGGAGCCTTCGCAGCCAGCCCCTGGAATCGGCCGGTGTCTGCGGGCCGGGCGATCGCGGATTTCGGGTTGCCGACCGGCGATGGCGGACGTACAATCCGGCATCGATCTCAACCGATTCGGAGTCTCTGGAGGTTGCACGATGAAACCGACGCTCATTCATCCAACGCGACGGAGCGTTCTCAAGGCCATGCTGGCGGCGCGGGTCGCGCCGATCTTCGTGCCGGCTCGGCTGCTCGCGGCGGGCCAGGGGGCACCATCGAACAAGCTCACGCTCGGTGTCATCGGCGTCGGGGCGCAGGGCCAGGGCGACATGCGGAATTTCCTGGGCCATAGCGACGTGCGCGTGACGGCCATTTGCGACGTGAACAAGCGGAACATCGAAAGTGCGCAGCGCCTCATCGCCAAGGCTTACGGCAGCTCCGGCGCGAAGGTCTATGCGGATTTTCGCGAGCTGAACGCGGACGCCTCCATCGACGCCGTGCTGATGGCCCTGCCCGTCCATTGGCACAGCATCCCCGCCCAGGACACCATTCTCCACGGCAAGCACATCTATCACGAGAAACCGATGGGACTGTCGTTCGACGAGGCACGCCGGGTACGGGCGGCCGTGCGCAAGACCGGCGTCGTGTTCCAGTTCGGCACGCAGCAGCGGTCGGACCTGTACTTCCGCTGGGCCTGCGAGCTGGCCCGGAACGGCCGGCTGGGCAAGCTCAAGGAGATACAGGTGTCGGTCCCCGGCGGCAAGAAGGGTGCGCTGCTCCCCGAGCAGCCGGTGCCGGAATACGTCGATTGGGACCGCTGGGTCGGGCCGGCCCCGATGACGCCCTTTCACGAGGACAAACTCCAGCGCGACGACCACGAGAACATCACGAACTTCTCGCTCGGCATGATCTCCTGCGGGGGCATTCACCACCTGGACGTCGCCCAGTGGGGAAACGGCGCCGACGCCACGGGACCTCGATTTGTCGAAGGCGAAGGCGAGTTCCCGAAGGAAGGGACGTTCGACGCGATCCTGCGATGGAAGGTCCGTTTCGAGTATGCCGGGGCGACGCCGGTGACGTTCGTCAATGACGGCACGGAGGGCTTCCAGCATGGCATTCGCTTCGTCGGCGAGTCCGGCTGGGCGCACGTCACACGCGGGGCCCTGAACCTCCACGATCCCAACGTCCTGCGCGATCCGCAGAACAAGTGCGGCACGATGCCGGTCAAGCTGCCGGCCAGCCGCGACCATACACGCAATTTCGTCGATGCGATCCGCAATCGCACCCGGGCGATCTGCGATATCGACGCCGCCGTACGATCCGACACGCTCTGCCAGCTCGCGCTGATCGCCGTCAAGCGGGCCCGCAAGGTCGAGTGGGACCCGAAGGCCGAGCGATTTGTCAATGACGACGCGGCCAATGCCATGCTGCAGAGCAGGGCCTTTCGCGGCGACTGGAGATTGAAAAAGACGTGAGAAACAGGCGGCTGAGCAACCCCAATCAAGGAGAGACTATCGTGAGCGGCAACAAGATCAACATCGCCATCGTCGGACTGGGATTCGGGGCGGAGTTCATCCCGATTTACCAGCGCCATCCCCACGCGAACATGTACGTGATCTGCCAGCGCACCCAGGCGAAGCTGGACGCCGTGGGTGACGCGTTCGGCGTCGAGAAAAGGTACACCGACTACCAGGACCTCCTCAAGGACCCGGCCGTGGACGCCGTGCACATCAACTCGCCCATCCCCGACCATGCGTGGATGTCCCTCGCGGCCCTCAAGGCCGGCAAGCACGTCGCCTGCACGGTCCCGATGGCCACCAGCATCGCCGACTGCAAGAAGATCGTGGACCTGGTCAAGCGAACCGGCCTGCGGTACATGATGATGGAGACCGTCGTGTACGCCCGCGAGTTCCTCTACGTCAAGGAGCTTTACGAAAAGGGCGAGCTCGGCAAGATCCAATTCCTGCAGGCAAGTCACCAGCAGGACATGGACGGCTGGCCCAACTACTGGCCGGGGTTGCCGCCGATGTGGTACGCGACGCACTGTGTCGGCCCGATGCTCGCGCTGACGAACGCCACGGCGGAATATGTGTCATGCTTCGGCTCCGGCACGATTCGCAAGGACCTCATCAAGCAGTATGGCTCGCCGTTCGCCGTCGAGACCGCGCACATCAAGTTCCAGGATTCCGACCTGACCGCGCGGATCTATCGCTCCCTGTTCGACGTCGCCCGGCAGTACCGCGAGAGCATCGACGTCTACGGCTCCAGGAAATCGTTCGAGTGGACGCTCGTCGAGCACGAGGAGCACGTCCTGCACACGGCCAAGCTCCCGGAGTCGAAGATCCCCAAGCGGATCACGGTCCCCGATTTCGCCCGGCGCTTGCCGAAGCCGATCCGCCGGTTCACCACCAAGGGCGTGTACGACCTCGCCAAGAAGACGCACCTGAGCTTCACCCAGGGCGCAGGGCACGGCGGCTCGCACCCCCATTTGGCGCATGAGTTCGTGATGTCGCTCGTCGAGGGCCGCGAGCCCTTCCCGAACGCGCGCCAGTCCGCGAACTGGACCTGCGTCGGTCTGTGCGCTCACGAATCCGCATTGAAAGGCGGAGCGATCGTCAAGCTGCCGGCGTTCACGCGAGGATGACGGTTCGCACGTGGTTCGTATCCCGCCGTCATCCGCGCGGAATGGCTATGTGAATCGGGGTGATATTGAGGGCCTTCGACAGGTCCTTGGGATTGATGCGGACGAGCATGCCCCGGGCCCCGCCGTTGATATAGATGCGGTCCAGGTCCAAAATGCCGGCCTCGCAGTAGATCGGCATCGGGCGCTTGGTGCCGAAGGGGCTGGTGCCGCCGACGAGATAGCCGCTGTGACGATCGGCCACCTTGGGATCGCACGGGTGGACGGACTTGACGTTCAGGGTCCGGGCCAGTTGCTTGGTCGAGACCTCGCAATCGCCGTGCATGAGCACGATCAAGGGATCGCCGGCGTCCGTCTCCATGACCAGGGTCTTGATCACGATGTGCTCATCGACGCCCAGCTCCCGCGACGAGACGCGGGTGCCGCCCCGCTCCTCGTACTTGAACGTAAAAACCTCGAACTCGATCCCATGCTCGAGCAGGCAGCGGATGGCGTTGGTCTTGGGATAGTCTATTTGTGCCATAGGCACGATTGTAGGACCGGATGTCGCCGTTGCCAAGGGCTTGTTGCAGGGGCACGAGAGGTATGGTACGCTACGGCGGTTGGTTCGGCTGTTCGGTCGTGATCTTGGAGACATGAGGGAATAAAGGACAACACAGATGAAGATCGGATTTCACACGGATGCGTTCAACAGTGCGTATTTCAGCTTCGAGAAATGCCTGGAATGGGCAAAGAAGAACGGCGTGCACTACATCGAGTGCGGCCTGATCGACGGCGTGAGCTGGATTCACGGCCTGGGCTATCAGCCGCACGTCGCCCTCTATGAGGACCCGGTTCTGCTGCGGCGAAAGATGGACTCATACGGCGTTCAGTTCTCGCAGGTCGATGCCGCATATCCGCTCTCCGGCACGGACGGCCCTTTGCGCGGGGTGCCCTACGTGATGAAATCGATCCAGTGGGCGCACCTGATCGGCTGTCCCAACGTGGACACGACGGACGGGATGCACCAGCCGCAGGGACTCAGCGACGAAGAGGCGATGGAGCTGATGAAACGCAGCTACGGCCAGATTATCGAGGTGGCCGAAGCGCACCAGATCATCGTCAATATCGAGCCGCATGGCTACTTCACGACCAAGCCGGACAGGATGGCTCGCATGCTCGACTTCTGCAACAGCAAGTACCTCCGCATGAACATGGACACGGGCAACACCTTCATCGCGGGCCAGGACCCGGTCGCGTTCCTGAAGCGATTCATCGACCGCGTCAGCCACGTGCACGTCAAGGACGTCTCCGAGTCCCTGGCGGCCGCCGTCCGGGGCCAGCAGACGGGGATCGCCGTCAGCCAGTGCGCCATCGGCGACGGCGTCAACGCCGACAACATCCGCAAATGCCTGGAAATGCTCCGCGACCACGGCTACAAAGGCACGCTGAGCATGGAATGTGAAGGCCAGGGCGGCCCCATGATCGAAAAGTCGCTCGCCTGGGTCAGCAGAACGCTCGGCGAGCTGAAAATCCCTATCGAACGATAGACCCATGAAGCCGCCGACTTGTCCGTCGTAGCAGTGCTGTGGAAAATGGATGAACGCAACGATGCTTCGGCCGGAACCAAGACCAACGTGCGCAGGGACACCGAGACGCAGGGAACGAAAGACGGGTAACAAGAGGTAGGTACACGCCATTCTCATCATTCCTGCAAAGGCAGGAATCCAGGCTTCTTTCGATGGTCTTCAACCGCCGAAGGCGGCAACGAAAGGGCAAATAGTCAATCATCAATCACCCAGAATCAGTGCCATGTTCTTTCCGGTTTTTCCTTGCAGTCTCCGCCCTTGTCGTGTAAGTTTCTCTCAGCGGATCAGCCTTGATGGACTGCTTCTCTGATAGCCGCGACCGCTGGCGCGGTTCTGTGCGCCAGCGATGGAGTTGTGGTCTGGGCCGAAGGTGTTCGATGAACCTCTACAGCAAGGTAGGCTTCGGACGTTTGCCTATTCCGAGGACTGGACCACGAAGGTATGAAGATTGGAGTAGTGTAGGCAGACTGACGCTACGGCCGAGAATCTGCCTTGTCTTGAGACCACGTGCTGAGGAGCTAGAGAGCAATGATTACCTACAGTATTGTAGATCTGGTCGCTGTTATGGCTGTGGCGGGCTTGATAGGTGGGAGCCTCAGCCATTTCCTATCTCTGAGTGACGGGAAATCTCACAACTGGACTGATCTCGGCATAAGCGTGCTGCTTGGCATAGTAGCTTCCGTGCTCATCCCCCTGTTCCTAAACACAATCTCCAGCACGCTGGTCACTGATCTCATGAGTGGTAAAGACGGCTCCCCAGGCGACATGCTAATCTTCATCGGTTTTTGCCTCCTGGCAGCCATTTCTTCACGGAAGTTCATCTCATCGCTCTCCGAGAAAGTGCTTCGAGAGGTATCTGAGGCAAACAAGGCAGCAAGAGAGGCCTCAGAGGCGGTCGACAATACAATTGTAGAACCGGAGTCCGACACGGACCAAGACAGACCAAGCATGGATGCCATAAGCGCTTTGTCTCAGGATGAGCGATCAGTGCTGAAGGCAATGCAGCACTCCCGGTACCCGCTACGATCAGCAGCAGGTTTGGCAACGGACGTACAGAAACCCAAGGCCGTCACGTATGACGCCCTCTCTTCGCTGAGGCACAAGGGCTATGTGGCCCAAATAATCCGCACACGGGGCGACAGATGGGCGCTGACAAAGCCTGGACAGGAGGCCCAGGTTGCGGAGCAGTCTAACAACGCGAAGGATAAAACTTGATCTCTGGACGAACGGGCAACAACCACCTGTTAACGGTTGTGCCGAAAAGTGGTGACCGTCCTTGGGGCAATTCAAGGGCTGACTTTGGTAGACCCCTCAGGAGACTGCTCCATGAAAAAAATGACGTTTGAGGAACTCGTCCGCGACTTGCGCCAGCGGCGAGAAATAGGAGACCGACCGCCGGTGGTGGTGCTCGGAGCCGGAGCTTCCATCGAATCCGGCATCGGCACCATGGCGGATCTGTTCGCCTTTGTAGGATGCAAGAACTTCACGCGGTTTTATGACTACATCAATCCGCTAACCGCCGGCGAGCGATACCGTTTGCTCGGTCGTTTTCTCCAGTCGCAGGAGCCGTCTCAGCCGACTCCCGGATACCGTTCCTTTGCGGCGCTGTGCGCGGAAGCCTACTTCGATCTGATCCTTACGACCAACCTGGATCCGTTGCTCGAGGATGCCCTCGCAGAGGCCCGGCTTTGGAGACGCGACTACTTGCTGATCGCGAACGGGATCATTCGCCCGGAGCGGTTCGAACTGCTCCTGTTGGCAGGAAACCCCAGAGTGAAGATCGTCAAACTTCACGGAGACCTGTTCCATCGTTTCATGGCGTGGACGCCCAAGGAGATGAACGCATTTCTGGACGACATCCTACCACCGCTACGATACGCGGTTCACGGCCGCGACATGCTTGTCGTGGGACATAGCCTCCGAGACGAACGCATTCGGGAGCTGGTGCTGGGAGCAGGTGGCATTATCTACTACGTGAGTCCGCATACCTTGCCCGATTTCCTGGACAAGAACGAGAATACGAGAGCCGTAATCAACCCCAAATTCTCCTTCGAGTGGACATTCACTGAACTGGCCAAGGGCCTGGGTACCACCTTTGCCAAGGCACCGACCGGGTTCCGGCAGGTTGGGACTCCGCTTCTTACAGGGTTGCCGCCGGGGGCTCAAACCTTGGACGATTTCGCGGGATCGGTGGTCGCAATCACGGATGCTCAAGGCGTGCCTCGGATGACGGGCTTCATCCTGGCCGAGCCCAGAGTCATCATAACCGACCGCTATTCGGGGGAAAGGATCTCCATCCAGGATAACGCGACGATCATGGCAGCGGACCAGAGACGCTTCTCCGTGAAGGTCAAGCGATGGATCAAGTCACATCCGTTCGGACCCCTTGTTCTGTCGGTGCCGGCGGATTTGAAGATCCCCGGCCTGCAGGTCGATTCGACGCAGCTTCCGCCAGACATGGAAGTGCGCGTTGGCGTGGCAGTGGGCGAACGCGTGGGAATCTCGTCGGGACTCATCCCAGAGCCGGTGGAGCAATCGATCAGCATTGCCCCGGTTGGACTAGTAGGCCAGATGATCGGTATCGATTGCGTCGTAGCGCCGGGAGCTTGCGGCGCACCCGTCGTTGACCGCGAGATGAGGGTGCGAGGATTCATTGTAGCTGGATCCAAGATTGGCCCGCCCTCCTTCATGTATCCGGCATCCAGGTGGGCTCCTGCCCTCGCTGAATCTCGTGCGGCGTGCAAGTCGTCCGCTGCCCATGGTGCAAAGCGTAGAAAATAACCCAAGCGTGACGCCAGCGTCAAGCCTGGTATCCGATGTTCAGAAGCGGGTGGCCGCGAACCCGTTGAAAGAGTCGGAGGAACCGCTTGCAACAAAGCGTCAATACCCGCGACAGTCAACCGTCAATGGCCAAGTGGAGTCCGCAAGATGGTGGCTGTCCATAGTCATGAACACTGTTCTGCAAACCGATTTCCGTTCGTCATCCCGACCATGTCTGCTCTCCTGCAGGCCCATTTCACCTTGCCGCTGCCTCTGCACCGAGTCTCTCCTCTCTTCCTTCCCACTTCTCTCTTGATTCGGTCGCTGCGTGGCTAGCAGCCAGCATGCTGCCGCTGGCATATCCAGCCTGGGCGGGCAAACAGAGAGAGTACACCCTGACCGGTACGCGTATTGCCTGCAGGGTCCTTCGGTCTCTTATGGCCAGCACGCCTTTTCCTCCACTCCTTGTCCTCGGGAGATGCTTGAGGTTCTTCTTGCACGCGTGTATATTGAAGTGCGTCGGATGATCCGTATGTTGGAGGACAGGCAATAGCAAGTAAGGACAGGGGAATACTCATGTCAAACGAATCTGTGTGCAATCGAAGTCTCTCTCTCGGTCGTCGTCATTTTCTGGCCGTTGGGGCTGGGGCAGTTGTGGCGGCCGCGAGTGGCACACGTACGATGCAAGCGGCGGAGGCAAGTGCGCCGCGTATCGTGACCCCGCCTGCGGGCAACTCAAGGGCAATCAGCCCATCAGAAATCGAGAAAATACTGCCAGTGCCGGAAGTTTGGGCACTTGGGGCGAGCCTCAGCAATATAACGGAGAGGGCGGGATTCGAACCCGCGGTAGGGTAAACCCTACACGGCCTTTCCAAGACCGCTCGATAAGCCACTCTGACACCTCTCCGACGGTGCACATCAACCGTGTGGCTCCATGATTCTACGAAGAACCCTGCGAGAAACAAGCATAAATGATAAAATACGGCTGGGTGAACCGAGGCAGCATTTGTGAAGACTAAATAAGTAGAGATGACAGAACAGGACGAACAGATTGTCGACGAGTTGCTGGTCATGGAGTGCCAGGACGGCAGCGCAAAGGCCCTGGAGCGGCTGGTCTCGCGCTGGCAGAGGCGCCTCTGGCAATACGCGTATCGGCTTACGGGCAATGCGGAGGCCGCGTGGGATGTAACCCAAGAGAGCTGGCTGGGCGTTGTTCGGGGCCTGTCTCACTTGAACGATCCGGCCCGGTTCAGGCCCTGGGTCTACCGGATCGTCACCCGCAAGGCCGATGACTGGATCGCGAGGAACGCCAAGGCGCGCCGGCGGACAGAGACGATCCCCGCGGAGCCCGAGCAGAACCCGTCGCAGGACCGCGAGGCTTCAGACGACCTTCAAAGCCTCATGGGTCGGCTCCCGGACCAAAGCAGGACTGTTCTGGCTCTCTGTTACTTGGAAGGTCTGCCCATCGCAGAAATCGCGAGAGTCTTGGGCATTCCGGAAGGCACAGTGAAATCCCGCCTGCACGCCGCACGAAATGAGTTGAAGGCTCTGTGGCGGCAGGCATCCGAATGAAGGAGATCAACATGAACGACGACAAGATCAGACAAATGATCGACGGCAACTACGATGATTCGAGAGAAGACACCATACGGTCGATGCTGAGTGAGTTTTACAGCAGGAAGATGGCTGCCACGGCGGTTGTCATGTGGGTCATCGGCGTCCTTTTCCTTGCGGCGGCGGTCTACAGCGCCGTGGCGTTCTTCGGGACCGCCGAGACCAAATGCCAGATCCTCTATGCGGCGGTGTTTATCTGCTCCTTCTACGCAATGGGTCTCATAAAGATCTTCGCTTGGCAGATGCTTCATCGAAACAGCATCAAGCGAGAGATCAAGCGGCTGGAGCTGCGAATCGCGGAACTGACGGCATCGCCGAACAAGGCGACTCGATAGTCTCCCCTGCGGGACCGAACGCTGTGAATCACGGGCGAACCGACTCGCCTTGGGTGTGGTAGAACTCAGGTTCTGTGGTCTCCCGCACGGATTGTGTTTGAGAGATGTACGAGGTTTGTCACGACCGGTTGGAGGCTCAGGGTGGACGAAAACCGCGGCATCGGTACAATACTCCCGTAGAAACGCCATGCCTCTACTGCGGGGCATGGCCCGGGAAGGGATATTTGTGTCACATTCAGGAAGGAGAACCAATGTCATTGAGGGCCATTGTCTGGATCATGTTCGCGTTCTGCACGGTTGCGGTCGAAGCGACGGCCGCACCGGAGCGGGAAATGACCTATGCCGAGCGGCTCGGATGGCCAAGCGGCACGAAGGCGGTCATCTTCCACGTCGATGACGCGGGCATGTCATACGACTCGAACCGAGGGGCGATCAGGGCCATCGAAGAAGGCGTGGCCACCTCGACAAGCATCATGATGCCGTGTCCGTGGGTCCCGCAGATCGCGGCATACCTGAAGGACCACCCGCAAACGGATGCCGGCGTTCACCTGACGCTCACCGCGGAGTGGGACAGCTACCGGTGGGGTCCCCTCGTGGGCCAGCCCGCCGCACCCGGCCTCGTCGACCCGCAGGGCTACCTCTGGCAGAAGGCCCAGGACGTGCTGGGCCACGCCACCGTCGAGGAATTCGAGAAGGAAATCCGCGCCCAGATCGACAAGGCCACGGCCGTGGGCATGAAGCCGACCCACCTGGACAGCCACATGGGGACGTGCTTCTATGAGCCTTTCATCGAAGCATACGTCAAGGTGGGCATCGAGAAGAAGATTCCCATCCTCATGATCGGCGGCCACATGCAGCACGCGGGCCCCGAGGTCGGCAAGTTCAAGCTCCTGCTCAACGCGCTGGGCGAAAGGGTCTGGAAGGCGGGGCTGCCCGTGATCGACGACCTCGTGACCCAGCCGACCAACGCCCCGGAGTACGAGCAGAGAAAGCAGCAGTTGATGAAGCTGCTCGCCGATATGAAGCCGGGCATCACGCAGATCATCGTGCACTGTACCGCCCCGACGGAGGTCTTCGCCCAGATTTCCGGCTCGGGCAAGGCCCGTGAGGCGGAACTGCGTCTGATGCTCGACCCCGATATCCGCTCGTTCCTCAAAAAGGAAGGAATCGTGCTGACAACTTGGCGGGAGCTCAAGACCCGCCGTGATGCCTCACAGAATTGAAGTCGCTTCTCATGGCTTCACAGGAAATCCGTGTATGGCCAACCGAAGGAACGCACTGCATCTGGTCGTCGCAATCGCCGTGATTTGCGTCACGAGTCTGGCAGAGGCACAGCAAGGCGGATTCGTGCTCAAGCCCGACGCATTCAAGCACTACATCGACCAGTTCAACCGCGACGATGAAGAGCTGTACAGCCAGCACATCTCGAATACTCAGGCGTGGCAGTTCCTCAAGGCGAATATTCCGCTGTTCGAGTGTCCGGATAAAGAGATCGAACGGACGTACTACTTCCGCTGGTGGACGTACCGCAAGCATATCAAGCAGACGCCGGACGGCTTCGTGGTCACGGAATTCCTCCCGCCGGTCGGATGGTCAGGCAAGCACAATACGATCAACTGTGCGGCCGGCCATCATTTCTACGAGGGCCGCTGGCTCCATGATCCGCAGTATCTCAACGACTACGCCGCATTCTGGTTTCGCAAAGGCGGCGCCGTGCGGAGCTACAGTTTCTGGGCGGCGGATGCCCTCTGGTCGCGGTTCCTGGTGACGGGGGACAAGGACTTCCTGACCGGGCTTCTGCCGGACCTGGTCCGCAACTACGAAGAATGGGAGAAGAGCAGGCTGGAGCCCGACGGCCTCTTCTGGCAGGTCGACGACCGCGATGGCATGGAAGTCTCCATCGGCGGCAGCGGCAAGCGGGCGACGATCAATTCCTACATGTACGGCGACGCGGTGGCCATTGCCAAGATCGCCTCGCTCGCCGACCGGCAGGACATCGCCGAGCAGTTCCAAAAGAAGGCTGAGCGGATCAAGATGTTCGTCCAGACCAGGCTGTGGGATCATGACGCCCAATTCTTCAAAACTCTCCCCCGGGACAAGCAGAGCCTCGTGGACGTGCGGGAATTGCACGGCTACACCCCCTGGTACTTCAACCTGCCCGACCAAGGCTACGAGCAGACATGGAAGCAGCTCATGGACCCGCAGGGCTTCTACGCCCCGTTCGGCCCGACCACGGCCGAGCAAAGACATCCGCGATTCGCCGTCTCCTACAAGGGGCATGAGTGCCAGTGGAACGGGCCAAGCTGGCCCTACGCTACATCGGTTACGCTCACCGCTCTGGCCAACCTGCTTCACAACTACAAGCAAGACGTCGTCACGACGGCCGATTACTTCGCGATGCTGAAGATCTATACCAAGAGTCACAGCCTCAAGCGTGAAGACGGCCGCATCGTCCCCTGGATCGACGAGAACCTGAATCCCCAGACCGGCGACTGGATCGCCCGCACGCGATTGAAGACCTGGAAGAACGGCACCTGGGACGCCGGCAAAGGCGGCCAGGAACGAGGCAAGGACTACAACCATTCGACCTACTGCGATCTCATCATCAGCGGCCTGGTCGGCCTGCGGCCGCGACCCGATGACACGGTCGAGGTCCATCCGCTCGTTCCGGCAGACACCTGGGATTGGTTCTGCCTCGACAACGTCCTTTACCATGGCCGGATCCTTACGATCCTCTGGGACAAGACCGGCGACAAATACGGGCGAGGCAAAGGTCTCCGCGCGTTCGCCGACGGGCGGGAGATAGCCAAGTCAGACTCCCTTGGACAAGTCACAGGAACACTCCGGTCTCCTGCCAGTTCTGCGGGCACATCCGCGGGCTGGCGCAAGTACGAGGGAAACCCTGTCCTGGGAGGCAAGCTGGGCACCTGCTTCGATGTAGCCTTGCTCCCAGACAACGACGTGTACCGCATGTGGTTCTCCTGGCGGCCGAAGGAGTCGGTCGCCCTGGTGGAGAGCCGCGACGGCATTCATTGGAACGAGCCTCAGATCGTCCTGGCGCCCAACCCAGCTTCTGACTGGGAAGGCCGCATCAACCGCCCCGCCGTGCTCAAACATGAGGGCGTCTATCACATGTGGTACACGGGCCAGAGCGCCACCCGCTCCTGGATCGGATATGCGACCAGCCCGGACGGCCGGACCTGGACGCGCATGTCGGCGAAACCGGTGCTATCGCCCGAACAGCGATGGGAAGGCGTGGCCGTCATGTGCCCGCACGTGCTCTGGGACGAAAAGACCAAATCGTACCGAATGTGGTACTCGGCGGGAGAACAATACGAGCCCAACGCAATTGGCTGCGCCACCAGCACCAATGGCACAGATTGGACCAAGTACAAGGACAACCCGGTCTTTGCCGCCGGCCGCCGAAACCCGTGGGAGCAGCACAAGGTGACCGCCTGCCAGGTCATTCCCGCCGGCGACTGGCACATCATGTTCTATATCGGCTTTCGCGATGAGAACCGCGCCCAGATCGGCCTGGCCCGCTCCCGCGACGGCGTCACCGGCTGGCAGCGCCATCCCGCCAACCCGATCCTCTTTCCCATCGCCGGCACATGGGACGCCGACGCCTGCTACAAGCCTTTCGCCGTCTTCGATAGCACGAGCGACCGCTGGCTGCTCTGGTACAACGGCCGCAAAGGAAGCGTCGAGCAGATCGGCCTCGCCACCCACGCCGGCTACGACCTCGGCTTCCCGCCAGAATGATGGCAGGGTCGGCACTCGACCGAGAAGCTTAAGTGGGATAGTCATCCCGTCGATACACAATAAGAGCGCCAGATCTCACCGTCTGCGCGGTGGTCGGTATTCTCGCGATGAATCCGCCACCTCGAGCGGCCTGCCTCGGACGGCAAGGGCCGGCGAAGTCCTGGGGACACTGGTCATTTATCGAGACCTTATGGAGGAAAGCCCACATGGTTCCCAATCTCATCTATGACGTGGGGATGCACAACGGGGACGACACCGCCTATTATCGGCATCGGGGGTACGCTGTCGTGGCCATTGAGGCCAATCCGCAAGCGTGTGAGAACGCTGGCCGGCGATTCAAGGCGGACGTGGATAGTGGTCTTCTGACGATACTGAATATAGGCATCACGAAAGAGCCCGGCCTGATGGATTTCTGGATCTGCGAGACCCATTCCGAGTGGAGTTCCTTTCATCGCGAAGTGGCCTCGCGCGATCAGTCGCCCCATCGGCGTATCCAGGTGCCTTGCCGGACGCTTGATTCCGTCCTGGGGCAGTACGGCATGCCGTACTATCTTAAGGTGGATATCGAGGGGAACGACATGGTATGTATCGAGGCCCTGCGGACACAGCAGGAATTGCCGCGATATATCTCGCTGGAACTTGGCCAAATCGATGAATCCGTGCGGGTGCTCTTCCAGTTGGGGTACACGGGATTCAAATGCATCAGTCAGTTCGACTACCTGCCTCTGCAATTGCCCCCGGTCGCTGAGCAGAGACGCGCGGAGTTCTGGCACCGGATGCTGACCCGGCGAGATCTACGGCGACGGGTGTTGCGCCGATCCATTGGCCAAAGCGGACGCGCCTGGATGGCCAAGCGATGCTTGCGCATCCGTCATCAACCCGACTGGGCCTTCCCCCCCGGGGCCTCCGGCCCCTTTGGAGAGGATACGCGGGGAAGGTGGCTCACCGGCGACGAGGTGCGCCAGGCGTATCATCACTATGAGAATCTGCGACATCGCGGCATGCCCAGCGTGTTCTGGAACGACAACGGCTACTCCTTCTGGGTCGATCTGCACGCCAAGCGGAACGGTTAGGATGACGCTGTTACCGAGCCTCCGCTCAGAAGCGAATGTCCTGCGTATTCTGGCCGATTTGCACGCGCTTGGCTCCCGGCGTCAGTTTCTCGCCGAGGATCGAGACGTTTTCAAAGGTCACGTCCTGAACGTCGTGCTCGGCGTCGGCGCCCTGAATCTGCACCAGGTATTCGCCGGGCTGGCCCTCGATCGTGACGTTTTTGAATCGCACGTTACGGATGAACCCGGGCACCTTCTTGCGCATGTACTGATTCACTACCGGCCGCAGGCGGATGAATTCCCTCTGGCCTTCGCCGTGCATGCGAATATTCTCGACCGTGACGTCCTCCAGCCGCATATCCTCGCCCGGCTCGAACAGGAACGGTGTCATCGTGAAGTGAATGATGTCGAGGTTCCGCAGCGTCACGTTTCGCATGTAGGCGGCACGGCTCTCGTGGCCGAGCAGAAAAATCCTGGCCCGGTCGCACCAGAGAGTCGAGTTCTCTACCGTGATCCGCTCGACGTTGCTGTTGGGTGCGGTAAAGTCGAGACCCTTGAGGGCAACACAATCATCGTCGCTGCGGATGAAACAGTCGGTGATCAGCACGTCTTGCGAATTGCACGGATTGATACCGTCGTCGTTCTGGACGCGGGAGTTGCAGAGCTTCACGTTGCGGATCGTCACCCGCTGGCTGTTCTTGGGCACGATGGTCCAATGGGACGAGCCCCGCAGGGTGATGTCGCGGACCTCGACATCGGTGCAGTTGCGAATCGCGATCAGGTTGCCGACCGGACCTTTGCGCCACTCCCAGTCGGAGCCATCCAGAATGCCTCGTCCGCGAATCTTGATGTTCGAGCCCGTCGCGAGCACTTCGGCCTTCACGACAGCCCCGCCGGCGAGGTATAGGGTCTGGTCGCTCTGCAGAGCGATCTTCTCCGGCTTGTGCACGCCTGGGCCGAAGTAGACGACGTTTGCATCGCCCTGCTTCGGCGCATCGGTCTCCAGGGGATTGGCGAACAGCAGCAGCGGCCCCTTCTTGCCGTCCGGCTCCACGCTGAACTTGCAGGGCCTGTCCAACGTCAAACTCAGTGTGTGATCGTTCTCCACGGTCATCCGAACCTTGGCCGACTCAGGCCGGATCACGGTATTGCGAAGCGGCCGCTCGGAGGTGATGCGAACCACAATGGGTCCCGACATATCGAAATTGGCGAAGGAATACGGCCCACCGTAATTGTACTCCTTCCCCGCAAACGGCGGATCGAGCACGCGGGCCATATACACATCCACCTTCTGGCCCCCCGCCTCCACCTTGTAGTCGGTCGACAGGGTCTCGCCCGCCGGACCGGGATAGACAACGACCTTTCCCCCGTCCACCGCCGCCCAGCCTTGACCTGAGATCACCAAAGCCGCGGCCAAGGCTCCAACGATCAGCATCGCGCTCACGGGGTAGGTCTTCGTTCCAGCAACTTCAGATTGTGCGACACCAGCCATCGTTCTCATAGCCCCTCGTGCTCCTAAAGGGACACTTGTGGAATCTTCTGACGACAGGATACCATACCACCATCGCCCGGAATCTCAAGCAATTATCCGAAGCAAGCCAAGGCAGTCCCGGCATCATGCCCGTGTGACTCGACTTAGAGCCTCTGACACAGCGACAGTCTGGTGTGAAGCGGCTGCCCCTCTGTCATTCCCGCGCAGGCGGGAATCCCGTTAGGCCGCGACTTTCCTGGATCCCTGCTTTCGCAGGGGTGACAGAGAGGGATCCCCCATGCCATTCATTCTGTTGGGAGCTGTCAGAGCGTGTGTGAGGAGATGAGGGAGCCGCGATTCAGTGGACTGATGGGTGGCATCGGCAAGGCCGAAGGCTTTGCCGAGGGCGAACGGTCAGGACCATCGGCAAGCTGACGCTTGCCGCTGCCACCCGCCGCCATGAGTGAGGCCACGTTAATGTTGGTGTCCGCTTGGGTCGCCGAGCTTCTCGGCTTGGACAGCATGACCGGCCTGGCCAGCCGCGTCGACATGCAACCGCTCGACGTAGTGCACGAACTCGACGTATGCCTCGACGAACTCACGGCCCCCCGCGACGCTCTCATCGGCGTGTCGCTTCTTCTCCACCGTCTCGGTGAAGCGGCGGCGAATCCCCTCGGCTACGAGCTTCGTGATTTCTTTTGTCAACTCATCCACGGACCCGGTATCCAGGGCCTTGTCGGACGCGGCCACCACCGGCTCGACAACCCCGGCGGGTTTCAGCCCCGTGTAGGGCGCCCCTTCCCCTTCCCGATGCAGCCGCACGAGGGTCTCGAAGAAGTACTTGTCCACAAGCTCCTTCGCCTCCTTGCCCAAGCCTCTCACCGCCAGCGTCCTCTTGAATGCGTCGCGGATTTCCGCCTCCTGCGGCGGCTTGACCCACTTCAAAACGGCCGTGACATCCCCCTTCTCCAGGGCCGCCTGTGCCGTCTTGACCACGGGACCAGCCATCGTGTCGCAGTGAGCGTCGACACGGCCGACCGGCACCAGCCAACCGATGCCAACCGAGAGAACGATGATAGACGTGATCCCCAAGACTCTTTTCGCCGCCATACTGACCTCTCACTCAAGTAAAGACCTAGCAACTTCGAGATACGCGCGGACCGCCCGGCGTAACACAGGATATGGTACGGCCCACCTGCGGGTGGGGTTCCCGCTTCGCGGGTTGTTCGTCGTGGAGAGTGTGGGTGAGGTGGACGCTTTGGCCGTCGTAGACGATTTGAAGTCTCATGTTTCCCCGGCTTTCTCGGCCAAGCCGGTCTTCAGTCCGTCCATCCGCAAATCGCGGTTGAGATCGCGAATGCTGTGGGTCCGCTTCAGCGGCATGTTTCGACGGACGAGAATTGCCGTCAATGCCTTCTCGACGGCCTGCTGAGCATTCTGCAGGCATGGGTTCAACAAACCAGATTCCAAGGTCATCTGAGCGACCTCCAGATTCTCACGGGCGTACTGCAGCCACGTCAAGGCTGCATCGCTCATAGATGACTTCTCCCTTGTGTATCTCCGCCAGGAACTGGCCTCCGGCTGCGTTCGGGCGCACAGGAATAACGTCTATGGGGATCTGGTCGGCAATGGGCCGCAACAGCCGCCGATACTTCATTGCCAGCGTCAGATACGGCTCGTCGCTGTCTT
>Ga0315286_10001884_pt1 | contig 19357 bp, 21 predicted proteins | sample YL17G10_0_MG_FD_205038 | JGI IMG/M metagenome (GOLD analysis project Ga0315286, IMG submission 205038) | Sediment microbial communities from Yellowstone Lake, YNP, Wyoming, USA - YL17G10_0 | ecosystem: Environmental > Aquatic > Freshwater > Lake > Sediment | place: USA: Wyoming | collected... | reverse complement strand
GACGACTGGAGGGGAGGGTGGGCACCGATTCGAGCCTTGGAGGGCTCGGGAGGGGCCTTCCGAGGGCTACTTCAACTGGGCCAGCGCCCACGCGTAGTCGCGGTCGTAGGCTGCGTCGGCGGACTCGTGACGGGTGCGATGCTTGTCCGGAACGGCGGTGTACCCCGGCGCAAGGCTGGGGAAGACCGCGCGCATCGGACGACCGAGCGGAACCGGGTAGGCCCCGACGTTGGCGGAGGTGGTTCCGCCTGCGCCGCCGGAGGTGGTCTGTTCCTCGCGACGGGTCAGAAGAGCGGCGACATCCAGCGTTTCCCAGTGGCTCATGGCGGCAGTGTACCTCAGGAGGCGAGAGAGATCTCTTCGAGGCGCTCCACAGCAACATCCAGCTCCATCATCGAGATTTGACCGGAAGAAGCATCGTGGTCGGAGGCCGTCTTGTACCTCGTGGGAATGCAGCCTTCGAGCAGCCACGCACGCGCAGGGAGCTTGGCATACGTCTCGAACGGCCCGATGGCTGTGGAAGCGAGACCGGCCGCCGCGACGACGGCTGCTGTTCCGGCGGCGCTGTTCTGCCGACCCCCAGTCCCCGACAAGAGCCCCACGTTGCCTGCGACGGCGAGGGCCATGCCGACCAAGTCCCGGCTACCGTCGGCTGCGGGCTTCGCAAAGGGCTGTTGCTTGAAGTATTGAACCAGCACCAAGTCACGTCGGGGCGTCGGACCTCCCAAGCTTCCAATCCCCAAAGCGCTGGACAGACCGATTGCCGATGAGGCCGTCGAGCCTCGAAGCGTTGCGTAGGTCCAACGCCAAAAGTCGGCGTCGTAGAACTTCGCCCCACGCGTCATCGAGAGGACCCCGACCTCACCCCGCTTCACGACCTTTTTGCCGAACAGGTTGTTCCCTTCGTTGATGTCGTAAGTCTCCAGCGTCATCTCGGGAGCGGAGATGGAATGGAAACCGAAGAGGGGCACGAACACGGGAATCGACAAGGGCTCAATGGGAGCCACGTCCATCAGCCAGAACGCGGAGTCCTGTAGAAAGTCGCTGAGGATGTTTCGAGCCAAAGTTCACCTCTGAAAGACGAAGAGCGCCGTCGTACCTACTGTACGACAGCGCCCGCGTCACGTCCCGAGAGAAGCTCTGGACTACGGAGCCAGCTCTTCGACTTCGAACGACTCGTAGGCGAAGTCGATCTCCATGATGGAGATCTCGCTCGCGGTCGCGTCGAGGTCGCCCGCAACCTTGTGCCGCGTCGGGAAGGCTTCCTTGACGTGGTAGATGCGCGCCGCCGTGTCGAGGTTGATGCCTGCGAGGTTCACGGTGCCCTGCGCCGGGTACTCACGGGTCAGCGCCTTGTCGCGGTGGTAGTGCGAGATGCCGAGGTCCGCGCGGTACTCGCCGCTGCCCTCGATGACCACCCGCAACCACTTCCAGAAGGAAGAGTCCGAGCGGGTCACTCCGCGCTGCATCGTGATGTCGGAAACGGTCGGGTTGCCGGGCTGCTTGCGGGTGTAGATGTAGCCACCCTCCCGGTACTCGACCGCCTCCACCGTCGCCTCGGGCGTGGTGACGCTGGAAAAGCCCGCCTGCGCCTTCCCCGACTGAACCGTGGAGTTCAGGTTGAGGTCCGCCGCCCCGCCAGCCGCGATGGTCGCGTTGACGTGGAAGCGCATCGAGTGGAGAAAGTCTGTCTGTTGCGGACGAGCCATGTGTGTCTCCTTGCGAGTTCAGACCCGAACTGCGGTTACGACTCGCGGCGAGCAGTGACGACGAGTTCGCCGACGACACCCGTGTGAGCGCTCGGCAGGAGGAACAGACCGATGAGCGCTCCCGGAGTGAGCACCTGCGAGGCGTTGCCGGTGAGGGGCATGGCGATCTTGCCTGCGACCGAGGTCAGCGCCGAAGCCGTGACGGCCGTGCCAGCGCCCGCCGCCTGCGGCCACATCTGGAGCGACGAGCCCGGCACCACGCCCGAGATGAGCAGGTAGGCATCGACGATGCGCATCTTGTACGGCAGCGCGTTGGCCGCGAAGACCGGGATGTCTGTGGCCGAGACCGTGGTGAACGCCTTCCGGAACTCGACTTCGACGGCGGCGACAGCGGTGGCAGCGACCGGAGCCACGTCCGCAGCCTCGATGGCACCGACAGACGCGAGCCCGGAAGCCAGCTCGTCAGCCGAGAGCGTGACCGCGACGGTCACCTGCGAGGCGGCGGCAGCCTGTTGCAGCCCCGCCATCGAGGAAATCTGAGAAGTGGAACGCTCCGTGGTCACCGACCCACCGACCGGAATGGTCGTGTAGAGGTCGTTGATGTTCACGGGAACGGTGTCGATGTTGGTGACGACGATGGTAGCCATTTTGTTTGCTCCTCAGAAGGGTGGAAGTGTAGCGCCGAAACGGAGTGCTGCCTACTGCGAGGTCTTCTGCTGGAAGCGGAAGCGGACGAACTCGGCAGGCTTGTTCGGCGCGATGCCGATGTCGATGATGACCTGTCCGTTGTTGACGCTCTCGGGCGGGTTGTTGCTGTCGTCAACGATGACGAAGAACGCCTGAGCGGGTGAATTGCCTGCGAAGTAGTTCTCGTTGAAGAGCGCCTTGAGGAACCCTTCGATCTGGGCCTTGATGCGCGTCCAGAGACCGGGGCCGTTGTTCTCGAAGACGATCCAGTGGGTCGCTTCGAAGATGCTCTTCTCCAAGAACATGAAGAGGCGACGGGCGTTGATGTAGCGCCACTCGCTGGTCGGCGAGATGGTCCGCACACCCCAGACGGCGAGGCCGGTCTGAACTCCGGTGACGAGCGGGTTGATCTTGTTCGGGTACACGAGGTCGCGCTCACCTTGCGTGGACTCGTACTCCAGCCCGAGCAGGAAGCGCAGCGCGCCGTCCACCGTACCACCGGGGCTCTTGCCGACGTTCCGGTTGTTGTCCGTGCGCGCGTACACGCCCGCGATGTGGCCCATCGGAGGCATGAGCTTGGGACGGTTGTTGGAGAGCGGGTCCGAGACCTTGATCCACGGCCAGTAGAGCGCAGCCCACATCGACATGCGGCCGAAGTCGTGGCGGAACCAGTCCACGGCCTCCTGCGGGTCGCTGCCCATCGGCACGGTGAGGATGATGAAGCGGTCGCCACCTGCGGGCTGGCCCGAACGCTCTTCCGCGTAGTCGATGAGCTGCCCAGTCACGGTCACGTTGCCGGGGAAGTCCGGAATGACGACCTGCATGAGCTGGTCAACCTTGTTCAGCGCGTAGAGACCCTTGCTCGGAGTCTTCAGCGAGATGGCGGTGAACTGGTTGATGCCGTAGTTCACGTCGTCGAACGTGCCGTCGGCACCGACCGTGTAGCTCTTGGCGGTGTCGCCGAAGCTTTCGGTGTGGGTCGTCTCTTCGGTGGCTGACCGGTAGGTCACACGCACCAGCGTGCCGCCCTTGACGAGGTAGCCGAGCTTCACGTTGATGATGCCGGATGTGTAGACGATGGAGTTCGGGTTGGCCGGATCGGCGTCGATGTCGCCCGTCATCTTCCCGGTGCCGTTGTCTTTGACGGTACGGACCACGCCGGTCGAGTCCGTGAACGTCAAAACCACGGAGCGAGGGGCGACGGGATTGTCGGAGAGAGTGGCGTTGGTGAGGGTCTGATTGGTGACCAGCTCGTTGCCGCCCGCGATGACCTTCCAGCGCTCGACACCAGTCAACTGGCCGGGTGCTTCGTCGGCTCCGGGCTCCGTCACAGTGATGAGATCGGAAAGCTCGTTCACCACGTCGGCGAAAAACTGCGCCGACGTGGGGTTCGCGAAGTCGAGTTCCTCGTACGACTCAGCCACGTCGTAGCTGAGCGTCGCGGTGTTCAGCAGCAGAACGTTGAGGTTGAACCGCGAGTAGGTGGCGGTCAACGCGTTGAAGAAGTCCACGTTGCCCGAGACCTGCACCTTCATGTCGTTGCCCCAGCTCCCCTTGGAGATGGGGTTGAGGTCCCAAGCGTTGATCTTGTACGTCGCCAGCACAGGCGACTCGAAGTGCGGCTTGAACCCGGCAATCGTGGTGAAGCTGTACGAGCCATCGGTGAGGCTGATAGCGCCCGGAGCGGTGAGGTACGGACCCGCACCGACGGGGAAAGCTCCCAACCCGTTGTCAGTGATGGTGACGGTCGCGGTTGCCGGGGTGAACGACACCTTCGGCCCCAAGAGCGCGCCGACATCCAACGCCTGCGGAATGTTGGTGCCGGTGTTCTTGATGGAGAAGAATCCAGTCTGGTGGTCGAACGTCGCGGTCGTGGTGTTCGGAAGGGTTCCCACCGTCACGGTCTCGATGCGAGTCGCACCGGGGAAGGCGACAAGAATCGGGGAGGCCGGAACACCTGCGGCGACCGTCTGTTCGATGGTGACGGTTCCACGGACGACCGAGTCCAGCCCACCGTCGAACGCAGGCAACGAGGCGGTCGCGATACGACCCTCGTAGTCCGCCTGCAAGGCGATGAACAGGTTGTTCGTGGTGCCGTTGCGAAGCTTGGCGAGCTGCGAAACGACCGGCGTCCCGAGTGCGCGCCAGCGGAACGAGACCGTGGTGGGCACCAGCGGAGACGCGCCCGCGTTGTCCTTCAGCAGGGAGGTCGCGAGGGTCTTCGAGAAGGCGACGAGGATTCCGTCTCCTGTCTCGATGGTCTGGTCCGTCGTCTTCGACTGAATCTTGCAGTCGGCTGAGACCGCATCCGCCGGAGTCACGCGAACCACGTAGCCGCGCTTGCCGCCGTTCGCGAAGAACGCAGCGATGGACATCGGAAGAAAACTCTCCTTCACGAGGTCCCCGAACTTCCGGGTGAACTGCTCGAAGGACGTGACGAGGGTCGCCTTGTCGGCAGGGCCTCGCTTCGTGTACCCGATGATGCCCAAGTTCGACGTGGACACCCCTTCCACCACTTGGGCAGAGGAGGGAATTTCCTCGACGAATACACCGGGCGACAGAATCTCAGCCATGATCTAGTTCCTTCCAGTCAAACGACCGGGGCTTGCGAATGACGTGTGGACTCCGTTACCGATTCTTGCCGCCATACCCCTTGGACGGTGCCGATGCTGCCGGGACCGGAGGAGCTTCACTCTTCTCTGAAGCAACCGCTGCGGCTGTCGCGACGGCGGCAGTCGAAGCCGCAACCACTGCGGCTGGCTCGGGCGTGATGGCGACCTTCGCCCGAACGAGGAAGCCCTTCTCGACGAGCTTCATGATGCTCGACGAACCTTCGTTCGCCGGGGTCACGTAGAACCACTTCTTCGGAACCACCGACGCGGCAGATCCATCGTTGAGAGTCACCGACAGAGGTCCGCGCGTAGTGTTGTAGTAGTCGCCCATGTTCAAAGCCTCTGCATCTTCACGGAACGTCCCGTGGCGGTCGAGTGGATCTCCGGGTCTGCGAGGTCGCATTCTGCCTCAACCCGAAGTGTTACGGCAAACGCAATCGTGCGGTCTGAAATATCCGCCACGTCGTCGAGCATACCAAGCGAGTCCATGTACGCCGAGTACGTCCGTTGATCTCCGAGACTGTCCTTCACGTAGACCGCACAGTAGGGCGGGTAGATGCGAAAAACGTAGTCGAGCATCGCGCCAGCGCCCGCTCTGCTTCCCGGTGCTCCGCGTGCTGTGGTCATCAGACTGATGGTGTAGCTGATGTCGAGAGGAATGGCTTGCGCCATCGTCTCCATTCCGGTGAAGCCCTTCTGACCGCCGATCGTTACCTCACGCGCGCCGTAAGCTGGAGCGTTGTACTGCATCGCTCCGGGATGCCAACGCTGCATGGCGGGAGCGATGTCATCACGGCTGACGACGATGCACGGCAGCTTCCACCGTTCGTAAGCGTCCTCCGGGTAGGCGAACGTGACGGGGATGCCGGGCTGACCGGGAGCTGGAGCCACTCCGGGAATCTGAACGAAGTAGTTGGACTCGATGACCGTGGCGCGCATGGTCTCCACAACTCCGCGATCAAAATCGCGAAGAGTGACGATACCTGTTCTTTCTCCACCCGCTCGCTTCGCGCGAAGGGCAGCGTCACCCGTAGCCGTCATCGTTCTCCAGAGTTACTCCGATTCGTCCTCATCTTCATCCGCCGACTCCGACGACTCCTCTGCCGACTTCATCACGGCGGCCGAAAGACCGGCAGTCTTTGCGGCCCCAACCCACGCACTGAGAGCCTCATCATCGGCTTCTTCCGGAATCGGGGGAAGCGTACCAGCTTCGATCATCTCGTCAGCCACAGAGAAAACGAACGCCAGCGCCTCCTCTTCGTCGGTCTCGTACTGCTCGATGAGCGGTTCGAGAATGCCCGACAGGTACAGGTCGAAAACGTCCATCACGTCGTCGCCGCCCTCGTCGTCCTCGCCGTCCTCAGAGAGGACCCGAGTCATCTGTTCCAGTAGACCGTTCATCTGAGCGTTCATGCGATCTCCTCCAGAAAAACCTTATAGCCGAGATGCGACCCGGTGCTGAAACTTCGCGAATCTTTTCAGGTCAGAGGGAGAAAGTCTCCCAGCCAGCGTGGGAGGCCACTTCTTCCACGAAGACCCCTTCGCGGTCAGTAGCCCAGAAAAGCGCTTGTCCTGCTGAAGCCGCCGCATCACGCTCTGAATCGCGATCCGAATCGAAGGTCGCCAGTGCGGAACTCGCTTGGTGCCTCCGTACCCAAACTCCAACCGAAGCCCGGCGAAACCAACGTCGCTGACAACCTTCGTGTCCACCTTCGTCAGGCTACCTGCTCGGGCATCGACACGAACCCCAGCCTGCTCCAACTCCCGCCGCCAGACAGGCTGATCTTTCTTGCGCTGTTCCTCGATGCTCTTTATCTCGCGTGGAGACGCGCGCCGAGTCACCGTCACCGCTTCGTTTCGCTTCGGAGAATACGGAAGCGTGGATAGGGTCCACGGACTGAACTTTGCCAGCGTCTCGATCGCCTTCGAAATGGGACGGAGCCGAGAACGACGAGGCCGAATGTAGAGCGCCTCTTTCTTCCCGTCGATTTCGACATCTTTCCCCACTGTGGGACGAACGTACACCGCGTAGGTCGCGAGACGTGGCGACCCGACGGTCGCTGTGCGAAACGCACGACGATAGGAGTTCCACGCGACTGCGGTGGGAATAAGCCCCATGAGGTTGCGGTAGGTCGCTTCCGTGGCGAGGTAGGGGGCCATCCGTACCAAGGCGCGCCCGCGCACGCCCCACTCATCAACGATCTGAAGATTCTCAACAGCGAGCTTGTCGTACGTCACCCACAGCGGCGAACCCTGCTTCGGCTGCGCAAGCCTGCGACCCTGCTTTCCGACATTGGTCGCGCGCTTCATTGCTTCGCTTTCGAATCGTAGTAGCGCTCCACCTCAGCAATCGCCTGACTCAGCGTTCGCTGCACTTTCGGACGAAGCTGCTCGGAAGTGAACAACGCTCCGGAAGCGCTCCGGAGGAACAGCTCTGGAGCGACCACCTCAACAGGGTGCAAGTCAGAAAGCAGCTTGGCGTGCGCGAGACAAACTCCGATGACGCGCGCGCGCCCGCGCACGGTGATTCCGTACCTCGACTGCCCGGCACACACAAAGCACTGCTTGTCGAACTCCGTGATGGGGCCGCTGTACTCGTGAAAGTCATCGCCCGCGAGAGGAGAACCGCACTTCGCCTTGGCCGTACAACGAGGTTCAGGAAGACCTCTGTCCCGACCCTCCCAGTAGCGCGAACAGGTAGCGCAAACGGCCGAAAGGCCGCTACGAACCGCCGCTTCTGCGAGGTCAGGACTCAGCGGCATCGCTCAGAGCGACATCTTCGCGGCCTTCACGGCGCGCGTCGCCCTCGAACCGCTGAACTGCTTCATCGCGGTCATGAACATCGCCTTCTTGGTGGTCGCCACCATCTTCAGCATCTTCAGGTACGACTCCACGTCGTCGTCGTTGCTGGAGTCCAGTCCGATCGCCTGCATTCCGAGCAGAAGCTGCTGGATGAGGGGCTTGAGGTTCGCGAGAGGGAGGTCCCCATCCGAAGCCTCGTCAGCAGCCTCTTGCCGCGCATCGGGTCCAGTCACCAGCGCTTCCATTCGCTTCCGCAGCTCGCTCATTTGGGTTCTCCGGTTAAGTGTTGGTGATGCGGCGTTCAGGCGTGAACTCTGTACGACGTTTGATCGAAAGTTTGAAGCCCACAAAGGTCGGGGAATCGAAGAGGTGGCCGTCGTCGTCCACATCGATGATGTCGAAAAAGTACCCCGTGTTCGGTTGCCCAGAAGGGACGTTGTCCACAGCCCACTCATTGAAGAAGGGCGTGTTCCAGATCCTCAGCACGTCGGATTCGTTCGGCTGGGGCGCGCGAATGTCCTCGATGGACTTGCGGGCGATCCAGACCTCCGCTCCGAAACTTGTCCGACCACCTTCCTGTCGAGCCTCGGGAACGCTGTCAGGCCACGAAACGTAGCCCTTCACCCGGAACGGCCCCACGTACACGCGCCCGATGGGCTCGTCGTACAGAGGATCTCGCGTGCCCTTGCTCACTTCGTGCGTCCAGAAGTCGATGTCCGTGCCGAGAATGTTGACGTGCTCCTGCGCGATGGAGTCGAAGAGGTCGTGCTCGCACTCCGGCATCTGGAGCGTGGGAAACTCGTAGGGACCAACCTTCCGCAACGTCGGGTACGGGAGGAGGACGACGGGCTTTCTGGAACTCGAACTGGCCATCGCTCACCTCCATAGGACCACACGGTCCCCGAACTACCCGACGAGACGTACCGCGCCTGAGCTGTCATGGCGCTCCAAATAAGCAACCGCCCGGCGACGATTCTGCGCGTACCAACGCCGTTCTGCGGCTCGCGCCTTCGCCTTGAACTCGGGATCTTCCGCCTCGCGACGCTTTCTCCACTCCCGATTCCACGCGCGGATAGAAGCCCTGTTCGCGGCCTTGTAGACGCTCAGAGCTTCTCGCTGCTTCTTGGCGGTGGAGTAAGCCATAAGGATAGCTATCCGACGAGGAAACCGATGGGCATCGCGCTGTCGGCAATCTCCTCGGTGAGCTTCTCGATTTCAGCGCTGGCTTCCTCCAGCAACGCAGCTCCGTCCATCGTCACCGTGCCCTGCGCTGTCGGGTAGGAGTCGAACTTGGAGCGGATGCGCCCGAGGTCTTTCTTCGCCAGCGCAAGTGCGTAGCGCTTGAGGATCTCATGGTCGCGCTCCGTCATGTCGTTCACGACCACCGTGTGGCTCGTGTACTCGACGATGACGACCGCGCTGCGATTCGGCTGCGGATAGATGAGAAGGTCGTGACCTTCCTGCCGCCAATCCTGCTCTGCGCTCAGCACCTTCTTTGCGGTCTCGATGTACTGGAGCGTCTGCACGTAGCTCGAATACATGCCGCCAGAGTGCCCCGCGACGTTGAATACGGAGTACGGAATTTGACCGTTCTCTCCGGGCACCCAGTACGGCAACGCAAGGAACGCGAGGTCTGTGGGGTTGTACGAGAACGCCACGTCCACGACCACATCGCAATCGAGCGGCAGAGGATACGAACCCTTTCCTGCGATGGTGTTCATCGTGAAGAACCGACGCCACCCCTTCTTCGCGGCGAACCAACGCTTCGCGTCCTCGATGTTGTCGTGCAGGTGGTCAGCCGTCAGCTCCACTTTGAGCAAGGGAGCCCCGAGCCGCCGAAGCAGCCACTGCTGAAGCTCGGCTTCGTCTTTGAGGACGAACGACTGATACGACATCAGGGCGCTCCTTCAGCTCGATCTTACGTCACTTCTTGCCGGGCGGCTTCTTCCCCGTGGTGGGCTTCGGGGCGGGCGCAGAGGGCTTCGGGGCGGGCGCAGGCTTCGAGATTTCAGTCTCCACGGAGGCCGAAACATCGACAGGAGCGACAACTTCTGCCGCCGCGACAGGAACCAAAGGAGCTGAAGCGGTTTCCTCGTGGGCCTGAACAGCAGCGACCACCTCAGCATCGGTCGTCACGGGCGCACTCGCCGGAGCGAGCACAGGCATGGGCGCGGTCTCCGCAGGAAGCTCAACAAGCAACGAGGGACAGAACCTCGCGTACTTGTCGCCTGCGAGAATCTCCTCGCCCTTCACCAGCCCCACACCGGGAATGAGAACGAACGTCAGCTCAGGCTTCTTCTTGAATCGTCGCATGTGACTCCTTGTGAGCGGCTTCGGTCATTTGCCGAAACATGCCGCGAAGCTCCACCACCTCGTTCGCGAGGGCCTCCACCTTGGCAGCCGCGAGTTCGACCAGCACCAACCACTGCTGGCGTTCTTCGTCGAAGCGCATCTGTTGAGCTGCGAGCTGCTCATCGAGCGTCGCGCCGGGAGGCGGCGGGACCATCTTCAAGGGCTCGGGCCGAAACAAGACCACCGTCGCACCTATGGCTCCGATGGCTTCCAACTCATGCTCCACATCAGCCGCACGTCCCATGAATGCCTCCGTCCGAGTTTCCGCTTGTACCACTTCAGTCCGGGTACGACTTGCTGTTCCAGCGAACCTTCCGGGCGCGCTTGCCGCCGTTCTTCATCACGTAGTCGTCCACGTAGTCCTGAACCTCGGAAGAGCTGAGCTGCTTGCCTGACGCGCGAAGCTGAAGAAGGGCAGCCTTCGCCAGCTTCTGAACGGTCATTCCGTTGTTGTCCCCAACCAGATACGAGTCGTACACCTGACCGTCGATCGGATTCGGCGGGTACACATAGAAGCCCGAGCCGTCGTCGTGAATCTTGACGTGACCCGCGCCCTCGAACAGCGCGTGACGCTTCAGAACTCGAATCACGTTTTCCAGCACAGCGTTGGTCTTCGGGTTCACGGTATCCTCGGGGAAAGGGCTTCAAGCAGTTCGACCCGCCAACCAAAGCGGCTGACGGGTCGAGTGCTTTTCAGAGCTGTCAGCCCAGCCGGATTACAGGTTGGTGACCTTCATCTGGCCGTAGAACTCGGCGCGCAGAAGCTTCTTCGCGTAGCGAGTGCGCATTCCCTTCCGGAACGAGAAGTCGTTCGGGTCGAGGAACGTCGGGGTGACCTGAAGCGGGATGTACGGAGCCCACACGTACCCAGCGTCGAGGAAGCTGCTGCCCTTGAGGCCGATGAGCATCTGGTCGCGCGCGAAGAACGGGTCCTCGTACACGATCCACTTGTTCATCAGCGTCCCGACCTTGTAGATGCCGAACTGGCCGTGCTGGTTCAGCGGGCGGGGCATGTCGGCCGGACCGTACGGGCTCTCAGCACCGGACACGTACAGCGGGCGGAAGTCGCCGTGCGTGGTGAGCTGGCTCAGCAGCGCCGACACCTCGGGGGAGGTGACGATGAAGTTCGCCGGGGCACGCAGGGTCTTCTTGTGGATGAGGTTCGACACGGTCGAGATCTGCGTGATCATCGCGCGCAGGTGGTCGATCTCAGCGATGCCAGCGGGCGGGACCTTGTTGAAGGTCGCGGTCGTTCCAGTCGAAGCTTGGAACAGGTCGCTGATGATTTCGCGGTCGATCTCCAGCGCGATCTCCTGAGCGACAGCCGACACCAGCTCGGTCTCAGCGTCGAGACCGTGGAAGGCGCGGAGGTCTTCAGCGGCTTCCGACGACCAGAGGGCCTTCAGGCGGCGGGGCTGAGCCTCGACCGGTGCCTTCTTCACGTCGAGGTTGATCTGGGCGACCTTGCCCGAGAGTTCCCCGTCGTAGAAGTAGTACGCCTTGATCTGGTTGCCGAGCGTCGGGGCGACCGCGAACCGGAACCCGGACAGCGAACCGTTCGAGTAGTTGAACACGCCACCCGCGTTCACGTCAGTGCCGACGAAGACGCCGCTGCCGTTGTCAGTCGCGGTCTGCTTGACCACGCCGAGAGCATCGACCTCGGAGATGACGACCTTGAAGCCGAGCGAGGTGTTCAGCGGACGAACCGGGTTCCACGCGAGGTTGCCAGCGAGGGCCGCGTTCGCAGGACCGTAGTCCGGGGTCGCGTTGCCGGTGGCCAGAGGCTCACCGTTCACGTACTCCGAACCGTAGTCCTTGTCGAAGTCGCGCGGGAAGACGTTCCCCTGCGTGGTCGCGCCCTTCGTCGAGCCGTACACGTAGTCGAGGAAGAAGACCGCTCCGACCGGTGCCGTCATCGGCTGAACGGAGACGATCTCGTTCGCGATGAGGTTCGGGAACACCCGGCGCAGAACCGGGAAGATGAACTTGGTGAACGAGCCGACGTTCGCCTGCTTGGTCTCCTCGTTCAGGTTCTGGAGATACGTGGACTCGTTCTCCATCAGGATGGCCGTGCAGCCGAGGACGTACCGGTCGTGCTCCGACCGATCGGGCATCCCCTCCAGCAGGTCACGCCACTTCCGAATCAGAGCACCGACGTAGCTCTGGTCGTTGATGGTCTTCTTCGAGTCCTCAGACAGAATGCGTCGAGCTTCAGCGGGCATTGAAATTCTCCTTGGGTTCTTCGTTTGTTGGAGCGGGGTTTCAATCCGCCCGACGTAGGGTTTACTTCCGCAGACCAGAAAGCTTCTTCAGTTCACCGACAGAGAGTCCGAGACCGTTGTAGCTGCCAGAATCCACGGCTCGGCTCGGAGGACTCAACTTCTCTTCGCTGAGGGGCGCATCTTCATCCCCTCCCTTGACCGCTGTGCGAACACGAGCCCGAACCTCTTCCAGCTCGTCGGGGTCGCGAGCCTTCTCTCGGAAACTGTCAACCAGCTTGTCCACATCTTCCTTCGTGGAAAACTCTGAGCTTTCCACCAGCGGCCGGATCTTCGCAGCCTTGGGGTGGTTCGTCAAACGCTGTTCTGCGTAGAGCTTCAGCGCGAGACCTCTCTCGCTGGTGAGAGCTTTGGTGAGAGCCTCTTCCAGCTTGGCGGCGCGAGCCTCGGCGATCTTCTTGCCTTCCTCGATGGCCGCAGTCGCCTTGAGAATCTCTTCCTTGCGAACCTCATCGACCGCCTTCGCGTCGTCGCGCTTCTTCGTCAGCTCCTTGCGAATTGACTCGACCTTCGACTTCAGCTCGTCCACGTTCGCGAACGCCTTCACGTCGCCGACGAACTTGCGAATCGAGTCCGCGTCCGGGTCGCCGACGAGAGTGCGCTCCATCCAGAACTTGTAGCCCGCCTCTTTGGCGATGTTGGCGAGCTTGGAGTTTTCCTCCTCCAGCTCAGAGAGCTTCAGGTCGCGCTCGGCGAGCTGATTCTTCAACTTCTGAATCTCAGCATCCTTCGCCTCGACGACTGCCTTCGAGTCGCCTTCCAGCATGAAGGGACGAACCAAGTCCTTCACCTGATCGAGGATGTGCTTCGCGCCCGCGACCTCAGGGTCCGCCGCCATCTCAGCTCGAAGTTGCTCGCGAACCTCCGTCTTCATCTTGACGATGTTGGCGAGAACGTCGCGAGAGAACTCTTCGCGAACGCCGTCCGCTTCGGTGCCAGCGGTCGGCTTCTTGTCGGTGGCCATGACGATGCGCGCGAACTCGGCGGCCTGCTTCTGCTCTTTTTCCTGTTCGGCGTTCATGTCCACTCCCTCGAAAATCAGGTTCGTGCTCTCGGTGTGAACATCAGGGTAGGCATCCGAATCAGCAGGTTCGGCAACGAAGTCGAACGTCACGAGCTTGTAGTCCGACTGGACCACTTCTTCGCCCTTGTCGTTGGACTTGGTCGAACCGTACCCGCGTGAACTGACGCCGACCTTGCAGCCCGAATTGAGCAATGCTGCAAGGTTCTTCCCCGCTTCAGTCGGAAGAATCTCAGCCTCTCCGATGACGAGGCCGTCCTTCCCAACTTTCAAAGACGTGACGAGGTGACTGACCCGCTGAAGCGACGTGCGACCGTCCGCAGGATGGTCCATCTCTCCGAAGACCCGGCGCTCGTTGAACGCCTTGCCCAGACGACCGATCTCTTTCGTCCAGACGCCTTCCGGGTAGACCCGCTTGTTCTCGGTTGCCACGCCGCACTTGGCAAACTCACCCTTCACGCGGACCTTGCCGTCGCCGGTTCCCTCATCGAGAGACAGACGCACAAAGCACACGTCTCTCAGCAGCTCGCGGTGCGCGGTCGGCTTCGAAGTCGTGTCGTTGGTTGAGATTTGCATCAAGACCGTTTCCACCTGAAGTTGCTCTTGAACGGGGTGTACTTCAAAGCCGATCCAATTTCACCCGACTTCTTGACTTTCCGCTTCTTCTTGAAGGGGGACGGCTCGTGTCCAACCAGTTCGAGCCGCCCGCTTCTGTACGCCGTCCTTCTCTTTCGCCAAGCCTCCAAGACATCCCGAGCCTCATCGATGAGTCGCTGAAGCTCGTTTGACATCCCAGACCTCGGCGGCGTCACCTACTTCTTGGTCTTCTTGAGCGAGTCTTCCTTGTCGCCGGGGACGCTCTCTTCCTTCTCGTCCTCGTCGTCGTCCTCGGAGTCGTCCTTGGCCGCGATCTTCTTCTTGATGAAGTCGGGCATCTTGCCCTCCTCCTTCTCGTCGTCGTCGTCCTCGTCCTCGTCCTCGTCCTCGTCGCCCTCGGCGTCGTCCTCGTCGCCGTCGTCCGTCTCGGTCTTCTTGGTCGCCTCGTTGTAGATGTCCATGCCCGCCAGCATGTCGGCCATGTACTCCCGGAAGATGAGGTCCATGTCGCCGTCGATCTCGTGGCCCTCCTTCAGAGCCGTCGCGATCTCCGCCGCAGCCTCAGCGAGGTCGGCAAGGTTCTCCACCGCCGCCTTCAGGTTGTCGAAGGTCTCGTCGTCCAGCGCGTCCTCGGACTCGGTGATGTCGTTCGTCCACTCGGTGAACGTGTTCGCCAGCATGTCGGAGATGATCGCGATGTTCGCGAACGACTTGATGGCGTCCTGCGAGCCGCTGCCGCCGAGCGAGTTGACGATGTCCTGCACGTCCTCGATGAGGTTCGAGATGGTGTCCTGACCCTCGCGACGGGACTTCGCACGCTTCGCCAGCACCTTCGCGCGCTTCCGCATCACAGGCTTGCGCATCCGCTTCTTGAAAGCGCGCTTGAGCGCCTTCTTGAACTTCCGGTAGTAGCGCTTCGCCTTGATCTTCAGGCGCGTCGGGGTCCTCTTGGTCGGCTTGAGCGTCCGCTTGCCCTTGGCGGTCCGGCGGCGAACGCGAAGCTCGGCCAGCTCCTCCTCCGACATGTTCTCCTGACCCTCGATGGGCTCGTTGTCGTCTTCGTCAGCCTCGACGACGGGCTCGACGACGGGCTTCTCGCTCTCGACGAGAATTCCGATCTTCTTGAAGTCTTCTTCCAGCGTGGTGATGACGATGGGTCGGGGAAACATGTGGCCTCCGGTTAGAATTTCGGGATTTCAGGTGCTCGCGGTAGCGAGACGATTGGTCATTTGGACGACGAACGCCCCGGCCAGCTCGAACCGGAGAATCTCTTCAGCGAGGGAATCGTACATCTTGCCGCGAGCGTCAACACCTCCGACGCCCTGAACCGTCTCTTCGAGATGCTGCTTGATCGTGCGGATGTCATCGACGAGATCTTCTGCAAACGACCCGAACGCCGCCATCGTCGCGTTGCTGGAATCGGCAGTCGCCACGACAATCTCCCGCAGGCTCCCCACAGACCCGAGCGTCTGCGTGAGCACCGTGTTCAACCGGTCAGTCAGCTTCCCCAAGTCCTCGTTCACGAGGCCCCGGTACGACTCCAACGACTTCTCGGACGACAACGAGCCATCGTACAGCTTGAAAAACTTGGCTCGCAACTTGTTCGAGTCGAATTGCTCGTACGACTCACCAAGCATCGTCCGCATCTCTGTCGCGCGAGCGGCAACGGTGCGCTTCCACAAGCGGTCGGTCGAGAGACGCTCCACGAACGACGCAACGATTGCCGTCTCATCGTAGCTGCGTGTCTCATCCACCAGCTTCACGAGCAGAGACACCTTCTTGTTCGCCTCAGCAACCGAACCCTTCAGAAACAGGTCGGCCACCGCCTTGGCCTCGTCGCGAAGGAACGTCGGCAGAGCGGCCTTGGCGTAGATGTTCGCCTTCAGAGGCTCGGCGGAGAGAACGTGTACAGCGCCGGAGTCAGCACACTCGTACTTGGCGCGAAAGAGCTTCCCGGCAGAGGTCTGCACAACCGCGTAACCGGGGAACGTCCCCAAGACCTCGGGCTCCGCGTTCTCGAACAGACGGGCCTGCTCGCCCTTGATCGCGGTCTCGATTCGAACAGAGAGTTGTTCGTAGCTGCCGGTGGTGAGTCTCAAGATCTCTTCGCGTGGCAAGAAGAACTTGTCTGAGGGGCTCATGAGTGGGCGAACCGTACAGTTGCGAGTTTGGAGTGTCAAGATAACAGGAGGAGAGTAGATCGCAGTTTTCCTTCAGCGTCTACGGCCAACTGCACCTCGCAGATCGGTCATCAACCCGCGCAGTTCTTCTACACGCGCCGCGACCCGCGTATCCGTCCTCAGGAGCTTGTCGAGCTTCTCGTGCGCGCGCTTCTCGCTTTCCTTGCTCCCAGCAAACAACTCGCGCTCGGTAATCACCTTGCCCCGACTCTGATTTCCGCCTCTGGAGAGAAGAATCTGATTCTCCCGAAGCGCCTTGGCGATAGTCGCGGAGGATTCAACGGGAGCACCGCCGGTATCCGCGCCCCCACCTCCAGCATCGGGCTGAGCCTCTTGAGGAATGCCGCTCATCACGGCGGAGCTGGCCGCCTGTCCTTGGGCCATGTTGACCTGCTCACGAACCGCGTCTTCGGTACGCTGACCCATCACCGTCTCGATGTCCTTGTCGGACATGTCGAAGATTTTGGACATGATCCAATGCAGCGAAACGAACTCCTTCATGCGGTTCGCGAGGTCGGCACGCGCGTTCCGAACTTCCATCTGAGCCAGCTCGAACACCGCGCTGGGCACCGTCATGTTGATGTCGTACTCGACGCGCTGGGGGTCGATTCCGAGCGCACTGAGGTGGACGCGCCCAATCTTTCGGAGCCCGTTCCGTAGCTCGCGCTGAACCCGGAGAACCGTCCGAGCGAACCGAACGTCCTCGGCGGAGAGAACCGCGCGCGCTGTGCCCGCGTCCTGACCGAGGTACGACTTCGGAACCTTGATGGCCGCGAAGAGCTTGTCGCGGAAGTATTCGATGTCGTCCATCGCCTGCCACTGCGGAGCACCGAGCGTCTCGACACGCGTGGAGTCGGTGCCCTTGCGCGACGGAACAAAGAAGTCCTCGTCCTGACCGAGCGGGTCGAACTTGAGATCGATCTTTCCGGTCGTGGGGTTCACCCACTTCTTCTTCTTGAACTGCTGCCGTACCCGGTTCAGGTAGCCAAGGGCTTCCTGAGGCGGGAGGTCTCCCACGTCCACGTAGAACGCGAAGCGCTCCGGGGCTCGCTGGAGCCGATAGATGAGCGCGGCGTCTTCGAGCAGCATGAGCCGCTTCCAAATCCAGCGCGCTGACTCCAGCACCGAGAAGCCGTACACCGAACGCCGAAACTTGCCACGCATCCGGAAGTGAACGACCTCCCAGCCTTCGAGCGCTGTGATGGGAGTCCCGCCTGCGTCTGTGGGAGTCGCGCCACCCGCGTCTACCGAGCGCGAGGTGAGCATCTGCTGGAACTCGTTGGTGGAGTACGCGAACTTGCCCTTGAAGTCCTGCACGAACCCGAGGAGCTGACCCTTCTCCGCTTCGACTCGGCGAACGGTTGGCGGCGGAAGAAAGTTCAGGCCGATGACCCCGTCACCTGTGACGAGCAGCTCTTCGTAATCGTTGCCGTACTTCGTCATCGTCCGGGCGATTTCCCAGATCTCTTCGTCCATCCGCAGCCGCTTGTGGAAGAGGTCGTCCAGCGCGTGCTCGACCGTCGAGTCCTTCGAGGTCACCCAGAGCGTGCGATTGAGCGGCGTATTCGGTTGCGTCGAGTCGTCCGCGAAGATGTCGATGGCCGCCGAGATTTCCGGGTAGTCATCCATGTCCTCGTAATCGGAGAAGCGACCCAGTAGGTCTCCTTCCAGCTTCAGGTACTCGGTCAGTGCGTCGTAACCGAGGTTGTTCATCAGCCCACCAGCACCGCCGGGGATGCGGTCGTTGGTCTGACCCTTGGCGAGCTGAATCGCAGCCGTCTCCTTGTCCTTGGAGAAGTACCCGCGAACCTTCGTTGCGATGTCGTTTGCGAAGCCCACAGGCCCTCTCTACCAGCTATCGTTGCCAGTTCCTGTCAGAAACGGCGGGAGCATACCGTAGTCCTTGAGATCCTTGTTCAGCGCCGCCGACCTGTCACCCGCCATCTCCGCCTGCCGCTGTTCCGGCAACCACGCGTCACCGTACACCGAGAGACCCTTCAGCATAGGAAGCGGAGCCTGCACCCGACGCGTGAAGAGCGTGTAGAGGCAACCCGCCAAAGCATCGGAGCAGTCCTTCGAGTTGTGAACGAACACCCCGGAAGACAGCGCGAAGTTCGACCACTCGTCAACTTCGAGGTCGTAGACCGGCACAGGTTCCGCAAGGGTCACCGGAATCACGGCCCGAACCTTGTGATTCTCTCCCGGAGACGCGACCTGAAACTCGTCCCACGATTCAAACCCGTGCTCTCTGAGAACTCGAACCACAACGTTTCGTCCGCACCCCAAAATACGAGCAACCGCGTTGGCAGTTTGAGCTTCAGGGTCGGAACGAACGGCTTCGAGGGATGCGCGGTCGATGTCGGAACGGAATGCCTCTTTCTGACGAGCGAGGGCTTGCCAGTCCTCGGCAGTCATCCCGGCGTGAATGCGCTTGAGAGCATCTGAGTGCTTCTGCCGTCCGTCCTCGCTGAGATTGAACACTTGCGCGCCTGCGTAGAGCTTCTCGCGCCAAGCAGGGTCTGTCTGATGTCGCAAGGCGGTGTGCGAACGAGCGTGCTCCGTCAGCGGCTCCAGCACCAAGTTTTCAGGGCGATTGTCCGTCTTGATGTGGTTCAAGTGATGAACGCAGTGCTCTTCGGGAACGTCGCCGTGCGCTGCGCTCCAAACCATGTGGTGCGTAAGAGTCCGGCGTCCGTCCCTGTCTGTGACTCGCTCGTAGCCTCCGTTGACCGGCCACACCCGATTGATCGGCATGAGGCGGTCGGTGCCCGGACGCAGCGATCTTGCCTCTTTGTACGAGCCGTCGCGCAGCATCCATAGATGCTCCGGGGTGCAGCGCTCGACCGCACCGTTGTCGAGCACTACGTCTACCAACTCCGTCACGTATTTCGTCAGGCGTCCGCGCGCCCTTCCGGGAACAATCCGCCCTTCCGGCGTGGATGAGTACGCCCAGACCTCTTTGCCGCAAAGTTCGTCGATCTGCGGAAACGACCCATCAAGAAGTGGGACGCGCGTCCGACCAACGAAACAGCCTTTGGGTGGGTGGTCAACTTTCCTGCGGAGGGAATCCTTCTCCAACTGCTGAAGCTCTTTGATGAGCGGCAGGTACTCGTAGCAG
>Ga0315286_10001881_pt1 | contig 19369 bp, 15 predicted proteins | sample YL17G10_0_MG_FD_205038 | JGI IMG/M metagenome (GOLD analysis project Ga0315286, IMG submission 205038) | Sediment microbial communities from Yellowstone Lake, YNP, Wyoming, USA - YL17G10_0 | ecosystem: Environmental > Aquatic > Freshwater > Lake > Sediment | place: USA: Wyoming | collected... | reverse complement strand
AGTCACCTTTAGAAAGGGAGCTATGACGCCGGACAACCGGATTTTGAGCGAAAAGAGAAAAACACAAGGGCATTAAGACACAGCCTGTCCGCGTTCCCCTCCAACGGGCGCCGGGAAACCCGGCCGCCCTGCCCCCCTTCTCGTCCTATGCTTCGCATAGGGCTGCGACCAAGGGGGCATACCCCCTTGGAACCCCCGGCGAGCGGCTCCCCGGGTCAAGACCCGGGGCATGGCGCCGCTCGTCAGCGCTTGAAGACGATCTCGCCCCCGACGATCGTCCGGACCACCCGGGCCTCGCGGATCTCCTCGGGCTTGATTCGGAAGAGATCCCGGTCGAGGACCGTGAAGTCGGCCAGTCTTCCGGGCGCGATCGAGCCCTTGTCCGCCTCCCCGAACTCCGCGTACGCCGCGTTGATCGTGAATCCCCGGAGCGCTTCTTCGAGCGGGATCTTCTGGTCCGGCACCCAGCCGTCCGGATTCTTCTCGTCGAGCGTCCGGCGGGTCACCGCCGCGTAGATTCCCATCACCGGGTCCATGGGCGCGACCGGCCAGTCCGATCCGAAGGCCAGCCGCGCGCCGGCTTCGAGGAGCGAACGGAAGGCGTAGGTCGCTTTCGCCCGCGCGGGGCCGATCTTCGATTCGGCCCAGCGGCCGTCGTCGATGATCTGGTAGGGTTGGACGGAGGCAACGACCCCAAGCCGTCCGAACCGGGCGATGTCGGCCGGACGCAGATGCTGGGCGTGTTCGATCCGGAACCGGCGGTCCCGGACGCCTCCCACAGCCGCAGCCTTCTCGAAGATGTCCAGGATGATCGCGTTCGCCCGGTCGCCGATGGCGTGGATCGCGACCTGGAGGCCGGCCTTCTCCGCGGCCAGGATCCGCTTCTCCATGATGCCCTCCGGGAACATCTGGCCATGGAGAAGTCCGCTCGTCTTCGGATCGTCCGCATACGGTTCAAAGAAATAGGCGGTCGACGAGCCGAGCGAGCCGTCGGCGAAGCCCTTCAACCCGAGGAAGCGGAGGCGGTCGTTTCCAAAGCCAGGCTTGAGCTGAAGGCGGAGCACCGTTTCGGACGAAGCGATGGGCACATAGAACGAGATCCGGGTCTTCAGCCGCCCTTCCCGGAGGAGGTCCTGGTAGATGCCGAACCCGGCTTCGCCGGAAACATCCTGGACCGACGTGACGCCTTTTTCAGCGGCCAAGGCCTGCGCCGCCTCAACCGCCCGCCGGACCTGGGCGGGCGAGGGATCGGGGATCTTGGCCGTGACCAGGTCCATGGCCGCGTCCTTGAGGATGCCGGTCGGCTCTCCGGTCGCGGGATCGCGGACGATCTCGCCGCCGGCGGGAGCGGCCGTGGCCTTCGTCACGCCGCCCATCTTCAGGGCGAGGCTGTTGGCCAGGACCATGTGGCCGTCAAGCCGGTTGACGCAAACGGGGTGGTCGGGAGTCGCGGCATCGATCCATTCCCGGCGGGGCAGCTCGACCGGGGTGAAGTGCTGATGGTCCCATTCGCCGTTCAGGATCCACTCCCCTTTCGGGAGACTCTTCGCTTTCTCGGCGATGCGACGGACGAATTCCGCTTTGGACCCCGCATCGCGGAGCTCCACGTTGGTCGCCGAGAAGCCGCCGTTCACGAAATGGACGTGGCTGTCGATGAACCCGGGCAGGACGAGCCCGCCGCCGGCATCGAGGACTTCGGTCGCCGGCCCAACCGTCTTCCGGATGTCGGCCTCCGGGCCGACGGCGAGGATCCGGCCGTCCCGGATCGCGGCCGCTTCCGCCCAGGGCCGGGCCGGATCCGCCGTCCAGATCCTTCCATGGACCAGGATCTTATCGGCCATGGGTCTCGCTCCTCCGCAGGCCGACAGGACGGCGCAAAGCCCCGCCAGAAAAACGGCCGCCGTTATCCGAGATCCCGCTGCGCATTTTGTCATGTCCGCCTCCTCCGGGGCTTGCCGGCCCGGATATCCGCCCTTGCTTTCGCCGGCCGGGCCCGGTTCGATCGCTCATTGGGGCTATCTTATCGAGATCGAGGGGAACGTTCAATCCTCGCGCCGTTCGGGGACACAATACTCCGTTCGAATAGGGGACACCCAGCCGCTAGAATCGAGGTTAGCCCTAGCTTGGACGGTGGGTGTCCCCGATTGCGACAGGGGATTGTATCCCCCGATTCCCGTTGACACGCCCTCCCGCTTCGGTTACAACATCGATTATGAAGAACATTGAACTCCGCGTTTCGTCGCCGGGGCGCATGTGCCTGCTCGGCGAGCACCAGGACTATTTCGGGCTGGCGATCATCGCCGCCGCCGTCAACCTCCGGATCGCGTTCAGCGGCTCGCGGCGGACCGACCACACGTTGGCCATCGATTTGCCCGACATGGGCGCGAAGGAGGAGTTCTCCTTCGCTTCCGAGATCCCGTATGCTGAAAAGCGCGACTATTTAAAAAGCGCGGTGAACATTCACCGGCGGGCCGGCCTGCCCATGACCGGCTGGGACATCGAGGTCCGGGGCACCATCCCGATCAACGCCGGGACGTCGAGCTCCTCGGCCATGGTCGTGGCCTGGAACAAGTTCCTGCTCGAGGCGGCGGGCGATCCGCGAGCGAACGACCCCTATGCCCTGGCCGAGCTCGGCTTCGAAACCGAGGTCGCGGAGTTCAAGGAGCCGGGCGGCCGGATGGACCACTACGCTTCGGCCCTGGGCGGAGTGGTCTGGATCCGGTTCGACGAGCCGCTGAAGCTCGAGCGCCTCGACAACCCGCTCGGGACGTTCGTCCTGGCCAACTCGCATCAGAAGAAGGATACAACCGGCACGCTGGGTTTCATCAAGAGCCACGTCCTCGACGGGGCGGCTAGGGTCGCCCAGACCATCCCCGGCTTCACCTTGAAGAGCCCCCTGTCCCCCGCCGTTCTGGCGGAGATTGACAAACTCCCGCCCGACAACCGGCGCCTGCTCAAGGGGACCCTGATGACCCGGGACCTGACCGCGGACGGCGCCGTCCTGTTCAAAACAAAGCCCTTCGACCACGAAAAATTCGGCCGGATGCTCAACGCCCAGCATGCCGTGCTCCGTGACCTCCTCCGGATCTCCACCGATAAAATCGAGGGGATGATCGCCGCGGCCCTTGACGCCGGCGCGTTTGGTGCTAAAATAAACGGCTCGGGAGGGGGCGGTTGCATGTTCGCCTACGCGCCGCGCGATCCCGAAAAAGTCGCCGCGGCCGTCGCCCAGGCCGGCGGCCAGCCCTTCATCGTCCACGTCGACGAGGGTGTCCAACGCGAGATTTGACGGGAGGAAGGTTCTATGCTTGACGCGACGCGTCTCCGCAAGGGGATGATCATTAAACGGGAGGACGGCGAGCTCTGGCGCGTCGTCGAGATGCAGCTCATCACCCCCGGCCGGTGGAAGGCCATGGTCCAGACGAAGCTCCGCAAGCTCAAGGACAATACGGTCACCGACTACCGGTTCCGTTCGGAGGAGCGCGTCGAACAGGCGTTCTTCGACGAGATCCCGGTGGAGTTTTTATACCAGAGCGGCGACGACTACTTTTTCATGAACCGCGAGACGTTCGATCAGATCACCCTCAACGGGGACGTCATCGGCGATGGGGTCAAATACCTCATGCCGAATATCACCTATATCATCGAATCCTATCAAGGCAAGCCGGTGAACGTCGTCCCGCCGATCACGCTCGAGCTCAAAGTGGTCGACACCGAGCCCAACATGAAGGGCGCCACGGCCTCGGCGTCCTACAAGCCGGCCACCCTCGAAAACGGGATCGTGGTCAACGTTCCGCCGTTCATCAAACCCGGCGACGTGGTGAAGATCGACACCCGGGACGACAAGTACCTCGAGCGCGCTTGACGGCTGAGAAGCGGAACTCTTCCGCAATCCCCATTAAAAAGAAATAGCATGCGAGTGGCGCCGACCGGGGCGCCCCAGCGGCCGAAGCGAATGGGACGGAAAAAGGGGACACAGAACGCTAGCCAACTCTTAACAAACGATCTTAGGGGTTCTGTGTCCCCTTTTTCCGAGAGCGAAGCCGGTGGGGCTGGTCGGCGACAGGACCCGCAGGCTAGGTCCTCTTATCAGAACGCCTGCTTGAACGTCAGGACGTTCCCGGTCGCGTCCTTGACCACGATCGTGATTTGACCGTCGGCCCCGGGCGGGAGGGCCGCCTTGAATTTGAAGCTCTCCTGCCGCGCATCGCAGATCCCGTCCTCGGGAAACACCATCCGCCATTCATCGGGCCGGATGAGATATTTCACGTCCTTAATCGCGGACAGAGCGTCCTCGGCGAAGAAGCTCACCGTCAGCTCCGTGCCGTTTCGCGCAACCTGGACGTTCCGCAGGGCGGGCGCCGTATTGTCGATGGTCAGCGGCGGCGTCTCCCTCTCTCCCCTCTTCTCGAAGTCGGGCGGGTTGGAGGGGAGGTCGGAGGCGGCCACTTTGAGGACATAGACCCCATCGGGGAAATTCAAGGTGTTGAACGTATACAGCGTTTCAGACCACCGGTCCTCGAGCACCCGCCAGGTCTTGTCGCCGTCCGGTCGAATTGATATCGTGTATTGCAGGGCATCCCCGTTCTCGTCGTCGGCATCCCAGGAGATCGTCTGATAGCCTTTCCGCTCAACCTTCTTGGAAAGGGAGAGGCGCAGAGGATCGTCCTTCTTCCCGGCCGGGTCCGGGTTCCGCCGTTCGAGGGCGAGGATAACCTCGTCCTGATCGAGCGGGAGCTTGAGAAAGACCTCATTCGGAGCCAGCGCTTCGAGGCGCGTAATCCCGGGCGCGATGTTCGTCTGCAAGTAGAAGACCGACATCCGGGAGAGGGCGGGGCTCGCCGGCCCGGTGATAGCCTTGAACAGGGCCCGGACCTGGAGATAGCGGCCCTTGGGGCTGAGGACCTGCTCGCCGTCCTTTTTCTGATACGGAGGCGACCAGTCGCTCCAGCCGGGCCCGGGTTCGTAGGCGTTGCCGCTTCGTGTCTGAAACTGGAGCGTCCCTCCCTGGGGGAGTTCGGCCGACCAGGACAGCCGGCCCCAGGAAGATACGATCTTGGCATCCAGGACGGGGCCCTGGTATTCCCCGCTCAGACGGCGGTCGGGATATAGAACGCTGAGTTGGGAGGGATTGTCGGCCAGGATATAGGTCCGGACGCCGACGGGCTCCAAAGCATAGATCTGTTCGGAATTCTTTTGAAGGACGAGGGTCGCTTTCTCGTCCTTGTCCAGAGCGAAAAGGCGGCCCTTCGGACCCGTGCCGAAATAGACCTTCTTCTCCGTTTCGTTCCAGTACAGGCTGTAAATCATGTCCTCACCCGACGCCCAGATCCGCTTCGCCACCCCGTCCGGCCCAATCCGGAACAGGGCGCCGGGCTCGCGGCCCGACGCCGCGGATCCCGGCCCGGATGGCCGGGCGGACACCGGGGCCGGCTGCGGGGACGAGGGCGCGGGCGCTGCGGCGACGGCCGAGACGGAGACGGACACGTCCGCGTCCCGGCCGGACCCGGCCTGCACCGGAGGGAGATCGTCCCGGCGGGCCCGGGCCGATGTGCCGCCGGCGGCGGCGTAGATGTTGCCGTCGAGGTCGAGGGCCAGGCTCCGGACTTCCTCGAAGGGCGTTTCAAAGATCACGGCCGCCTTCCCCGTCCGGGAAACGCGATAGACCAGACCGCCCCCCCCGGCGCCGGCGATGATGTCCTTGGTCCGGTCGAATTTCAGGCAGAGGATGTGGTTCTCGGGCGCCTTGAAGATCATCCGGCCCTGGCCTTCCGGCATGATCTCGTAGATCCCGCCGCTCTCGCCCACGGCCGCGAGGAGGCTTCCGTTGTCGGCGAAGGCGAGGGCCCAGATATAGCGCTCGCTCGGATCGAAGAATTCCGCGTGCTTGCCTTCCTTGGTGATCTTGTAGATCTTGCCGTTGGGCGAGGTCCCGGCGTAGAGGACGCCTTTGCTGTCGACGGCCAGGCAGGTCACGTCCATCTCGGGGAGCTGGGCGGCGGGCTCCGCCTTGCCGTCCTTGGTGATTTTAAAGATCCGGCCGCTGTGGCCGGTGCCGAGATACGCCGCGCCGTCGGGCGCCGAGAGAAATGAGAGGAAGAAATCCTCGGTCGGGCCCTCGATCCGCTCTTCGCGGGGGGCGAGGGTCAGGACCCCGTCCGAGGTCACGGATACGCCCTCGAATCGGCCGCGCAGGAAATCGTCGGCGCTCCGGAATGCCCAGCGCTGAGGCGCGACGGCCAGCCCGGCCGAGGCCAGGAGGATCGAACCCGTCAAAACAGCAAGGGTTGTCTTTTTCATATCGGATCTCCATCAGGCTACATGCAAAATCTCCGGGGACCGGCTACTTCCGGATCCGGATCGGGATCGAGGCGGACCCCTTGAAAAGGAACGGAACGGGAATCTGGAATTCGCCCAGCGTGGACATCGTGATCTCGGTCGGCGAGGACGACGCCGCCCGCGGCGAGGCGAAGAGCGACTTCATGGCCGGCGGCAGGTTCGGCATCTCCTCGCCCCGGAGGAACAGGCCCGGCTTGGGGGCGATGACCTTAAAATAGATGCGGTTGTTCTTGCGGAGGTTGCTGAGCAGCCGGACGACCTGATCGATATTCCGGGGAATGACTCCGGTCGCCCGGTACTGCGCCGTCTCGACTGCCTGCATCGCCGCGGCATCGCCGACGATCAGTTGGAAATCCGTCCCGGTGGGCAGGTGGGGCGCCGGCAGGGGGACGTCTTCGCTCAGGGTTTCGCCCCGAAACGTGCGGAAATACACCTTGACCGTGATCGTCTCGCCGGGGGCGGCCTCGTACTTGTCCAGCCAGACCCGCTCGAGCACGCCGAGCCGGGGTTGCTCCGTCTCCCGGAGGGTGAGGTCGATCCGGTGGATCCCCACGTTCTTGAATTCGTTGCTCGTGAGAAAGAACACGGCGGCCGTCAGCAGGCCGGTCACGTCCTGGACGGAGGCGCCGAAATCGCCGGAAAACATGTTCTCCAGGCGGATGCTCCGGCCGCTGTCGAGATAGATGTCGGCCTGCATCTCGAGGGTCAGGTCGCCGACGGCCCGGACCTCGGCGCCGAGCAGCGTCAGGAGGGACATGTTGACCAGGACCGGGGTCAGGATCTTGTCGTTGACGACCTTGAGCTTGAATTCCCGGGCCTCCCCGCCCGCGCCGAGCATCCGGACATTGAGCGGGACGAACTTCGGAAGCCGGCCGAGCTCGCCCCGCGAGCCCGCGGCGCGGTCCTGGGTGAATGCGCCGACCGGCGCGCCCGTGGCCGCGAGCTTGAATGAGTTGTCCAGCGTCGGGACGACGGTGATGATCCTCGCCTTAGCCATGCCGTAGTCCACGGGACCGATGTTATAGAGAGGATGGCCGAAGGCCAGGACCTTGTTCCCGTCGACGTAGGTCACGGTCCCCACGGCCGAGAGGTCGAGGTCGCCCGCAACCAATTGGACGGTCACCGGGTCGCCTTCGCGGAGGGTGAGGTCCGGCGTGAGCTTTTTTTCGGCGACCTGGCCGCTCACCGCGCCGCCCGTCCCGCTCGCACCGCCTTTCATGGGAGCGAAGCCCAACCGGGTGAAAAACGGAGTCGACGCTTCGATCGTCCGGGCGGAGAACCCGCTGAAGACAAGGGGGACGCGCAGCGGGGCGAACGCCTGGCCACGGGCGACGAACCCTTCGCGGACGGGAAACGCGTCTTTCCGGATCTCGAGGAGACGCTCGAGCGAGAGCGATGCGGTGAAGGGAATCGAGGCTTCGGAGCCGGGGCCGAGACCGGGACCTGCGTCGGGCTTCGTCTCGGCGGGGATGGCAAGCATCTCGGCGATGGGCGTGATGCCGGCGATGGCCTCCTTGGCATAGGGAAAGCTGAAGGCCACGGCGCCGATGATCTTGCCGTCGATGTAGACCGGGCTGCCGCTCATGCCGGCAATGACGCCCGTCGTCTCCAGGGGCTTGCCCCGGAGGCGGGCGATGATGACGCTCCGCTTGGGGGTGGTGTTCTCCAGAACGCCGAGGATGTCCGCGTCGAACTCCTCGATCTTATTATCCTCGAAGACCGTCCGGCCCTTGCCTTTCTGTCCGGCCTTGACCTGGTCCAGGGGCATGATCGGAGATTGGGCGAGGACGGACAATGCGGAGAGGAGCAAAACGAAGAGGGCGGCGAGGACCGATCGGATTCGGGGCATGCCTCTCAAACTCAGGGCTGACTCAAAGCGTTGCGCCACGGTGCATCCTTTCCTAACGGGGACCGGGAGCCGCGTTTGACCCTCCGGCGATATTGGCTTAGAATAGCGGTTCTCGTTTCATGAAAATCTTGATCACCGGAGCCACGGGCTTCATCGGCGGCCATCTCGTCGAGGCGCTTTCCGCCCAGGACGACGAGATCTATGCCTTGGTCCGCAATCCCCAACGCCTGGCGCAGCCCCCCGGGCGGCCGGTCCGGGCCTTGACGGGCGACCTCTTCAACATCCCGGATCTGCCCGCGGACCTGGACATCGTCTACCACCTTGCGGGCCTGACCAAAGCGCTGAAAAAGAAAGATTATTATACTGTAAACCGAAAAGGCACGGCAAGCCTGCTCGATGCCCTGGATCGGCGGAGCCTCCGGCCGAAGGTCGTGGTCCTCTCGAGCGTGGCCGCCGGCGGGCCCTCGGAGTGGGATCGCAGCCGCGCGGAGGACGATCCCGTCAGGCCGGTGACGCCGTACGGCGAGAGCAAGCGCGGCGGCGAAGAGGAGGCCCTGGCCCGGAAGGACCGGTTCCCGACCGTGATCCTCCGAGTGGCCGCGGTCTATGGACCGCACGACCCCGATTTCTTCAATCTATTCCGCTACGTCCGGAGCGGCATCATCCTGACCGTAGGATTCAAGCCCCGGCCCTTCAGCTTGTGTTATGTCAAGGACGTGGTCCGGGCCCTCCGTCTCGCGGCGGAAAAGCCGCTGGCCAGCGGGGAAATCCTGAACATCGCCGATCCGGAACCCTACACCCTGGACCAGTTCGGGCGGGCGGCGGCGACGGCGCTGGGGGTAGGCGCGAAGAAAATCGTGGTCCCGTTCGGCGCAGCGTATGCCGGGGTCCTCGCCACCGAGCTCTTTAGCGCCCTGATCCGAAAGCCCAGCCCGATCAATATGGACAAACTCCGCGATTATCGCCAGCCGGGATGGGTGGTCGATGTCGCGAAGGCGCGGACGCGCCTGGGGTTCGAATCCGGGACGCCGCTCGAGGCGGGCATCCGGGAAACCGCGGCCTGGTACGTTGAGAACAACTGGCTCAGCCGCCCTTCTGGATCACGGTCAGACGGGTCGAGAACGTCGCCGAGAACTTCGTCGAAGTCTTGAGGCACCATCCGTCCTTGACGGATGTGACGAAATACCGCAGCCGCCCCTCGAGGATGTGGACGTCGCGCTTCGCCTTGAGGTCGACGGTGAAGGGGATTGCGACCGGCTTTTTCAAGCTAAGCCGCTCCCGTCCGCTCTCCTCCACGACTTCGACGCCCAGGTCCGAGGCGGTATAAAAATTCTTGGGAAACACGAGCTCTTCGCAGGGGCTGAACTCGACGACGAAGGGAGGCTGGGCGTTGATCACGACCCCCGCCCGGACCGAAATCGTCAGCACGACCCGGCCTTCTTCCCCCCGCGACAGGCGAAGGGGAACGATCCGGCATTCCACCTTCACCGGGTCCTCGCGCTGCGCGGACAACACCCCCGCTCCGGCGAGGGCGAACGCCAGGGCGGCGGCGAGGAGGAGGAGCGGCGCGCGGCGAGGCACATTCATGATTACCTCAGAAGTGTAGGCGAAGGAGAGGCCCAAAGTCAACTTGGGGGGAACGCTCCTTCCGACAAGCGGTTCCCCATGTCAAAGAGCGGGGAGCCGCTCGTCAGACGCCGGAATCCGGAAACGCTTTACTTTGGGAGAACCGCTTCATTATAATGGCGCCACGAAGAAGGCGGTGCCCATGAACAAACGAGCCATCATCACCGGGACGGGCGCATACGTTCCTCCCCAGATCGTGACCAATTTCGATCTCGAGAAGATCATGAACACGACGGATGAGTGGATCCAGCAGAGGTCGGGGATCAAGGAACGCCACTGCGCCGAGGGCGGCGTCGGGAGCTCGGACTTGGCCGTCGAGGCGGCGAAGAAGGCAATCGAGAGCGCGGGGATCGACAAGTCCGAGATCGACTTCCTCATTGCCGCCACGATCGCCCCAGACCACTACTTTCCGGGCATCGGGGTCATGATCCAGGCAAAGCTCGGCCTGGGTCCGATCGGCGCCTTGGACATCCGCAACCAGTGCAGCGGCTTTATTTACGCCCTGTCCGTAGCCGATCAATACATCCGGACCGGGACCTATAAAAAGATCCTGCTCTGCGCCGCGGAGGTCCAGACGCACAATCTCGATTATTCCGATGAGGGCCGCGACATGGCCGTCCTGTTCGGCGACGGCGGCGCCGCGGTCATCCTCGAACCGAACCCCTCTGACGACGGACGAGGGATCCTTTCGACCCACCTCTATGCCGACGGCCGCTTCATGCGCGATCTATGGATGGAGTACCCGAGCTCCAGCCGCAAGCCGACGTTCGACCAGGAAGTGTTTGACGGACGCAGGTTCTTCCCCCACATGGACGGCAAGAACGTGTTTAAAAACGCTTCCGAGCGGATGCCCGAAGCCGTCCAGGCGGCCCTGGCGCATAACGGGCTGACCGTCGCCGACGTGGACCTCCTCATCCCCCATCAAGCCAACGACCGCATCTCGCAGATGGTGGCGAAGAAGCTCCAGATCCCGATGGACAAGGTCGGCCGGAACATCGAGCGCTACGGGAATACGACCGCCGCTTCGATCCCGATCGTCTTGGATGAAGCCGTCCGGGAGGGCCGCTTGAAACGGGGCGACTGCCTGGTCTTGACGGCCTTCGGCTCGGGCTTCACCTGGGCCTCGGCAGCGATTCGCTGGTGACAAGTCGCTGCGGTCAAGGGACGAGCCTTCGGCTCGCCACTCGTCTGTGGCTTTTAACCACGGGCGAGTACGGCGGAAAAGGACCCCCGGGCAAGCCCGGGGCCCCGGCCGCCGCGGAGGGACCGCTTCCGCTGGACTGGACAGCGATTCCGTCCGGCGGCGAATATTGGCACGGAAGTTGCTCTATTTTCAGCGGGAAAGATGAACGAATTCCGGGAGTGGGACGGTTCCGCGCGGGTCCGAGGCGATTTTCCCCGAGGAATTGCATTGGATGGGAACAATGTGCTAGGATTCCGAATTCGAACGACCCGCTATTCTTGTAAATAGTTTTACATGAGGAGGAGGCCATGAGAAAAACCGCGATTATCTTCGTCGTGTGCGGCATTCTGCTGCTGGCAGGCTTCGGCATGCTCCAGTCCCAGCAGGGCCCGGACGACGCTAAGTTCAGCAAGTTGGTGGACACATACCTCGATTCCTATTGGAAATTCTACCCCACGGCCGCCACGCTCGCCGGCTTCACCAAGTACAACGACAAACTCGAAGACTTCAGCGAGTCCGTAATCGAAAAGCGCGGCACCGAGATCGAGGCCCTCAATAAGGAGTTGACCACCAAAATCAGCGTCGAGAAGCTCAATTCCGAATTCCAGATCGACCGTCAGCTTCTCCTCGAGACGATGGATCTCGACCTCTTCAAGCTGGAGCGGATCGTCCCCCAAGAATACAATCCCCTGTTCTATAACGGCATCCTCCTGGGCTCCATTCGCAGTCTCTTGGTCAAGGAATTCGCCCCGCTCGACGCCCGCCTGAAGAGCGCCACGGAGCGGGCCAAGAAGATCCCCGAGCTCATCAAACAGGCCAAGGCGAACCTTAAGACCCCGCCCAAAGAATACACCGAGGCGGCGATCAAGCAGTTCGCGGCGATCCTCGACTTCTACAAGACGGACGTCCCCAAGTTGATCGACTCCGGCGCGGCCCCGGCCAAATTGGCTTTCCAGACCGAGCTGGCCAAGGTCGTCGCAGCCCTCACGGACTACCAGAATTTCCTCCAGAATGACCTCCTGGCGAAGTCCACGGGCAATTTCCGGCTCGGCGAGGGGCATCAGCGCATCTTCCAGCTCACCCTCGGCGGGAACCTCCAGCTCAGCGAGCTCAGCGCCCAGGCCAAGGCCGATACGACCAATATCCGCCGGGAAATGTTCCTGATCTGCATCCCCTATTACAAGATTATGGACCCCAAGATCGACCTCGAACACCCGCCGGCGAACGTCTCCCAGGACGCGCTGCAAAGCAGCATCATTAGCCACGTCCTGAACAAGATCAAGGGATTCCAGCCGACTAAGGAAGAATTCTTCGCTAAGGTCAAAGCGACCGCCGACGACCTCAAGGCTTTCATCGCCAAGTCCGGACTCCTGGACGTTCCCGAGGAAGCACTGGCCGTCGAACCGATGACCGCTTTCGACCGGAACGCGGTCCTGGCCAGACTTCAGGCGCCCAGCCTGTATGAGAACTCCGGCGCCTATACGCTGTTCGTCAACCCCTACGCCGACGGCTTAGCCGCCGATTTGGCCCCGTCTTTCATGGACGAGTTCACGAACTACTACTTCCCCGTGTGGACTTGGCAGAAAGTCTACCCGGGCACATTCTTCCCGGCCGTCTTCACCCGCCAGAATTCGTCGCTCATCCGCAGACTCTCGGCAAGCCCTCTGCTCGTCCAGGGCTGGCCGCTCTACACGCAAGACATGCTCATTTATTCCGGCTACGGGAACTACGACCTGAAGCAACGCCTGAACGAGCTCAAGCTCAAGCTCCAAGCGGTCATCGACTTCCAGCTCGAATTCGGCGTTCACGAAGGCAGCACCACGAAGGAACAGGCGATCCGGCTCATGACCGGCAACGGCTTCCAGACGCAGGCCGAGGCCGAGCGCAAGTGGAACCTGATCGCCCTGCACCCCGGCGTAGCCGCCTACCCCTACATGGGCTACCGCGAGATCCTCGACCTCGAAAAAGACTACAAGCAGGCCAAGGGCGACGCGTTCACCCAAAAGGACTTCCTGAAGAAGCTGACGAGCTACGGCTCGCTTCCTCTGCGGATCGTTAAAACCAGGATCGCCCAGTAACCCTCCGGGCAGGTCCCAGCCCCGTCCGTTCTACTTTCCGAAGGCAGGACGGACGGGTTTTTTTCTTCCAGGAGCGAGGCTCAGGGGGCCCTCAGAGCCCGGAGCTCGAAGCAGCCCCCGATATTCCTTCGAGGTGGAAATCGCATACAATAAGGACGCCATGGACGACTCGCTCTCTCTTCCCGACTCCCACGCCCATCTCGACAGGGAGGAATTCGACGCGGACCGTGGGGCCGTCCTGGAACGCGCCCGGGCGGCCGGGGTGGACGAGATCCTCTGCCCCATCGACATCACGGACCCGAAAAGCACGGCGACCGTTCTTCAGCTTGCCGCCGGGGATGCCGGGATCCGGGCGGCGGCCGGGCTCCATCCCCATCAGGCCCGGCTCGATGACCCCGCCCTGCTCGATGTCGTGAGGGGCCTAGCCGCCGGCGGCCTCATCGTCGCCGTCGGGGAGATCGGGCTCGACTACCACTATGATTTCTCCTCCCCGCGGGAGCAACGGGAAGCCTTCCGCCGCCAGTTGGCTCTTGCCGCCGAAGCCGGCCTCCCGGCGATCATCCATAGCCGGAATGCCGGGCCTGATATCGCGGCCGCCGTCCGCGATGAGAAGTTCACCCGGGGAGGCGTCCTTCATTGTTTCACCGAGGACTGGGACTTCGCCCGGACCATGCTCGACGAAGGGTTCTACATCTCCTTTTCCGGGATCGTCACCTTTCCAAACGCCGGCCCCCTCCGCGAGGTCGCAAAGAAGGTGCCGGACGACCGCCTTCTCCTCGAGACCGACGCACCCTACCTGGCGCCCGTCCCCCATCGCGGGCGACGCAACGAGCCCGCCTTCGTGATCGCCACCGCGGAACGGATAGCCGATATACGGGGCGTAGGCTTAGCCGCACTGGCCGAGACGGTCGCCCGGAACTTCCGGGCGGCGTTCCCCCGCTCTTCTCGGCCCTGATCGCGGGCGGGTCCATCCCCAAAATCTTCTTTGAAAAAGAGGCTGTCCAATGCTAAGATACGCTCGCCATGGCCGGACATAAATCCCTTCCGCTCAACGACCTCTACCGGAGCATCCAATCTGATCTCAACGATGTCGAAGGCCGCCTCCGGGAGATCAGCAGCTCCGCGAATCCCCTGATCGCCGAGGTCAACCGCTATCTCTTCCAAAAGGGCGGCAAGCGGATCCGGCCCGCCCTCCTCATCCTCGCGGCCAAGATGTGCGGCTACAAGGGAGCCGAACATGTTTTTTGGTCGGCCTTGGTCGAGATCATCCATACCGCCAGCCTGATCCACGACGATATCGTCGACAATTCCACGCGTCGGCGGGGCCAGGACACGGTCCATACCAGGTGGGGCGCCAACATCTCGGTCCTGCTGGGCGACTATCTGTATATCCAGTCCATCGCCCTGGCCCTGAAAACCAAGATCTACCCTATCATCAACCTCCTGGCCGACGTGACGGCGGCGATGGTTGAAGGCGAGCTCATCGAATTCTCGGTGAGCGGCCGGGCCGACTTGTCCGAAGACACCTATCTCGAGATCCTGGACAAGAAGACGGCCGCCCTCTTCTCCTGCGCTTGCCGGATCGGCGGCCTTCTGGCGGGAGTTCCGCCCGGCCAGGAGGAGAAGCTTCACGAATTCGGCACGTCGCTCGGGCTGGCGTTCCAGATCGTGGACGACCTCCTGGACTTCAGGGGCGAAGAGAAATCGATGGGGAAGCCCGTCCTGATGGATTTCCGCGAGGGGCGCATCACCCTCCCCCTCATCCACGCCGTCCGTGCGGCCCGAGGACGCAACCGCGCCCGTCTCATCGAGCTCATCGAACACCGCAAGACCCGGCGCGCCGCGCCCCGAGAGGTCCGGGACCTCGTCCTGGCCGCGGGCGGCCTCGATTACGCCCACGAGCGGGCCGCCGACTTCGTCCGGAAAGCGAAGGAGAGCCTGGCGGAGTTTCCGGCGGTCGAGCATCGCCGGTCGCTCGAACGGATCGCGGACCTCGTCCTCCAGAGAAACTCCTGACGTGCTCGAGATCGAAGTCAAAGTCCCCGTCTCCGACCTGAAGAGCGTCCGTGAGCGATTGATCTCCCTGGGGGCCGTGCTCTTCCGGGAACGCCATCACGAGGTGAACACGCTTTACGACCGGAAAGACCGGGAGCTGTTCTCCGGAAAGCGGGCTCTGCGCCTGCGGACCGCGGGGCGGAAATCCTTTGTGACATACAAGGGCGCTCCGCAGAAATCGCGGAAATTCAAGATCCGGGAGGAATATGAAACCGAGGTGAAAAACGGGCGCCGGTTCCAGAAGATCCTGGACGGGCTGGGCTATCTCCCCGTTTTCCGATACGAAAAGCACCGTGAGGTGTTCCGGATCAAGACCCTGAAAATCTGTCTGGACGAGACGGCGGCCGGAACGTTCCTCGAATTCGAAGGCGAACGGGAAAAGATCGCCAAGGTTTCAAAGCAGCTCGGGATCCCGAAGAAGGACTGGATCAAGCTGAGCTACATCACCCTGCTGATCCGGGCGGGAAAGGGAGGGGAACTCCCCTATTCGTCGTCTTTTTCTTCGCCGACGACCCCGTCGGGAAGCTCCTCGTCGTAATCGGCGTCGACGGCCTCTTCGGCGTCGTCGCTCACATCGGGTTCGTCGTCCGCGGCCGCATCTCCGCCGCCGTCTTCAACTTCGCCTCCGGCGTCCACGACGCCGAGGACCTGTTCCTCGAGCTCGGGGGCGTCGTCGCGCAGGGACTGGATGATCTCGTAGTCCACCAACCCCGCCTTGACTTCGACCTGGGCGATGCGGATAGGGTTCCTTGATTTCGTTTTTACCTTGACCTTGGCGCCCCTCAGAAGCTGCTTGGCCCGCTTCGAAGCCAGGATCACGAAACGGAATTTGCTGTCGATCTTGCCGTAAGTCTGCAAAGGACGATTCTCCTCGGTAGCGGTATGGAAAGGCAGAGTCAGGCACTATACCAGATTCCGTTGAAAAATTCAATCTCGACGTACGTCGCATCGAAGCACGGCCTATTGAGTTTGCCCTGCGAATTCAATAAGATGGATTTTCAGGGATGAAAAAAAACGCCCCTCTCCCGCCCGACCGCTGCCCGGATCTTCGCCGGACATTCGCGAAGCTCGAAATCGAGGACGCCGAGCGCCGGCCCGGTCTGGGCGAAAGGCTCCGGCGGCTCTTCCGCCGCCGAAAGCGGGAGAAACCGGTTCCGCCCGGCCGCTAGACTCCCCCGATCCGGTCTTCCATCATCCAGTCGGAATCACGTTCGAATTCCTCGGCCAGCCTGCCTTTGCGCGCCTCCGGCAGCCAAGAAGTGCGGACGGCCTGAAGAACAAGGGACCGGATCTCCGCGATCGTGAAGCCGAAGACCTCCGCCAAAAGACGATATTCATCCGCGAGCCGGGTTCCGAACATCTGGGGATCGTCGGTATTGACGGACAGCGCGAGCCCGCGCTCGAAATAGCGCCGAACGGGATGGGCGGCGATCGACGCCACGATTCCCGTCCGCACGTTGGAGACGGGACACAATTCGAGGGGCACGCGACTTGCCGCCAGCTCATCGAGGAGGGCGGGATCCTCCGCGGCCCGCGTTCCGTGTCCGATCCGATCCGGCCGGAGCCGCCGGAGCGCCTCCCGGACGCTTTCCGGCCCCGCTCCCTCCCCGGTGTGGACGGTCGTCCGGAGTCCGAGCCGCCGGGCCCGCTCGAAGACCGCGGCGAACGGCCCCGGCGGAAACTCCTGCTCCGACCCGCCCAGACCGATTCCGATGACGCCGAAGTCGCGCAATTCGGCCGCTTCGGACAGTGTGACGTCCGCCGCCGCCGGGCCGAAGTCCCGGACGAGGTCGGCGACGAGGGCGATTTCGACGCCGGAGACGCGATCGAGTCCGGCCCGGATCGCCGCCGCGAGCTCGCCGGTACGGAGGCCCAGGCCGGCAAAATCCGGAGGAGAGAAGAAGACTTCCGCATAGCGGATGCGCTGGGCCGCGAAGTCGCGCGCCGCGGCTTCGGCAATGAACGAGAAGTCCTCATATTCGCGGAGGAATCGGTTCTTCCAGACCCACGTGTCGAGGAAGTGGGGAAAGTCCCGGTAGGTGAACCGCCGGTTCAGGGCGGCCCGGTCGGGAACGTCCGGATCGCCGCCATATTTCCGGATGAGCGTCCAGAGCGCATCGAGGGGGATCGCGCCTTCGAGATGGACGTGGAGCTCGACTTTTGGGATCCGCTCGAGCCACGCCCAGAGGTCCGGTCCGGCCTCGCTCATACGGGTGGGCCGGCCTCACCGTCCGGCTCGGCCGCATCCTCGTCGGCCTCGGGTTCGCTTCCGGCGAGAAGCGCCGCGGATTCCCCAGCGGGCAGCTCCTCGACCTCCCTGAGCTTGCGTACGATCGCCCGGGAACGGATCTTCGCCCCGTCGATCGCCTTGCCGGCATCGTCGATTTTCCTCTGGACTTTTTCGATGACGTCACCGAATTTCTGGAATTCCGTCTTCACCGCCGCGAGCAGCTTCCAGACGTCGCTCGACCGCTTCTGGATGGCCAGGGTCTTGAATCCCATCTGAAGGCTGTTGAGCAGGGCGGCCAGCGTCGTCGGGCCGGAGACGTTCACCCGGAGGTCGCGCTGGAGGCTTTCGACAAGGCCCGGCCGACGCAGGGCTTCAGCGTAGAGTCCCTCCGTGGGCAGATAAAGGATCCCAAAGTCGGTCGTGTGGGGCGGCTCGATGTATTTGTCATGAATGTTTTTGGCTTCGGCCCGGATGCGGACTTCGAGCTGGGCCGCCGCCGCTTCTACACCCGCCACGTCCGCCCGCTCGGAGGCGTCGACCAGCCGATCGTAGTCCTCCTTGGGAAACTTGGCGTCGATGGGCAGCCAGACGACTTTGCCGTCCTCATTGTCCCGGCCCGGGAGCTTCACCGCGAACTCCACCCGTTCGGCGGAGTCGGGCTTCGTCGCAACGTTCGTGTCGTACTGGCTCGGGGCGAGGATCTGCTCCAGGAGATTGCCGAGCTGCATCTCCCCCCACGTGCCGCGGACTTTGACGTTCGACAGCACCTTCTTCAGGTCTCCGACGCCGCTGGCCAGCGTCTGCATCTCGCCCAATCCCTTGTGAACCTGCTCGAGCCGGTCGCTGACAAGCTTAAACGATTCGCCGAGACGGCGCTCAAGCGTTCCCTCGAGCTTCTCCTCCACGGTCCGGCGCATCTCCTCGAGCTTGGCCGCGTTGTCCGCCTGGATCTGGCCGAGCTTCGACTCGACCGTGGCCCGGAGGCCTTCGAGCTTCTTCTCGTTCGAGTCCGTGAGCCGGCCGAGCTGGCCGGCGAACGTTTCCATGTTCTTTTGATCGAGGGCGACGAGGTCTCCGATCTGTTTCAAAACGGAGTCGTTCACGCCCCGGAGCGTCGCGCCGATCTCCTTGCGCAGGTCGCTCGCCTGGGACAGGCTCGCGTCCCGGCCGCGGACAAACTCGTCCCGGAATTCCCGTTCGGCGCGCTCCTGACCGCGCTCGATGGCCTCCAGGCGCGACGGAAGCGCCTGCAGATCGCCGCTGGGCCGGCGCTTGAGGAGCAGGACGAGCAGGACGACGGTCACGGCCGCCAATCCCAAGGTGAACAGGATCAGGATTTCAGCGAGATTCATCGGTTCGACCTCCGCGGTCCCGGCGCGAATTCGGACGCCCCGGCGGCCGGCGCCCCTAATATCCCGTATTTAGGGAAGTTAATCAAGACGGCGGGGACAGCTGTTCGGGACCGAACTCGAAGACGACCTCGCGGAATTCGCTCGGCTGGAGCGCCACGCTTTTTCGGAAATTCACATTCGTCTTGTCCAGGCTCTTCCAATTTGCCCGATTCGAAGCGGGCGCGCAATCGGGGGAGAGGCCCATCGATGCGGGCATCTGAAGGGTCTTCCTCCCCGGATTGACGTTCTCGGGCCGAATTGATATATATGCCTTCGGATTTTCACCGGACCCGTGGACATTGAGGAGGCCCCTGTGACGGCACGCATCGGATTCGACAACGACAAGTATCTCCGCGAACAGACGGCGGCTATCGTGAACCGCGTCGGTCAGTTCGAGAACAAGCTCTATCTCGAATTCGGGGGCAAGATCCTCTACGACATGCATGCCGCCCGGGTGCTGCCCGGGTTCGACCCGAACGTCAAGATGCGCCTGCTTCAGCAGCTCAAGGGCCAGGCCGATCTCCTCCTCTGCATCTACGCCGGGGACATCGAGCGGAAGAAGATGCGAGCCGACTTCGGCATCACCTACGACGCCGACGCGCTCAAGCTCATCGACGA
>Ga0315286_10001879_pt1 | contig 19372 bp, 18 predicted proteins | sample YL17G10_0_MG_FD_205038 | JGI IMG/M metagenome (GOLD analysis project Ga0315286, IMG submission 205038) | Sediment microbial communities from Yellowstone Lake, YNP, Wyoming, USA - YL17G10_0 | ecosystem: Environmental > Aquatic > Freshwater > Lake > Sediment | place: USA: Wyoming | collected... | reverse complement strand
CGCTGTTCCTCGGTCTCGAGCTGATGTCGCTGCCGGTGTATGCGCTCGTGCTGCTGGCCCAGCTGCGAGCCGACAGTGCGGAGGCGGCCCTCAAGTACCTGGTGCTGGGGGGCACGGCCACTGCGACGTTCCTGATGGGCGTCGCGCTGCTGTATGGCTGGAGCGGCTCGATGTCGACCGCCACGTTCGCCGCTGCGCTGGGTTCGTCGGACACGCTGCCCGTCGCGGGCGTCGTGCTGGTGGTGGCCTCGCTGTTCCTCAAGGCGGCCATCGTGCCGTTTCACGGCTGGGCACCGGATGCCTATGAAGGGGCCAGCGTGCCGGTGACGGCCTTCATGGCCACGATCATCAAGGCGGGCGTGCTGTTTGCGGCGCTGCGGCTGTTCGGGACGGCGCCGGTGACACGCCCGCTCGTCGACGTGCTGGCTGTCCTGCCGCTCGTCTCGATGATCTGGGGCAACGTGGCAGCCATCCGGCAGACGAGTTTCCGCCGGATGATCGCGTATTCGTCGATCGCGCACGCGGGTTACCTGTTCTACGCGCTGCTCGGCGCGGGTCCGGGCCGCGCGCAGGCGGTCATCTTCTACGTCGTCGTGTACGGGATCATGAACGTGCTGGCGTTCACCGCGCTGCCGCGCGGCACCGACGACGAGCGCAGCGACCGGCTCGAGTCACTGCAGGGCCTGTACCAGCGCCGTCCGTTCGCCGCGATCATGTTGGGCGTAGCAATGCTCTCCCTCGCCGGCCTGCCGCCCCTGCCCGGCTTCATCGCCAAGTTCCTGGTGTTCCGCAACGTACTCGCGGCGGGTTTCACGGGCTACGCGGTGCTCGGCCTCGTGGCGAGCTACCTCGGCATCTATTTCTACCTGCGCGTCATCCAGTACATGTTCATGAACCCGGCGACGGCGGACCAGCCTGCCGGGCATCCGCGGCGCCTGGCGCTGGCGGCGAGCCTGCTCTGCCTGGCGCCGGCAATCGCCCTGACATTCTTCCCCGGCTGGTTGCTCGATCGGTTCTGAGCGGTCTCAGGCCCCCGCCCGCCTCGCGATCGGCGAATGCGAGTCGAGCACCTGCAGCCGCGCAGCCTGCAGTCGCTCGGAGACCACCCCGAGCAGCCGGTGCATGATCTTGTAGCCGAAGCCGGTGTCGGCACGACAGCGCTCGAGCAACACGTAACCGTTGAAGGCGAGCGCGTCGACCGGTTCGAGCGCCCGCGCCTGGAACAGCTTGCCACGGCCGACGATGACCGAGGACCAGCCCAGCTCGTCGCCGCCCTCGAGCGTGTGCACACGCAGCGCCTTGCCCTGCGCCATCATCTCGAGCGCCACGCGCCCGGTGAGCAGCAGGAAGAACTCGTGCCTCTCGTCGCCCTCGCGGAAGATCATGTCGCCCTGCGCAAAGCTGACAGGCCGGGCCAGCGACGCAAGCGTCGCGCAATGTTCGGGCGTCAGGCCCTCCACGAATGGATGCTTTTGCACTGCAGCCTGGATCTGGTCGGTCATGACGCTCCCCTTCGGACAACGACGGTACACTCGGGCATCGATTCTACGCCCGCAGCGGCGATTGGGCGTACCGGACGCGGAGGTTGCCGCATCGAGCCCGCCACCCCGACAATACCCGGCCATGCAACTCACGGAACTCCAGACCTCCCTGTACGAGCGGATCCCGCTGTCACGCGCGATGGGCGTGACCGTGCCGCAGGCCGAACCGACAGGCGTCATTCTGGGCGCACCGCTGGCGCCAAACGTCAATCACAGTGGGACGGTCTGCGGCGGCAGCGCTGCGGCCGTCGCCGTCAGGACCGTGCTCGACTGCGAGGGTGAGCGCGTTGGCGAGCTCGAAGGCGAATTCGCGGTAATCCCGGCATGAACGTGCGCGCACTTCACGGGCTGCGCGCAGCACTGGCCGCCGGGCTGCTGGCAACCCTGCTGTCGGCTTGCGCTGGATCTCCGTCGCGCTATCCGGTGCCGGCCTTGCCGGTCAGCAAGCTGGAACAATTGCGGGCCGATGCGCTGCGGGCGCTGCCGCCAGAGGAGACCGGCGAGTTCCTGGACACCGACCTGGTGGAAGTCATCACGCTCGACCCGAGCCTGAAACTGGATGTGCGTTACGCGGGTTCCGACAATTTCCTGCGCGCGCCGATCTATCCGGAAGCACGCGTGTTCCTGCAGCGCCCCGCCGCCGAGGCTGTGGTGCGGATCAACCGCGCGCTCCGTGCCGAGGGCTACGGCTTGCTGCTGTTCGACGGCTACCGGCCCTGGTACGTCACGTGGATGTTCTGGGAGGCGACGCCGGCCGAGAAACGCAACTTCGTGGCCAACCCGGCGACCGGCTCGCGCCACAACCGAGGCTGCGCGATCGACCTGAGCCTGTACGCCCTCAAGACGGGGCTCGAGGTATCGATGCCGAGCGGCTACGACGAATTCTCCGAGCGCGCGTACCCGAGCTACGCGGGTGGCACGGCGGAACAACGCGCGGCGCGCGACCTGCTGCGCCGGGCGATGGAAGCCGAAGGCTTCACCGTCAACGACGACGAGTGGTGGCACTACGACTGTCGTGACTGGCAGCAGTACCGGATCGGCAACGCGTTCTTCAAGGACCTGGCGCGAACTCGTTGACGACGGTTTCGCGCCATGGATTCGAGGCAGACACATTCGAACCCTGGTGGGAGATACCAATGAGCAAACAGCCTTACTGGTTTCCCGCAAAGTCGTACGGTTGGGGCTGGGGCCTTCCCGTCACCTGGCAAGGGTGGGTAGTCACCGTTGCCTACTTTGCGCTTCTTCTGGGTGGAATTCCGCTCATCGAACCGGCCAGGAATGCCGCCATTTACGCGGCTTACGCAGTCGCACTTTCTGCCGTCATGATCGGCATCTGCTGGCTGAAAGGCGAGCCGCCAAGCTGGAGATGGGGAAAGCGGTGATGCCTGACCGCTCCCTCGTTACATTGCAGGCAGCGTCATGAGTACGGCAGTATCCAGCACCAGGTTGCAACAGACGGTGGACAAGTGACGGCAAGGTTGTTCGCATTGCAGGGAATCGTCGCAACAATGATCTGCGCAGCAATCCTCGCTGCGACACCATTGCCCACGCAGGCGCAGGAAGCGCCGAAAACGCAGCAGTACGTCTACGTGCTGCGGGTCGCTCCCGCGCTCCATGATCAGGCCAAATGGACCCAGGCGGACAACGATGCGGTCAGCCGGCACTTCGCCCGCCTCGCCGCCGCCACGAAAGCGGGACAGGTGATCTTCGCGGGGAGAACCACCGAACCGCTCGACACGACCTTCGGCCTTGTCGTGTTCGAGGCCGCAAGTGAAGAGGCCGCAAGGCAGTTCATGGAATCCGACCCCGCCGTCGTCGCCGGGGTCATGTCGGCCACGCTGCACCCGTACGCGCTGGCGCTACAGCGCAAGCCTTGACGACCGCGCCACGGTCAGTCCGCACGCGACCGGGCTACCGACCGGCGACGTGACGATCGACGCGTCGTGCCGCACCGCGAAAATCACGGGACTGTCAGATCGACCGCGCGATGATCTCCTTCATGATCTCGTTCGCGCCGCCGTAGATGCGCTGCACGCGTGAATCCACGTACAGCTGCGAGATCGGGTACTCGCGCGTATAGCCGTAGCCGCCAAAGAGCTGCAGGCACTCGTCCATGACTTTGTTCTGCATTTCCGTCACCCAGTACTTGGCCATCGACGCGGTCACGGTGTCGAGCTTGCCGTCCCTGAGCTTCGCGATGCAGTCGTCGATGAATACCCGCGCGACGTGCACGCCGGTCTTGACCTCGGCCAGCTTGAAGCGCGTGTTCTGCAATTCGAGCAGCGGCTTGCCGAACACCTTGCGGCTGCGCGTGTAGTCGGCCGTGAGCTTGAGCGCGTACTCCATCGCGCCGAGCCCGCCGATGGCGAGCAGCGCGCGCTCGTACGGCAGGTCGCGCATCATCTGCACGAAGCCCTGCCCCTCTGCGGCGCCCAGCAGGCACGACGCAGGCACGTGGCAGTCATCGAAGAACAGCTCGGCCGTGTCCCAGCCGTTCTGGCCGATCTTGTCGAGCACGCGCCCTACGCGATAGCCCTTCAGGTCCTTCGTCTCGACCATCAGGATCGAGATTCCGCGCGAGCCCTGGGTCGGGTCCGTCTTGACCACCACGCCGACCAATCCCGCATGCAGGCCGTTCGAGATAAACGTCTTCGAGCCGTTGATGACGTACTCATCGCCCACGTGCACGGCACGCGTCCGGATCGCCTGCAGGTCGGAGCCCGCGCCCGGCTCGGTCATGGCGATGGCGCCGACGAGCTCGCCCGTGGCCATGCGCGGCAGCCAGTCCAGCTTCTGCACTTCGGTGCCGTGGTTCAGCACGTAGTGCGCCACGATGCTGTGCACCACGTTGCCGAGGCTCGTGATGCCGTGGCGACCCATTTCCTCGGCCACGATCGCTTCGTGCCGCACGTCGCCGCCGACACCGCCGTAATCCGCCGGGATGTCCGTGCACAGCAGGCCGACTTCGCCCGCCTTGCTCCAGAGCTCGCGGTCGACGTGATGCTGCTCGCGCCAGCGCGCGTCGTTGGGAACGATCTCCATCTGGATGAAGCGCCGGACGGCGTCACGGAAGAGATCCAGCTCGTCGTCGAGCCAGGCGGAACGATAGGCATCCATGGGTCTCACCTCGCAAGAGCCGACGATCACAAAGGAAACTGGCGTTCTTGTCCAGAGGCAGCTAGTTTTGCCGCAAGGTCCAAGACGGGCCTTGCCAGCGAGGGGACGGGGCATGCTGCAGAATTCCGGACAGGTCCTGACGGAGCGGGCGAAGATCGGGCCCCGCGCGGAGGCCCTCGTTGATACCGCGTCGGGCGCACGCTGCGATTTCCGTCAACTCAACGATCGCGCCAACCAGACGGCAAATACGCTGCTCGGAATGGATTTCAGGGCGGGCGAGCGCATCGCCTGCCTGCTGCCGAACCAGTCGCAGTACCTGGAATCGTTCTATGCGTGCGCCAAGGCGGGCTTCGTTTTCGTCGCGCTCAACTGGCGCCTGGCGGTGCCGGAACTGTCGTACCAGCTGATGGATTCGGGCGCCGTCGCCGTCCTCTACGCCGCCGAGCAGAAGACGCTGGTAGACCCGCTGCGGCAGCAGTTCCCGAACATCCGCTGGCTGGCCGCCGACGAGGGCGACTACGCCGCTGCCGTGGCCAAGGCTGTCACCGCCGAACCGCCGATCGGCGCGACCGGCACCGACCCGCTCTACATGATGTATACGAGTGGCACGACCGGCCGGCCGAAGGGCGCGCTGATGTCGCATGCCGCAAACATCGCGTGGCTCGCCAGCATGCTGGCGACCTCCGACCTGCGCCATGGGGAACGCAACATCATCGTTGCGCCGCTGTTCCACATTGGCGGCCTGGGGCTCGCGATGTCGGCCGTGTACCGCGGCATGACGACGGTGCTGCTGAAGCAGTTCGACCCGGGCGTCATGTGGGACCTCGTCGATGCCGAAAGGATCACGGGCTTCTTCGCCGTGCCGGCCATGCTTGCGTTCATGTACCAGCACCCAAAGCGCGCCACGGCTGCACGTCCCGCGTTGCGCTGGGTGATCTGCGGCGCGGCCCCGGTGCCGGTAACGCTGATCGAGGCCTACCTCGCCATGGGCGTGGAGATTCTGCAGGTCTACGGCCTCACCGAAACGCACGGCGGCATCTGCCTGATGTCGCCCGAGCACGCGCGCACCAAGGTCGGCTCCACCGGCATGCCGTACTTCGGCATCGACGTGCGTGTCGTCGACAAAACCGGCACGCCGGTACCGCCTGGCATTCCTGGCGAAGTGGTCACGCGCGGCCCGCACCTGATCAGCGGCTATTGGAATCGCCCCGAGGCGACGCAGGAGGCGATCCGCGAAGGCTGGTTCCACACGGGCGACATCGCCGAAGTCGACGCCGAGGGTTTCATCTACATCAAGGACCGCTCGAAGGACATGGTGATCTCGGGCGGCGAGAACGTGTACCCGGCCGAGGTCGAGGACGTCCTCAGCGGGCACGCCGGTGTGCGTGAGGTCGGCGTGATCGGGCAGCCTTCGGCCAAATGGGGCGAGAGCGTCTGCGCCGTGATCGTGCGCGGCGACGGCTGGAAAGGCGACGACGACCTGCTCGTGCAGGAACTCAGGACGCTGGCGCAATCGAGGCTCGCGCGCTTCAAGCAACCGAAGACGTACGTTTTCATGGACGCGCTGCCGCGCAATCCGTCCGGCAAGATCTTGAAGCGCATGCTGCGGGAGCAGTTTCCCGGCCCCGCGCCGGAGTGACGTGCCACGGTTGTGGCCGGTGCGGCCGGCCCCTATCCTGCACGCATGCCTGACCCGAACCGCGCCTCCTTCGCCGCCCGACTCGCGGCGCTTCCCAACTCGTTGCTCCTCGCGCGTCGCCGCAGCCGCCAGGTGAAAGTGCAGTGAGCGTCCCCGCAGATCGTCCGAAGTCGCGTTCGCTCGGCCCATTGCGGGCCCTCGTGCCCTACCTGCGTCCCTACCGCGGCGTACTGGTGCTGGCGCTCCTCGCCCTGCTGGTGGCAGCCGCCGCGATGCTGGCGCTGCCCATCGCGCTGCGCTTCCTGATCGACAACGGGATCTCGTCGAAGAGCAGCGACACGATCAACCAGTATTTCGTCGCGTTCCTCGCGGCGGCGGCCGTCTTCGGCGTGTTTGCGGCGTTGCGCTTCTATCTCGTGAGCTGGCTCGGTGAGCGCGTCGTGGCCGACATGCGCTCGGCCGTCTACGCGCGCGTCATCCGTATGGACCCGGCATTCTTCGAAGTCACTCGCATCGGCGAGGTGCTCTCACGACTCACGGCGGACACGACGCTGGTGCAGTCGATCGCAGGCGTCAACCTGTCGATCACGCTGCGTTCCGCCCTGTCGCTGATCGGCAGCCTCGTGATGCTGGGCGTGACGAGCCTGAAGCTCACCGCGATCCTGGTGGTGTTGATTCCAGTCGTAATCGTGCCGCTGATCGTACTGGGACGGCGGGTCCGCCGCCTGTCGCGCACGTCGCAGGACCGCATCGCGGACACGAGCAGCATCGCCGACGAAACGCTCAATGCCGTGCAGACGGTGCAGGCGTTCACGCTGGAGCAGATCAACACGGACCGTTTTGACGCCGCCGTCGAGGATTCGTTCACCGCCGCCGTGCGCCGCACCAAGACGCGCTCGACGCTCACCGCGCTGGCGACGATGCTGGTCTTCGGCGCCATCACGTTCGTGCTCTGGATGGGCGCTCACGCCGTCGTGCGCGGCGAAATGACCGGCGGCCAGCTTGGCCAGTTCCTGCTGTATGCCGGCTACGTGGCGATCGCCGCGGCCAGCCTCAGTGAGATGTGGGGCGAAGTGCAGCGTGCCGCAGGCGCGATGGAGCGCCTGCTCGAGCTCGAGCGCGCGCAGCCGACGATCCAGTCGCCGGCGCAGCCTGTCGCGCTGCCCGTGCCCGGGCGTGGCGAACTCAGCTTCGAGAAGGTCACTTTCCGGTATCCGTCCCGTCCTGAGGCGAAGGCGCTGGACGCGTTCGACCTGCAGGTACGCAGGGGCGAGACGGTCGCGTTCGTCGGCCCCTCGGGCGCGGGCAAGAGCACGACGTTCCAGTTGCTGCTGCGGTTCTACGACCCGGAGTCGGGCCGGGTGCTGATCGACGGCGTGGACGTGTCGCAGGCAGACCCGCTCGCAGTACGCAGCCGCATCGGCCTCGTGCCGCAGGACACCGTGCTGTTCGCGGCGAGCGCGCGCGAGAACATCCGCTACGGCCGCCCGGGCGCTTCCGATGCAGACGTGGAAGAAGCGGCGAAAGCGGCCGCTGCCGACGAGTTCCTGCGCAGGCTGCCCGAGGGCTACGACACGTTTCTCGGTGAGCGCGGCACGCGGCTCTCGGGCGGGCAGCGCCAGCGCATCGCCATCGCGCGCGCCATCCTGCGCGACCCACCGATCCTGCTGCTCGACGAAGCGACGAGCGCGCTCGATGCGGAAAGCGAGCGGCTGGTACAGGCAGCGCTCGATCACCTGATGCGGGGCCGCACGACGATCATCATCGCGCACCGGCTCGCGACGGTGCTACAAGCCGACCGCATCATCGTCATGGACCATGGACGCATCGTCGCGCAGGGCACGCACGCCGAACTCGTGCGCGCCAACGAACTTTACGCACGGCTCGCCGCACTGCAATTCGCGGACGGCACGGGTGCTGCGACGGAAACAGTCACTTGACCGACGGCGCGCGAGTCAACGAGCTCGGCCAGCCGATCGGGCCGGCCCTGCCCGGCTGGCAGCCCCCGGCCCGCCCCGGGCAACGCAGGTTGAAAGGTCGGTTCTGCAGCGTCGAGCCGCTGGACACGGCGAAGCACGCCCGCGCGCTGTTCGACGCCAACAGCCAGGACCGCGGGCATCGGATGTGGACGTACCTCGCGTACGGCCCGTTTTCGCAGTTCGACGACTACGAGCGCTGGCTCACCGAGCGCGCGACCAGCACTGACCCGCTGTTCCAGGCGTTCGTCGACAGAACAACGGGCAACGCCGTGGGCCTGGGCACGTTCATGCGCGTCGACCCGCCTGCGGGAACCATCGAGGTGGGGCATATCGCCATGTCACCGGTGCTGCAACGTTCGCCGGCAGCGACGGAGGCAATGTATCTCATGATGCGTCACGCCTTCGAGCTCGGGTACCGGCGCTACGAGTGGAAGTGCGACGCGCTCAACGCGAAATCGAGGCGTGCCGCCGAACGGCTCGGCTTCGTGTTCGAGGGCGTGTTCCGTCAGGCGACGGTCTACAAGGGCCGCAGTCGCGACACGGCCTGGTATTCGGTTGTCGACTCGGAATGGCCCGTACTGCGGGACGCGTTCGAACGCTGGCTCGACCGCGACAACTTCGACCCATCTGGCGTGCAGCGCACACGCCTGGAAGATATGCGCGCGGCGCTGCGACCGCATCGGCCGCGCTAGGCGGCGGTCTCTTCCACGGCGGCCACCGCCGCCCCTGCGGCGTCCCGCGCCGTTTCGGCCTCAGCCCCCGAGCAATTGCCTGCGCGAAACCGACGGCAGGGCAGGCGGCGGCTCCGCCCGGAACAGCGCTTCGGCCACCGAGGTGGCGGCGAGCTGCGCGGCTTCGTGGTCCGTGAATTCCGTCATGGTCGAGAACAGGGAGCAGGTGCCAATCAGGCCCAGACCGTGCAGGTCGGTCACGACGAAGTCGTATGCCCCCGACGGAAACGCGAGGCGCGCGGACGAGCCATCCACCCATATCTTCAGGTCGGCCGGGGACGGCAGCACCGTGAGATTCATGAACCATGGCGTGAGCATCACGCCGACCTGGCGCCCCTCGTGCTCGCGGAAGCCCACGGCTTCGATGGCGAGCGTCGGGTTGTAGATCGGCATCCCCTTCACCTTGAGCGCCGCACGCCGGTACGCGTTGGCAAGGTTATTCACGGCATCGTCTTCCGACAGCGTCGCGCTGTCGATCACCATGAACTTGCTCTTGCTGGCTGCGCAGTTCGGGCATTCCCAGGTGTCCGGCAACAGCCGGAACGGCGTGCCCGGCGGCGTTTGCGTTTCGTCATCGCCGAGCGCCGAATCGTAGACCCACCAGCAGATGCCACACTCGAGTCGGGTGTCGTCGGCGATCTTCGAGCCGTCGCCGCCATAGCTGCCTTCGAAGGGGCGGCTCATCAGTTGAACGCCTGCAGGATTTCGCTGAGGCGCTCGGCCGAGTCTTCGAAGTCCTCGCGTGCGGCAAGGACTGAGATCGGCACGCCGCCGACTTCCAGCGTGTCGAGGGTCACGTTACCCATGCCGTTGATGAACTGCACGGCCCAGACGTGCCGCAGGCCCGTCGCAAACACGCGCGAGCTGCCGAAGCCACCGGAGCGGATCACCAGCGGCACCTGCCCGAGCACGGTCGTCAGCACCTGCGCGTCGACGTCGGTGAGCGGCAGCAAGGTGAAGTTGATGACGTGGTTCTCGGCGCCCGGACGGTACTCACTCGAGCGCTGCTGCAGCTCGAACAGCAACGCCGGCGCGTTCATCGCACCTTGCGGCATCTGCCCGGGTATCTGGATTTCGGCGCGCGGCAACTCGGACGCGGCGCGCAGGATCGGCGCCGGCACCGGGCCGATCTCGATCCATTCGCCCTGCATGCCATCCGCCGTGCTGCTTTCGATGCGCCAGATGCCTGCCATCACTGACTCGACCACTCGCCAGTAGGCATTGTCCAGGCCGACCTTCGCCCAGATGTCCCCTTCGCCGAGGATATCGGCGAGCGTCGCCTTCTCGAATTCGTTGAGTCCATTCAGGCTCACGCGGGTCGGTGGAGCATCCGGCTCGCTCGTGCGACGCTTGAGGTCCGCGATCACTTCGTTCACGACGGCGCGCGAGGCGGCGGTGAGTTCTTCGTCCGCAGGAGTCTGGCGCGCCGCACGCACGAGGCCAGTGGGCATGCCGATCAGGCGCAGCTGTTCGTCGGACTCCGCGGGAGCATCTCCCGGCACCTTCGGGTGCCAGACGAGGACGTGTTCGGTCATGCGTTTCCTCCAGTGAGGGTGGCCGGTGCGGCGCCTTCGAGCAGACGGTCGGCGGCTTGCGAGAAAACCGGCCAGTCACGCATGCGCGCCACGAGCTCGGTAGGTTGTCCGTCGCGCATGTAGACGACGGCGGGCATCACGACGACGCCGAAGCGCGTCATCAGGGCCGCCTCGTCGCGCTGGTCGATGAAGCCAACGCGCAGCCGGCCCTGGTAACTCGTCGCAAGTTCCCGCACGACCACGGCGACGTCGAGCCCCTCGGGTCGATCGCCGATGAAGAACAGCAGGCCGCGCGGATTGCGGGCAAGCCAGTCGTCGAGTTCAGGCTTGCGCAGCACGTCGCACGACGGGTGCGAGGCCAGTGCATCGATCACGCCGCTCATGCGTTGGACTCCCCGGTTTCCTCGTCTCCGCGTTCCCGGGCCGCAGCGCGGATCGCCAGGAAACGTTCATCGCCCAGGCGGCAGGCAACGTCCGGCGCTGGACGGCCGGATTCGTAGAGCCCCTGTCGCAGCGCGCCGATCACGACGTCGCGCTCGGGACGGCCGTCGCGCGCGCGCACCTCGACGCCCCAGCGGCGCAGTTCGTCGATCCCAAGCTGCAGCGCGTCGGGAATCTGTGACTGGACCCTCGCCGTGAGGCTGCCGCCGTAATCCGCGAGCTCGACCGGCTTGATGCCGACCACGGTGAAATGCGCAGGCTTGTGGTTGAGCAACTCCAGGCTCGCCAGGATGTCGTTCATCCCGACCTGGTGCAGGCTCATCTTGTTGCCGCCCATCAGCGCAGGAATCTCGTCGTCGCGCGCCACGATCAGCGTGCCCGGCTCGCCGCGATGCGCGACGGCGTCGAACAGGAGCACGTGGGTGGTGTCGAGCAGCAGCGGCACGAGGGCCAGCCCGAGCGTGCCGCCGTCCATCAGGCCGACGTCCGGGGGCAGGTCCCAGCCCTCGCCGAGCGCCTCGACGCAGCGCACGCCGAAGCCTTCATCGGCCCACAGCAGGTTACCAACCCCGAGGACCACGATGCGGCGTTCTGGCGCCGCAGATTCATCAGTCATTGTCACTCCCGCGTGTCATACGGTGCACTTGGCGGCGCACTCGGCGGTGCACCTGGCGATGCACTTGGATAGTGTCTAAAAGTATAACGGGACCGAAGGACTCCGGGCGACGATCGCCCTCGTCCCGCGGTCCCGTTACCGAGCTGTCGAAGGGCTTGCGCCCTGGTTCAGCGGTAGAACCTCCAGCCACTGATCATCGAACTGATCGTCGTCTGGCGGTGCGTCATGTCCTCGCGGATCGCCATGTACATGTGGACCATCGAGAAGATGATGACGACCCACATCGCGACGTGGTGCCACGTGCGCACGGTCATGGAATCACCGAGCACGCCGAACACCCAGCCGAACCATGTGTACCAGCCGGTCTGCACGCCCATGCCTTCCGCGTAGAGGGCAAACCCGGTAAAGAGCAGCACGAACATCGGCAGCACGAACATGAAGAACATCGCGATGTGCGCGAGCGGGTTATGGCCCACATACTCTTTTGGCTTGCCGAGGAACAGGTACCAGCGGACTTCCCCGAAGATCTCCTTCCACCAGCCGAGGCTCCAGAAGGGAATCCAGAAGATCTGCCGGGCATGCTTGCCGCCGAACAGCAGGCGGTACAGCCGCAGCACGAACGCCACGCCCAGGATCATGCCGGCCGCAAAGTGCGTGAAGCGGATCCAGCCAAACAGGTAGTGCTCATGCGCCTCGCCGCCCACGGAAGGCAGCGGCGAGCCGATGAAGTACCCCGTCACGCACAACACGATGATGGCGAGGAACGTCACCCAGTGCCAGATGCGGATGCCCGCGTCGTACACGTACACCGGACCCGGTTGCACGCCGGCGGGCGGCAGGATCGCCTCGCCGAAGTGCCCTTCGCGCACCCTGTTCGGTAGCGGTGTCGAAGGGTGATACATCTTGCTCATGACATCACTCCCTTACCGTACCTTGACGCTCGTGACCTCGTTGCCCTCCATGTCGAGCACGTGCGTAGCGCACGCCAGGCATGGATCGAAGCTGTGGATGGTGCGCAGGATCTCGAGCGGCTGCTCGGGATCGTGCATCGGCGTATCGAGCAACGCAGCCTCGTACGCGCCGATCTTGCCGGCCGGGTCACGCGGGCTCGCGTTCCAGGTCGTCGGCACGACGCACTGATAGTTCTTGATCTTCTTGTCCTCGATGTCGATCCAGTGGCACAGCGCGCCGCGCGGAGCCTCGACGAAGCCGTGGCCCTTGGCCGACTTCGGCCACGTTGACGGCTCGAAGTTGTCCATGTTGGCGGTAGCCGTGTCGCCAGCCTTGATGTTGGCGATGAGCTTGTTGAATTCGTCTTTCAGCTTGTGCGCCGCCCAGCTGCATTCCAGACCGCGGGCCGCCGTGCGGCCGAGCGTCGAGAACAGCGCCGTCACCGGCACGCCGCCGAGTTTGGCGAGCACCATGTCGGTGGGCTCCTTGAACTCGGGGATACCCTTGACGTAACCGAGCACGTAGCGCGCGAGCGGACCGACTTCCATCGCGTGGCCCTTCCAGCGCGGCGACTTGACCCACGAGTACTTCGAGGATTCGTCGAACTGCTCGACGCGCGTCTTGGTGCCCTTGGCGCCGCCGATGTCGAAGTTGGGGACGGTCTCGCCTTCGTACGGGTGCAGGCCCTTCTGCTCGTCCTCGTACTTGTACCAGGAGTGCGTGACGTACTCCTGCACCTGGTCGAGCGCATCGAGGTCGATGTCCTGCACTTCGTTCAGGTTGCCGTCGATGATCGCGCCACGCGGCATCATCAGGTTGCCCGGGCTGTAGTCGTTGGCCTTGATCGGCAGATCACCGTAGGACATCAGGTACTTCGACGACAGGCCGCCGCCGATCGCCGCCCAGTCCTTGTAGAAACCGGCAATGGCGATGAGGTCGGGGATGTAGACCTGGTCGATGAACTCGATGGTGCGGTCGATGATCCGGCTGACCATGTTCAGCCGTTCCATGTTGATCGCGCTGACCGCGCCCGCGGCGTTCATGTTGATCGGCGACGGCACGCCGCCCACCAGCCAGTTCGGGTGCGGATTCTTGCCGCCGAAGATCGTCTGGATCTTGACGATTTCCTTCTGGAAATCCAGCGCCTCGAGGTAGTGCGCCACGGCCATCAGGTTGGCTTCAGGCGGCAGCTTGTAGGCCGGGTGACCCCAGTAGCCGTTGCGGAACGGGCCGAGTTGTCCCGACTCGACGAACTTCTTCAGGCGATTCTGCAGGTCGCGGAAGTAGCCCGGCGAGGACTTCGGCCACGGGGAGATGGACTGCGCCAGCTCGGAGGTCGCCTTCGGGTCCGCGGAGAGAGCGCTCACCACGTCCACCCAGTCGAGGGCGTGCAGGTGATAGAAGTGCACCAGGTGATCCTGCGAATACAGGGTCAGGTGCATGATGTTGCGGATCGTGTTCGCGTTCTCGGGGATCTGGATTTTCAGCGCGTTTTCGACCGCGCGGACCGACGCCAGCGCGTGCACGCCCGTGCACACGCCGCAGATGCGCTGCACGAACGCCCAGGCGTCGCGCGGATCACGGCCGCGGAGGATGACCTCGAGGCCGCGCCACATCGTGCCCGTGGACACCGCGTTGCGGATGACGTTGTCCGCGTCGACGTTTACCTCGATGCGGAGGTGCCCTTCGATACGGGTGATCGGATCGACTACGACGCGCTTGCCCGAGTTGTCGAGCTGAAAGCCGTTGGGGGTTGCAATGCTCATTTTTCAGATCTCCACTCGGTCAAACGACGCGCTCGTCCGCGGCAACGGGGTTGTTCGGCTTCACCTTGGCCTGGCGCAGCGCCGTGAGGCCTGCGTGAGCCGCGATGCCGACACCCACGATGGCCGCCGCCGTGGCGCCGATCCTGTCGGCAGACGCTTCGGCGCCGAACTGCGGGAAGGTCTCGAGCCGCTCGTAGAACGGTCCGTTGTCCCAGAAATCCGGCTCGGAGCAGCCGAGGCAGCCGTGGCCGGAACCGATCGGGAACGACACACCTTCGTTCCAACGGGTGGTGGAGCAGGCGTTGTACGTCGTCGGTCCGCGGCAGCCGACCTTGTACAGGCAGTAGCCGGCCCGGGCGCCAAAGTCGTCGAACTTCTCGGAGAACTGGCCGGCGTCGAAGTGGCCGCGGCGATAGCACTTGTCGTGCACGCGCTGGCCGTAGAACATCAGCGGGCGACCCTGGCGGTCGAGTGCGGGCAGTTCGCCGAACGTGACGTAGAAGGTGATGACGCCGGTCATGACTTCGGCGATCGGCGGGCAGCCGGGCACCTTGATGATCGGCTTGTCGGTGATGACCTTGTGGATCGGCACCGCGGTCGTCGGATTGGGCTTCGCAGCCTGCACGCAACCCCACGAGGCGCACGAGCCCCAGGCGATCACGGCGGCGGCGTCGGCAGCCACTTCCTTGAGCTTGTCGAGGAACGGGCGGCCACCCGGGATGCAGAACGTGCCGTCGTTGCCGAGCGGCGGATTGCCTTCGACGGCCAGGATGTACTGGCCCTTGTAGTCGCGCATGACGTCCGCGATTGCCTGCTCGGCCTGGTGACCCGCGGCGGCCATGATCGTGTCGTCATAGTCGAGCGAGATCATCGACAGGATCACATCTGTCGCGAGCGGATGCGCGGAACGGATGAAGCTCTCGGTGCAGCACGTGCACTCGAGGCCGTGCAGCCAGATCACCGGAACGCGCGGCTTGGTTTCCATCGCGTGCGCGATCTTGCCGGCGAAGTGAGGTGCGAGCCCGAGCGAAGCCGCGCTCAGCGAGCAGAACTTCAGGAAGTTGCGCCGCGAGATGCCTTGGCGGCGGATCAACTCGTAGAAAGTTTCTTGACGACCCATCTCGTGCTCCCAGTTGGTAGTGGCATTTCGCCAGGGCGGCCGTTCAGGCTCCGGGTTTTCACCAAAGCGGTCGTCTGGCGCACCAGATGGGAGATCACGAAGCCACGGGGCTTGAGTGGTCCCCCTCCTGATTTGACAGACGGATGGTCCGACTCAGGCCGCCGCAGCCTCAATCGTAAATGTACTTAAAGGTTGAACTTGCTGCGCCGCAGCAGGATCAGCTGGAGTTGGAACGGCTGTTACTGTGAATTCTCTGGCGGCATGCAGCCGTGACACACCGCGCGCGGAATCGCCGGCGTGCTGGCCAGACCGTCCGGTTCGCCACCGACGTCTATGCTGCGCACGGCTTCGAGCGTGCGGGTATCGAACAGGACGACGCGGTCGCTCATCGTGGCCGCTACGTACGCACGGCGACCGTCGCGCGAGACCAGCAGCCCCACCGGCAACACACTGCCCGGGGCCAGGCGGGCGGAAGGCCTCGCCGAGGCCCCGGTTGCCAGCGGGACAGCCACCTTGACGCGACTCCGTTCGGCGCGTGTCTCGACGTCGAAAGCCACGAGTTCCGCGCTGCCGGCGCACGTGACCAGGGCCGTGCGACCGTCGAGTGTCATTGCGATCCGGATGGGGAAGCCGGGCAGCGGCAGGCGCGCCCGCACTTCCAACGCGGACGCATCGACGACCGCGACGTGCCCGTCCGCGCGCGCGGCCACCCAGAGTTCGCGGCCGTCCGGAGTGAGCGCGAGCGCCTCTGAGCCGGCCCCGGTGGGCACGTCGAGGATTTTTCGCCCGGACACGAGATCGATTGCCGTCGTCGTGCCCGACCCGATGTTCGTGACGTAAGCACGGCGCGCGTCGGCACTCACGACGACCATGTGCGAGGTTTCCTGCGCCGTTTCGATCTCGCTGATGATCTTGCCGGCGTCGGGATCGACGACGAGCATGTGCCTCGAACCTTCGGTCGTCACGGCAATGCGATCGGCGGCGAACCACGCCACGCCGTGCGGCCGGGTATGCGGAGCGAGGTCGATGCGCCGAATCTCATGCGGTTGTTCGAGGTCGATAATGCCGAGCGTCGAACCGGGCAGCTCGCGCGTGCCGTAGTTCGACACCACCGCGCGCTTGCCGTCGGGCGACACGCTGATTTCGTGGGGCGCGTTTCCGGTCAGCACTGACGCCAGTCGCAACCCCGAGCCGGGATCCATGAAATCGACGGCGTTATCCGTCTTGCGGACGACGAGCAGTGTTTCGGCACTCGCCGGCAGGATGCAAAGCCACGCAGCGGCCAGCAGCAGGCTGTGAGGAAACGCGCGCATGTCGCTGTGGCCGCCCTAGAAGGAGTATCCGAGCGACGTCGTCAGGCCGTAGTCGCTCTGCTGGGAGTCCGCGAGCGGCGGCTTGCTGTCGTAGCTGCCGTACACCTTCAACTCGAAATACAGGTCGTCGACGAACTCGTACTTCGCCCGCAAGTCAGCTTCTGCACGGTATCGTCCGGACTTCGTCAGGCTGGGCAGCAGCGTCAGCGAACCACCGATGTCGGTCTCGGGGAAATCGTAGCGAAAGATCTTGAATGACGTCGTCAGCACGCCTTCAACGCTGTCGAAGGTCTCGCCACCCGTGTAGTTTTCATGGGAGTACGCCATGCCGAGCCCACCCAGCCACTCGGAATGATTGTTCTGCACGAAATAGCGGCCATAGCCACCGCCCACCATCGTGCGCAAGTTCAGGTCCAGCTCCGTATTGCGCTCGAAGCCGGTAAAACCGAGGTAGAAGTCCCTGGCCCTGACGAACTGGCGATAGCTCCCCTGCAGTTGATAGCGCTCACTGGTCTCGCCCGCGCTGTCGTCGGTGAGGTTGACCGAGCCATCGAGCGCCCATGCGCGCACGCGCGTACGCGACGACAGGCCGCCCGCGAGATCGATGCTCCGGCGGTCGCTCGCCTTGGCGATGTCGAGGCCGGCACTGACGTAGCCGTCGAGCCGGTCGATGAAATCGCCGCCCTCGATCGGCTGGGCACGCACCACAACGGCCATGTCGACCGCCACCGCCGGCTCGTCGACCGAGCGCGCGACCTGCAACGTGGAATCGTCATCGCCCTCGACCAGCTGGCCGTAATACCGGGTGCCGTCGGTACGTTCGAGCAGCAGGTACTGGTCGGATTTCACGCTCGCAACCTTGTCCCACTCGATGTAGAGGGTTCCCATGTGGCTCGTGCTGAGCTTCAGTCGGTTGTACTCCAGCGATTTCACTTCGCCGGTGATCCGGTCGCCGTTGATCATGACCACGACGTCCGTCTTCGGTGCTGCGAACGCCGATGGACTGCAGCAAAATAGCCATGCCAGCAGTGACGCCGGCAGGACAGCGTGACGGGCAACGTCCCTGCTGGCGCTTCGCTTGCGCGACGGCGATGTGCTCATGCCACGGCTCCCTGAAATCGAATGCACGTATGTTACAGCGCGACTGGCTCCATACTGCATGCGTTGAGCAGCATCCTGCGTCCGGCGCCGGCGACGTCGCCACTGGGCAGTTGGACACGAACTGACGCACGGCATGGAGGGATACATGGCGCAGAAGGAACGTCGAACGACGGGGCAACGCACCGGAGCGCTGAACGCGACTGAACTGCAACGGCTCGATGCCTACTGGCGCGCCTGCAATTATCTGGCCGCGGGCATGATCTACCTGCAGGACAACCCGCTCCTGCGCAATCCGCTGCGACCCGAGCACATCAAGAACCGGCTGCTCGGCCACTGGGGCAGCAGCCCGGGCCTGAGCTTCACGTACGTGCACCTGAACCGTTTGATCAGGAAGTACGATCTGGACGCGATCTTCCTTGCGGGTCCTGGACACGGAGCGCCCGGCGTGCTCGCTCCCGTGTACCTGGAGGGCACCTATGCCGAGATCTACCCCAACAAGGGTGAAGACAGCGATGGCTTGCGGCAGTTCTTCAAGGAGTTCTCGTTCCCGGGCGGCATCGGCAGCCACTGCACGCCGGAGACGCCGGGGTCGATCCACGAAGGCGGCGAACTCGGCTATAGCATCTCGCACGCGTTCGGCGCGGCTTTCGACAATCCTGACCTGCTCGTTGCCGTGGTCGTCGGTGACGGTGAAGCCGAGACGGGTCCGCTCGCAACCGCGTGGCATTCCAACAAATTCCTGAATCCTGTGCGCGACGGCGCCGTACTGCCCGTGCTGCACCTGAACGGCTACAAGATCAACAATCCGACGATCCTCGCACGCATTTCACACGACGAAATCGAAAATCTGTTTCGCGGTTACGGCTGGACCCCGTATTTCGTCGCAGGCGACGACCCGATGACCATGCACGCACTCATGGCCGAAACGATGGAGCGCTGCGTGCAGGACATCCGCAGAATCCAGGCCGACGCGCGTCGCAGCGGCAAGGCAGTGCGCGCCCGCTGGCCGATGATCGTGCTGCGCAGTCCAAAGGGCTGGACGGGACCGAAGACAGTGAACGGGCACGCCGTCGAGGGCACCTGGCGCGCGCACCAGGTGCCGCTGTCGGACGTGCGCGACAACCCGGCAAACCTCAGGCTGCTGGAAAAGTGGCTCAAGAGTTACCGCCCGCATGAGCTGTTCGACGCGAACGGCCAGCTGCTCCAGGAGCTGAAGGCACTGGCGCCACAGGGCCGGCGTCGCATGAGCGCCAACCTCCACGCCAACGGCGGCCGGTTGCGCCGCCCGCTGCGCATGCCTGATTTCCGGGATTTCGCCGTTGCCGTAAAGAAGCCCGGCGGGTCGGAAGCCGACAACACGCGCAAGCTCGGCGAGTTCCTGCGCGACATCCTCAAGCTCAACCTCGACAATTTCCGCGTCTTCGGTCCGGACGAGACGACGTCGAACAAGCTCGACGCGGTGTACCAGGCGAGCAAGAAAACGTGGCTCGGCGACTACCTGCCGATGGACGCCGACGGCGGC